>Ga0073904_10002317_pt1 | contig 14408 bp, 16 predicted proteins | sample KloWWTrecipitate_FD_66668 | JGI IMG/M metagenome (GOLD analysis project Ga0073904, IMG submission 66668) | Active sludge microbial communities from Klosterneuburg, Austria, studying microevolution and ecology of nitrifiers - Klosterneuburg... | ecosystem: Engineered > WWTP > Aerobic digester >...
CCCGGCACGCCGTCGACGGTGTCACCGACCAGCGCCAGATAATCGACGATCTTCTCAGGCGGCACGCCGAACTTGGCCTCGACGCCGGCTTCGTCGAGCAACTCGTTGCTCATTGTGTTGTACCAGCGGACCAGCGGGCCGACCAGTTGGGTCAGATCCTTGTCGCCCGTGGAAATCAGCGTATTTATGCCGTCGACCGCAGCATTCGTCGCCAGTGTGCCAATCACATCGTCGGCTTCAACGCCATCGACCATCAGCACCGGCCAGCCGGCGGCCTTGATGGCGGCGTGGATCGGTTCAATTTGTCGGACCAGATCTTCCGGCATCGACGGCCGGTGTGCCTTGTATTCCGGAAACCAGTCGTCGCGGAAGGTTTTGCCCTTGGCGTCGAAGACAATGGCCTTGTAGTCTGCCTTGTAGTCGCTTTCCAGCCGGCGTAGCATGTTCAACACGCCATACATGGCGCCCGTCGGCTCGCCAGCCTTGTTGCGCATGTCGGGCATGGCGTGAAAAGCGCGGTAGAGATAGGACGAACCGTCCACCAACAATAAAAGAGGCATGAGAAGTGACGGAAAGTGAAAAACTGGTGATGGGTGTGGAGTCCGAGGCCTTGCTGCAAACGGCGTCGGCCCGTGAGTCGTGGCGTATTTTCGGCATTATGTCAGAGTTCGTCGAGGCGACCGAACGTCTGGCGGCGATCAAGCCGGCCGTCACCATCTTCGGCAGCGCCCGCATCCAACCGGATTCGCCGTATTACGATCTGACTGAAAAAACGGCACGCCTGCTCTCCGATTCTGGCTTTTCGGTAATTTCCGGCGGCGGCCCGGGGATCATGGAAGCGGCCAACAAGGGTGCGTTCTATGGCAAGTCGCCGTCGGTCGGTCTCAATATCCAGTTGCCGCACGAGCAGCAAAACAATCCATATCAGGATATTTCGCAGACCTTCCGCCACTTTTTCGCCCGCAAATACATGTTCGTCCGCTTTGCCAGCGCCTATGTCGTGATGCCCGGCGGCTTTGGCACGCTGGATGAACTAATGGAAGCGCTGACCCTGATCCAGACCGGCAAGGCGCGCAAGATTCCGCTGATTCTGGTCTGTTCGCCATTCTGGCAAGGCCTGATCGACTGGTTCAAGGCGCGCCTCGTCGAGGAAAAGCTGGTCGATCCGGAAGACATGAATCTGATTCAGTTGATCGATGAACCGGAACAGGTGGTCGAGGCCATATTCAAGCACTACGAAGCCCGTCCATTCGGCCCGCTGCCCAGCGAGCGCGAGTTGATGCTCAACCTGTAATAAAATTGGCATCAGATCAAAGAGGAATTCCCATGCGCCGCCTTCTCCCCCTCCTGTTGCTAGCAGCCCAGACCGTCTGGGCGCAGAACGACCTGCAGCCGCTACCTGCGGTGCCGCCACCGCCGCCCGGCATGGAGGCCTTTGACGCAGCACTTGAGCCGCAGGTGACCATCGTCAAGGAGGAGAAGGAAACCCGCGAAGAATTCCGCATCAAGGGCAAGCTCTACATGATCAAGGTCACGCCGGCAGTCGGTCCGAGTTATTACCTGGTCGACCACCAAGGCGATGGGAACTTCATCGAGGCGAATATTCCCAATCCAACGACCAAGCCACCGATGTGGATTCTGCACAGCTGGTAAATCTTGTCCGTCTATACCTCGGTCAGGCGCGACGAGCTCACCGCCTGGCTTCAGCCGCTCGGGCTGGGTGAGCTGATTGGCCATGCCGGCATTGCCGCCGGCATGCAGAACTCCAACTATTTTGTGACGACGGCACAGGGTCGATTCGTGTTGACCTTGTTCGAGCGCATCGAAACGTCGACGCTGGATTTTTATCTGGCACTGCAGGATCACCTGGCCAGTCGCGGCATTCCCTGTCCGCAACCACTCGCCGATCAGCAAGGCCGACGCTGGCGACGGCTGGCCGGCCAGCCGGCAGCCTTGCTCTCATGTTTGCCGGGGGCTGCTGAAGAGGCGCCGACGCCGGCTCATTGCCATGCGCTCGGCGAAATGCTCGCCTGCTTGCATCTGGCTGGGGCCGGGATGGCGAATCCCTTGCCCAATCCCTGTGGTGCCGCCTGGCGGCAGGCGATTGGGCAAGCACTGTTGCCCATGTTGGCGCCGGATGAGCGCGCATTGCTCGCCGATGAGCTGGTATTTCAAGCGGCGCAGGATTTCAGTACATTGCCACGCGGCATCATTCACGCTGATCTCTTCCGCGACAACGTTTTGTGGGATGACTGCGGTCGACTGTCCGGCGTGCTCGATTTCTACTTTGCCGGTGAGGACTGCTTGTTGTTCGATCTGGCCGTCGCCGCCAATGACTGGTGTTTCAACGGCGCAACACTGGCTGATTTGTTGGCCGGTTATCAAAGCCGCCGCCTCCTGAGTGATGCCGAGATAGCTGCCTGGCCTGCCATGCAGCGGGCAGCAGCAATGCGCTTCTGGCTGCTTCGGCTGGAGGTCAGGCACTGTCCGCGCGGTGGCGAAGTGGTGACGATCAAGGATCCCGAGCATTTTCGTCAGCTATTGCAGCGTTTGCGCCTTGCTCCCGAGCCATTGCCCCGTTAGCATCCGCGCATGAACGAAATTACCGCATTTCCAATGGCTCCGGCGCCCTTCAAGGGTGAAAGCCGCGAGGTCGAACCTGGCGCCTGTTTTGACTGGCTGCATCAGGGCTGGGCAATGTTTCTCGCCAATCCCGGCGTCTGGATCGGTAGCACGGTGCTGCTGCTGGTCATCCTGATGGCGATTTCCATCGTGCCGTTGTTCGGCCAGGTTGCAGCGCATCTGCTGGTGCCACTGTTCGGCGCCGGCATGGTGCAGATTTGCCGGCATTTGTCAGAAGAAAAGCAGCCGGAAATTTCCGATTTGTTCGTTGGTTTTCGCCATAACGCCGGGCAACTGGTGATGATCGGCGTTTTTTTCGCTGTGGGGATTTTCGGCATTGCCTTCATCGCCTTCCTGCTGGTCAGCGGTGGCGTGCTCGGCGGCGTGGTAACTGGCCGGGTCGCCGGATTCGGTGTGGCGCTGGGTGGCGTCATGCTGGCCGGGCTGATCGTCATGATCCTTTCGGTGCCCGTCATCATGGCCACCTGGTTTGCCCCGACTCTGGTCTTGTTCCACGGCATGAAGCCTGCAGACGCCATGCGGGCCAGTTTCGATGCCGGTGCCAAAAACTGGTTGCCGATGGTGATTTTCGGTATTTTTCTGGTCGTTGCACTATTCTTCGCCATGCTGCCGCTCGGCCTTGGCTTGTTACTGCTGTTGCCGGTCTTCTCTGGCGCGGTCTACGCGTCTTATCGCGATATTTTTGTGGGAGTCTGACAGTGAGAGCGCAGACGCTCCCAGCTGCTGCCGGCTGGCAATGGATACTTTCCGGTTTCGCCATCTTCAAGCGTAATCCGCCCGTACTTTCGATGCTGGTCATCAGCTACTGGTTTACGATAATTTTTCTCAATATTCTGCCGGTAGTCGGGGCGCTGGCCGCCTCGCTGCTCATTCCCGGTCTCTCGGTCGGTCTGATGCAGGCCTCGCGCAATCTGGAGCGCGGCCAGCCGGTCGGGCTGCAAACCCTCTTCGGTGGCTTGAAGGAAAATACCAAAACCCTGCTCGCGCTGGGCGCTCTTTATCTTTTTTGTACGCTTGGTATTCTTGGTCTGTCGGCGCTGGTCGATGGCGGCGACATGTTTCGCTACATGCTGGCCAATACGCGAGCCGAGCGGGTGATGCTTGAAGATGCCGATTTTGTCATGCCGGCACTCGTCGTCATGGTACTGCTGGTGCCGCTGATGATGGCCTACTGGTTTGCCCCGGTTCTCGCCGCCTGGCATCGGCTGACGCTTGGCAAATCCCTGTTTTTCAGCTTTGTCGCTTGCTGGATCAACTGGCGGCCATTTATGGTTTTCAGCGTTGGCCTGCTCCTCATTGCCGGCATTCTGCCGGGCCTTCTGCTGGGTCTGCTGCTGATTCTGTTTCCTGCTGCCCAAGGGTTCAGCACCGCCATTGTCATGGTGCCGATGGGGCTGATCGTGGCCCCCGTAGTCTTTGCCAGTTTCTACGCCAGCTACCGCGATATTTTCGGCATTTCCGAAATTGTCTGAACCGCTCGGCCTCTTCGGCGGCACCTTTGATCCTGTGCATTTCGGCCATCTCCGGCTGGCGGAAGAATCGATCAACCATCTCGGTCTGGCTGGCGTCCGCTGGATACCGGCCGGGCAGCCACCGCATCGTGGCCAGCCTGATGTGACCGCAGCGCAGCGTCTGGAAATGGTGCTGCGGTCGACGGCAGGAAACGCCCGATTTTCAGTTGACGCCAGCGAGGTCGAAGCCGCTGCGCCAAGCTACACCGTGCATACCCTGGAACGCCTGCGGGCTGAATTCGGTGCTGAGCAATCGCTGGTCCTGCTGGTCGGCGCCGATGCCTTTGCCGGCCTGGCTGCCTGGCATCGCTGGCGCGATATTTTTGGGCTGGCCCATGTTGCCGTCTCGCATCGCCCCGGATTTCCGGTGGAAATTTCCAGCCTGCCGGATGAGCTGGCCAGTGAATTCAACGGCCGCCGGCTGAGTAATACGAGCGCCCTGAAAGACTCTCCGGCTGGCGCGATCGTCACTTTTGCCATGACCCAGCTCGCCATTTCGGCCACGCAAATCCGGAAGTTGCTGGCCAACGGCTTGTCAGCACGCTATTTGCTGCCTGATAGCGTTCTCGACTATATTCAACTCCACCAACTCTACAGAAATAGGCTCTAACTCCTGATGGATACCCGCAAGCTGCAAAAAATTGTCGTTTCCGCCCTTGAAGATGTCAAAGGCAAAGACATTCAAGTCATCAACACCGCCAAGGTTTCTTCGATGTTTGACTGCGTCGTGATCGCTACCGGCGATTCCAACCGTCAAGTCCGGGCATTGGCCCGCAATGTCTCCGAAAAGGCCCGCGAAGCTGGCGGTGAAGTGATTTCGATGGAAGGTGAAGACAGCGGTGAATGGGTGCTGGTAGACCTCGGCGACATCGTCGTTCATGTCATGCAACCAACCGTGCGCCAATACTACAACCTGGAAGAGCTCTGGCAAACCACCCCGGCCCAGCGCCGCAAGGCCGTGGAGCAGGCTGCCATTAAATGAAGCTGAGCATGCTCGTCGTTGGCCATCGCCAGCCCGATTGGGTGAGCGAGGGTTGCGCCGAGTACCTCAAGCGCATGCCGCGCGAACTGCCGGCCAGTGTTACCGAAATCAAGCCGGAGCCGCGTGGTTCCAAAACCCGCGAGCAATTGCTGGCCGCTGAAAAAGGCCGTATCCGCGATGTCCTGGCGGCTGGTTGTCGTCTGGTCGTGCTCGATGAAAAGGGCGACGATCTGACCACGCTCAAGCTGGCCCGCCGGCTCGAAGCCTGGATGCAGGATGGTCGTGATGTGGCGCTGCTGATTGGCGGCGCTGACGGCCTGGATGAAGAATTCAAGCAGCAGGCCGATGACAAACTACGTTTGTCCAGTCTCACCTTGCCGCACGGCATGGCGCGGTTGGTGCTGTGCGAACAACTTTATCGTGCCGTCAGCGTTTTGAAAAACCACCCCTACCACCGGGAGGGATGATGCGCCTTTACCTTGCTTCGCGTAGTCCGCGCCGCCGCGAACTCTTGCATCAGATGGGGATCGATTTCGATACCCTGATTTTCCGCGACGGCGGCCGGGCCGATTTCGAAATCGATGAAACGCCGCATCCTGGCGAAGATCCGGTCATTTATGTCGAACGCGTTGCCCGCGCCAAGGCCGAGCATGGCCAGAGGATTGTCAATGAACGCAAATTGCCCCAGCGGCCCGTGCTTTCGGCTGATACCACCCTGGAACTTGAGGGTGAAATTATTGGCAAGCCGCTCGATGTAGCGGATGCAACGGCGATTTTGGGGCGCCTGTCCGGACAGACTCATCGTGTTCTGACCGGGGTGGCGGTGAATGTCATGGGGCGTACAGAATTTGTTTTGTCGTCCAGCGAAGTAAGGTTTCGCCAGCTTGAAAACGACGAAATCCGTCATTACGTGTTGAGTGGCGAACCGATGGACAAGGCGGGCGCTTATGGCATTCAGGGTCGTGCCGGGATGTTCGTCGAGCACCTGGCCGGTAGTTACACTGGCGTCATGGGCCTGCCGGTTTGTGAAACCGGCGAATTGCTCAAACGTTTCGGTTTCCGGCTGCTATAGGACTCTGCCGGTTCGCGTTATCGTGAATTGTCGTTCAGGGCTGCGGTGAACTGTTCCCAGGGCAGCAATTCATTGCTCGCTGCCGTTGCCTCGTAGCCCGGCAAGGCGGCCAGACGTTCATGGAAGGTGTTGCCGAGAAAACGGCGGATCAGATGGCGTATCGCCGAGCTGCTTGCAATGCTTGATCGAACGGCAAGGCAGTAATGATCCTGACCCAGCGGCACGAAGCCCAGGTCGTAGCGCGCCGCGGCTGCCTGAATCCCGAAGCCGATATCGGCTTGACCGCTGGCAATCGCCGTCGCCACAGCGTCATGGGTGAATTCTTCATGGGCATAGCCGGGAATATCCCGGGCGGCAAGGCCGTTGGCGGCCAATAACTGATCGATCATGCCGCGGGTTCCCGAGCCGCGCTGACGATTGACCATGCGCAGGCCCAGACGCGCGACATCAGCCAGCGATTGAACGTCGAAAGGATTGCCGGCTGCCGTCAGAATTCCGTGCTGGCGCCGCATGATCGGGAAAAACATGAATTGCCGCGGCTTCAGCCAGCGCCCCAGCCATGCCGCTGCTTGTTCGCCGCTCATCGATGTGGGTAGATCAAAGCCGGCTGCCTCGCATTCGCCGCGCGATAGTGCGAGTAATGCTTCCTCGCTGCCGCGCCAAAAAATATCCGCCGTGATGTGCCGACCGTTTTCGATCCAGTCGGCCAAAGCCAGGTCGTGGCTGGCGGCGATCCGCAGGTGTTCGGGTTCGACAGCTTCAGTTGGCGACAGCAGTTCCTGCAAACGCAGGCCCCATGGTGCATGAATTTCACGCAGTGTCGATCGGGCGGCGCTGTCCAGCTGGAGCAATTGCTCGCCGAGCTCGGAGAGTTGCGTCCCTCGGCCCGGCGCCTTGATGACCAGCGGTTTGCCGAATCGCTGCTCACATTTATTTAACAAGCCCCAGGCCGCGCGGTACGAAGTATTGGCGGCTGCCGCGGCTCGTCCCAATGTCCCGTATTCGCGGACGGCACCGAGCAATCCAAGCAGGGAGGCTGAATCCGGATCGGACAGCCCAACCCCAAAATCCCAGGTCCAGCGGATGGGCGGCGGCGTGTTGGCGGGGCTTGTTGCAATTGATGACATATATAACCTCAAGCCGATTTTACCCTACGCTTTGCCCCGATCCAGGGTTCCCGACAGTGCCCCGGTTTGACTATCAACCCTCTGCAAGAAGGCCATCATGAAGCTCAACAAAATTCTGATTACCGCGGCGGCTGCCGTCGCTTGTCTGTTTGGGTCTGGTGCTAGCGCCGAGGAACGGATCATTACCGTGGCCTCGACGACCTCGACGGAGCAGTCCGGACTTTTTGGCTACATTCTGCCGATCTTTGAAAAAGATAGCGGGATCAAGGTCCGTGTCGTCGCCCTCGGTACCGGGCAGGCGCTCGATGCGGCACGGCGTGGTGATGCCGATGTGGCCTTCGTGCACGACAAACTGGCTGAGGAAAAATTTGTCGCGGAAGGCTCTGGCGTCGAACGCAAGGAGGTGATGTACAACGACTTCGTGCTGGTCGGGCCGAAGGCTGACCCGGCGAAAGTGGCGGGCAAGGACATCATGGAAGGGCTGCGCCGAATCGCGAACGTGGATGCGGCCAGCCGTCCAGCCTTTGTTTCGCGCGGTGACAAAAGCGGCACGCACGCCGCTGAGCTACGCTACTGGAAAGCGGCCGGCGTTGATCTGGACAAGGCCAGGGGGCCCTGGTATCGCGATACGGGCTCTGGCATGGGGCCGTCGCTCAACATGGCGTCGTCAATGAACGCCTATATTCTGGCTGATCGTGGTACCTGGCTCTCGTTCAAGAACCGGGGCGAGTTGGCTATTCTGGTCGAAGGCGATAGCCGGTTGTTCAATCAGTACGGCGTTATCCTCGTCAATCCGGCGAAACACCCGCATGTGAAGAAAGAGGATGGTCAGCGCTTTATCGACTGGCTGATTTCGAATGCCGGCCAGAAGGCCATCGCGGAGTACAAGATTGACGGCGAGCAGTTGTTCTTCCCGAATGCGAAGTAATCAAGGGGTCGCCAGCATCTGCTGACCGATGGTCATTGCGGCATAGATTTTTGCCGCAGCCTCGATGGCGCCGCTGGGTAAGGGTTTGTGGACAAAAGTTGCCTGCCTGAGCGCATCAAGGCTCTTGGCCAGTTCACCGGTTTGCAGACTCGCGGCTGGAACTTCCTGGCAGGCGCCATGGCGATCCAGCCATTCGATCAGGCAATCCTGCTCTGGCCAATCCATGCGGCGCTGATAAAGCACCGGTGTGCCGTTGCAGGCGGCTTCGGTAAAGGTGCCGTAGCCCGGCTTGGTGACGACGGCAGCGACCGAGCAGAGCAGGTCGGTGAAATTCAGGCCGAAAGTGTCAAAGGCAATTGCGTCTGGATGCCGGCACTGCCAGTCGGCGGCGACCAGCCAGCGAATGCCGGGCAGGCTTGGCCATTGTTCGACCGGCAAACGGTGCGCGATGCCGCCCAAGGCGATCAATACCGCCCGATCTTCGCCCAGCCCGAGGTCGTGCTTTTTGCCGATGGCGGCAATCGGGCCGATATGGGTCACCTTGTCGAGCTGGCCCATCGGCATACCCGGCGTGACGCGCAGGAAACTTTGCGCTGCCCGGTAGGCGGCGAGCATTTCAGTGTGGATGGAAGCGGCCCACGCTTCATGGGCGAAAAAATGGGCGAAAAGATCGGCCCAGTTGAGCGAACTCAGGCTGAGAGATGGCAGGCCGGCCAGGGCGGCCCCGGCCAGCGGCAAATAGCTGACGTTGGTTAGGACCAGATCGGGCTTAAGTTCAGCCAGAAAGCGGGCTTCCTTTTCGACCCGTGCTGGCCAGTTGGCATGGGCTTGGCGATAGGCGGCGGCACTGGCCGGGCGATCGATATGGGTGGCGTCGATCATCACATAGCCAAAATCGCTGCTGGCTTCGATCAGTTCGAAGGGGAAGCGCAGGCGTTGGGCCAACATTGCCTGCGGCAGTCGGGTTCTTACGGTCAACCGCAAATTCGGGGCAATTTCCACCAAGGCGTTGAGCACCGGAGCGGTAATGGCGAGATGGCCGAAACCGTGGCTGGAGATGTCGACGAACAGGTGCAATGCGACCCTCTCGCACTCCCCCTTGCCGCTATTCTGACGAGGGGGCAGGGGTGTTTAGCGGTTCTTGAAGCTCGGCTTGCGCTTCTCGGCGAAGGCGGCCATGCCTTCTTTCTGGTCTTCCAGCGCGAAGGCAGCATGAAAGACGCGGCGTTCGAAGAGCAGGCCTTCGTTCAGTGACGACTCGAAGGCGCGATTGACCGATTCCTTGATCATCATCACCACTGGCAGCGAGTAGCCGGCGATGCTCTGGGCGGCTTTCAGGGTTTCTTCGAGCAACTGCTCGGCCGGAATGATACGGGCGACCAGGCCGGCTTTCTCGGCTTCGGCGGCATCCATCAGGCGGCCAGTCAGGCAGAGGTCCATTGCCTTCGCCTTGCCGACGGCGCGCGGCAGGCGCTGCGTGCCGCCGGCACCGGGCAGGGTGCCCAGCTTGATTTCCGGCTGGCCGAATTTGGCGGTGTCGGCGGCGTAGATCATGTCGCACATCATCGCCAGCTCACAGCCGCCACCCAGCGCGAAGCCGGCTACAGCCGCAATCACCGGCTTGCGCGTCGTCTTGATGCGCTCCCAGTTGCGGGTGATGAAGTCCGTCTTGTAGGCGTGCATGTAGTCGAAATCCTTCATGAAGCCGATATCGGCCCCGGCGGCGAAGGCTTTTTCATTGCCGGTGATGACGATGCAGCCGATGTTTTCGTCAGCTTCAAAGGCGTCGACCGCAGCACCGATGCCATCAACGACGTCATTGTTCAGCGCATTCATCGCTTCAGGACGGTTGATGCGGATCAGGCCGACCTTGCCGTGGGTTTCAACCAGAACTACTTGTGTCATGTCTGCTCTCCAGAAAAATAGCCGCTCGGGGGCTCCACGGCGGCCTACAGTTTAATGACAGCGGCAGCAGCCTGCCAGCATTGCTCATCAGCAGCTAGTACTCAGCTTCAAATCCAGCGTCCACAATGGCGTGGAGAATGTCGTCAGGGCTAACGAAGCGGCCGTGTTCGACGCTGGCTTCGCCTTTTTCCAGTGATATTTCGATATGGCCGATGCTGGGCAGATCCTGAATAGCGTTGGCCAGGGTGCGGACGCAAGTTTCGTCTTTCAGGCCGCCGATCTTGAAGAGCAGAGTTTCCATGATATGTCCTTTGAGCTTGCCTTGAAAAGGCGGTTCGGCAGCGATTCCTTTGAGAAGTTCGCCGACTGCATGGGGCGCCAATGTTTTGCCGACAGAAGTTTATGCGGGGTGATCAGACTCGTGGCAAGTTCAACCACAGGATGCCCAGCCACTCGTGCAAGGCGTAATAAGAAGTCTGCAGCGCCTTGGCTTGCGGCAGCCAGTCGAACACGCCAGGGGGGTCACGGCGGCGGCCCTTGAAATCGGTTGGCCCGGGAATGACCTCCAGTCCGGCCGCCTCGAACAGGCGCTGCGCCCGCGGCATGTGGAAAGCCTGGGTGACCAGCACGACCCGGCGAATCCCGGCCGCCTGAAGAATGCGGGCCGACATGGCCGCATTGTCGGCCGTGTCCTGTGATGCCATTTCCCGCCAGCGTACCGGCACGCCAAATTCGCGTTCGATAATGTCGGACATTACCTCGGCTTCGGAACGGCTAGCCTTGGGCGGGCGCCCGCCGCTGACCAGCAGCGGCAATTGATATCGCCGGGCCAGCGTTGCGCCATAGCGCAGACGAACCAGGCTGCGCTCGTTTACGGTGTCGGCGCCATACTCCTCGGCCGCGATATGCAGTCCACTGGCCAACACCACGATCGCCTGGGCGCCGGCCGGGTCAAGCGGCACGGCCCCGGCCTGTTGCTCAAGCGATGCAATCAGCGTGTTCGCTACCGGCGGCAGACTTTGCGCCAATAGCAAAAGCCCCCCGGCCAGCCCCAGCCCAAATGCCCAACGCCGGCGACGGAAGAGGGCGGCGAGGCCGAGCAGCAGCAAGCCGTTTGCCGGTGGCAAAAGTGGCGTGCCGAGCAGGGTTTTCAGGATGAAGGCGATGGACATGTGGAGGCGTGGTTCTGGTCAGCCGTCGTGATCACGGCAGGTAATGATAATCAGATTGCCCCGAGCGCCTCGATAAATCCGGCCGCTTGATGAATTGATCTGGGGCAAAAGGGCGGCGAATGCTTCTTTCCGTGGCTTGAGCTGGCTGATAGTTCGGCAAGTGTCTCGCCGATGACAGTCCTCCCGGTGGCTTGCTGATAACTTTGAGGTTTGCGGCGCTGCCCGGCCACAATTAAACCTGATTTATCGAGGCTAATATAATCAGGCACAGCACCGGCCAAGCCGCCGGATGCAGTAAAAATACCGGAGACAATATGACCGACGCCATCGATGCCAGCCCCTTGTGGGAACCGAATCCAGCCACTGTCGGCGACACCCGAATGGCGCAGTTGATGCGGACAATGGGGCACAATCGCTACGCCGATCTCTGGCAATGGTCGGTCGATCAGCCGGAAACTTTCTGGTCGACGCTATGGGATTTCTGCGGCGTGGTCGGCGACAAAGGTAAGGTCGTGCTCGCCGATGGCGACAAAATGCCCGGTGCCCGCTGGTTTCCCGAAGCGCGGCTGAATTACGCCGAAAACCTGCTGCAGCAGCGCGATGACGGCGAGGCGCTGGTTTTCTGGGGCGAGGACAAGGTGAAGCGCCGACTGAGCCACGCCGAACTCTATAACGAAGTCGCCCGCTTCCAGCAATTCCTGATTGCCGCCGGCGTCGGCGAGGGCGACCGGGTGGCGGGCTACCTGCCGAATCTGCCGGAAACGCTGATCGCCATGCTCGCCGCAACTTCGCTCGGTGCCGTCTGGTCATCCGCTTCGCCGGATTTCGGCGTGCAGGGCGTGCTAGATCGCTTTGGCCAGATTGAGCCGAAGGTGCTGATCTGCGTCGATGCTTACTGGTACAACGGCAAGCCGGTCGATTGTCTGGCGAAGAATGCCGAGATCGTCGGCAAAATGCCCTCGCTGGTGACGACGGTGGTGGTGCCTTACCTGAATGCCAAGCCGGAAATTGCGGCGATTGCCAATGCCGTGCGCTGGACCGAGATTGCTCCGACCATGGAAACCAAGGCTGGCGCCAGGGTCGACGGCAAAAAAGAGGTGATTTTCAAGCGCCTCACCTTCAATCACCCGCTGTTCATCATGTTTTCCTCCGGCACGACCGGCGTGCCGAAATGTATCGTCCATTGCCACGGCGGCGTGCTGCTCCAGCATCTGAAGGAACATCAACTGCACAGCGACGTCCGCCCCGGCGACCGCCTGTTCTACTTCACCACCTGCGGCTGGATGATGTGGAACTGGCTGGTTTCCGGCTTGGCCTGCGGTGCGACGCTGCTGCTCTACGACGGCTCGCCGTTCGCCGCCAAGGGCACGGTGCTTTTCGACTACGCCGCCGCCGAAAAAATGACCCATTTCGGTACCTCGGCCAAGTTCATCGACGCTGCCGCCAAATTCGGCCTGATGCCGGGCAAAACGCATGATCTGACGGCGCTGCGCGCCATGTTTTCGACCGGCAGCCCGTTGAGTCCGGAAGGTTTCGACTGGGTCTATCGCGAAATCAAGCACGACATCCTGCTGGCCTCGATTTCCGGCGGCACCGACATCGTTTCCTGCTTCGTCCTCGGCAACCCGCTGTTGCCGGTCTATCGCGGCGAAATCCAGTGTCGTGGGCTGGGCATGGCGGTCGATGTCTTCAATGATGAAGGGCAGCCGGTGCGCTCGGAGAAAGGGGAGCTGGTCTGCACCAGGCCATTCCCGGTGATGCCGGTCGGCTTCTGGAACGATCCCGACGGCAGGAAATATCACGCCGCCTATTTCGAACGCTTTGCCAATATCTGGTGTCACGGCGATTTCTCGGCAATCACCCCACACGAGGGCGTGATCATCTACGGACGTTCGGATGCAACGCTCAATCCCGGCGGCGTGCGTATCGGTACGGCGGAAATTTACCGCCAGGTCGAGCAGTTACCGGAAGTGCTCGAATCGCTGGTGATCGGCCAGGACTGGCCGCCGGGCAAGAACGACGACGTCCGTGTCGTGCTCTTCGTCAAGTTACAAGAAGGTCAGGCGCTGGATGCCGGCCTGATCGAGCGGATCAAAAAGCAGATCAGGGACAACACCACGCCGCGCCACGTGCCGGCCAAGGTGGTGCAGGTGGCGGATATTCCGCGGACCAAGTCGGGCAAGATCGTTGAACTGGCCGTGCGCAATGTCGTGCATGCACAGCCGGTCAAGAATATCGAGGCCTTGGCCAATCCGGAAGCGCTTGAGTTTTTCCGGGATCGGCTCGAACTGGCCGACTAGTGCCAGCCTTTGGTTCTGTTATATCAGGCGCGACTGGCGAACAAGGTGGCCAGCCCCGGCACCTTGCGCGTCAGTTCCATCCCCTTGCCGAACAGCCAGCCTAAAGCCGACGTAATGCGCTGGCTGGCGGCCGGGCTTTCGATCCAGCGGTAAAACAGCGTACCGCCGGCAATGCTTGCGGTCCACGCCAAAAACAGGCCAAAAACAGCAGCGCCGGGCGATGAAAAGCCGAACTGGACGAACAGCGCGTTGGCGATCAGGCAGATCGGAAAGTGCACCAAAAATACCGAGTAGGAAATCTGGCCGAGGAAGGCCAGCGGTTTGGCGTTCGGCCAGCGCTCCAGCAGGCCGCTGCGGCGGCTGAACCCGAGCGCCAGGGCCACCGCCAGGGCGAGGGCAATACGCGGACGGAAATCCAGAATCAAGGTGGCGATGGCAAGCGTGGCGATAACGCCCAGCCAGGCCGCCAGTTGCTTGCGCTCCGAGGCCCACCACGCAGCCGCACCCAGCCCGTAGGAGCCGAAGAAATACAAGGCCCACTTGTCCCAGGTGGCGTCGCGGTTGAACCAGAATAGCGAGCTGGTGGCGACGAGCAGGACGAGGGCCGGTGCGACGTAGCGCAGCCGGCCAAGCCAGAGCAGGAGCGCCATCAAGGCAAACAGCTGGAAATCGATGGCGATGTACCAGACGCCGGCCGACAGCGAGTCATAGCCGAGCAGGCTCTGCAGCAGGAAGACGTGGGCCAGCCACTGGGCCAGGGTGGCGCGG
>Ga0073904_10002319_pt1 | contig 14400 bp, 11 predicted proteins | sample KloWWTrecipitate_FD_66668 | JGI IMG/M metagenome (GOLD analysis project Ga0073904, IMG submission 66668) | Active sludge microbial communities from Klosterneuburg, Austria, studying microevolution and ecology of nitrifiers - Klosterneuburg... | ecosystem: Engineered > WWTP > Aerobic digester >...
GCCCCCGAGTACCAGAACACCCCTGACGGCCAGGCCGCCGAGGCCATCCTGCGCAAGTGCGTGCACTGCGGCTTCTGCACCGCCACCTGCCCTACCTACCAGTTGCTGGGCGATGAGCTGGACGGCCCGCGAGGCCGCATCTACCTGATGAAGCAGGTGCTGGAGGGCCACGCGCCCACCCGCAAGACCCAGTTGCATTTGGACCGCTGCCTGACCTGCCGCAATTGCGAGACCACATGCCCCAGTGGTGTGGACTACGGCCACCTGCTGGACATTGGCCGCAAGTTGGTGGACGCCAAGGTGCCGCGCCCGATGGGGGAGCGCGCCGTGCGCTGGGCATTGAAGGAGGGCATCCCTTCACCCCTGTTCGGCCCAGCCATGGCGTTGGGCCAGCTGGTGCGCCCGTTGATGCCTGCTGCACTGAAGAACAAGGTGCCCGCCAAGCAGGATGCTGGCACGTGGCCCACACGCAGCCACACGCGCAAGGTTCTGATGCTGGCCGGCTGCGCCCAGCCCGCCATGGCCCCCAACATCAACGCATCCACCGCCAGGGTGCTGGATGCGGTGGGCATCCAGACCATCGTGGCACCCGATGCGGGCTGCTGCGGCGCTGTCAAATTCCACCTGAACGACCAGGACGGCGGCAAAGCCGAGATGCGCGCCAATATTGACGCCTGGTGGCCCCAGGTGCAACAGGGGGTAGAGGCGATTGTGATGAATGCCTCGGGTTGTGGTGTCACGGTCAAGGAGTACGGCTATATCCTGCAAGACGACCCGGCCTATGCCGAAAAGGCGGCCCGCATCAGTGGGTTGACCCGGGACTTGAGCGAGTTGTTGCCGGTGATCGTGCAGTCCTTGCAGGCTGCCCGTCCGGCGCTGGCAGAACGCATCCGCACCCAGGCACCCAAGCTGGCCTTTCACCCGCCGTGCACGTTGCAGCACGGCCAAAAGCTCAAGGGCGGGGTCGAGCAACACCTGGGTGCATTGGGCTTCGACATCCGCACCCCCCTGAATGAAAGCCATCTGTGCTGCGGCTCGGCTGGCACCTACAGCGTGCTCAACCCTGCGCTGGCCTACCAGTTGCGCGATCGCAAATTGGGTCACCTGAACGAACTGCAGCAAGAGGTGATCGTGTCGGCCAATATCGGCTGTATCACCCACCTGCAAAGCGGCACAGCAACAAAGGTGCGCCACTGGGTGGAAGTGCTGGACGAGGCGTTGGCGTCACTGTCCTGAAGCTACTGGTTGCAGAGTGGTCGAGGTTGGTAGGCGGCCATGAAAGCGTCAAAGTCTGCCGCCCGCATGGGCCGGGCGTACAGGTAGCCCTGTACAAAGTCGCAGCCAACTGTGGCCAGCAAGTCTCGCTGCTCGGCGGTTTCTACGCCCTCTGCAATCACCTGGATGCCCAAGGCGTGCGCCATCACGATGATGGCCTTGCATAACGCCAGTTCGGTGGACTCGGCAATCAAATGGCACACAAAAGACTGGTCGATCTTGATGAAGTCGATGTCGAACTTCTGCAGATACGACAAGGACGAATACCCTGTACCAAAATCATCCAGCGACACGCGGATGCCCGCATCACGCAGCGCCAGCAGGGTGTCAACCACCTGCCTGCTGGTGTTGAGCAGCAGGCCCTCGGTGATCTCCACCGCAATGCTGTCGCCGGGCAGTCCCTGCGCCGTCAGTTGCGCCGACCAGGGTGTGCGGCCAGCGCCGTCGTGGTGGAATTGCACCGGAGACTTGTTCACGCTGATCTGAAAATGGGGTGCCAGATCTTGCCGCCAGGCCCGCACCTGCAGGGCGGCTTGCTGAAACACCCATTCGCCAATCTCGACAATCAGACCACTGGATTCGGCAATGGGGATGAAGGTTGTCGGACTGACCAGACCCCGGGTGGGATGGTCCCAGCGGATCATGGCCTCGGCCTTGTGGATGGCGCCGGTGGCCAGTTCGATAATGGGTTGGTAGACCACATGAAATTGGTGGTTTTGCAAGGCGGTTCGCAAGTCGCCGGCCAGGCGCACCCGGGTCTGTGCGGCCTCCTGCAACGCCGGCGTAAAGAAACTGAAGCGGTTGCGCCCGGCGCCTTTGGCCACGTACAGGGCCTGGTCGGCGCTTTTCAGCAGGTTCTCGATGTGGTCGGCGTCCGATGGATAGAGAGCGATGCCGATGCTGGCCGAAACAAACACCTGTTCCGTGCCAAGTTGGTAGACCTGGCTCAGCGTTTGCAAAATCTTTTGCAGGATGCCTTCCAGGTGGAAACTGTCAGTGAGTTCGGCCAGGATAACGGTGTACTCGTCACCGCCCATCCGTGCCACGGTGTCCGACTCCCGCACGCAGGCCTGGATGCGCCGCCCGGCCTCCACCAACAGCAGGTCGCCCTGGTCATGGCCCAGGGTATCGTTAACCTCCTTGAAGTGGTCCAGATCAATGAAAATCAGGGCCAGTTGCTGCTGGTCCCGGTTGCATTGCTTGATCTCCTGCTCCAGCCGGTCACGCAGCATGCGCCGGTTGGGCAGACCGGTCAGGGAGTCGTAAAACGCCTGCTGGCGGATCAGTGCCTCGGACTCTTTGCGTTGGGTGATGTCGGTAAAGGTGCCGATCATGCGCAACGGCAGGCCTTTGGCGTCGCGGCTGATGACCATGCCCCGGCTGAGTACCCACTTCCAGCTGCCATCCTTGCAGCGAATACGCCGCTCAATGGTGTAGCTCGGCGTACGGCGTTCAAAGTGGTCGGCGCGTGCGCGTTGCAGTGCATCCATGTCGTCCGGGTGGGTACGGCTGTCGAACTCCTCGGACAGGTTTTCCAGGTCTGTGCCGTCGTAGCCGCACATCTGCAGCAAACGTGGAGAAAAGAACTCCTTGCCCGTCTGAATGTACCAATCCCACACGCCGTCGCCGGTGCTGTCCAGGGCCAGTTTCCAGCGCTCCTCGCTTTCGCGAATAGCGGCCTCGGCCTGTTTGCGTTCGGTGATGTCCTGCAGTACCGAAGTGCGTCTTTGGGGCTTGCCCTCGTTCCAGGTGGTCCTTCCCTTAATGCGGACCCAGATGGGGCGGCCCTGACCGGTGATCATCTCCAGTTCCATATCATGTTCAGTCATTTCCCCGTCGGCCTGGGTCGGCGGGATCAGCTGGATCATTTCCTGGGACCGGGGCGTAAAAAAACGTCGGGTCGAGGCCAGGTCACCTGGCGTGTAGTCCTCGGGGGTGACTTCCAGGATGCGGTAGACACCATCTGTCCAGTACACCGTGTTGTTGACAAAGTCGCGCTCCCAGGCGCCCACGCCTGCCACGGTCTGGGTGGCGTCCAGCAAGGTATTGAGGCGTTGGCGTGCGGCTTCCGACTGCACGTAATCGGTGACATCAGCAAAAGTGCGCACCAAGCCGCCCGAGGGCAGGTTCTGGGTGCGCACCTCCAGGGTCCGCCCTTGGGGGGTGTCGCGCAGGTAATGACTGGGGTAGTTGTTTGTCGCCCATTGGGTGGATTGCGTCAGATGCTGGCGGGCTTCCGGGGCCACCAGGTGTGCATCGGTCCCAAAGTCGCCCCGCTCCCGCAGAAAGTGGATTATGTCTTCCATCAGGGGGTGCTGCGCGAGCATGCTCATCGGCAGGTCCAGCAGCTCGCAGGCGCGCTGGTTGAACTGGCGTACGCGCCCATCTGCATCCACCAGCACGATGCCCTGGCTGATGCTGCTGAGTGTCGTTTGCAGCAGCTGGGTGTTTTGCTGCAATTGGGTGTTGAGGGCTCGCAAATCGCTTTCGGCTCGTTTGCGTTCGGTGATATCGGTGTGGGTGCCAATCATGCGCAGGGGCGCGCCGTTGGCGTCCCGCTCGACCACCGTGCCCCGCGCCAAAATCCACTTCCAACTGCCATCTTTGCAGCGTATACGGATGTCCTGGGCATAGGTTGGGACCAGCCCTGCCATGTAGTTGCGTGCGTCAGTCTGGACGCGTGGCAGATCGTCCGGATGCACACGGTCCACAAAGTCCCGATAGCCTTGTGTCAATTCGCCGGCCTGGTAGCCCAGCATTTCTTCCCAGCGCGCGGAATGTGTTTGCGCATTGGTGACCAAATTCCAGTCCCACACCCCTACTCCGGTGCCTTCCAGCGCCTGCTTCCACGGGTTTTCTTCGTCAGTGGGTGATGTCAGTGCGTCGTTCACGGTTTGGAGTATCCCATGTGCTTCCTGCCACAGCCACAATGGTTACGACCAAGTTCAGTGGCGGTTGTGCACCCACCGATAGTTGCCTAGGGTGCCAACAAGGCCTCGATATCTTTGGTCATGCTTTGCGGCGTATCGGTGGGGGCATAGCGTTTGAGAACCTGCCCGTCGCGTCCGATCAGGAACTTGGTGAAGTTCCATTTGATCGCCTTGGATCCCAACAAGCCAGGTGCTTCAGCGGCCATCCACTGGTACAGCGGGTGCGCGTTGCTGCCGTTGACGTCGATCTTGGACATCATCGGAAAGCTCACACCGTAGTTGAGCTGGCAGAACTCGGCAATCTCGCCGTTGTTGCCAGCGTCCTGCGCTCCAAATTGGTTGCAGGGAAAACCCAGTACGACCAGTCCCTTCTTGCCATAGGTTTCGTGCAGCGTTTCCAGACCGGCGAACTGCGGCGTAAAACCGCAGGCACTGGCGGTGTTGACGATCAGCATGGGCTGTCCCTTGTATTGGCTCAACGCCACCTTTTTGCCGGTGATGGAAAGGGCTTCAAAATCGTAAGCAGAGGACATGGTGTGGCTTTGGTGTTGGTAACAAAGCGTTCACCTTAACACTGCGCAATAACACTTGCAGAGGTGTGATATTGGCGTGAGGGTTCCGCGCTACGTACCTGAGGTGGCTGCCCTGAAAGACACGGTGGACAGGATGGCCGCCAGAAAGATCAGCGACCCGCCCAGCACCACACGCAGATTGAGTTCGCCGGCGCCCAGCAGCACGGCCGAGGTACTGGCAAACACCACTTCGGACAACATGATGATGGAGGTGGTGCTGGCGCTCAGGCGCGCTGCGCCGTACTGCAACCCCACATTGCCAACCAGAAAGAACACACTCAAGACTCCTACCCAGGTCAGCCAGCTTTGGGTTGGCGCAGGCAAGCTGCCCACCAACCCGTACTGCATGCCCAACAGTGCTGCCAGCGCCGCCATCAACGCGCCCCCGCCAAACATGGCCAGCATGCAGGCGGTTGTGGGCACGCCCTGCAGACGTCGCAGCAAAATGTTGGTCAGGGCAAAGGCAAAGCCACCCATCACGGCAAGGCCATCGGCCAGGGTATGCGGCCATGGCCAGGGGGAGTCCGGTGTCTTGAGCACCACCAGCACGCCTGCCAGCGCCAGCGCCAGGCGCAAGAGTGATGCTGACGTGGGACGCTCCCCAAGCAAGGGCCAAGCCAACAAGACCACCCAGGCGGGCATCAGGTAGAAAAGCAGCACCACACGCACCACGTCGCCCACGGTAACGGCCCAGTTGAAACCGACGTTGGTCAACCCGGCGGCCACCAGCAGCACCCACAACCCCGCATGCTGGCCAAACGCGCGCCATGCGCCCGTGCGCAGTGCCAGCAGGCACACCAGGGCGAAGCAGTAGATCAGTGCAGTGGACCACAGTGGGTGGACGCCTTGATCCTGCAATTGGCGAAACGGCCACCAGGACACGCCCCAGGTAAACGCATTGAGCAACAGGGCCAACGCGGCCAATGCCCGAACTTTGCCGGGTGCTCCCGGCTCAACCGCCATGGTGGGTGTCGTGGCGGGCTATTTCCAGCAGGTGATTGACATCGGCGGCGTGATTACGGCAGTTGCTTTCGTGCCAGCGCTTGATCAGCCACATGAACCCAGCCACCACCATGCCAAACACGGTAATGGCACCAAAAATCGATAACCCCATGCCAGTGGACAGGCTGTAGAAGGCGCCCAGGGCCAGAGTGCAGGCCTGTTCATTGAAGTTCTGCACGGCAATGGATCGGCCGGACCCCATCAGGTTGTGGCCACGGTGCTGTAGCAGGGCATTCATGGGCACCACCAGGAATCCGCCGAGACCGCCCAGCAGCACCAGGAATGGCGCCGCGACCCAGACGTTGGTTATTACGTTCAACAAAAGGATTAGTACCCCCATGGCAATGCCCAATGGCAGCACATGGGTGGCCTGGTCCAGTCGCATGCGCATCGATGCCGCCACGGCGCCCACCGCCGTGCCGATGGCGACCACACCCACCAGCGCCGAGGCCTGTGTCACGCTGTAGCCCAGCGCGATGGAAGCCCATCCCAGCACAATGTATTTGAGGTTGCTGCTGACACCCCAAAACAACGTGGTGGTGGACAACGATATTTGGCCCAGTCGGTCGCGCCACAAACGCATATTGCAGTGCCAGAAATCGGGAAGCAGAGAGATGAGGTGCTTTGGCAGGGGGCGCATGGGGACGCCAGTGAGCGGGATACGCAGATTGAACCAGGCCGCCAGAAGGTAGACAAAGATCAGCACGCTGATGGCCGCCTCGGATGGGCTATCGATGCCGGTGTCAATCAGCGGAAAGTCAAACGACAGCAGGTAGGTGGATGCGGCATGTCCCACCAACTGCCCGCCCAATAGAACACCCAGAATGATGGACGCGATGGTCAGTCCTTCAATCCAGCCATTGGCCTTGACCAGTTGCGAAGCCGGTAGCAGCTCGGTCAGGATGCCGTATTTGGCGGGTGAATAGGCCGCAGCACCCAGTCCGACAATGGCGTAGGAGATCAGCGGATGGTTGCCAAACAGCATGATCAGGCAGCCAACGATCTTGATCCCGTTGCTATACAGCATGACCCGGCCTTTGGGCAGCGCATCGGCCACGGCACCCACAAAGGGCGCAAGGACCACATAAAACAGGGCAAACATGGGAATCAGTGCGGCCTGCTGCCATTCGTCAGATCCACTGCTGCGCAACAACTGCACGGCCGCGACGAACAAGGCGTTGTCTGCCAGCGAGCTGAAAAACTGCGCCGACATGATGGTATAGAAGCCGCGTTTCATGCGTGGGGGTTGCGCGCGCCGGCGTGGCCGGTGCGAAATAATGTGTGAGTCTCCAAACGAGTTGCGGTTATAGCATGCCGGGCAGTGTCAAAATCTCCCCAGACCCAAGCCGAGTAATTGCCATGCCCCGTCCGATTCTTGCCACCATCCACCCGGCCGCCTTTCGCCACAACCTGGAGCGGGTTCGCCGTGCTGCGCCCGACGCCCGTGTCTGGGCCGTGGTCAAAGCCAATGCCTATGGCCATGGTATAGAACGCGTGTTCGATGGCATGCGCAGCGCCGATGGTTTCGCCCTGTTGGACCTGGCCGAGGCCCAGCGTGTCCGTGATCTGGGCTGGCGCGGCCCCATTCTTTTGCTGGAAGGGGTGTTTGAACAGCGCGACCTGGAATTGTGTTCCCGCCTGGACCTGTGGCACACCGTGCACTGCAACGAGCAGATTGACATGTTGGCCACGCACAAGACCAATGTCCCACAGCGCGTATTCCTCAAAATGAATGTGGGTATGAACCGGCTGGGCTTCATGCCCGAGCGCTACCGCGCGGCCTGGACCCGCCTCAATGCATTGCCCCAAGTGGACGAAATCTCCCTGATGTGCCACTTCAGTGATGCCGATGGCCCGCGCGGCGTGGCACAGCAAATGGCAGTCTTTGCCGCCGCCAGCCGGGATCTGCCTGGCGAGCGGTCCTTGAGCAACAGCGCCGCGATTCTTCGGCACACGGTCGATCCGGCGCAGGCAGCACTGCACCCCGAGGCCTTGGTGGTGTCGGACTGGGTACGCCCGGGCATCGTGCTGTATGGCAGCGCGCCGGACTATCCCGAGCACAGCGCAGCCGATTGGGCGTTGCAACCCACGATGACACTTGCTGCAAAAATCATAGCTACTCAGGCATTGGATACGAGGGATAGCGTCGGATATGGCTCAAGTTTTGTAGCTGACAAACCAATGCGTATTGGCGTTGTGGCCTGTGGCTATGCCGATGGCTACCCGCGCATTTGCCCAACTGGCACGCCAGTGCTGGTGGACGGCGTGCCCACGCGCACCGTGGGACGGGTCAGCATGGACATGATTACGGTGGACCTGACACCTGTCCCCCAGGCCGGCGTGGGCAGCACCGCCACGCTGTGGGGGCGCGCCGCCAATGGCACCGTGCTGCCGATCGACGATGTGGCGGTCTGTGCCCAGACCGTGGGCTACGAGTTGATGTGTGGCCTGGCGCTGCGGGTACCGGTGGAGGTGGCCGCGTGAAGTGGTGCCTGGATAAGGTCCGTAAGGTGCGGGAAAAAATCAAACATCTGTAATTTTGTACAGTATTATGGTGGTATGGCCAAAGAAAAAACCATCTACACATGTACCGAATGCGGAGGCACCAGTTCCAAGTGGCTGGGCAAATGCCCTAGTTGCGCCGCCTGGAACACCTTGATCGAATCGGTAGTGGACACCGCGGCGCCGGGCAAGAACCGGTATGCGTTGCAATTCCAGTCGCTGGCCAAAACGGCCGTGGTGACCGTACTGGCCGACATCGATGCCACCGACGTGCAGCGCACGCCCACCGGCCAGGACGAACTGGACCGGGTGCTGGGTGGCGGCATGGTGGAAGGCGCTGTCGTTCTGATCGGTGGCGACCCTGGCATTGGCAAGTCGACGCTGCTGTTGCAGGCACTTGATTCGCTCCAGCGCAGCGGGCAGTCCACCCTGTATGTAACCGGGGAAGAAAGTGGTGCCCAGGTCGCGCTGCGTTCGCGTCGGCTCGGGCTTGCGGGTTCCCAGGTCAAGGTGCTGGCCGAAATCCAGCTCGACAAGATCCTGGCCACCATTGATGCCGAGCAGCCCGACGTGGCCGTGATCGACTCCATCCAGACCGTGTACTCCGACCAGCTCAGCTCCGCGCCGGGTTCGGTGGCCCAGGTGCGCGAATGCGCGGCCCACCTGACGCGCTGCGCCAAGTCCAGCGGCACGGCCATTGTGCTGGTAGGGCACGTCACCAAGGAAGGCGCTCTGGCCGGCCCGCGCGTGCTGGAGCACATGGTCGACACGGTGCTGTACTTTGAGGGCGATACGCACAGCAGTTTCCGGCTGGTGCGTGCCATCAAAAACCGCTTTGGCGCGGTCAACGAAATCGGCGTCTTCGCCATGACCGAGAAGGGCCTCAAGGGCGTCTCCAACCCCAGCGCCATCTTTTTGAGCCAGCATGCCGAGCCAGTGCCGGGTAGTTGCGTCATGGTCACGCTCGAAGGTACGCGCCCGCTGCTGGTGGAAATCCAGGCACTGGTGGACAGTGGCGGCCCCAGTCCCCGGCGCCTCTCCGTTGGGTTGGACCGGGATCGCCTGGCCATGCTGCTGGCGGTGCTGCACCGCCATGCGGGCGTGGCGTGTATGGACCAGGATGTGTTCGTCAATGCTGTGGGGGGCGTGCGCATCAGCGAGCCGGCCGCCGATCTGGCGGTGTTGCTAGCCATCACGTCCAGCCTGCGCGGCAAGGCTTTGCCCAAAGGTTTCTTTGCCTTTGGCGAGGTGGGGCTGGCCGGTGAGGTGCGCCCGGCGCCGCGCGGCCAGGAGCGCCTGAAGGAAGCTGCCAAGCTGGGCTTTAGCGTGGCCGTCGTACCCAAGGCCAACATGCCCAAAAACCTGAATGGCAAAGACTATGAAGGATTGACCATCCATGCGGTGGAGCGGGTGGAGCAGGCTATGGAGGTGGTGCGCTCGCTGGGCTGAGAGCGCCTCGATGGTCCTGGGTGTGCGCCATGCGCAGCGGCGGTCGTAAAATCAGCGGTTTCTAAGACCACGATTCCAAGGAAACACGCCATGAGCCCATTACCACCCTCAATGTCCGACCGCGATGGAAAAATATGGATGGATGGCCAGATGGTCGATTGGCGCGATGCCAAGATCCATGTCCTGAGCCACACCCTGCATTACGGTTGCGGCGCTTTTGAAGGTGTGCGGGCCTACAACACAGTTAACGGCACGGCCATTTTTCGTCTGGAAGAGCACACTGATCGTTTGTTCAACAGCGCCAAAATTTTGCGCATGGCCATTCCCTTTACCAAAGATCAGGTCAACGAGGCGCAAAAGGCCGTGGTGCGCGAAAACAAGCTGGAGAGCTGCTACCTGCGCCCCCTGACCTGGATTGGTGACAAGAAGCTGGGGGTGAGCCCCAAAGGCAATACCATCCACCTGATGGTCGCCGCCTGGCCCTGGGGCGCCTACCTGGGTGAAGAAGGAATGCAGCGCGGCATCCGCGTCAAGATTTCCAGCTACACCCGCCACCACGTCAACATCACCATGACCCAGGCCAAGGCGGTCAGCAACTACACCAATTCCATTCTGGCCAACATGGAAGCCACTGATGATGGCTACGACGAGGCCATGCTTCTGGACGCCAATGGCTTTGTCAGCGAAGGCGCTGGTGAGAACCTGTTCGTCGTCAAGGACGGGGTGGTGTACACCCCCGACCTGTCGGCCGGTGCCTTGAACGGCATCACCCGCAACACCGTGTTCCACATCTGCAAAGACCTGGGGCTGGAAGTGGTGCAAAAGCGTATCACCCGTGACGAGGTTTACATTTCCGACGAAGCCTTCTTCACCGGCACCGCTGCCGAAGTGACACCCATCCGTGAACTTGACCGCATCGAGTTGGGTAAAGACGACTATGTAGGTTCGCGCGGCCCCATCACCGAAAAAATCCAAAGCGCGTTCTTTGACATCGTCAATGGCCGCAATCCCAAATATGCCCACTGGCTCACCAAAGTCTGACACCATGACCATCGCAACGATTGAACTGCTCGTAAAAGACCTTACCGACGAAGGCGGCGTGTTTTGCCCGAACCCCCTGGCCAAAATGGAAACCTGGAACACCCACCCCAAGGTGTACCTGGATGTGGGCCAAACCGGCGAGGCCAAGTGCCCTTACTGCGGCACGGAGTACCGACTCAAGGCGGGCGAGCATTTCGACGGTGGTCATTAACCACCCGCACGACGCAATAACCCCATGACCCGCGCCCTGGTGATTGCGCCGCAGTGGATCGGGGACGCGGTGATGACCGAACCCCTGCTGCGGCGCCTCCACGCACGTGGCGAGGTAATCACCGTAGGCGCATTGCCCTGGGTGGCACCGGTTTACCGCGCCATGGCGCAGGTGGCCGAGGTGGTGGAGTTGCCGTTTGCCCACGGCGGGCTGCAATGGGCCGCACGGCGCAGCATGGCTGCAAAGATGCGGGGCCGCTTCGACGTGGCCTACGTTGGCCCCAATTCCCTCAAGAGTGCCCTGCTGCCCTGGTGGGCCGGTATTCCCAAACGCGTGGGCTACCAGGGTGAGTCGCGCTACTGGGTGCTGAACCGGCGTCTACCCAACCCGCCACCTGGCGATCGGCCACCCATGGTGGCGTTCTATTCCGCGCTCAGCGGTGATTCTGGTGTGGAGCAAGATCGGCCTCAACTACAACTGGCCGCTGCCACGGTAGATGCCGCGCTGCACGAACTGCAACTGACGCGCCAGGGCTATTACGTATTTGCGCCGGGTGCCGAATTTGGCCCTGCCAAGCGCTGGCCGGCCAGCCACTTCGCGGTGCTGTCCGAGCAGTTGGCATTGCCAGTGGTGCTGCTCGGCTCTGCCAAAGAGTCGGCTTTGTGTGGCGAGATCGCCCACGTGGTCAATGCGATCCGACCTGGGCACTGTTTGAACTGGGCGGGGCGCACCTCGCTGGACCAAGCGCTGGCTACTATTGCAGCGGCCAAGGCCATGGTCAGCAACGATTCCGGGTTGATGCACGTGGCGGCGGCCTTTGGCATTCCGCAGGTGGCTATTTTTGGGTCATCCAGCCCGCTCCACACTCCGCCTTTGAATACGTTGGCCCATGTGGTTTGGCTCAAGAATGATCCGCTGTATCAGCCGCCGCTAGATTGCGCGCCCTGTTTTGCGCGCACGTGCCCGTTGGGGCACACCCGCTGCCTGGTCGATGTCCAGCCGGATGACGTGCTGCGGTATTTGTAACAAAAAAAAGCCACCCGAGGGTGGCTTTGTAAAAGTCTCCCGAAAGAGACGTCGTTGGAACCGTTGTAAGCCAACCCGTTATTGCGGTTGGACTTCAATTCTTTTGTGTCTTGCAACTGTGACAGCAGTTGGATGAACTGTAGAAGGTATGCACCCAATCCGGTATCCCCTGTTTGTGTGAGATTGAGGGGAAAATTGCAAAAAACCGACAACTTTTGACTAGTTGGTCAAATTTATGAGGTGCTGGACGCGGTCGTTGGCAGACGGATCTCGAAACAAGCACCGCCGCCAATTTGGTTGCTGCAGTGGACCGAGCCGCCGTGGCGCAGTGCAATTGACTTGACCAGCGACAGCCCCAAACCGACGCCACCATCGCGTTCCGAGGCGCCTGGCAGGCGGTAGAACGGCTCGAAAATACGGTCCTGAAACGCTTCGGGTACGCCAGGACCTTGGTCGCAGACGCGGATGCATGCCATGCCTCCGTCCTTAACAAGCGTCAAAGTCGTCGCCTTGCCGTTGGCATGGCGGCGCGCATTCTCCAGCAGGTTGCGCACGGCGCGGCGCAGTAACTTGCTGACCCCCGGTACCGACAACTCACCACCCGTAACCTGCACGTCCAGCGTGGCATCAGTGCGGGCGCATTCTTCCGCTGTCAAGCCAATCAGGTCCACCGATTCCACCGTACCCAGATCGGCCTGGCGGGCATCGAGGCGGCTGGCCAGCAGAATCTCGTCAATCAATTGATCCAGTTCGGCAATATTGCGGGCAATCTCGTCCTTCGCATCGTTGGCTGCGACATCAGTTGGCGGGGCTATGAACTCCAGGCCCATGCGAATGCGGGTCAACGGCGAGCGCAACTCGTGCGATGCATTGGCCAACAATGACTTTTGTGACGCCAGCAGCGCATCGCGTGCCTTGACCAGGGTTTCAATCTGTTGCGCGGCATGGTTGAAACGGGTGGCCAAAAAGCCGATTTCGTCGTCGCCGGTTACCGGCACGCGCACGCTGAGGTTTCCGTCACCCCACTGTTTCAGGCTGAGCTGCAGGACTTCAAGCCGGCGGGTCAGGCGCCGAATGATGGGGTAGGTAGCCAGCGCCACGGCCACACCGACAAGACCCAGCGTCCAAAAAAAACCGAACGGCGCACTCCAGTTGGATTTGGGCGGTCGTGGCAGGTGAATGTGGATGGTTCGTCCGTCGAACATGCGTACATCAAACTCCGGGCCAGCTCCGTAGCGGCCCCGGCCTTCGCGCGGTGTTTCGTCCGGGCTGACGTCGGGGCGATCAGCCTCAGCTTCCGTCGTACTGTTGGGAGGTGGCGGCGGGCGGGGTGTATCGAGTCCGCGCGATGGTTTACCCCATTCCGGCATGCTGGGACCGCGTCCCAGGCGGGCCTGACCACGACCAATTACTTCTCCGGCCTGGTTGCGGGCCACCACCTCGCGCAATGGCGCGTCGGCTGCCATGCGCCAGGCCCAGCCCACCAGCAGGGTCAGCACGGCTACTGCCAGTACCACGGCCAGCCAGATGCGGATATAGAGCCGGTTCATGGTGGGGGAGATGGTGGTGGGCCTGGAAGGAAAGGACTAATCCTGTTGCCGTGCGAACACGTAGCCCACGCCGCGCACGGTCAGAATGCGCTTGGGAGTCTTGGGATCGGCCTCGATGGCCGCGCGGATGCGACCCATATGCACGTCAATAGAGCGGTCAAAGGCGTCCAGCTCACGGCCGCGAACGGCTTCCATGATCTGGTCGCGCGTCAGTACGCGCCCGGCGCGCTCGGCCAAGGCCACCAGCAGGTCGAACTGGTAGGAGGTCAAATCACAGGGCGCATCATTAATGCTGACGCTGCGTGCGTCCCGGTCAATTTCCAGCGCGCCAAAGCGCAGCTTCGTGGATTCAGCGGTGGGGCTTTCGCCACGGCGGCGCAATACGGCGCGGATGCGGGCCAGCAATTCACGCGGCTCGAACGGCTTGGGCAGGTAGTCGTCGGCACCAATTTCGAGACCGATGATGCGATCCATGGCATCGCCCTTGGCGGTGAGCATTAGCACCGGCATCTGGGATAGGTGGCCGGGCAGTGCGCGAATGCGTCGGCACACTTCCAGACCATCGATGTCGGGCAGCATCAGGTCCAGAATCACCAGATCGACGGGCTCGCCTTTGGCCGGATTGGTCAGTTGGGCCAGGCCGCCATGGCCATCACCGGCCACGCTCACCGTAAAACCAGACTGTTCCAAATACTGCCGCACCATGGCGGCAAGGCGCGCATCGTCCTCAATCATTAACAGGTGTTGACTCATGGTGTCAGTCTAGCGCCGTGCGCCTGCCGGCGTGTGAGTGCCGGCTGAAGTGTCCGTAAAGTTTGGTAAATCACGCTATCAATATTGAA
>Ga0073904_10002320_pt1 | contig 14398 bp, 13 predicted proteins | sample KloWWTrecipitate_FD_66668 | JGI IMG/M metagenome (GOLD analysis project Ga0073904, IMG submission 66668) | Active sludge microbial communities from Klosterneuburg, Austria, studying microevolution and ecology of nitrifiers - Klosterneuburg... | ecosystem: Engineered > WWTP > Aerobic digester >...
GAATGCCCGGCAAGAGTCTCGTGGATGAAATCGGTGCTGGCCTTGTCCTTGAGGCTCGAGACAAAAATGCCGACACAGCCAAAGCCCCGTTTTGCAAGGGCGTCAATCAGGGCATCTATGGGCGCGGTCTGGCCGCCTTCAAGCACGGAGCGGTAGAAGATCAGTCCGGTCATCTGCTTGCCGGCGGTGCTGCGGTAAATGCCATTGCTGGGTGGCGCTTCGGCGGGCGCGGGAATTTCGGTTCCTTCAAGCAGGTGCCGGCAATAACCGAGAAACTTGGCGGCATTGAACTGGCCGCCGGCCACCAGGTACTGGCGCAGGCGCTCGCAATCCTGCAGCGGCAGGTTCGAACGCGAGGTGAGATCGGGATCAGGCTGGGAATCGCCGGGCAGGACGACGAGCTTGATGTCGTTGTCCTTGGCCAGCGCCTCGATCTGCTCGAGGCCGTAGGGCCAGTAGCTGGCGCCGCCGAGCAGGCGCAGCACAATCAGCCGGGCCAGGCTCAGGGTTTTGTCGAGATAAAGGTCGACGGAAAAATTATGCTGGAGGTGGAGGAAATTGGCGAGACGCAGGGTGGGGTATTTTCCGGTGTCATAGGCCCGTGCCAATGCGGCAATCTCGCTGTCGGCGGCACTCAGCACCACGATATCGGCGGGTGACTGCTTGAGGTCGACCGCTTCTGCCGCCCCGTCAATCACGCCACTTGTCGTGGCGAGGAGGTGCATCAGCCCTGAAGGGCCGCAGTGATCGCCTGCTGGTCCATGCCTTTTACGCCGATCACCACAAGTCTGGTGGCGCGGTTCTCACCACTTTTCCAGGGCCTGTCAAAATAACTGTTCATGCGGGGTCCTACGGCCTGAATCAGCAACCGTGACGAGGAGCCTACAACATTGGCGAAACCCTTCAATCGCAAAATCGTGCTGTCGGCGATCACCTCGGCGATGCGCCTCTGCAGCGCGCCGCGGTCCTTCACATCGGGAAGGGCAACGGTGAAGCTGATGAAATCATCATGGTCGTGCTGCTCCTCGCCTTCCATTTCGTGATGCGAAAGCCGGTTGCCAATGTCGCCCTCTGCGGCGGAACCAAGGCCAAGCAGGGCCTTGATGTCGAGCCTGCCATGCTCGCTCAGCAGGATGCGCGTGCCCTTGCGGATCTGCCCTTCGATGTCGGCGGTGACATCGAGGGTTTCCTCGTCGTCGAGCAGGTCAGTCTTGTTGAGGATCACCATGTCGGCGCAGTTCAACTGATCCTCGAACAACTCCTCGATGGGGTTTTCATGCTCGAGCTTGGGATCGGCCTGGCGCATGGCCTGAATGGTGGCCTCGTCGTCGGCATAGCGGTCCTCGGCGAGGGCCTTGGCATCAACCACGGTCACCACGCCATCAACGGTGACGCGGGCGGAAATCTCCGGCCAGCTGAAGGCGCGGATGAGCGGCTGGGGCAGGGCAAGGCCCGAGGTTTCGATCACGATGTGATCGATGGGCGTTGTGCGGTCGAGGAGCTTTTTCATGGTTGGGACAAAATCATCGGCCACGGTGCAGCAGATGCATCCGTTGGCGAGTTCGATGACATCTTCCTCCTTGCACAGAGCATCACCGCAGCCTTTCAACACTTCGCCGTCCACGCCCACATCGCCAAACTCGTTGATGATCAGGGCGATTCTGCGGCCATTTGCATTCTCCAGCATGTGGCGGATGAGGGTGGTCTTACCGGCTCCGAGGAAGCCGGTAATGATTGTCGCGGGAATTTTTCCGGGGATCATGACGCGTAAACATCCTTGCCGAATTTTTGCAGGGCCAAGCCGAGGAAAAGGCCGATCAGGCACCACAACACGGCGGATGCGGCGATGGTGTTGGCGGCAAAGCTTGCGGCAAGGCCGGCGGGCACCGCCGTATCATGGGTGAGCGGCTGGGGCGCACCAATGATGTGGGGCAGGGCGATAAGCGCCACGGCGGCGGCGAGCCAGACGAGTTCGCGCCGGGTGGCAATCAGGAATATCCCGATCCCCGAAGCGATGATCGTTGCCAGCCACCAGACCTGGCGGGACACGAGATCGGCAGCGGGCATTCCCGGCAGTTCAGGCGAAAGCCCGGCGCCGGGCGCCACGGTCACGGCCAGAAACCCGCAGATCCCCCAGATCAAGCCGTTCTGGGGCGTGATGGGAATCCCGGTGAGCAATGAAAGGCCGGCCAGCAGAAGGGCAAAGCCCGCTCCGGCGATCACTGATGAGAGGGTCGTCGACAGGGTCCGCGGCCAGCCATCGGCGGGGGTCCATTCCTCTTCGCCATGGTCATGGGCAGCGGGTGCCGCTGCGGCAGGCGCTGCCGGATCTGTTGTTGCCGCCGCTCCATGATCATGGGCGGGAGCCGTTTCGTATGCTTCCGCGGCGATAATCAAGGGGGTAGTCTGCACATGCTGAACACCGCCATAGATCAAGCCAGCCGCCATTCCCGCGATAAGTGCCGCGAGCACAAGCCTTCCAATCATGATTTTGATCCCTGATTTTTAGTGGCAGGGAAAGCCGATGGAGTGGCGCGTGTCGTGGGCCGCGTTGTGGGCGGCGCTCATGGGCGACATGCCCACGAGGAACACGAGCACAGCGCCGACAAACAGGCAAACCGCGCCTGCGGTCACGCGCTGCGAAACGCTAAGAGATTGGGCAGATGATTTTACAATGGCCATGGACACCCTCCGTGCGACCGATTTTATTTGGGGCTTTCACCCCGGTTCTTCGCGCGGCAGGTCTCCTGACTTCGCGGGTCGCTGGCTTTATGCGGGCCTTCCCGGTTTCCCAGTGGCATAGTTCGCATCAAGCCTCGCCGCTTACAGTTGCGGGGGCAGTCACGGTTTTGGCCCCATTTGGGTCGTCCGCACCGTGTTCCCTGTTAGGCTCTTCACCGTTTGGTTTCTGAGCACCGAGCCGTTCTGTTGTGCCAGTTGGGGCCGTGCCACGTCAACTTGATTCTAGATCCAGAGGCTCAGCATTGTGCCGGCAGCGCCGGAAACGGGATCGGTATCGGGCCTTGCGACCTTGGCAATGCGCGCCCTGATGGCGGACTTATCGGGCTCACCGGAGCGCATGAGATCGTATTTCGAACCGGGCGGATAGGCGCCAATGACGAGAAGATCGGGACCTGACGAGAGCCGCTTGTGGCCGGTGCCGGCAGGGAGGAGCAGGGCATCACCGGCGCTGGCGGTGAGAATTTTGCCGGACTTGCCGCCGAACTGCACGGTGGCTTGGCCCCTGGCGATGCCAAGAACTTCATGCGTGGTCGAGTGATAGTGGGTGAAAGAATAGATGCCGTTATGCCATGCCACGGGCCAGCCATTGCGCCCGAACAGCTCATCAAAGGCATTTTCGGACGATTGCAGGGTCTCGGGTGCAATTGCCCGCGCATAGACAATCATCGGCCAGCGGGGATGGTTGGGAACATCGCCGTCGTCAGGAAAAGACAGGGCATCGGTGGGCATTTTCATCGTTCTCCGCGTGCTTTAGGTATATAAGAGTCCGAGACCGGGCGGGAGACCCGGTCAAGCTTTTGAAATTGCAAGAGTAAATAGAATTCTGGCGTCCGTCCTTGGCAAATTGGGAGGGTTGGGCTATATTGAACAGGTATTCAATATAAATGGAATCGAACATGAACATAGCCGCTAACGTCCGGGTGAAACTTGACGACGACAAACGGGGCGGCTTGCCGAACTGGACATACACCAGCCCGGAATTCCTCGAGATCGAGAAGGACGAACTGTTCCGCAAGACGTGGCAGATTGCCTGCCATGTGAGCGATGTTCCCAATATCGGCGACTATTACAGTTTCGATCTGGTGGGCGAACGGGCGCTGATCGTGCGCGGCAAGGACAATCAGGTGCGGGCTTTCCACAATGTCTGCCGGCATCGCGGCAGCCGGGTCGTGGCGGCCGAACGCGGCACCTGCAAATCGGCCATCGTCTGTCCTTTCCATGGCTGGTCCTACAATCTGGACGGATCCCTGCGCGCCGTGCCCCAGGCCAAATCTTTACCCAAGCTTGATCCGGTCGAGCATGGCCTGCCGCCGGTTGATTTCGAAATCTGGCACGGCTTCGTGTTCGTGCGCTTCGTGCGCGGCGACCAACCCTCGGTGGCACATATGATGGCGCCGCATGAGGACGTCATCGGCCGTTACCGGATTGCCGAGACGAAGCCTTACGGCAAGATGATCACGCAGAAAATGCCGGTGAACTGGAAATCGGTGCGCGACGTGGACAATGAGGGCTACCATGTGCCGGTGGCCCATCCGGCGCTGCAGGATCTCTATGGCAATGGTTATGTCGATGAGAGCGTGGGCTTTGGCATCACGCGTTCAACCGGCGTGTTCAATGACAGCCGCGACCGTTACTGGAGCGTGCGGAACTACAAGAAGATTCTCGCACCGATGGCGCATTTGCCGGAAGCCAACCAGAAGGCCTGGTATTATTACGGGATTTTTCCCAACATGGTGTTCATGCTCTATCCGGACATGGTGGGCTTCTATCAGGAATTCCCGGTGGCCGTCGACAAGACGATCCAGCGCTTTTCCTATTACGCGCTGGACGATGAGCGCCGCGAGACGAAACTTTCGCGCTATCTCGCCGAGCGCATCGACAAGCTGACAGGGATGGAAGACACGCAGCTGATCGCCTGGTGCTTCGAGGCGCTGCAGTCGTCCGGTTACAAGGGGCTCATTCTCTCGGACCTGGAAAGCGGCGTCAGGGCCTATCACGACATGCTGCGCCAGGTGGTTCCGGTTGTGGGGCTTGAGAAGCCGCCGGTTCCGGGCGCCCTTGCAGAGACCAACAAGGTCCTCAGGGATGCCATACCGCCGCTGCCCTGGGGCCGCTAAGTCCGTAAAGTTTTAGGAGTTCCCTCGCGTTTTGCAGGGGACAGGGACGTCAACAGGGTTGAACCGACTCCGGCCTTGGGTTACCTAGGTCGCAACCCACCTTGAGCAATGAAGACGAATCAGGCGGCAATTCCAAGGTTGGCCAAGGAGTCTTTATGTCCGCGCAGAAGCAATCCAGAGGTGAGATCGCAGCGGTCTTGCTGGCAAGCCGCGCGGCTTTCGCATCAACGGCGCTTTTCAGCTGCCTGGTGAACATTCTGATGCTGACCGGGCCGCTGTTCATGCTGCAGGTCTATGACCGGGTGCTGACGTCCGGCAGCGTGCCGACGCTTGTGGCGCTCACCGGCATCGTGATGGCGCTCTACGCCTACTACGGATTCCTGGAATATCTGCGGGCCCGCATCCTGGTGCGGATCGGCCGCCGGGTCGAGGAGAAACTGCGCGACCGGGTTTTTGATTCCATGGCTGAACATTCGCTGCGCCGCACGCAAGGAATCGGCGGCCAACCGATCAACGATCTGGCGACGATCCGCCAGTTCCTTTCGGGGCAGGGGCCTTTCGCCTTTCTCGACATGCCATGGGTTCCCATTTACCTGCTCGTCATCTTCCTGATGCACTGGGTGCTCGGGGTCGCGGCGGTTATTGCGGCGGTTGTCATTTTCATTCTGGCGGTCTGGTCGGAAAAAGCTACGCGCGGGCCGCTGGCGGAAGCCAATTCGGCCATCGTCAAGTCATCGATCATGACGGACGAAAGCCGGCGCAATTCAGAAGCGCTGCATTCGCTCGGGATGCGCGGCGCCATTCGCAAGAAATGGTCCGACATGCAGCAACTGGCGCTGGACCACCAGACCATCGCCAATGATGTGGGCGGCAGCCTCAGCGCCGCATCGCGGGTTTTGCGCCTCATGGTGCAGTCGGGCATTCTGGCGCTTGGCGCCTATCTGGCGCTCCAGCACGAGATTTCAGCGGGTGCGGTGATTGCCGCATCGATCATCATGGGCCGGGCGCTGGCGCCGGTCGAACAGGCGGTTGCCAGTTGGCAGCAGTTCCTCGGTTTCCGCAAGGCGATCGAGCGGCTGGGTATCATCCTGGCCTCGGTTCCAGCGGTAGCGCACCGCATGAAACTTCCCGCACCCAGTGGAAAGCTTGAGGTTGAAAACCTCATTGTGCAAATGGCAGGCACGGAAAAACCGGTGCTTCATGGCATCACCTTTTCGGTGGAGCCGGGAAAGGGCATCGGGATTATCGGGCCCACCGGTGCCGGCAAGTCAACCCTGGCGCGGGCCCTTGTCGGCGTCATGCCGATTACGCGCGGCACGGTGCGCCTGGACGGCGCCACCCATGACCAGCGCGACATTGACGAGGCGGGCAAGCTCATCGGCTACCTGCCCCAGGACATCCAGTTGTTTGACGGCACGGCGGCGCAGAATATCGCACGTTTTGAAGTGGGGGCCGATCCCACGAAGATCGTGCAGGCAGCGCAGCTTGCCAATGTCCATGACCTCATCATGCGGCTGCCGATGGGCTATGACACGCCCCTGGGTGAGAACGGCGCCAGGCTTTCGGCTGGCCAGCGGCAAAGGGTGGCCCTGGCGCGCTGCCTCTATGGCGATCCGGTATTGTTTGTCCTGGATGAACCAAATTCCAATCTTGATGCCGAAGGCGAAGCCGCCCTTGACCGCGCCATTCGCGTGTCGATGGAACGGGGCGCTTCGGTGGTGGTTATCGCGCACCGGCCAAGCGCGCTTGCGTCAATCCAGCAAATCCTGGTCCTGAGCGAAGGCCGGACCGTGGCACTGGGACCGCGCGACGAAATCCTGAAGAGAGTGCTGAACCGGCCGACGACGGGCGAGGCCAGGCCAGCGCCGCCGCCCGCCAAACCAACTTTGATTCAGGCGCACTAGGCGATGAAAGCGATCAACACCAATTCCTCGCTGCGGCGCTTTCAGATTGTGGGTTTCCTGTCGGTACTGCTCATGGTTGGCGTGGTGGGAGGCTGGGCGAACTTTACGCACCTGAATGGCGCGGTTATTGCGCCCGCCACGATCATGGTCGAAACCTATTCCAAGAAAGTTCAGCACAAGGAAGGCGGCATTGTCGGCGAGATCCGGGTCAAGGATGGCGACCGGGTTGAAATCGGACAGGCACTGGTGGTGCTCGACAACACCGAAACCAAATCCGAGCTGGCCATTATCGATGGCCTGCTGGACGAGGCGCTGGCCAAACGGGCGAGGCTTGAAGCGCAGCGCGACCTGGCTTCCGTGATCGTCTTTCCGGCAGAGATTCTGGCGCGGGCAAACGAGCCGGGTGTTGCCGCCATCATGGCGGGCCAGACCAAACTTTTCAATGCGCGCCTGCAGGCGATTGCCGGCAAGAAAGAGCAGCTGAACCAGCAAATTGGCCAGTTGACGGAGCAGATCGGCGGCCTGGAATCGCAGCGCGTTTCCAAGGAAAAGCAGTTGACCCTGATCAGCGCTGAACTCACCGATCTGAAAGACCTGCAGACCAAGGGGCTCGTCCCGGTGAGCCGCGTCATGGCGATGGACCGTGAAACGGCGCGGCTTGACGGCGAACGGGGCGAACTGGTGGCCAGCAAGGCCTCGGCGGAAGCACGCATTGCCGAAGTGCGCGTGCAAATCCTGCAGATCGACGAAGAGGACCTGTCTCAGACGCTCACCGAGCTCCGCGAAATCGAGGGCAAGGTTGCCGAATTGAAGGAGCGCAAGCTCGCCGTGGCGTCGCGGCTTGAGCGGATGGTAATCAAGTCGCCAATCACCGGCGATGTTTACCAGCTTGCGGTTCACACCGTTGGCGGGGTCATCGGGCCGGGCGAACCCCTGATGCTCATTGTTCCGGAAGCCGACGAGCTTATCCTGCAGGCCCAAGTCATGCCGCAGGATATCGACAAGGTGCGATCCGGCCAGATTGCCCATATCCGCTTTCCCGCCTTCAACTCCCGGCTGACGCCTGAGGTTGCCGCCGAAGTGACGCAGATTTCCGCCGATACCAGCCGGATCGATGCGAGCTCGCCACCGTTCTACTCGGTGCGCCTGATGATCTCGGCCACGGAGCTAGCAAAGCTTGGCGACAACAAGCTGAAGCCCGGCATGCCGGCGGAAGCCTTCATCCAGACGGAAGCGCAAACCCCGATGACCTACTTCCTGAAGCCGCTCACGGACCAGTTCGCCCACGCCTTGCGCGAGGAGTAGCCCGGCAACGGAGTTTTAACCCTAACGGCCTATTACTGACGGGATGAGTGTCCGTCGTGTAATCCTTGCGTCTGTTAGTTCCGCGTTTCTCGCTGCATGTGTGGCTGCATCCGGTCCGGCATTCGCCAACGCCGAAAAGACCAATGAAATCATCGCTGAACAGGCCTATCAGGCGCTGGCGGCGGGAGACCAGAAAACAGCGATAAGCGCCTATACGCAGGCGATTGAATCCCAGGATTTGCCGACGGAAGGGCTGGCGAATGCCTTGCTCAATCGCGGCCTTGCTTATCAACAGTTGGGTGAGCACCAGGAAGCCATCGATGATTACACCGCGGCGCTGCGCCTTGATGCGATGAGCGCCGAAATGCGGGCAACGGCCCTGTATAACCGGGGCCTGAGCCAGCAGAAATTGCCGAACCTTTCGGCCGCGGTTGAAGATTACACCAGCGCGCTGTTCCTCGACCCCAGTTTTGCCCATGCCTATTATGGCCGCGGCAACGCGTTGCGTGAAAGCGGACAGTTCCTCTTTGCCCTGTCGGATTATGAAAAAGCCACGCGCTATCATCATCCGAATGCGGCCAACGTGTTCTATGCGGAAGCCCTTACCTATGAGAGCCTGAAGCGGCCAAACGAGGCGCGGAAGTCCCTGGAGCGGGCCGTTGCCGCCAATCCGCGGTTCAAGCCGGCGGTTGACAAGCTTGCCACCTTGCAGGGCAGTGTTATTGCCAAACCTACTGCAGTTGCGGCTGTCGGGGGTGGCCAGGTCACGGTTCGGAAGCCAGATTTGCCCCAGGCAGTTGAGCCAAGTCCGGCTTTGCTGGGCGAGACGGAGAGCGATCCAATCCTAACCGCGGCGGTGAGCGTGCCGGCCGCGATACCTGCCAAGATCGTTGACCGGGTGCCGGTCGTGGAAGAAAAAATCGTTGCAATTGAAGTAGTTGAGGATGATGACGCGCCGGCGGCCGTTGACCCCGTGGTCGAGCCTGCCGTTGCTGAAGTTAGCGAAACCTCTGAAGAAGAGATCCCCGCTGCACCAGTCCTGGAAGGCTGGAGCGTGCAGGTGGCTTCAGCTACGAGCGAGGACGGGGCCTGGTCGACGTGGAAGAAGATGAAGGCCAAGCACGCATCGCTTGCGGCCGCGAAACCAGTGGTGGTTCGCGCCGATCTCGGCACCAAGGGCATTGTCTACCGGGTGCGCCTGCCCGGCTTCGAGGACCAGAATGCGGCCAAGAAGAGCTGCACGAAGCTCAAGTCCAGCGGCGTTTCCTGTTATGTGAGCAAGAGCAACTCCTGATCCCATAGTTGAAGTTCCATCACCGCTGGCGCGCAGTATTTCGTCAAAATGGAAAGGTGAATCGCACCTCCACTTAAGGCGTTTGCTTTACGCGGGTTAGGCCCCGCGGAGCCCGTAGCGTGACAGTCGACTATTCCGATCTGATGAAACCCTGGTATGAGCGATTGCTGGCGCCGCAGCCGCCAGCACCGGAGGTGCCTGGCAGGCATAGCGAGGCGGAAGAACTGAGCGTTGCCGACGCCCATCAACGCGCCACCCACAGCCTGCGCCTTGAGCTTCTGGGGCGGATTCTGGCGCAGTCTCCCGAATTCTTCGAGCACCTCATCATCGATGTCATGCTGGCCATGGGCTATGGCGCAAGGCGGCGCGATCTGGCGCGGCGGCTGGGGCGCAGAGGCGATGGCGGCGTCGACGGGGTGGTGGAGCAGGATGAACTGGGACTCGACGTCATCTATCTGCAGGCCAAGCGCTACAAGCTGGGTTCGCCGGTGCCGGTCGCCGATGTCAGGGATTTTGCCGGCACCCTTGAGGCGCATCATGCGGGCAAGGGCGTGTTTGTCGCCACCAGCCAGTTCACCAGGGCGGGGCGCGATTTTGTTTCCCTGCTGTCACGGCGCATCGTGCTGATTGATGGCGAGAAGCTGACCGGCCTGATGATCCGCCACAACATCGGCGTCAAGGTACTGGAGACATTTCAGTTCAAGCGGCTGGATGGCGATTATTTTTCACCGGCATCGTTCAAGTCGCGCACGGCTGAAACAATCTCGGCTTCAAGCCAGCCGCGCAGGAAGCCTTCCGAAAATTGATCAAGTTTCATCGTTTCGCCGCGCGCGGCGGCATCGATTGCAACGGCCTCTTCGCGTCCCAGCATCCGGAAGCGTGATGCCAAACCCTGGCGCCAGACCAGCAGCTCCTGCGGCAACTCCAGACTTGCGGGAGATGGGGGCAATTCACCGGCCGTCAGGGCAGACCAAATGCTCGTGGCGTTGGTGCGCACTTGCAGGCGCTGGACCGAAGGATGAAATTCTATATGGCGCGGGAGCAGGGCGGCGCTCCTGATGACTGTGGCTTCGGGGGCGTTGAGGGCGGCCTGAAATGCCCGTTCCAGGCGGGCGAGATCGGCAATCTCGGGGCGTCGGGAAAACGGCTTCGTGAGCGCAAGGAAATCCGGCAGGTGCATTGAAAGCACGCGCAATCCTGGCGCGTCAGTTGCGGCAAGGCAGTGACGCGCCATGGCGTTGAATGCAGTCTCGCCCACATATCGCCTGAGCCTTGGATAATCCTGGCTGAGAAAATCCGTGAGGCTGGCAAGAGTCAGGTTCTGATCGACGGCCATCATCCAGTTTAGATGACGAAATCCCTCTTCACATGCCAATCACGAGGCGGTTCGGGCCCTCACGTTAGCGTGATCGGAAGGGACTATTTCAAGAGGAAGGTCACCTTCAGGTTGACGCGCCATTCGCTGACCTTGCCGTTCTTGACAACGCATTTGATGTCCTGCACCCATGCGCCCTCAATCTGATCAAGCGTCGAGTCGGCGCGCTTGATGCCGGTTTCGATTGCATCTTCAATGCTCTTGGGCGACGACGAGGTAAGTTCGATTACTTTGGCAACTGTGGTCATGGCTTGTATCCTCATGCTCGGAAAACATTGGCTTTGAGGTTTTCCTCACGGCCATGTTAGCATAGGTCTTTCATCCGTAGTCCAGAGGAATTCCACTCATTCATGGCGCTTCATCTCATCAAGTTGTGCGTCGGCGTTTCGGAAGTGTCCGAACTCAGGCAATGGGTGCGGGATGCGCGCAAGGGCCTGGACAGCCTCGATCACACAACGCGGATGTTTCCCACGCGCGCAGACGAGATATTGAATGGGGGTTCACTCTACTGGGTGATCCGCGGCATGATCCTGTGCCGCCAGCCCATTGCGGATCTGGTGCCAGTCAAAGGCAAGGACGGCATTTCGCGCTGCCGCATCGATTTCAAGGCGAAGATTGTTCCGGTCTGGCCCACGCCGCGGAGGGCGTTTCAGGGCTGGCGCTATCTCAGCGCAGAAGATGCACCGGCAGATTTGAAAAAGGGCGCAACCGCCAGCGAGATGGATGAATCCATGCGGCGGGAATTGTCGGCGCTGGGACTGCTGTAAACTTAAACTTCGATATTATCAATCAACCGTGTTTTGCCGATCCAGGCGGCGGCCAGGAGGCGCAAGGGTTCGTCGCTATGCGATTGCGGCACGGCGAGGGTTTCGGCGTTTCGCGCGGTCACGTAGTCGACCTTGAATCCCAGTGTGGTGAGCGAGCGCGAGGCGGCGCGCATGGCTTTCTGCGGATCGGTGCCGTTGCGGATTTTTTCTGCGGCCTGCATCAGGGATTTGTGGATGGCAGTGGCATAACCGCGCTCGGTCTTGGTGAGATACTGGTTGCGCGAGGATAGCGCCAGGCCATCGGGGGCGCGCATGGTTGGCACGCCAATGACCCTGACGGGCATGTCGAGATCGCGCGCCATTTGGGTCACAACCAGCAATTGCTGGTAATCCTTCTCGCCAAACATGGCGAAGTCGGCCCCGCTCTGGATGAACAGCTTGGCCACGATGGTGGCCACGCCGTCAAAGAAGTGCGGGCGGAACTTGTCCTCGAGATTGGCCTTGGCCGGGCCTTTCAGGACCACGGTGGTGGCAAAACCCTCGCCATAGACTTCCTCCGGCGGCGGGGCAAAAATCAGATGGGCACCAGCTTCGGCAAGCTTGGCGACATCGCCCGCCTCGTCGCGCGGGTAGCGGCTCAAGTCCTCATTTGCCCCGAACTGCCTGGCATTCACGAAAATCGTCACCAGCACCTTGTCGGCATGCTCCAGGCCTTCGGCTACAAGCGCCAGATGGCCCTCGTGGAGGGCGCCCATGGTGGGCACAATTGCGAAGGTCAGGTCGTCGTTCCGCCACTTCGCCGTTTCGCGGCGCAGCGCTTCGATGGTGCGGACAATTTTTGGCTTCACGGTCCATGGTCCTTGGGGAATCGGCGCTACGGGCACACACAGGAAGGGCTTTATATCCACATATTTTGCCGTTAATGGCGAGAAAAATGTTTGGGAATGTGGCATTGTCCCGGCATTCCGGAGACCTTCATGACCGCCAATCCAAGACGTTCCGCCATTTCCGCCCGCCTTTTTGCCGACGAAACTTTGCTGGTGAAGGAACTGGCGGCGGAGGCGCTTCTCAGCCCCGATGACAAGAAGCGGGTGGCGGATCTTGCCAGGGTGCTGGTGGCTGCGGTGCGGGCCAACCGCCAGGCGCAGGGCAGCATTGACGCCTTCATGCAGGAATACTCCCTTTCCTCCGAAGAGGGCGTGGTCTTGATGTGCATGGCTGAAGCGCTGCTGCGCATTCCCGATGCGGAGACTGCCGACAAGCTGATTGCCGACAAGATTGGCGGCAAGGATTGGGAGGGCCATCTCGGCCAGTCGGAATCACTTTTCGTGAACGCCTCGGCCTGGGGCCTGATGCTGACCGGCAGGATTGTCGAGCTTGGCAAGGGCACCAAGTTTGATACAGCGGGCTATCTCAAGCGCCTGATCACCCGCTCGGGCGAACCAGTCATCCGCAGCGCCATGAAGCAGGCCATGCGGATCATGGGCAAGCAATTCGTGCTGGGCCGCACAATTGAGGAGGCCCTGGGTATTGCCAAAGAGCTGGAAGCTGAGGGTTACCGCTTTTCCTATGACATGCTGGGGGAAGCGGCCTTCACGGCGGATGACGCGAAGAAATATTTTACCTCCTATAAATCAGCGCTCAAGAGACTTGGCGTCAGAGCGACGGGCAGCGATGTTTTTTCGCGGCCGTCGATTTCGGTGAAGCTCTCGGCGCTGCATCCCCGCTATGAGGTGAAGCAGCAGGCGCGGGTGCGCGGCGAGCTTCTGCCCCAGATCATCGAGCTTGCGGTGCTGGCCAAGTCCCTGAACGTGGGGCTGACCATTGATGCGGAGGAAGTGAACCGGCTCGACCTCTCGCTGGACCTGTTTGAAAGCCTCGCGGCGGACCCCAGCCTGAAGGGCTGGAATGGCCTTGGCCTGGCGGTTCAAGCCTATGGCAAGCGGGCCAAGCCGGTTCTTGAATGGCTGGCCAGGCTTGCCGAAACAACGCAGCGTGTCCTGCCAGTGCGCCTGGTGAAGGGCGCCTATTGGGATACGGAAATCAAGCGGGCGCAGGAGGCAGGGCTTGAGGCCTATCCCCTGTTCACCCGCAAAGTTTCAACCGATGTCAGCTATCTGGCTTGCGCCAGGTTCATGCTGGCCAAGCGGAATTTGTTTTACCCCCAGTTTGCCACGCACAACGCCCACACGATTGCGGCGGTGAAGATCATGGCTGGTGAGCAGGGGGGCTATGAATTCCAGCGGCTGCATGGCATGGGGCAGGCGCTTTACGAGCAGGTGGTGGGGCCGAAAAAAATGAATCTGCCCTGCCGGATCTATGCTCCGGTGGGCAGCCACGAGGATTTGCTGGCTTATCTGGTGCGGCGGCTTCTTGAGAATGGCGCCAACACCTCTTTCGTCAACCGGCTTGCCGATGATGATGCGCCAATCGCCGATATCATTGCCGATCCGGTGGTGGAGGTTTCAGCCCTTCCGCAGATTCCGCATCCCGGCATTCCCGCGCCGCGCAATATTTTTGAAGGCCGTGCCAGTTCGGCGGGTGCGCCGCTGTGGGATGATGTTACGCGGGCCAAAATCCTGGATGGCATCAAGCGTGAACTGGTAAAGCCGGCGGAGGCGTCGACACTGGTAGATGGCAAGGCTGTGCGGGGAGGGCCGTTGCGCAACATCAATGCGCCGCACGACAGCCGGGTGAATGTCGGCGTGGTCCATGAAGCCGATGAAAAGGCCGTGGCCCAGGCCATGGCCTCGGCTTCGAAGCAACAGCACGACTGGGATTTGCTCGGGGGTACTGCGCGCGCGGACATTCTGGATAAGGCCGCCTCGCTCTATGAAGAAAAATCGGCGCGGCTCATGGCGCTTCTGGTGCAGGAGGCGGGAAAGACTTTGGAC
>Ga0073904_10002327_pt1 | contig 14366 bp, 11 predicted proteins | sample KloWWTrecipitate_FD_66668 | JGI IMG/M metagenome (GOLD analysis project Ga0073904, IMG submission 66668) | Active sludge microbial communities from Klosterneuburg, Austria, studying microevolution and ecology of nitrifiers - Klosterneuburg... | ecosystem: Engineered > WWTP > Aerobic digester >...
CGTTCTGCACGCTCGTGGGGAAGATCACGATCTGCTCGAACATGGGGTTGAAGAACACCCAGCCGGTACGGAGCTCCATGTCTTGAACGCCGCGCGCGTTGCCGGCGAGCTTCACCCGGATCCCGACGTGCCCCGCGTCGATGCGCTTGGTCATCGAGCAGCCAAAGAAGCTCACGACGATGAGGAGGCCCACGAACATCGCGACGCGTCTCAACGCGCTGCCGGACTCGCCAAACTGTACTTTCGCCACGCTCGAGCTCCTTGCAGGTCGCGCCCCTCGCTCGGCGATGTGTTCGCCGCCTCCCGTCGCGCCGCGACCGCGCACGACGAGCGCGACCTACGCTAGCCCCCCGGCGCGCGCGCGTCGACGTCTGCCGGGCGCCGCCGCGCCGCCGCCGTTGCAGTGCGCGACGGTGTGTCATAAGAGCGTGCCCGCATGGTCCAGCCCGCGCTCCTGGCTCTCGTCGCGCTCGTCATCGGGCTCGCCAGCTTCTTTGGTCTCCAGCCCGCGCGCGCGGGCCAGCCGAGCTTCTTCTTGCTGCTCGGAGCGCCGAACCTGGCGCTCGCCCTCTTCGGGCTCTGGCGCGCTCGGCGCGACGGGGTGCTCGGCTCGTGGTTCTCGGTGCGCGGCGGCGACTTCTCGATCGGGTTCGTCACGGCCGGCGCCACGTTCGGCGCCGCGTGGGCGTTCACGAAGGCCTTCATCCCGCCAGGGTCGCCGCGCGAGGCGTGGCTCGCGAGGATCTACCTGCAGCTCGGCGATCCCGCGGTCATTCGCGCGCACGTGGCGGTCTCGGTGCTGGGCCTGGTCGCGATCGCGGCGTGCGAGGAGATCGTCTGGCGCGGCCTCGTCGTCGCGCTGCTCGAGGAGCGCGTAGGGTCGCGTCGCGCCTGGCTCTACTCGGCCGTGCTTTACGCGGTGGCGCATGTACCTGCGGCCTTCGCGCTGCGCGACCCCGCGGCCGGACCGAACCCGCTCCTCCCCATCGCGGCGCTCGGGTGTGGGCTCGTGTGGAGCTTCCTCGGTCGTCGGCTCGGGCGCCTCACGCCGGGCATCTTCGCGCACGGCCTCTTCCTCTGGGCGCTCGTGGTCATGTTTCGCCTCTGGGGGCCCTCGATCTGAGCGCGTCGGCGAGGCTGAATCCGCGGCTCTCTCCGGGCTAGAGCGCATGATGCATGACGCGTCCGCGCGAGCCATCCGATCCTCTTCCCGAGAGGGCTCCCCTCGACCTTCGTGCGCCGTTCGGGCCTCACGTGCCGGTTCAACCCGACCGCGCTCTCCCCGTCGGCCCCAGCGCCGCCGCCCGAGCGGGGGGGCGTTCGGTGTTTCCTTCTGCCCACGCGCGGTATTAGAAAGGCGGTATGAAGTTTCGCTGCGAACACCGCTTCACCGGCATCACCCTCGCGCAGTACGAGAAGATGTACTTCGACGAGGCCTTCAACACCGAGCTCTGCAAGGTGCTCGGCCTCACGCGCTCGGTCGTTTCGTACGACGTGACCGACACGAAGGTGAAGCGCGTCGTGCGGGTCGCGCCGAACCGCGAGATCCCCGCGCCGGCCGCGAAGATCCTAGGGGCCGCGAAGATCGAGTACACCGAGACCATCGAGTACGTCTTTGGCTCCGGCAAGGCCGACTGGTCGACGGTCTCGAGCGTCATGACCGACAAGGTCGACTCGCGCGGCACCGTGCGCTTCGCCGAGCGCGACGGGGCGGTCGTGCGCTCGGTGGACGGCGACGTCACCGTCAAGATCACCCTGCTCGGCGGGACGGTCGAGAAGTTCATCGTGTCGGACGTCGAGCGGAGCTACGAGAAGGCCGCCGAGTTCACGCGAGACTGGCTCTCGAAGCACCCGCCGGCTTGAGCGCCGGCGGTCGCGCGCCGGCCACGCCGGCAGCGTCGGGTCACGCGCGTCAGTAGGCTCGTGGTGGAAACACGACGGTCGGATCGGCGCCTACCGTGACGCGAGTGCGACCCATCGCGAGCTCGCGCGGGTCTTGGTCCACGACGAGCGCGCTGTCGATGTCGTACGTGCCGGGTTTGTTCATCACGCATGTCACCGGGACGCGCTCGAAGTGCGCCTGCCCGGGGCCGAGAGTGGGCGGCGGGTGGAGGGCTACGGGCTCGTCCATGCAGGGGAGGGGCGTGCCTACGCGGGTCACCCGGAACAGCACCCTCGCGGTCCGCAGCTCGAGCGCACGCGGTCCGCCGTTCACGAGCGCGACGACCACGGCGTAGCCCCCGCGCGCGAACCCTTCCGCGGAGAGGGCTCGCGCGTTCTTGTCTCCGGCCGTCATGGCCCACAACCCAGGCACGCCAGGGTGCGGCTGCGGCGCGCGCTCGCCGCGCGCCTCGACGTCGATCGGCAGGGCCGGGAGCGCGATGGGCGTCGCGCCGCCGAGCGAGAGCTTCACCCCGAGGACGTAGCGGCCCGGCAGGGTGAGCTGGCAGTCGAGGTCGCGCTCGAACACGTGCCCCTCGAAGGGACGGAGGCGAGTCGGCTCGCGCTCGCCTCCCGCCGCCCCCACGAGCGGCCGGCACGGGAACTCGACGCCCTCGCGTCGGGCCGAGAAGGTGACGCGCAGCTCTCCCAGCTCCAGGTGCCCGCGTGTGGTGTTCTCGAACGCGATGCCCACGTGATGGCCGGCCACCCCGAGAGCGCTCGCGCGGTAGGGAATCGTAGGTGGGGAGACCACGCGTACCCATACGCCGGGCCAGCCGGGGAGGAGACTGCCGCCCGTAGGTGTCGTTGCTGGTCGCGCGGCGGGGCTGGGAGGCGCGTGGCTGCCGCCGGTCGGCGGTGGCAGCGCGCATCCAGGGAAGCCAGCGAGCAGCGCCAAGCCGAACGTGAGGCCGAGCAGGCACACGATGCGAACCGAGTGGGGGCCGTGCAGCGGCGACGGGCTCACCGCAGCGAAGGGGGAGATTCGCTCTCGGGGAGCCCCATCACGAGCTTCGAGAGCCCCGCGGCCTCGTCGGCGAGTTGGTTGGCGACCGGGCAAGCCCACTCGAGCTCAATCCCCCCGCGCGCGTCGCGCGCGACGTGCCGCTCGAGCTCGTCGAGGAGGGAGCGGATGAGCGCGAGCCGGGCGCGCACCCGCAGGACGATGGCAGGATCTCGACAGCTGATCGGCGCTTCCGTGCACATGGTTGTCCGCCGAAGCAAGTTCAAAGCCACTTGAAGTGACATCGCCGTAGGCGCTAGTCACCGTCGGGTCGGTCCGACTCGCGCGCCTCGCGAAGCACCTCGGGGCTGGCCTTCCGGTCCTCCGGGTTCGTGCCGAGCGAGCCGCTCGTCACGCCTATCTCGTCGTCGAGCTCGCGATCGTGTTCCTCGCGCAGGTGCTCCTCGCGCTCCATCGCGACGCCCGCGATGGCGCCAATCGCGGAGCCGATCGCACCTCCCGCGATGGCTCCCACGGGCCCAGCGACGGCGCCTACGATCGCTCCGGCCACCGCGCCCGACAGCACGGCAGCCTCCGAGATCGCGTGGGGATGCGCGGGCACGCCGGGGATGACGTCCTGCTGGCTCTCCGGAGCGGCGGGCGGCGTGGGCGGCGTCTTCGAGGGGGGTTGGATCGTGGCCATGCCAGAGCAGTAGCACGCGCCATGCCAATGAGCACTCGACCCGTCCCGTCGGCGCGCCGCCGGCAGACCCGCAGCGCTTGCGCGGACCGCAATCCGTGCGCGTGACGCGCGCCAGGGAGAGGTCGCGCCGGCGCTCCTTCGGGGGCACCTTCAGGGGGGCGGATTCGGGGGAAGGATGGGCGGGACGCCCGCCCGCTCCCGGGCTCCGTTGACGGCACCGAGCACGCGGGGCTGCCCGAGGAGGCGGCGCTTCCCAGGGAGATCCGCCAGCAACAGGCCTGCGACCACGGTGAGGAGGCCCTGGCCGGGGACGCCCGGCAGCGCGAGCACGAGGCCGATCACGACGAGCGCGCCGGCGAGCACGTTGCGCGCGATCCGGCGCGTGAGCGTCTCGGAGGGACCCGGCTCGGTGAAGTACGTCGTGGGAAGGCGCAGGAGCACCGCGCGAGCGAGCCAGAGGCTCCCGCAAGCGGAGACCACGAAGAGCGTGGCGGCCAGGGCCCAGCGCATGAGGTCGGGTAGCACGTTCCACCGAGCGCCGGCGCGGTCGATCTCCCGCGCCTGCCGTGGCTTCCGTGGTAAGCGCGAATCGGTGAGCGCGTTCGAGCCCGGTGCGACGGTGTTCGACGGGTGGCGCGTCGAGCGGGCCACCCGGGCCGAGCCCCTCTGTGAGTCGTACGTCGCCCGTCGGGACACCGGCGAGCGCCGCGACGGGCTGCTCCACGTTTTGTGGCTCCGCGTCCGCGATCGCGCGCTGGCCCGCTGGAAGACCGAGATCGTGCGGGTCAACCGCATCGGGCACCCCGCGATCCCGAAGACGTTGGACGGCGGGGCGACGGAGGCGGGGCGTGCGGTCGTCGTGACCGAGATGATCGCGGGCGAGTCACTGGAAGAGCTCCGCCGCGCATGGGATGGCGAGGTGCCCGGCGAGGTCGCGGTAGCGCTCGTGGTGGAGCTGCTCGAGGCGCTCGACGCTGCGCACGCGCGCGGCGCGGTCCACGGAGCGCTGCGCCCCGAGAGCGTCTTCGTGGACGAGGCGCGGCCAGGCTCGCGGCTCTGCCTGATCGATTTCGCCTACGCGCGTCTGCTCGAGGAGAGCCGGCGTCGGCGCGGCGGCGAAGAGACCGCCGCGTTCGCCGGGTTCACCGCGTACCTCGCCCCCGAGCAGCGCACCGGCACCTACCTCGCGGACGCGAAGACCGACGTGTTCTCGGCCGCGGCGATCGCGGTTCGTCTGCTGGGCGGCGATCCTCTCGGGCTCGCGCGCACCGAGGTGGCCGGCCACGCGCGCCGCGACCTCGTCCGTTCACTCGTCCGTGCGCGCGGCCTCCCCGAGCCCGTCGCGGACGCGCTCCTCACGGGCCTGCAGCCGTCGCGCGCCGAGCGTCCGGCGGCCGCCCGCGTGCTCGGCGCGGCGTTGCGCGACGCCGTCGGCGAGCGGCTCGTGGTCGCCGAGAAGTGGAACGACAGCGAGGAGGTGCTCACCATCGCGACGCTCGCCGAGCTGCAGTTCGTGCTGCTTGAAGAGGCGCGCCTCAGCATGGGCGTGTCGCACACGGGCGTGGACCCGATGGCCGTCCCGCGGGTCGAGGACTTCTCGCGGGAGTTTCGCCCGCCGAGCGCCGCGCCCCCGAGCGGCTTGGTGCCGCCGGCGCCGGTCCCGTCGCGGCCTCGCGGCGTCGCGCCCTCCGCGCCCGCGCCCGCGCGGGCGTCCGAACCCGCGCGGGTGTCCGAACCCACGCCCACGCCTGAGCCGCCGGTGTCCGTGCCCTCCGTCGCAGCCGCAGCCGCTTCCGCACCGGCCGCGGCCACCGTGCCCCCGGCCGCGGCCAGCGCCAGCGACGACCTCGACTCGGGCTGGCCCGAGGATCTCGACGAGCCCGCCATCGCGGAGTCCGTGACGCCGCCTCCTGCGCGACCGGCGACCCCGCCTCCCGCAGGGGCCCCACCCGCCGCCGTCCTCGCGGGTCGCTTCGAGATCGTCCGCGCGTTGGCCACGGGCGGCACGGCGACAGTGCACCTCGGTCGTCCCCTCGCGGGCGGCTCGCTCGTCGCGATCAAGCGCCTGCACCCGAGCCTCACGGCCGACGAGCGTTGCGCCAGCATGCTGCTCGAAGAGGCGCGGCTCGCCTCGCGCATTTCCCACCCCAACGTCGTCCCGATCCTCGAGGTGCTGCGCGACGCAGGCGAGGTGATGCTCGTCCTCGAGTACGTCGACGGGCTCACGGTCTCTCAGCTCACACGGCAGCGCGACGGTCGCCTCGCGGTGCCCGCCGAGGTGGCCGCCGCGATCGTGGTCGGCGCTCTCCGCGGGCTCGGGGCCGCTCACGACGCGCTCGCCGAGGACGGGCATCCCCTCGGGCTCGTTCATCGAGACGTCTCGCCGCAGAACATCATGGTCGCGCGGGACGGGGCCGTCCGCGTGATCGACTTCGGCATCGCGCGCGCTCTCGGCCGCGTCGAGATGACGACCGGCACCGAGCTCCGCGGCAAGGTGGGCTACATGGCCCCCGAGCGGCTCCGCGGTCACAAGACCGATCTCCGCGTGGACCTTTGGTCGGCCGGCGTCGTGCTGTGGGAGCTGCTGGTGGGGGCGCGGCTCTTCGAGGCCGACGATCCCATCGAGGTCGCCGTCCGCGTGTGCACGGCGACCCTCGCCCAGACCGGACACGACGCGCTCGACGCCGTCCTGGAGCGGGCCCTCGCCCGCGATCTCGAGCAGCGCTACCACACGGCCGAGGAGATGGCGGCCGCGATTGAGGCCGCCATCACGCCCGCCACGGCGGCGCAAATGGCCGAGTATCTTCGTGATCCGAGCGCTTGGTCCGGACCACCGGCCGCGTCGCCGGAGGCCCCCGCGCCAGCGCGTCCGCCTCCGGGCGCGTCCTCCGACCTCGCAGGGCCAGCGAACGCCGGACCTGACCACGCGCCCGACCTCGGCGCGGAGGCGCGGGAAGAGTCCGCTCCCGCGGCGCCCCTCGAGGCCCTCTCCGAGGCCCGCGCGCCCGAACCGGCGGGCGCAGTTGGCGGGTCGCCGGACGCGGTGGTCGAGGCGGAGCCCGCGGTCTCCGCCGACCCGGTCGCGAACGTCATGACGGGCGAGGCCGAGGCGGCTCCAGCGACCGTGGACGCGGAGACCCCCGCCCCGACCGAGCAGCCCGCGGCGGCCGAGGCGGGCGCTCTCGTCTCGCGCCGCGAGGCCGGCGGCCGTGTTTGGATCGTCGTCGCGCTCTTGGTGGTCGCCGCGGTCTTCGCGGCCTGGGCGCTGCGCCGCTGACTCGCGTCGGTTGCGCGTCCGCCCCTCATCGCCTCGCGAGGGCGTGGAGCGCCAGGAGGGTCGCCCCGCCCGCCGCGAGGCCGGCGACGATCTCGGGCCACAGAGTCACGAGGCGGGGCCGCACGCGCCCTGAACGCGCCCGGAGCAGCGCCGCTTGCCGATCCTCCCACGGCGAATGCCCCTCGGCGACGCGGCGGACGGCGCCGAGCGCGACGAGCTCGTCGCAGAAGGCCTTGGCGTCCGGCGGGCGGGCGGCGGGGTCCTTGTGGATGGCGCGCATCACGAGGGCCGCGACGGGCGCCGGGATCCACGGCGCGACCTCCCCGAGCGGCGCGGGCTCTTCGGACAGCTGCGCGTCCGCTAGGCGCTGGTCGTCGTGCGCGTGGTGCTCGAAGGGCGAGGCCCCGGCGAGCATCTCGTAGAGCACGAGGCCTGCGGCGTAGAGATCGCTCTTCGGCGCGGCTGCCTGGGCGCGGAGCTGTTCGGGCGCGGCGTAGCGCACCGTGCCCGAGAACGTGCCCTCCGAGCGGCCGTCGGCGAAGGCTATGACGCCAAAGTCAATGAGCTTGACCACTGGCGGGCCGTGTCGCGGCGTGTGGAGGAAGATGTTCTCGGGCTTCACGTCCCGGTGGACGACCGGGGTGTCGTGCGTGTGCGCGCAGTGGAGCGCCGAGAGCAGCTGGCGCGCGATCTCGAAGGCGACGTGCGGGGGGAGCACCCCTTTGGCGTCGAGCACGTCGCGGAGGTTCTGTCCGACGAGCAGCTCCATGACGTAGAAGGGGACGCCGTCGTCGCCGCGGTCGAAGTCGTAGACGCGCACGATGTTCGGGTGCTCGAGCTGCGCGAGGATGCTCACCTCGTCGAGGAACATCTTCACGAACGCCTCGTGCCGCGCGAGGTCGGGGTTCATGCGCTTGAGCACGCCCTGGATGTGTGGCGGCTTCACCACCTGGTACACGACGCCCATGCCGCCCTCGCCCAGCTTCCGGACGAGCTTGTACTTGGACCCGAACAGCCGACCTCCTGGCCGGGACTCGGATGGCGAAGGGCTCACGATCACGCGCTGAGGCTACAGCGGATCCCGCGGATCCGGGCCGGGAAGCGCCCGCCTCCCCGATGGCTCCGATGGCACCGCCGAGTCGATCCCGCGGCGGGCTCCCGCGTCGTCCAGCTGGTCTATAGTGGCGCGACGGCCACACCGTGCCGCCGAGGAGCGACCATGTCCAGCATTCATCAGTCGGAGAAATACGGCACCATCGATCTCGAGTCGGTCGCGGGACTCCAGACCGCGCTCGTCCTGCTCGACGTCGACTCGGGCGAGGTCGATGGCATCCTTGGGCCGAAGACGCGGGAGGCGATCAAGGCGTTCCAGGCGATGGCCGGCCTGACCGCAGACGGCGTCTCGGGTCCGCAGACCCGCGCCGCCTTGGACGCGGCGCTCACGCAGCTCGCCGAAACCGGGCTCTGACCCTCGCCCACCTCGGCCAGAGCTACGGCGCCGGCGCGGGGGGCTCGGGTGGCGGCGTGAAGCGGCTCTTCGAGACCTCCGCGCGCGCAGCCTCGGCGCGCTCGGCGTACTCCGGCACCTCGGGGTGCCGCTCTCGCAGGAGGGTGAACGCGTGCAGGGTCTCGGCGTGGAGCTCGAGGCTCGCGGTGAGCCGCGCGTACTCGAGCAGGTACTCGTCGCGCTCGGGCGCGGAGTCGATGGCCTTGCGGTAAAACGCGACCGCACGCCGCGGGCTGCCTCGACCGAGGTAGAAGGCGCCGGCGAACGCGAAGTTCTCGGCGCAGTCCTTCGGCGACGAGCAGCCCGCGTTCGCCACGCGGGTGATGGCCGAGTCGACCTGCTCCGTGAGCCCCGTCGACTCCATCAGCTCGACGAGGCGCACGAGGCACAAGCTCCGGTCGGAGACGCGGTCGGTGGCCGCCTCGAGATCGCGCACGGCGCCCTGGGGATCACCGCCCGCCGCGCGGAGCTCGGCGCCGAGCGCATATCCGTCGCATTCGGTCGGTGCCGCCTCGCGGAGGCGCCCCGCGAAGGCGGCCCCCCGATCGATGCACTCGCGGCCCTTGCACCAGATCGCGGCGTCGCGGACGTCGCTCAGCGCGTCCCGGGCGTGACGCCGAAGCGGTCCCGTGGCGGCAGGATCGAGGGCGAGCGCGTCTTCGTCGAGCCCCGCGCGGGTCGCGGGCAGGCGCAGCTCGACCTCGGTCGCGATCCACTCGATGGCGTCACGTCGGTAGGGGCCGATCGGCAGCAGCTCGACCGCGTCGTCGTAGTCGCGGACCAGGCGCGAGACCTCTTGGCCCCACGAGTCGCCTCCGCCGTCCTGCTCCAACGCCAAGCGGTACTCGACGCGGGCCTGGGACGGCACCGTGCGGGCGAAGAGCCGCGCCAGAATGAGGTGCACGGGCCCGTAGATGGGGCTTCGCTCGAGGGCGTGCCCTGCCCACGCGAGCACGGGGCCATCGCGCAAAGCCTGCCCTCGCACCGCCGCCGCGTAGAAGAAGTACGGCTCGCCCGGGTGGCGCAGGATCGCACCGCGGAGCGCCGCGTCGAACTGCGCCCGCGACGCGGTCCGGTCGGTCGCGAGCTTCCCGACCGTCTCGCGGTCCGGGTAGAGCCCGCCCGGAGCGCCGCGCACCGCCGCGAAGGCGGCGAGCCCGGTCGCGAGCAGCGCGGCGCCCGCCGCGACGCGCGGGTGCCGGGCCCACTTCGGGATCGCTCCACCCTCGGCCTCGCGGCCCGTCGCGATCGCCGCGCACGTCGCGGCGAGGACCATCACGCCGGGCAGCTCGCTCGAGAAGTCGACGAGGTTGTGGACGCAGAGGCCGATGAGCGCGGCGTAGGCGCCTACGGGGGCCTTCGTCGGGTGGGCGAGCACCCACCGCGGCCGAAGCGCCAGGAGCAAGACGCCGAAGAAGATCGCGGCGCACGGGAGCCCCCACTCGACGACCACCTGCGCGACGACGTTCTTCGGGTGCGTCATCGTGATGAACCCACCGCTCGTTCGGTAGGCGGGGAAGGTCGACTCGAACGCTCCGCGCCCGACGCCGAACACGCCGTGCGGTCGGATCATCGCGAGTGACTGGAGGATCGGATCGAGCTTGGTGGTGTCCTTACTGGATAGCTCGCCGCGCGCCTCTTCGCTCCCCGCGAGGATGAGGAGGCCGACGCCGACTCCCGCCGCCAGCACGAGCAACATCGGGCCACCTGCCGCCGCCGCGGTGCGCCCGCCGCGGCGGGCACGGTAGGCGACGAGCCCGACGATGACGGCGGACAGCGCGCTGGTCGCAATGCCGCCGCGGGACGCGATGTAGAACTCCATCCCCAGCAGGAATAGGCAGCACCCGGCGAGGAGCACGCGCTCCCGCGCGGAGCGGGTCATCGCCATGACCCCGAGGCCCGTCGCGAGGCCCAGGTTGAGGTACCCCGCGAGGTGGTTGCCGTTGAGGATCGGGGCCAGGTGCTTGCCGTAGTCGTACTCCGGTCGGTACACCCCGAGCACCCGCTCCGCGCCGAGGACCGGGTGGAGGATCGACGCGGCCGCCATGAAGAGCGCGCACCCGATGACCACACGCTCCAGGAACGCGACGCCGCCCCGGCGGGTGGTGAATCGGAGGGCCGTGGCGAACGCGAGCAGGTAGGTCAGGCCTCGGAGCACCTCCACGCGGGTGGCTTGCGGGTCGAGGCTCATCGACACGGTCCCCGGGCCCGGGGACCCGAAGCCGCGCAGACATCGCTCCCAAATGTCCGCGTTCGCGGGCGCGATGAGCCTGACGAGCGACGCGGGCAGCGGTAGCGCCGTGACGGCCGTGTACACGACGAGGCCGACCGCCAAGAGCACGAGCATGGACGCGCTCACCCGGGGCCGCAGGGGCGCCGCGTCAGGGAGGTAGCAGAGACCGAACGCGAGGGCGATCAGCGCGGCGGAGACCGCCAAGGCGTACGTGTGGATCGAACCCAAGGCGAGCCCGCAGCTCGCGATGCCCAGGACGAACGCTACCTTCGCCGCGCGCGTGGTCCGCCCGTGCCCGTCGGTTGTCCCGTCCACCCATCCTCTCGTAGCGCATCTCACGACCGAGCGGGGCCGGGTCCCATCGATTCCCAGTCCGGGTGCCCCTTCCCGGGCATGTATGCTTTTGTGGGAAGGTTGCGCGAATGTCGCGGCGCCTCGCCGCATCACACCTGGCGCTTGGGCCGGGAACGGCCTATGACGGCGATTCCAGATGGAACAGGACGAGCAGGAGACTCCGGGACGCGAGCGCAGGGCCGAAGGCCAGGCCGCGGCGCGCATGCTTCGCGCCGTGCTGAAGGCGTGGCCCTTCCTCGTCGCCGCGGCGCTCTTGGGGGCCGGCGTCGCGATGGCGGTGTCGAAGGCGATTTCGCCAGTCTACGAGGCGGTTACGACCATCGAGTTCGACCCGCAAGCCGTTCGGCCGCTGACGGCGGACAAGTCGACCGGCCTCCAGAGCAACATGCTCGTGGACACCGCGGAGTACTACAACACTCAGAACCTCATCATGTCGAGCGACAAGGTCCTCGCCATGGTGGTCCGCGACCTCAATCTCACGACCGATCCGGAGTTCCTCAAAGGGCCGGCGAGCAAGCCGGTCACCACGGAGGACGCCGTCCTGATGCTGCGGCCTCGGGTCAAGGTGGACCCGCTCCTCGGCAGCCACATGGTGGCGCTCCGCGTGCAGGACTCGAGCCCGCGTATGGCGCGGAAGCTCTCGGAGGCCGTCGCGCGCGCCTACATCCGTCAGAACCTGGAGAAGTCGTCGGTCGCGACGGCCGAGGCCGTCGTGTGGCTTGGCGGGCAGCTAGACCACTACAAAATCGAGCTCGAGGCCAACGAGAACCAGCTCCACGACTTCAAGAGCCGCAACCAGCTGCCCAGCTCGACCCTCGACGAGGTGAGCAAGATGATCCGCATAGAAATGGCGGACTATCAGCAGGCGCTCACGCGCACGCGTACGCGTCGCCAGGAGCTCGCGGCCCGCGTCGCCGAGCTCCGCAAGGTCGACTCCGACAACCCCGATCGCGTGCCGGCCTCTGAGTTCCTGACGAACTCCTACCTCACCCAGCTGCGAAACGCCTTCCAGACAGCGTCGCGCGAGCGCCGCGAGCTCGTCGCCGAGGGGAGGGGCGAGAACCACCCCTCGGTGAAGAAGGCCGACGAGAAGATCTCCGCGGCGCGCAAGGACCTGCACGAGGAAGTTCGCAACATCCAGGGCGCGATCGAGCGCGATCTCGCGGTGGTCCAGCGCCAAGAGGGCGGCGAAGCCACACTGTACGAGGGCAGCCGCAAGAAGGCCGTCGAGCTCAACCTGAAGGAGCTCGAATACCGGCGCCTCGACCGCACGCGGTCGGAGAACGAGAAGGTCTACACGCTGCTCCTCGAGCAAATGAAGCGGGCCGACCTCGTTCGGATGATGAACGTGAACAACGTGCGCATGGTCGACCCCGCGCAGGAGCCGATGCTGCCCCTGCGGCCGAACGTGCCGGTCAACGTCGGCGTCGGAGCCGTCGCGGCGCTCATGCTCGCGGTCGTCTTCGCCCTCGTGCGAGAGCGCCTCGACAACTCGGTGAAGGGCGCCGACGACGTCGAAAACGAGCTGCACGCGACCTTCCTCGGTCTGCTCCCCACCGGGAGCGCCGCGGCCAAGGAAGGACGCCGCCCCCGTCGCGGCGCCGACGAGCAGCCGCCCGAGCTGACGGTCCACTACGAGCCGCTCTCGGGCGTGGCCGAGGCCGCGCGCGCCCTGCGCACGAACCTGCTCTTCATGAACCCCGATCACCCCTATCGGGTGATGCTCGTCACGAGCGCCGTCCCGGCCGAGGGCAAGACCACCGTCGCGTGCAGCATCGCGATCGCGCTCGCCCAGGGCGGCCAGCGAGTCTGCATCATCGACTGTGACCTCCGACGCCCCCGCCTGCACCGCATCTTCGACCGCGCGGGCGACGCCGGCCTCACGAACGCTCTCGTGGGCGATGCCACCCTCGACGAGATCGCGTTGCCGACCCTCGTGCCCAACCTCTCTTCCATTCCGGCGGGGCCCATTCCCCCGAACCCGGCCGACATGCTCCACTCCGAGCGCTTCAAGAACCTGCTCGCGGAGCTCGCGGGTCGCTTCGACCGCATCGTGATCGACAGCCCGCCGCTCGCCGCGGTCACCGACTCTGCGATCATCGCGAAGCTCGTCGACGGCACTGTGTTCGTGGTGCGCGCGTTCCGCACCTCGGTCTCCATGAGCCAGCTCGGACTGCGCGCCCTCACCGACGTCGACGCCAACGTGATCGGGTGTGTGCTGAACGCGGTCGACTACCGAAAGGCGTCGAGCCACTACTACCAGTACTACGCCTACCGAAACGAAGGCTATCGCGCGGACGAGCCGCTGAAGGGCGGCGAGTCGGTCGCTCCCTCCCCCAACTGACCCTCTGTCGACGCGCCATGCCTCGCCCGGCCTGCGTTGCGATGGGAACAATGCCGCGCGCCCCAACGTTCACCGCGCGTGACCGCTCGACGTCCCGAACGCACCCGCGCCCTCCCGGCGCGCTCGGCGTCGCCGCGCCCGCCGCTCCACTCCCGATGCTCCGCGCCGCCGGGGCGCTGGGGTCCACGCCCCGAAGCGCCGAGGCGCCGGTCCGCGCGGGCACGCGGGGAGTCGCGGCAGGGTCGTGTCGGGGTCGACAGTTCCCCGGCGCCGGCCAAAGCTTTTGATAGCGTAGGCGACGGCGAAGGGCCGACACTCCTTCACGAGGCGGATCGCGTATGATCGTCCAGAGGGGCGGCGCGAAGGTCTCCGGGGGCCGCCCCAGAAGTGTCATCCAAGGGGGAACTTTCTTGCGACTTCAACGTCACAGCGGTTCGGCCTCGGCGCTCCAGCGAGCGGGCCGAAGGTGTCGCGTCGGCGCTCGAGCCGCGGGGCACGCCGGAACGGAGCCTTCCCCATGACCACTCACGACACTCCCCAGGGGCGCCTCGACGCGCTCCGGGCCCCGGTTCGGCGCGCCGAGCTCCGCATGCGGCTCTCGCGCGCGCTGCGAGGGGCCTCCACCGCGCTCTGTTTCGCGTTCGCGGTCGCCGCGATCGCACTGGCCCTCCGGAAGCTCGGCGTGCTCCCCGAGCGCGCGACCCGCATCGCGCTCGGCGTCCTCGCCGCCGCCCCCCTCCTCGCCGGAGCCGCGTTCGGCCTCCGCCGCCTCCCTCCGCAGGCGGGCGCGGTGGCGCTAGACCGCCACCACGCGCTCTCCGACCGCATCGCCAGCGCGCTCTCGTTCTCGGAGCTGCCGGCCGCGGAGCGCACCCCGTTCATGGACGCGGCGATCGACGACGCGCTCGAGCACGCTGGGCGGGTCGAGCCGAAGCGCGCGGTGCCCGTCCCCGTTCCGCCCGACGCGTTCGTGGCGCTCGGCCTCGCCGCGCTGGTCGTGCTCGTCGCGCTCTTCGAGGTGCGCGTGCACCAGGCCGTGAAGAAGGCCCAGATGATCGACGCGG
>Ga0073904_10002329_pt1 | contig 14359 bp, 7 predicted proteins | sample KloWWTrecipitate_FD_66668 | JGI IMG/M metagenome (GOLD analysis project Ga0073904, IMG submission 66668) | Active sludge microbial communities from Klosterneuburg, Austria, studying microevolution and ecology of nitrifiers - Klosterneuburg... | ecosystem: Engineered > WWTP > Aerobic digester >...
CTGCATGGCCAAAGTCATCATCCAGCTCGGCAACGACATCAGCACGGACGACATCTATCCTGGGCGTTACATGGCCACGGTCCTGCCCTCGGAGACTCCGCAATACGCCTTCTCCGACCGAACGGATTTCAACGCCCGGTTGAAAGCCAGGGAGTTTCCCGCCGGCAGCATCATCGTCGGCGGAGAGAACTTCGGCTGCGGTTCCAGCCGCGAGCAGGCCTGCTCGGCCCTCAAAGGCTACGAGGTCACGGTGGTCGCGCAGTCCATCGCGCGCATCTTCCTGCAGAACAGCATCAATCTGGGACTCAGGGTCGTGCTCTGTCCGGAACTTCAGGCCAGTGAGGGTGACGAGCTGGAGATCACCGCCGACCAGGTCGTGAACCAGACGTCCGGCAGAGCCTTCGCCCAGGTGAAGATGCCCGCGGCGCGGCAGGGCATCATGGATGCCGGGGGCTTGATTCCCTATACCCGGACCCTGCTGCAGGCGCGCCCGCAGAGTTAGTCCCTGCGAACGGCGATCCCCGGCGCCGGAAGCCCGCGCGCCGAGTGGGGCTCAGTGGGGCAGTTCCGCGGCGCGGCGGATCGCGGCGGCGGAGCGTTCGACATCGGCGTCGGAAGTCGACCAGTTGGAAACCGAGATGCGCATCGCGGCCTGGCCTCGCCAGGTCGTGCCGGACAGCCAGCAGGTGCCGTCGAGCTGCACGCGGCGGATGACCTCCCGGGTGAACGCGTCGATCGCCGCGGCGGCGCCGGAGGAGTCACCCGGCGGGTGGAACCGCACCAACACCTGATTCAGCACGACGTCGTTGAGGATCTCCACCCGGCCTTCGTGTTCGAGCAGCTCGGCGAAGCGGCGGGCGTGGCGGCAGCAGCGCTCGACGAGGCCGGCGACGCCGCTGCGTCCGAGGTGACGCAACGCCGCCCAGATCGCGAAGCCGCGCGCCCGGCGCGAGAACTCGGGCGCCCACTCGAACGAATCGCGCTCCTGCCCCGCGGTCTGCTCGAGGTAGTCGGCGTGGGCAGTGAGCGCGGCGCGGTGTGCTTCAGGGTGAGCGCAGAAGACCAGCCCGCTGTCGTAGGGGACGTTCAGCCACTTGTGGGCGTCGGTTGCCCAGGAGTCGGCGCGCTCGACGCCGGCGACCAGCGGACGCAGCGCGGGAGAGGCTCCTGCCCAGAGCCCGAAGGCGCCGTCGACATGCAGCCAGGCGCCATGTGGCACGGTCAGGTCGGCGATCTCGGCGAGCGGATCGAATGCCCCGGAGTTGACGTTTCCAGCCTGCGCGCAGACCAGCGTCGGGCGGCCGGCGAGCGGGGCGAGCGTCGCGGCGAGCGCCGCGGGGAGCATCCGGCCCTGAGCGTCGATGGCCACGCGGTGCACGCGCTCGCGGCCGAGCCCGAGCATCTGCAGCGCGGTGTGCACGGTGACATGGGCCTCGGCGCCGACCACCACCTCGATCTCCGGCGCACCATAGAGGCCGCGCGCCTCGACGTCCCAACCGAAGCGCTGCGAGAGGGCGTGGCGGGCGGCGGCGAGGGCCGAGAAATTCGCCGCCTGGCAGCCGGTGACGAAGCCGACGCTGGCGCCCGACGGGAGTCCGAACAGCTCGCCCAGCCAGACGCCCGCAGTCTCCTCGGCGACCGCGTTCGCCGGCGAGAGAACGAAGAGTCCGGCGTTCTGGTCCCAGGTCGAGGTCAGCCAGTCGGCGGCGATCGTTACCGGCAGCGTGCCGCCGACGACGAAGCCGAAATAGCGCGGGCCGGCGGTCGCGACGATGCCGGGATCGGCGGCGCGCGCCAGGTTTTCGAGCACGGACGGAGCGCTCTCGCCGGCTTCCGGCAGAGCGCCGCCCAGGGCGCTCCGCATCTCGGCGACCGTCGCCTTGCTGCCGACGGGGCGTTCGGGCAGACGGTCGAGGTAGTCGGTGGCGATCTCCGCCGCACGGCGCAGAAGTTCATTCGAGCTCATCGGCGCAGTTTATCTTTCGCTTTGGGGGGTGTTTGCACTGTCGAAAGTTAGGGTTCAGCAGAGGTGGCGGGGCACTCCGGCACTCGGGATCCAAAGTTGGCTCCTACTTGAGGCGTGGTCGCCCACTTTGGATCCCGAGCGCCAGAGCGCCCTAACGTAGCAGGAAGCTTCTTTCTCTGCCTTGCCGACGAGGGGTGGCCGGACCGAGGGCTCCCATGGGCGCGGAGCGTTTCTTCAGCGAGCACCCATGGGAGACGGGCCGGTCAGGACCCCGAGCAGGCGCCTCAGAGGGGCAAGAACGTGTCCCTGCGAGGTGTCCCGCGGCTCAGTCGCGCAGGTAGTGGCAGGTGTAGCCGCCGGGGTTCTTCACCAGGTAGTCCTGGTGGTACGCCTCGGCCGACCAGAAATCGGCGGCGGCGACGATTTCGGTCACCACCGGGTTCTTCCACTTGCCCGACTGGTCGACGCGCGCCCGGACCGCTTCGGCGGTCGCCTTTTGCGCCGCGCTGGCGAAGAAGATCGCCGACCGGTACGAGGTGCCGATGTCGTTGCCCTGGCGGTTCTTGGTCGTCGGGTCGTGCATGCGGAAGAACCAGCCGAGCAGCTGCTCGTAAGAGATCCGCTGCGGATCGAAAGTCACCTTCACCGCTTCGGCGTGGCCGGAGTCGCCGTGCTTGACGATGGCGTAGGTGGCGTTCTTGACCGTGCCGCCGGTGTAGCCGACCTCGGTCTCGACGACCCCGGGGATGTTGCGCAGGATCTCCTCCATCCCCCAGAAGCAGCCGCCGGCAAGGATCGCCGTCTCGCGCTCGCCGGAGTCCTTGGCGAGCTGGCCGGCCTTCTCGAACGCCGGCAGGTATCGCTCATAGCCTTCGTCGACCAGCCTCTCGACCGGCACGAAGCGCAGCGCGGCGGAGTTCATGCAGTAGCGCAGACCGGTAGGCGCCGGACCGTCGTCGAAGACGTGGCCGAGGTGCGAGTCGGCCTGCTTCGAGCGCACTTCGACGCGGGTCATGAAGAGTCCCTCGTCGGTCTTGGTCGCGACGCTTCCAGGATCGATCGGCTTCGAGAACGACGGCCATCCAGTTCCGGAGTCGAATTTGTCGAGCGACGAGAAGAGGGGCTCGCCCGAGACGACGTCGACGTAGATCCCGGGACGTTTCTCGTTCCAGTAGTCGTTGCGAAACGAGGGCTCGGTGCCCGCCTGCTGGGTGACCTCGTACTGCAGCGGCGTCAGCCGGGCCTTGAGCTCGGCATCCGTGGGCTTGGCGAAGTTCGACATCGATTTTCCTTTCCTGGGCGACTCGGTGGTTGCCGCGCCGGTAGCCGGTTCGCCAGCTGCCGGGGCACCGAGGGCCGCGAGCGCGCTCGGGGCGGACCGCTGCAGGGCGGAGAGCAGCCAGGGGCCGGCGAGCAGGGCGACGGCGGCGGTCAGAGCGAGGGCCAGGAGTCGGTGGCTTTTCATGGCAAGTGTTGGATGCGCGTGACGGACGGCGGTTTCATCGCGCTCCCTCCATTCTCTCCTACGGCCCGCCGGCACCGGTGGATGGCAGGGCGGATGGGAGAGAATTGTCCGATGCAGCGCCCGCATTATCTCGCCTTCGGCCTCGCCGGCTACCTGGCGGCGTTCGCGTCGATGGTCTATTTCGCCGCTTTTCTCGCCAACGTCGTCGTGCCAAAGAGTGTCGACAGCGGCCCGGCCGGCCCGGCCGGCCGGGCGCTGGGCATCGATCTGGCGTTGCTCCTCGCCTTCGCCCTGGTGCACAGCCTGCTGGCACGCCGGGCCGTGAAGGCGCGCCTCGCAGAGTTCTTTCCGCTCACCCTCGAGCGCAGCCTCTACTCGCTCATCGCCGGCTTGCAGATGGGCCTGATCTGCTGGGGATGGCAGCCGCTGCCGCTGCCGGTCTGGGAGGTTCCCGCGGGCGCCGGCGGGTCGGCGCTGGGCCTGGGGCTCTGGCTGCTTCAGGGCGCCGGGTGGGGCATCGTCATCGCCGCGCTCGCGACGATCAGCAGCACCCATCTCTTCGGCCTCCAGCAGGCCCGGGCGGCGGCGCGCGGCATGCCGTACGTCGCGCCGCCGTTCGCGGTTCGGGGCCTCTACCGCCGGGTCCGCCACCCGGTCTACACCGGGACGCTCGTCGCGCTCTGGGCAACGCCGACGATGAGCCAGGGGCGTCTGCTGCTGGTCGGGGTGCTCACGCTCTATCTCTTCATCGGTCTGGCGTACGAGGAGCGCGACCTCGAGCGCGACTTCGGCGAGGCCTACCGCGAACACAGGCGGCGCGTCCCGTCCTTGCTTCCGCGCCTGTTGAAGTAGGCTTCCGGCGGGAGATCCTTCGACCATGACGCGCCCGACTCCGGCTCTCGCCCTGCTCCTTGCCGCCTGCACCTTCGCCGGCGCCAACGCGCAGACTCCTCCCGCGGCCAGCCAGGCGAAGGATCCGGCCTGGGAAGCGGCGGTCGCCGCCTGGAAGCAGACCCGCTTCGAGCGCCTGCAGAGGCCGGACGGCTGGTTGACCCTGGTCGGCCTCGGCTGGCTGAAGGCCGGCGACAACAGCATCGGCAGCGACCCGAAGAGCGCCGTCGTGCTGCCTGCCGGCAAGGCGCCGGCCCGGCTCGGAACGCTGCGTCTGGTGGAGTCCGCCGGGCAGCGCCAGATCACCTTCGTCGCCGGGCCAGGCGCCGCCGTCACGCACGCCGGCGCTCCGGTGGCCACCCTCGCTCTGGTGACCGACGCCGACGCCCCGGACGATGCCGGGCCGACCGTGCTCCAGCACGGCAGCCTCTCGTTTTTCGCCATCCGGCGCGGCGACCGCGTCGGCATCCGGGTCAAGGACAGCGCGGCCGCGACCCTCAAGGCGTTCCACGGCCTCGACTACTACCCGCTCGACCGCAGGTGGAAGGTCGCGGCGCGCTTCGAGGCCGCGGCCGAGCCCAAGGCGATCCCGATTCCGAACGCGCTCGGATTCGACGAGCCGATTCTGTCGCCCGGCCACGTCGTCTTCACCCTCGATGGCGTCGAACACCGCCTGCTGGCGCTCGACGACACCGGCGACGGCCGGCTCTTCCTGGTCTTCGGGGACAAGACCAATGGCAAGGAGACCTACGGCGGCGGGCGCTTCCTCTATAGCGATCCGCCGCAGGCCGGCCGGGTCGAGCTCGACTTCAACCGGTCCTACAATCCGCCGTGCGTCTTCACTCCCTACGCCACCTGCCCGCTGCCACCGCGCGAGAACCGCCTGCCGCTGCGGATCGAAGCCGGCGAGAAGAGCTTCGCCGGCCACGACGCCCAGCCTTGACCAGCGGCGAAGGACTCTACGAGAAGGTGCTCGCCGCTGCCGGCGGCGAGCTCGTCGCGCCGAAGCCGCCCCGCGGCTCGGCCTCAGTCGTTCTGTTCCGCCGTCTCGCGGGCGGGGAGATCGAGCTCTTCTGGCTGCGGCGCGGCGAGATCCTGCCGTTCATGGGCGGCTGGCACGCCTTTCCCGGCGGCGGGCTCGAGCGCGGCGACCCGAACTTGCCGCTCGCCGGAGTGCCGACCGAACTGCATCCGGACGGCTGGACCCCGGCGGCCGCCGACAGGGAAAGCTCACCAAAAGAATTGGATCTTGTCCCCGGCATCCTCGCCTGCGCGCTGCGAGAGCTTTTCGAGGAGACCGGGGTCCTGGTCGCGTGTCCGGCAACAGCGGCAGCGAGGGGTGGCTGGGCCGAGGGCTCCCATGGGCCCGGAGCGCGCTTCGCAGCGCGAGGACCCATGGGAAGCGGACCAGACAGGACCCCGAGCGGCGCCGAACAAGAGCGCCTGACCGTGGCGGAACTTCGCCAGACTCAACTGGCCGGTGAGAAGTCCCTCGGCCCCTGGCTCGAAGAGAACGGCCTGGCCCTCGACGCCTCCCGCCTCCGCTTCGCCGGCCGCTGGCTGACCCCGCCGTTCTCGCCGGCGAGATTCGACAACCGGTTCTTCCTGCTCGAGTGGCGGCCGGAAGACGGCGAGCCGCGGATCGCTCCACCGGAGAGCGAAGAGGGCGAGTGGATCGCGCCGCGCGCCGCCCTCGCCCACCTCGACGCCGGTCTCGCCCTCGCCGCGCCGCCGATCCTTCACCTGCTCGAGGTGCTCGCCGAGGAGGGACCGGAAAACGCTTCCCCGCGCCTCCTCGACACTTCGGGAGCGAATCTCGGGCCGCTCCGGCGAATCGAGCTGCGGCCGGGGGTGGTGCTCTTCCCGCTCGCCGCAGCGACGTTGCCGCCGGCGGCGCACACCAACGCCTACCTGCTCGGCACCGGCGACTGCGTCCTCGTGGATCCGGGGTCACCGTTCGAAGCAGAGAACCAACGCCTGCTCGCGGCGCTCGAGGTCGCCAGCGAACGGTTGGGCCGCCGCGTCCGGGCGATCTGGCTCACCCATCACCACCCCGACCATGTCGGCGGTGTCGAATTCATGCGCCGGGCCCTCGACGTCCCGGTCTTCGGACATCCACGCACCGCGGAGCGATTGCAGGCGCGGGGTATCGCTGTCGACGGCTGGCTGCACGACGGCCAGCGCGTCGAGCTCGAGGGCTCGCCGCCGTTCGTGCTCAAGGTCCACCACACGCCCGGGCACGCCGGCGGTCACCTCTGCTTCGAGGTCGAAGCGACCGGAGACCTCATCGCCGGCGACATGGTCGCCGGCTTCGGCACGATCGTCATCGATCCACCCGAAGGCGACATGGACCTCTACCTCGCGTCGCTCGACCGCCTGCGCGAGCTCGCGCCGCGCACGCTCTTCGTGAGCCACGGCGCGCCCTTCCTCGACAGCGTGACCAAGCTCACCGAGTACCGCGATCACCGCCTGGAGCGCGAAGCACAGATTCTCGCCTGCTGGGAGGCCGGAGTGCGCGAGCCGCGGGCGATGATCCCGCGCCTCTACCCCGAGATCGTGCCGGCGGTGCAGCCGCTCGCCGAGCGCCAGATCCTCGCCCACCTCGTGCGCCTCGAACGCCTCGGCCGCATCCGCACCTGACCGGCGCTCCTCTACCGGGCGGCGCCGGGAGCTCGCCCTGGCGATGGTCATCGGCGCCATCGGCACGGAGATGCAATCGTTCACATCCCATTCATGATGTTTGCGTCAGGATCGTACAATGGCTTCTTTGGAGACCTTGCGGTCGCGAATGCCGCCGTGGCTCGTTGCGACCCAGCCGCTGCGACTCGCCACCTACGGTGCAGGGCTCGCCTTCCTCCTTCTCTTGCGCGCGGCTCCGGTCGCGGGGCAGGCGCGCTCGGCGAATCCGCACGGCGCCCTCAAGAACGAATGCACCGACTGCCACTCCACCGAGGGCTGGTCCCCGCTCAAGTCGCCGCTGCCCTACAGGCACTCGGAAACCGGCTTCGATCTCGCCGGCGGACACTCCGCCATCGCCTGCAAGAGTTGCCATGCGACGCTCGACTTCGCCAGAGAAAAGGGCAAGACCGACTGCTACGCCTGCCACGAGCCGGCTTTCACCCGCGCCACCCGACCCGGCCACGCGGGCTTCCCGACCACCTGCAAGTCCTGCCACGGAGTCGCCGCCTGGCAGCCGGCCACCTTCGATCACAACCGAACCACTTTCCAGTTGAACGGCGCCCATCGCACCGTCGACTGCGTCGCCTGTCATCGCGCCGGCTATACGGCGACGCCAACCGAGTGCTTCACCTGCCATCAGAAGGACTTCGCGAGCGCCCGGAATCCTTCCCACGCAGGCTTCTCCACCAGCTGTGCGGACTGTCACGGCGTCTCCGCCTGGTCGCCGGCGGTCTTCGACCACAACCAGACCGGATTCCAGCTCCTCGGCGCGCACCGCACGGTCGAGTGCACGCTCTGTCACCGCACCGGCTACGCCGGCACGCCGGTCGAGTGCTTGTCGTGCCACCAGACCGACTTCACCAGCGCCCGCAACCCGGTGCACGCCGGCTTTCCCGTCACCTGCCGCGAATGCCACAGCTTCACCGCCTGGCAACCGGCGCTCTTCGATCACGACAGCTCGGGCTTCCCGCTCAGCGGGGCACATCGCTCCACCAGCTGCGTCAACTGTCACCGCACGGGCTACGCCGGCACTCCCACGGACTGCTTCTCCTGCCACCAGAGCGACTACAACGGCGCCAGCAACCCGCGCCACAGCGGTTTCCCCAACACCTGCCAGGACTGCCACAGCGTCACCGCCTGGCAGCCGGCGACCTTCAACCACGATGCGACCGGCTTCCAGCTCGCCGGCGCGCACCGCTCGGCCCCCTGCACCTCCTGCCATGCGAACGGCTACGCCGGCACCCCGGCGGACTGCTTCGCCTGCCATCAAGCCGACTACAACGGTGCCCGCAATCCGAGCCATTCCGGCTTCCCGACCACCTGCCAGAGCTGCCACAGCTCGACCGCCTGGCAGCCCGCGACCTTCGACCACAACGCGACCGGTTTCCAGCTGAGCGGTGCGCATCGCTCGGTCGCCTGCACATCCTGCCACCGCAACGGCTATGCCGGCACCGCCGCCGACTGTTTTGCCTGCCATCAGAGCAACTACACCGCCGCCCGCAACCCCAGCCACGCCGGCTTCCCCACCACCTGCCAGAGCTGTCACAGCTCGACCGCCTGGCAGCCCGCGACCTTCGACCACAACACGACCGGCTTCCAGCTGAACGGAGCCCACCGCTCGGTCGCCTGCACCACCTGCCATCGCAACGGCTACGCCGGCACGCCATCCGACTGTCTTTCCTGCCATCAGACCGACTACAACGGGGCTTCGAATCCGAGCCACTCCGGCTTCCCGACGACCTGCCAGAACTGCCACAGCGTCACCGCCTGGCAGCCCGCGAGCTTCGACCACAACACGACCGGCTTCCAGCTCACCGGCGCCCACCGCTCGCTCGCCTGCACCACCTGCCACCGGAACGGCTACTCCGGGACACCGTCCGACTGCTTCGCCTGCCACCAGAGCGACTACAACGGGACCCGCAATCCCAATCACGCCAGCGCCGGATTCGGGACCAGTTGCGCCGACTGCCACGGCACGAACGCCTGGACGCCGGCGACGTTCAATCACGAGAGCTCTTTCCCGATCGCTTCAGGGCGCCACCAGCTCCCCTGCTCTTCCTGTCACGTGGCGGCGGGAAACTACAACGTCTTCGAGTGCATCCTCTGTCACGAGCACAGCCAGGGCGAGACCAATCCCGAGCACCGGGGAGTCGGCGGCTATGTCTACGAGAGTCGTGCCTGCTACCAGTGTCACCCGCGCGGCCGTGAGTGAGCGCTGGAGCTCGACTCTCGTTCATCTCCGGTTCATAACTTTGGCAATTTTCAACAGCTGGAGGATGGTTGTGCTCACAGGAAGCTCATCGCGTTTGCGAGAGGATGCCCGGATGCATCGCGTGCGGCTTTCGCCATCGTGCAGGACCTGGCACTTCGTGCACACCGGCCTATGGCTGGTGCCCATCCTGGCTGCCTTCGCTGCGCTCTGCGTCCCGGCGCCGATGGGCGCGCAAGGGGGTTCAGCGAGCCCGCACGGCGCGCTGGCGACCGCGTGCGCTGAATGCCATTCGGTGGAGGGCTGGACGCCGATCCGGTCGCCGCTACCGTGGAAACACGCCACGACCAGCTTCGACCTCGCCGGCGCGCACGCCGAAGCCGCCTGCAAGTCCTGCCACGCGACCCTCGACTTCTCCAAAGAGAAGGGCAAGACCGACTGCTTCGCCTGTCACGAGCCGGCGTTCATCCGCGCCACCCGGCCGAGCCACGCCGGGTTCCCGACCGCGTGCAAGACCTGTCACGGAGTGAGCAGCTGGCAGCCGGCGACCTTCGACCACAATCAGACCACCTTCCAGCTCAACGGGGCCCATCGCTCGGTCGAATGCGCCTCCTGCCATCGCAACGGCTACACCGCGACCCCGACCGACTGCTTTACCTGCCACCAGAAGGACTTCACCGCGGCGCGCAATCCCGTGCATGCCGGGTTCGCCACGACTTGCCAGGACTGCCACGGCGTCTCTGCCTGGCAGCCGGCGACCTTCGATCACAACCAGACCGGCTTCCAGCTCCTCGGCGCACATCGCACGGTCGATTGCACGACCTGCCATCGCACCGGCTACGCCGGCACGCCGACCGAGTGCTTCTCGTGCCACCAGACCGACTTCACCAGCGCCCGCAACCCGGTGCATGCCGGCTTCCCCATCACCTGCCGCGAGTGCCACAGCGTCACCGCCTGGCAGCCCGCGCTTTTCGACCACAACTCCACCGGCTTCCAGTTGAACGGCGCGCATCGCTCCACCGAGTGCGCGGGTTGCCATCGCAACGGCTATGCCGGGACGCCCTCCGACTGCTTCTCCTGCCACCAGAGCGACTTCAGCGGCGCCAGAAACCCGAGCCACAGCGGTTTCCCCAACAGCTGCCAGGACTGCCACAGCGTCACCGCCTGGCAGCCGGCCACCTTCGACCACAACTCCACCGGCTTCCAGTTGAACGGCGCCCACCGCTCGGCCTCCTGTACTTCCTGCCATCGCTCAGGCTATGCCGGAACTCCAAGTGAGTGCTTCTCCTGTCACCAGAGTGACTTCACCGGCGCCAGCAATCCGAGCCACAGCGGTTTCCCCAACACCTGCCAGGACTGCCACGGCGTCGCCGCCTGGCAGCCGGCCACCTTCGACCACAACGCGACCGGCTTCCAGTTGAACGGCGCCCACCGCTCGGCCTCCTGCACTTCCTGCCATCGCTCGGGATACGCCGGAACGCCCAGTGAGTGCTTCGCCTGTCACCAGAGTGACTTCACCGGCGCCAGCAATCCGAGCCACAGCGGCTTCCCCAACACCTGCCAGGACTGCCACGGCGTCTCCGCCTGGCAGCCGGCCACCTTCGATCACAACGCCACCGGCTTCCAGTTGATCGGCGCCCACCGCTCGGCCTCCTGCACCTCCTGTCATCGCAACGGCTACGCCGGCACGCCCTCGGACTGTTTCTCCTGCCACCAGAGCGACTTCACCGGCGCCAGCAATCCGAGCCACAGCGGCTTCCCCAACAGCTGCCAGGACTGCCACAGCGCTACCGCCTGGCAGCCGGCCACCTTCAATCACAACTCCACGAACTTCCCGCTGAACGGCGCCCACCGCTCGGCCTCCTGTACTTCCTGCCATCGCAACGGCTACGCCGGCACACCCTCGGACTGCTTCTCCTGCCACCAGAGCGACTTCACCAGCGCCAGCAATCCGAGCCACACCGGTTTCCCGAACAGCTGCCAGGACTGCCACAGCGTCACCGCCTGGCAGCCGGCCAGCTTCAACCACAACTCCACGAACTTCCCGCTGAACGGCGCCCACCGCTCGGCCTCCTGTACCTCCTGTCATCGCAACGGCTACGCCGGCACACCTTCGGACTGCTTCTCCTGTCACCAGACCGACTTCAACGGCGCCAGCAATCCGAGCCACAGCGGCTTCCCGCACAGCTGTCAGGACTGCCACGGCGTCACCGCCTGGCAGCCGGCCAGCTTCGACCACAACTCCACGAACTTCCCGCTGAATGGCGCCCACCGCTCGGCCTCCTGTACCTCCTGCCATCGCAACGGCTACGCCGGCACGCCTTCGGACTGCTTCTCCTGCCACCAGACCGACTACAACGGCGCCAGCAACCCGAGCCACAGCGGCTTCCCGCACAGCTGTCAGGACTGCCACAGCGTCACCGCCTGGCAGCCGGCGAGCTTCGACCACAACTCCACCGGCTTCCCTCTGAACGGCGCGCATCGCTCGGCCTCCTGCCTCAACTGCCACCAGAATGGCTATGCCGGGACGCCCACCGACTGCTTCTCCTGCCACCAGACCGACTACAACGGCGCCAGCAATCCGAGCCACAGCGGCTTCCCACACAGCTGTCAGGACTGCCACGGCGTCGCCGCCTGGCAGCCGGCGAGCTTCGACCACAACGCCACCGGCTTCCCCCTGAATGGCGCACATCGCTCCGCCTCCTGCCTCGCCTGCCACCAGAATGGCTATGCCGGGACGCCCTCCGACTGCTTCTCTTGTCACCAGACCGACTACAACGGCGCCAACAACCCGAGCCACAGCGGCTTCCCGCACAGCTGCCAGGACTGCCACGGCGTCGCCGCCTGGCAGCCGGCGAGCTTCAACCACAGCGCCACCGGCTTCCCGCTCACCGGCGCGCACCAGGGCGCGTCCTGTCTGGACTGCCATAGCGGCGGCTATGCCGGAACGCCGTCGGACTGCTTCTCCTGTCACCAGTCCGACTACAACGGCGCCAACAACCCGAGTCACACCGGGTTCCCGCACAGTTGCCAGGACTGCCACGGCAACGCCGCTTGGCAGCCGGCGAGCTTCAACCACAGCGCCACCGGCTTCCCGCTCACCGGCGCCCACCAGGCCGCGTCCTGTCTGGACTGCCATAGCGGCGGCTATGCCGGAACGCCGTCGGACTGCTTCTCCTGTCACCAGTCCGATTTCAACGGCGCCAACAACCCGAGCCACACCGGGTTCCCGCATAGCTGCCAGGACTGCCACGGCGTCGCCGCCTGGCAGCCGGCGAGCTTCAATCACAGCTCCACCGGCTTCCCGCTGCACGGCGCCCACCAGGCTGCGTCCTGTCTGGACTGCCACAGCGGCGGCTACGCCGGGACGCCGACGGCCTGCTTCTCCTGTCACCAGTCCGATTTCAACGGCGCCAACAACCCGAGCCATACCGGTTTCCCGCACACCTGCCAGGACTGCCACGGCGACTCCGCCTGGCAACCGGCGAGCTTCAACCACACCGCGACGGGCTTCCCGCTCACCGGCGCCCACGCCGGTGCGGCCTGCCTCGACTGCCATTCCGGCGGCTACGCCGGGACGCCCACGCTGTGCTTCGCCTGCCATCAAAGCGACTACAACGGCACCAACGACCCCGACCACCAGAGTGCCGGATTCCCGACCACCTGCGAGAGCTGCCACAGCACGACCGCCTGGGAGCCTTCGACCTTCAATCACAACACCTGGTTCCCGATCGCTTCGGGCCGCCACCAGTTCCCCTGCACTTCGTGCCACGTGAGCGCCGGGAACTTCAACAACTTCGAGTGCATCCTTTGCCACGAACATAGCCAGAGCCAGACCAACAGCCATCACAGCGGGGTTGGCGGCTATGTCTACGAAAGCCACGCCTGCTACCAGTGTCACCCGCGAGGGTCGGCCTAGGCCGCAGGAACGACAAGAGAGACCACTGAACCTGATGACTGATTCCATGAATTTCTCGGCTACCTCTGCGCAGAAGCTGCGGCGTCCGCTCCGTTTCTCGATCCTGGCGACCCTCCTCTGGTCCTTGTTCGCATCCGGCTTGGCTTCCGCCGCGGAGTCCCCCGACAGCGCACCGCCAATGACCGTCGCGCGAGTCGTCGCCGGCCGGGTCGACATCGATGTGCCGGGCAAACGGCGACTCGCGGTTGGCGATCGCCTCTTCGTCGAGCGCAGTGGCGTCAAGCTTGCCGATCTCCAGGTCACCATCGTCGGGAAACACTCGGCTTCGTGCCGGATCGAACGCATGTCGGGCGCGATCGCCGGCGGGGATCTGGTCCGCCCGCGCGCGGCGGCAAATCCCTCGGCCGCGGCGCCCGCTGCCGTCGCTTCGGTCGCTCCAGTCGTTCCAAGCGCTCCGCCCGCCGCCGCCGAAGTCGCGCCCAGGCCCGACGAGGCCGGCGAGCACCCCAGCAACCAGTCCATGATCGTGCAACGCGTGCTGCGCGGAGCGGTCGACATCTCGCTGGTTTCCTCGCAGCCGGTGGCGGTCGGCGATCGCCTCGTGGTGGAGCGCGGCAGCCTGGTCATCGGCGAGCTCGAGGTTCTGCTCGTCGGCGACCATTCGGCGAACTGCCGGATCGATCGCGAAGTGCGGCCGATCACCCAGGGGGACCGCGTTCGACGGCTCGAAGTCCCGCCGCCTCCGGCACCCGTGACGGAGCCGGCGATTGCCGCAGCTCCGACCCTGCCGGCAACCCCGGCAACTCCGGCAGTGCCGGGCGAGCCCGCCGTGGCGCAGCCGATCCGGGTGCGGCAGGTACTCGCCGCAGAGGTCTTCCTCGACGGCGGCCGCAGCGCGGGCCTGGCGATCGGCCAGCGCGTCAAGGTGCAGCGCACCGACGCCGCGACCGGCGCGACCTCCGAGATCGCCGAGCTCGAAGTCGCCTTCATCGCCAACCACTCGGCTTCCTGCAAGATCATCACGGCGACGGAGACGATCGCCGTCGGCGATCTCGTCATCCCGGGTCCGCTGCCGCCCTCGGCCGCGCTCCCGGCCGGTTCTGGCAGCGCCGGCGCACCGACCGGCGCGCCGGTCGTGCCGGGCCAGCACGGCAAGCCGCCCGGCTGGAACCCAGCCGAACATACCGACTATTCCGGGTCGCTGGCGCTGCGTTTCCAGGGCTTCAAGGA
>Ga0073904_10002330_pt1 | contig 14358 bp, 22 predicted proteins | sample KloWWTrecipitate_FD_66668 | JGI IMG/M metagenome (GOLD analysis project Ga0073904, IMG submission 66668) | Active sludge microbial communities from Klosterneuburg, Austria, studying microevolution and ecology of nitrifiers - Klosterneuburg... | ecosystem: Engineered > WWTP > Aerobic digester >...
GAGCTCACCTTCTCGCGCCGCCGCATTGCGAAGGACGTGAAGAAGACCCTGGAGTCGGCAATCGCCAACGCCGAAAACAACCACGACCTCGACATCAACAACCTTGTCGTGGCCGAAGCATGGGTTGGCAAGAATTTGGTTATGAAGCGCTTTATGCCAGGCGCGCGTGGCCGGGTAGGCAGGATCGAGAAATTCTTCAGCGAACTGACGATCATCGTTCGCGAAGTGAAGGAGGCCGCTTAATGGGTCAGAAAGTCAATCCGATTGGTCTGCGTCTGGGCGTTAACCGGACCTGGGACTCGCGCTGGTATGCGAACAGTCGGGAATATGGGAAGCTCCTGCATGAAGACATGGGCATCCGCAGCTACCTCAAGAGCGAACTCAAGCAGGCCGGCGTTGCCAAGGTCCTGATCGAGCGCCCGCACAAGAAGTGCCGGGTGACGATCTACTCGGCGCGTCCTGGCGTGGTCATCGGCAAGAAGGGCGCTGACATCGAAAAGCTGCGCAAGAAAGTTGCCGACATGACGGGTTCAGAGGTTCATCTGAACATTGTCGAGATCAGGAAGCCCGAAGTCGACGCAACCCTGGTTGCCGAAAGCATCGCGCAGCAGCTCGAACGCCGCGTGGCGTTCCGCCGGGCGATGAAGCGCTCGGTGCAGTCGGCCCAGCGCATGGGTGCGGAAGGCATCAAGATCACCTGCTCGGGCCGTCTTGGCGGGGCGGAAATTGCCCGCGTCGAGTGGTACCGCGAGGGACGCGTTCCCCTGCATACACTGCGCGCGGATATTGATTACGGTGTCGCCACGGCCCACACGGCCTACGGCACCAATGGCGTGAAGGTCTGGATCTTCAAGGGCGAAATCCTTGAGCATGATCCGATGGCGCAGGACAAGCGCATGGCCGAAACGCCTGATGGTGGACAACGTCCTCGCCGCGACCGTGATGGCGCGAACTGAGGTTTGAGGTAAGCGATCATGTTGCAACCAAAGAAAACAAAGTTCCGGAAGGCCCACAAGGGCCGTATCCATGGCAAGTCGACAAGCTGCAACACGCTTGATTTCGGCGCCTTCGGATTGAAGGCCACGGAGCCTGACCGCCTGACCGCCCGGCAGATCGAAGCGGCGCGCCGTGCTTTGGCGCGCGGCATGAAGCGCGCCGGCCGCATCTGGATCCGCGTGTTCCCGGACGTTCCGGTATCGAAGAAGCCAGCCGAAGTGCGCATGGGTTCCGGCAAGGGATCCACCGAATACTGGGCAGCCCGGGTAAAGCCAGGCCGCGTGATATTCGAAGTGGACGGCGTTCCAAAGGCAGTCGCTGAGCATTCGCTGCTCCTTGCGGCGGCAAAACTTCCAATCAAGACGCGCTTTGTTGCGCGCCTTGGCGAATAATCCGGAGTCTTGGCAAATGAAAATGAGTGACGTCAAGGTTTTGACCCCAGATCAAGTCAAGGACGAAGTCCTGAAGCTCAAGAAGGAGCAGTTCAACCTGCGCTTCCAGAGGGCTTCGGGCCAAGTCGAAAACACATCGCGCATCAGGCAGATCCGCCGTGACATCGCCCGTCTCAAGACGGCGCAGTCACTGGCCTCTGCGGCGAAGTAGGAGAATAGAATATGCCGAAACGCATTCTCGAAGGCGTGGTTGTCAGCGACAAGAACGACAAGACCATCGTGGTCAAGGTCGAACGCCGCCTGCGCCATCCGGTTCTGAAAAAGACGGTGCGTCTTTCGAAGAAGTATCATGCCCATGATGAGAAGAACACCGCCAAGACCGGCGATGTTGTTCGCATTGAAGAAACTCGGCCCATCTCGAAGCAGAAGCGCTGGGCGCTTCTCGAGACTGTGGCTGCTGGCAAAGCATAAGAAGAAGGACAAGCGGGCAGTTCGTGCTCCAGGTAAACAGGTGATCTTATGATCCAGCAAGAAACTAACCTAGACGTCGCCGACAATTCCGGTGCAAGGCGTGTTCAGTGCATCAAGGTGCTCGGCGGCTCGAAGCGCCGCTATGCCTCGATCGGCGATGTGATCGTTGTCTCGGTCAAGGAGGCAATCCCGCGCGGCCGCGTCAAGAAGGGCAGCGTGATGAAGGCCATCGTCGTGCGCACCGCCAAGGATATCCGCCGGGCCGATGGTTCCACCATCCGTTTTGACCGCAATGCGGCGGTCTTGATCAACGCCCAGGGCGAACCTGTCGGCACCCGTATTTTCGGGCCCGTGCCAAGGGAACTGCGCGGCAAGAACCAAATGAAAATCATTTCCCTGGCGCCGGAGGTATTGTGATGTCGGCAAAACTCAGAATCAGGAAGGGCGACAAGGTCGTCGTCATTACCGGCAAGGACAAGGGCAAGCAGGGCGAAGTGCTCCGCGTGATCCCGGCCGAAAACCGGGCCGTCGTTGGCGGCATCAACATTTCGCGCCGCCACACCAAGCAGACGGCGGCGCAAGAAGGCGGCATCATCAACAAGGATATGCCGATCCAAATTTCGAACCTGGCCCTGCGCGATCCGAAGGACGGCAAGCCGACCCGCGTGGGCTACAAGATGCTCGCCGACGGCAAGAAGGTCCGGTTCGCAAAACGCTCTGGAGAAGTCATCGATGGCTGACGAAAAAGAAGTCAAGGCAAAGCCCGCGAAGCAGGCCAAGGCCGCGAAGAAATCAGAACCCGCCGAAAGGCCAACCGGCAAGGTCGCCCGGCTGCCTGAGGGCTATGTGCCACGCTTGCGCCAGCATTACGACGAGGTTGTGCGTCCCAAGCTGATCGAGCAGTTCGGCTACAAGAACGTGATGGAAGTGCCGAGGCTCACCAAGATCGTGCTCAACATGGGCGTTGGCGAGGCCACGCAGGATTCCAAGCTGGTCCAGGTTGCTGCCGCCGAGCTTGAGAAGATCGCCGGCCAGAAGGTCGTCATCACAAAGTCGAAGAAGGCCATTGCCCAGTTCAAGATTCGCGAGAACCTGGCGATCGGTGCGAAAGTCACGCTGCGCAAGGTGCGGATGTATGAGTTCCTCGACAGGCTCATCACCATCGCCCTGCCACGGGTACGCGACTTCCGCGGCCTCTCCGAGAAGAGCTTTGATGGCCGCGGCAACTATGCCCTGGGCATCAAGGAACACCTGATTTTCCCGGAAATCGATTATGACAAGATCGACCGGATTTGGGGCCTGGATATCGTGATTTGCACCACGGCAAATACCGATGAAGAAGCCCGCGCCCTGATCGACGCATTCAATTTCCCGTTCCGCCGCAGCGCCCGCAAAGCCGCTGCCTAAGAACAAACTGGATCCCTGAGGAAGCCCATATGGCAAAGACGAGCTCGGTAGAAAAGAACGAAAAACGCAGGCGGCTGGTGAAGCAATTTGCGGCCAAGCGCAAGCGCCTCAAGGCGATTACGCAGGACAAGAAGATCACGATGGAAGAGCGTTTCACGGCCCAGATCAAGCTTTCGGCCATGCCGCGCAATTCGGCGAAGACCCGCATCCGCAACCGTTGCGAAATCACCGGCAGGCCGCGGGCCTTCTACAGGAAATTGAAAGTGTCACGTCTGGCTCTTCGTGACTTGGCCAACCAGGGGTTGATTCCTGGCATGACCAAGTCGAGCTGGTAGGGCGAACGGACGGACAAGGAGACGAATAAATGAGTGCAAGTGATCCGATCAGTGATTTGCTGACCCGCATCCGGAATGCGCAGGAACGCGGCAAGGCCAAGGTATCTTCGCCGGCTTCGCGGCTGCGCGAGCGCGTGCTTGAAGTGCTTCAGCACGAGGGCTTCATCCGCGGTTTCACCACGGTGCAGCAGGGCTCAGGCAAGGCCGAGATCGAAATCGAGCTGAAATACTTCGATGGCGCGCCAGTCATCCGCGAGCTTCAGCGCGTGTCAAAACCTGGCCGCCGGGTTTATGCCTCGGTAGAAACCCTCCCAACCGTTTTCAACGGCATGGGAATTTCCATTCTTTCGACGCCGAAGGGCGTCATGTCCGATGCAGATGCTCGCACCCAGAACGTGGGCGGCGAAGTTCTCTGCACGGTATTCTAAGGAACGTTGCAATGTCTCGTATTGGTAAGAAAGCAGTTCCAGTTCCAGCCGGGGTCACAGCCTCGGTGAACGGCCAGTTGGTGTCCGTCAAGGGGCCAAAGGGAGAGTTGAAAGTGGTGCTGAATGACCAGGTCCTGGCCAAGATGGAGCAGGGCGGGATCAAGGTTGACCCGAAGGACAAGTCCAAGCTGGCGCGTTCATCCTGGGGCATGTCGCGCACACTGGTTGCCAACCTGGTGACGGGGGTAACGGTTGGCTATACCAAGTCGCTGGAAATTTCCGGCGTTGGCTACCGCGCGGCGCTCAACGGCAAGGCGCTGCAGTTGAACCTCGGCTACAGTCATGATGTGACCTATGACATTCCGCCAGGCATTGAAATCAAGGTGCCCAAGCCCACGGAAATCGTGATCAGCGGCATCGACAAGCAGCGGGTTGGCCAGGTTGCGGCTGAGATCCGTGAATACCGCGGCCCCGAGCCCTACAAGGGCAAGGGCGTCAAATACGCAGGCGAATACATCTTCCGCAAGGAAGGCAAGAAGAAATAATTGGTGGTATAAATGGCTACAAAAATCACTCCACTCGCACGGCGCACAACGCGCGTCCGCAAGGCGCTGGCAAAGCGCGGCAATCTGCGTCCGCGTCTCTCGGTTTTCCGTTCGAGCAAGAACATTTATGCACAGGTCATCGATGACACGAAGGGCGTAACCGTCGCTTCCGCGTCAACGGTGGAGGAAGGCTTCAAGTCGGCCAAGAAGACCGGCGCGGACATGGCGGCAGCAAGCCAAATCGGCAAGCTGGTGGCCGAGCGCGCCCTCAAGGCAGGCATCAAGGACGTGGTCTTCGATCGCGGCGGCTATATCTTCCACGGGCGCGTCAAAGCGCTGGCGGAAGCTGCCCGTGAAGGTGGACTGAATTTCTAATCCGATCAGTGGCGAATAGGCAAAGAACACATGGCTAAAGAACGTAGCGAACGGGGCGGAGACCGCAAGGACAACCGCGAAGACCGCGACAGCGAGTTCATTGACAAGCTCGTGCACATCAATCGTGTGGCGAAGGTTGTAAAAGGCGGCAAGCGCTTCGGCTTCGCGGCACTCGTTGTTGTCGGCGACCAGAAGGGCCGCGTTGGCTTTGGCCATGGCAAGGCGCGTGAAGTGCCGGAAGCCGTCCGCAAGGCGACCGAAGCCGCAAAGCGCGTGCTCATTCGCGTTCCATTGCGCGAAGGCCGCACATTGCATCACGATATTGACGGCCGTTGGGGCGCAGGCAAGGTAACACTGCGCGCCGCCCCTCCGGGTACCGGCATCATTGCCGGCGGCCCGATGCGCGCCGTATTTGAATCGGTCGGCGTTGCCGATGTCGTGGCCAAGTCCAAGGGTTCGTCGAACCCCTACAACATGGTGCGCGCGACATTTGACGCGCTGAAGAAGCAGACGAGCCCCCGTTCGGTGGCAGCACGCCGCGGCAAGAAGGTGAGCGATGTTTTGCGCCGCCGTGACCCGGATGCGGCAGTAGAATAAGTTGAGGACGTAGAATCATGGCCAAAGCACCAGCAGCGAAGACAGTCACAGTGACGCAATACGCCAGCCCGCAACGGCGGCCGGCGGAACAGCGCGCCACATTGGTTGGGCTTGGCCTCAACAAGATCAACCGGCGTTCAACGCTGAACGATACGCCCGCGGTTCGCGGCATGATTGCCAAGGTCGCGCATCTCGTTCGCGTGGTCGAATAAGCTTAAGGAATACGACAATGAAGCTCAATGAAATTGCCGATAACGCCGGGGCCCGCAAGATCCGCAAGCGGGTGGGACGCGGCCTGGGTTCGGGCCTTGGCAAAACTGCCGGCCGCGGCGGCAAGGGCCAGACGGCCCGCAAGGGCGGCGCAAAGGCCGGCTTCGAAGGCGGCCAGATGCCAATTTATCGCCGGCTGCCAAAGCGCGGCTTCAACAAGCCGAATCAGGTTTCCTTTAACGAAGTCAATCTCCAGACCGTCCAGGCGGCGGTTGACGCCAAGAAGCTCGACACAAAGGCTGCCGTCACGGCTGCTACGCTGATCGCGGCCGGCGTGATTTCGCGCCCGCTCGGCGGGGTGCGCCTGCTGGCCAAGGGTGAGATCAAGTCAAAGCTCGCATTCGAGGTGTTTTACGCCACCAAGGGTGCCATTGCCGCGGTCGAAAAGGCCGGTGGCAGTGTGAAGGTTTTGAGGCCAGTTGAAGTGCCGTCCGAACACAAGAAGTAAGGTTGCATGGGTTAACGGGCCACCCCACATAGGGAGCTTGTTACCAAAGCTCAAGGATACGACATGGCATCGGCAGCTGAACAACTTGCGGCAAACCTGAATTTCGGGGCCCTGGCCAAATCGGAAGACCTGAAGAGCCGCATCTGGTTCACCCTGGGTGCATTGATCGTTTACCGCCTTGGCACCTACATTCCCATCCCCGGCATTGATACTGTTGAACTGGCGCGATTTGCTGCGCAGAACTCGTCGGGCATCCTTGGCTGGGTGAACGGCCTGGCGGGCGGCGCGCTTGGCCGCATGGCAATTTTTGCCCTCAATATCATGCCGTATATTTCAGCCTCCATCATCATGCAGCTGATGACCACGGTGTCGCCGCATCTTGAAGCGCTCAAGAAGGAAGGCGAATCCGGCCGCAAGAAAATGAACCAGTACACGCGCTACGGCACGGTGATCCTGGCGGCATTGCAGGCATATGGCATCGCCGTGGGGCTTGAAGGGCAGGGCAACCTGGTTGCCGATCCCGGCCTGTTTTTCCGCGCCAGCACGGTGATCACGCTGACCGGCGGTACGGTATTCCTGATGTGGCTGGGCGAACAGATCACCTCGCGCGGCATCGGCAACGGAATTTCCCTGATCATTTTCGCGGGCATTGTCGCCGGCTTGCCGGGCGGCATCGCGGCCATGCTTGAGCTGGGGCGCACGGGCCAGTTATCCACTTTCGTCATTCTGGGCATCATGATCATGGCGCTTGGCGTGGTTGCCTTCATCGTCCTGTTTGAACGGGCGCAACGGCGGCTTCTCATCCAGTATCCCAAGCGTCAGGTCGGGCAGAAGGTATTCCAGGGCGACAGTTCGCATTTGCCGCTCAAGCTGAACACGGCAGGCGTGATCCCGCCGATTTTCGCCTCGTCGCTTCTGCTGCTGCCGATCACGGTGGCAAACTTCAGCGCCGGGCAGGGGCCGGACTGGCTGATTTCGATTACTGCGCTTCTGGGGCACGGCCAACCGCTGTTCCTTGCGCTCTATGTGATGCTGATTATTTTCTTTGCCTTCTTCTACACCTCCATCATGTTCAATCCCAAGGAAACGGCGGAGAACCTGAAGAAGTATGGCGGCTTCATTCCTGGCATCCGTCCGGGCGAGCGCACCGCGGAATACATCGACTATGTGCTGACCCGCGTGACGGTTGTCGGCGCCCTGTATCTCTCGCTGGTCTGCCTGCTGCCTGAACTCCTGATCGGCTATACCGGGGTGCCCTTCTATTTCGGCGGCACCTCCCTGCTGATCGTCGTAAGTGTCACCATGGATACGGTGGCGCAGCTGCAGGGCCATCTCTATGCCCAGCAGTATGAAGGCCTGATCAAGAAATCAAAGCTGCGCGGCAACCGGAAATGAACATCATCCTGCTCGGACCTCCGGGTGCCGGAAAGGGCACGCAAGCCAAGCTGCTTGAGGTTGGCCGGGGCATGAAGCAACTGTCCACGGGCGACATGCTGCGTGCGGCGGTTGCGGCGGGAAGTGAAGTTGGCCTCCAGGCCAAGGCGATCATGGACCGCGGCGATCTGGTATCTGACGAAGTCATCCTGGCGGTGGTGGGCGAGCGGATGAACCAGCCGGACATCACGGCCGGGGTGGTTTTTGACGGGTTTCCCCGCACGCCGGCCCAGGCGGAGGCCCTGGACGGCATGCTGGCGGCGCGGGGCCAGAAGGTTGATGCGGTGATCGAAATGAAAGCCGAGGACGAGGAACTGGTTAAACGCATTTCCGGCCGTTTCACCTGTGCTTCGTGCGGCAAGGGCTATCATGACAGTTTCGACAAGCCGAAAAAGGACGGAATTTGCGACGTGTGCGGGGGAACCCAGTTCACCCGGCGCGCCGACGACAACGAAAAGACGGTAAGAGACCGCCTGACGGTCTACAACAAGCAGACAGCCCCCCTGGTAAACTACTATGCCAAGCGGGGCAATTTGCACGGGGTGGACGGGATGGCGGACATCAAGCTGGTGACGGCCTCGATCGGCCGCATTCTTGATGGGATTTAGGCCAGTTTTGTTGGTCAATCGGGTTGACGCGTAAGCGATTCCAGCCTATTGAACCCCACAATCTTGGTCTGCATATGAGCTGGCTTGGGGAGGGAAACCTTCCAGAGCGCGGCTTTGCGCTATTGAAGCGTCAGGTGTGACTATAACAGAAATGCGCCCTTGGACAGGGTAAGTCCTTGGAAAGCTTAGGAGAAACAGAGTGGCCCGTATTGCAGGCGTAAATATTCCAACCAACAAGCGCGCCGTCATTGCGCTGCGCTATATCCATGGAATCGGTCCGGTCAACGCGGTCGAGATCATGGACAAGGTCAAGATCCCCCATTCCAAGCGGGTTAACGAGTTGAGCGATGCCGAAGTGCTGGCAATCCGCGAAGTGATTGACCGCGATTACATGGTAGAGGGTGACCTTCGCCGTGAAGTTTCCATTAATATCAAGCGTTTAACTGATCTGGGCTGCTATCGCGGCACCCGTCACCGCAAGAGCCTGCCGGTTCGCGGCCAGCGCACCCACACCAATGCACGCACACGCAAGGGCCCCGCTAAGGCCATCGCCGGCAAGAAGAAGTAAGGGCTCAGATCATGGCTAAAGAAGCAGCACGTCCGCGGCGCAAAGAGCGCAAGAACATCTCGTCCGGCGTGGTTCACGTCAACTCATCGTTCAACAACACAATGATCACCATCACCGACGTCCAGGGCAACACGATTGTCTGGGCCTCGGCCGGTAAACTCGGGTTCAAAGGTTCGCGGAAGTCGACACCTTACGCCGCCCAGATGGCAGGCGAGCAGGTTGCCCGCGCCGCCATGGAGCATGGCATGCGGACGGTTGAAGTTGAAGTCACCGGTCCGGGTTCGGGCCGTGAGTCGGCTTTACGCGCCTTGCAGGCCTGCGGCCTGCAGGTGACGTCGATCCGCGATGTAACGCCAATTCCGCACAATGGCTGCCGCCCACCAAAGCGGCGCCGCGTCTAACAGGTTAGTCATGGGTTTTCCTTTGGGAAGCCCAGTAAAAGAGGCTGAGAACCGGAGGGCATTTTCCTGCCCACCCGGGAAATCCACGGGATAGCAAAATGCATGTAAATCAAAAAAACTGGCAGGAACTCATCAGGCCAACAAAGCTCGACATCCAGCCGGGCCGTGAACGCCGCAAGGTTGCCACTATGGTGGCCGAGCCTTTGGAGCGCGGCTTCGGCACGACGCTTGGCAACGCACTGCGCCGCATCCTGCTGTCGTCGCTTCAGGGTGCCGCTGTTTCTTCAGTTCAGATCGACGGCGTGTTGCACGAGTTCTCGTCGATTGCCGGTGTGCGCGAAGACGTGACCGACATCGTTCTGAACATCAAGGAAATCGCCCTGGCCATGCATGCGGAAGGCCCCAAGCGGGTTTCGCTGCGCAAGGAAGGCCCGGGCGTGGTCCGCGCCGGCGACATTCAGCAGACCGCCGACATTCATGTGCTCAACCCCGAGCATGTGATCTGCACCCTGGATGAAGGTGCTGAAGTGCGCATGGAATTCACCGTGAACACGGGCAAGGGCTATGTTTCCTCCGAGCGCAACCGCCCGGAAGATGCGCCCATCGGCCTGATCCCGGTTGACTCGATTTACAGCCCGGTGCGCCGCGTATCCTACAAGATCGAGAACACCCGCGAGGGCCAGATTCTCGACTACGACAAGCTGATCATGACGGTTGAAACCGATGGTTCGATGACCCCTGAAGACGCTGTTGCCTATGCGGCGCGCATCCTGCAGGACCAGCTCACGGTGTTCATCAACTTCGCCGAGCCTTCCAAGGTTGTGCTTGAAGAAGCCCGTCCCGAACTGGAGTTCAATGCCGCCCTTCTCAAGAAGGTTGACGAGCTTGAACTTTCGGTACGCTCGGCCAACTGCCTGAAGAACGACAACATTGTTTACATCGGCGACCTGATCCAGAAGTCGGAAGCGGAAATGCTCCGTACCCCGAACTTCGGCCGCAAGTCGCTGAACGAGATCAAGGAAGTTCTGGCGCAGATGGGCCTGCATCTCGGCATGGAAGTGCCGAACTGGCCGCCGGAGAACATCGAAGATCTCGCCAAGAAGTTTGAAACCCACTATTGAGAAATTAAGCGCCTGGCCGAGGCCGGGCGGGTTTAAGGAGAACGGTTATGCGTCATGGTTTTAGAGGTCGCCGGTTCAACCGCACGGTTCCGCATCGTCTGGCGATGTTTGCCAACATGTCGGCGGCATTGATCAAGCATGAGCAGATCGTCACCACCCTGCCAAAGGCCAAGGATTTGCGCCCGGTGATCGAGAAGCTGATCACGCTCGCCAAGAAGGGCGGGCTGCATGCACGGCGCCAGGCCATGAGCCAGGTGCGCGATGAAACGCAGGTGAAGAAGCTTTTTGACATTCTCGCCGCGCGCTTCAAGGACCGCCAGGGCGGCTATGCCCGCATCATGAAGGCAGGTTTCCGTTTTGGCGATAACGCCCCGATGGCCGTCATTGAGTTCGTGGATCGTGATCCTTCCGAAAAGGGCAAGGATTCGGGCCCTTCGATGAAGTCAGGCGAAGAGCCCAAGGAAGCTGTCGCGGCGTAAGTCAGCCAGTTACCAAAAGTCTTTAAAGGGCAGGAGAAATCCTGCCCCTTTCTTTTGCGCTTTTGGACACCCCTAGAATCGGAGGAGAATGCGGCTTCCCATTGGGGGGACCAGAAAATGCCAGACGATTGGACCTTCGGCTACCGGGCTGACATTGGCTACACCCATGGCTATTACCGCGACCTTTCCCCGGTCATGCTTGAGTTTGCGTTGCTTTCCAAAATGCAGAGCCATCGCGTCGGGAGGCCCTTGCGCTACCTGGAACTGGGCTATGGGCAGGGTCTGTCACTGAACGTCCATGCGGCAACGGTGCCGGGCGAATACTGGGGAACGGATTTCAACCCGGCGCAGGCAGCAAACGCCATGGATATGGCGGCAGCTTCGGGCGCAGACATCCGGGTGCTGGACGCCTCTTTTGAAGAACTGGCCGTGCGCGATGATCTTCCGATCTTTGACATCATTGTTTTGCACGGCATCTGGTCATGGGTTTCCGAGGCCAACCGCCGGGTCATCGTAAAGATCGCCCGCCAGCATCTGGCCATAGGTGGCATACTGTATATTTCTTACAACTCGACACCGGGATGGTCAGCGGCGATGCCGTTGCGCCATCTCATGAACCTGCATGCGGACCTTGCTTCGAGCGAGGCCTCGGGCGTCCTTTCCGAAGTCGATGGGGCACTCGCATTTGCGCAGAGCGTGGTGGATTCGAAAGCCGGCTATTTCAAAGCCAACCCGGCGGTGGCCGACCGGTTGGCGAAAATCAAGGAGCAGAACCGCAATTACGTGGCGCATGAGTATTTCAACACTGACTGGCTGCCCATGCCATTCTCTGATGTGGCGCAATACCTGTCGGAGGCCAAGCTTTCCTTCGCCGCATCATCCAATTTCATCGAACATCACGATGGGATGAATTTTACCGCCGACCAGCAGAAGCTGTTGAATGACATCAAGCATCCCATTCTCAAGGAGTCGGTGCGCGACTACATGGTCAACCAGCAGTTCCGGAAGGATATCTGGGTGAAGGGCGCACGGCCGATGCCGCCGCACGAGCAGGCAACGCGCGTCAAGGAGCGCTCGTTTGTCCTCCTGACGCCGGTGACCGAGGTGCCGCTCAGCATCATGGGGGTATTGGGTGAAACAAAACTGCAGGAAGAGGCCTTCCTGCCTGTGCTGGAACTTCTGGCAAGCAACGGCTTCGCACCCAAGACCGGGGCGGAGCTTCTGGCGGGACCGCCGAAGCAGAACCATGCGCAGATCATGCAGGTGCTTGCGCTGCTGATAGGTTCGGGGCACGTGTGCCCGACGCAAGGCCTGGCGCAGAGCAAGCTGGCGCAGCCGACGAGCAACGCCCTGAATGCCTGGCTAATGGCCAATGCAGAGTTTTCATCGGATACGCTGTTTCTGGCAAGCCCGCTTATCGGTGGTGCCATCGGCGTGACGCGCTTTCAACAGTTGTTTCTGAGATCGATCAAGCAGGCACGGAAGACCCCTGCTGAATGGGCAGCCGATGCCTGGGGTTCATTGGATGCGCAAGGACAGCGGCTCATAAAGGGCGGAAAAACCGTTGAGACGAAGGAGGAAAATCTTGCCGCGCTGCTTGAAATGGCAGTCGATTTCCAAGGCAAGAGGCTGCCGATCATGAAGGCCCTTGGGATCGCCCAATAGGACCTGTTCCTATTGTTTTAGCCAGCGCTGGTCCATGGCCACGCTGGCGAGGCCGCTGGTGAGGATGAGAAGCATTCCCAGAACCGAGAGCCAATTTGGAACATCGCCAAAGACGATCAGGCCGGAGAGCACGGCCCACAGGGTGAAAGTATAGTAGAAAGGGGCAACTGCTGCCGCCCTGGCAAAGCGGAAAGCCAGGAACACGAAAGTGTGGCCGCCGACCAGAAACAATCCTGCTGCGAGCATCATGAGAATGTTGGAACCGCTCGGAGGAACCCAAGTCTCAAAAAACGCCGTGATAAACCCGGCGACGGCCATTACGGCGATAATGGTTGCCAGTGCAACCACGAGGCCTGGAATGTCGTGGGGCACTTTTTTGCCTACGATATCGCGAAGGGCCGAACCAATGGCCGTAAGAATGCCAAAGGCGGCGTAGGGCGAAGCGGTGGAACTGCCGGGCTGGGCTATCAGCAATGCGCCGGTAATGGCTAATGCAATCAGCATCATACGCAGGCCGCCAATCCGTTCACCCCAGATCAGCGAAACGCCCGCGACCACCAGCAGGGGTGACGTCTGGAAAATGGCGGTGATATCGCCAATGGGCATGTGGTTGAGCGCCAGAATGAAGCTGACGACTGCGAGGATTTCGAATGCGGCGCGAAGCAGCACCCAGGGGTTGAGAACGCGGGGTATATCGCGGCCATAGCCCATTATGAGCACCAGGGGCAGGCACCAGAGGGTGGCGGCCATGCCCCGCATCAGGAGCACCTGCAGGGGCGGGGTGTCTGCGAGAACGAGCTTCATGAAACTGTCGTTGGCTACAAAGGTGCCGCTGGCCAGAATCATGCAGGCAATGCCGCGCAAATTGGAAGAAACGTGCATATTGAGTGATTAAGTCAGGCGGCTGAAAGCGGCAAGATCGCCACCCGCATGGCAGTGATGTCCGGCTGCGGCGCTGCTACAGGGCAAGCGCATGATCCACATTCACGATGGCGTTGCCGCCATAACCGTTGAAATTCGTCATGGTGGCAAGGCCATAGGCCCCAAGGGAGCCGAATTCGATGTAGTCATCCTCACGCAGGTCAGCGAGAATATCAAGCCGGTGAGGCAGCACGTCGAGGGGGTCGCAGGTTGGGCCAAAGACCTTCCAGGATTTGGTGGGCCCATCAATCAACTTTCCATCGCGGATCACCCGGAAAGGCGGCTCGAGATCCGGCACCTGCATGTATTCCATGAGGCTGCCATACACCCCGTCGTTGATAAAGATGTCATCGCCATCGGTGCAGACCAGCTTGACGCGGGTGAGCAGGGACATGCAGGTTGCCACCAGTCCGCGGCCCGGCTCGCATTCCAGCGCAGGACGTTTCGCCTTGCCGAAGGCTTTGAGCACGGCTTTGTCAATGGCGTCAAAAAACACCGGAGGCTCAGGCGCCTGGCTCAGCACATAGTTGGCGGGAAAGCCGCCGCCGACATTGAGCATCGATATCTCCACGTCCGCCGTGCGGGCGATACGCGCCGCGGCCTCAATGTGGCGTACATAGGTATTCGGGTCCGTGGCCTGGGAGCCGGGATGAAAGGTGAGCAGGGGGGTGTAACCGAGGGCCACGACCTGCTTGAGCAGTTCGACGCAGATATGGTCGGGGGCGCCAAATTTCGTGGAAAAGTCATGGGCCGATGAGGCGCGATCGCGGGGCAGCACAAAGCGCACGGCGATCTCGATATCTTTCCCAGGGCCGATGATATCGGCAATTTTTGCCAGCTCTTCGCGGCAATCCACGACATAGCGCCGGCATTTGTAGAGATTGAACGCATCGGTGA
>Ga0073904_10002331_pt1 | contig 14357 bp, 13 predicted proteins | sample KloWWTrecipitate_FD_66668 | JGI IMG/M metagenome (GOLD analysis project Ga0073904, IMG submission 66668) | Active sludge microbial communities from Klosterneuburg, Austria, studying microevolution and ecology of nitrifiers - Klosterneuburg... | ecosystem: Engineered > WWTP > Aerobic digester >...
CTCCTGTCCGGCCCTGAATGACGTAGGTGAAGGCGGGGTCGTGTGGCACCGGCTTCGTCCGGCGACCGTCGCTACGGCCGAGTTCTCCCAAGTTGTCGTCGTCGTCATCTCCGACGATCAGGCCCCGGCCGTCACGCTCTTCCCGCAGATCGTGCACGGCCAGTGGCAACAATCGCTGCGCGCTCTGTTGCAGGCTATCGTCATAGGCCTCGTTGAGTTCGTGGTGCATGACGCTGACGGAAATGGCTGCAGCGCCGATCCAGAGCAGTGCCATGCCAGCCGTCAACCCGAGGGCAAGGCGCAGGGCGATCGAGGGGCGCCGCTTCACGCGTTCACCTGGTAGCCAAGTCCGCGGACCGTCTGGACGAAGTCCTTGCCGAGCTTCTTGCGCAGCCGGCTTACATAGACTTCGACGGCGTTGCTCTCCACTTCCGCGCCGAACGAATAGAGCGAGTCCTCGATCTCGGACTTGGTCACGATCCCGCCGCGCCGCGACAGCAGCCGTTCGAGCACGGCCCATTCGCGGGCAGTGAGGCTGGCTTTCTCTCCGTCAACCATCGCAATCCGCCTGCCGAGATCGACGGTGACGCCGGCCGCCGTGATCGCTGGTGAAGGGTTGCCCCCATAGCGGCGAGCAACGGCGGCGATGCGCGCGCCCATCTCTGAGAGATCGAACGGCTTGACGAGATAGTCGTCCGCTCCCGAGTTGAGGCCTTCGATGCGCACGGCGATCTGGTCCTGCGCGGTGGTGATGATCACCGGGACGGCATTAGCGGCCGAGCGCATCTCGCGCAACAGATCGAGCCCCCGCCCATCGGGCAGGTTGAGATCGAGCAGCACCAGTTCGTACGGCACGCTCGCCAGCGCAAGACGTGCCTCATCGATGCGCCGCATCCAATCGACTGCATGCCCGATGGACAAGACGTGGTCGCGGATCGCCGCCCCCAGCACATGGTCATCTTCGATCAACAGGACTCTCAAGCGCAGTGCTCCCGCCGGCCTCATAGTGCCCGAACCTGACGCCAACCTGAATAGGAAACCCGTGCCGTTTCAGCTTGCTGTCAGCTTGCGGTGATCCAAGTGCGACATCAACCACTGACCGGAGTACGGACCGTGAAGAGACTCGCCGCAACGCTCATGCTGGCAACCGCCTTAGTCGCCCCAGGTCTTGCCATGGCGCGCGACATTACCATCCAGACCAGCCTCGTTCAGTATTCGGGACACCCCGCCTATCTTGCCGTCTACCTCGCCAATCCGGACGGGAGCTACAATTCCACTCTTTGGATCGCTGGCCAGAAGTCGAGATACTATGGTGATCTGCGGGGCTGGGCGCGTGCGGCCTCGAGCGGCGGCGGATCGATCAATATCGACGGCATCACTGGCGCCAGCGTCGGAAGCGGCGAAACACTGACAGTTCATGCCAACCTCGCCGACACCCTGCTTGATGCAGGCTACACGATCCATGTCGACAGCGCCGTCGAAAATGGCGGCCAGTATTCCGACGACGCGGTGATCGATCTCACCTCCGCGCCGTCGACGGCCTCGGGCACGGGCTACGTCAACACCGTCTCACTCGGTCACTGAGCAGGTCCTGCGATGCGCAGTTTCCATTCGTTCGCGGGCCTCGTGGGCGCCATCCTCGTCGTCTTCATGGCGGTCACCGGGTGCCTCCTCGCGTTGCAGCCGATCGCGGACGCGGCGATGACGCTCCCCTCGGCCGGCAATCCCAGCGTTGCCGCGGTGGCGGAGCGAGTGACGCAAGGCCTGCAGGGCGTGGAGCGGCTGGTGCGGTCCGCGTCGGGCAAGGTTGTCGCCTATGCCATGGACAATGGGGTTCGCACGGCCCAGGTCATCGATCCCCAGACTGGCGCGGCGACGCGGGCCGACGCGCCGTCATCGCTCTTTGCCTTCATCACCGACCTACATCGCTCGTTTCTGCTTGGAACTTTCGGGCATGGCATGGCCGGAGCCTCGGCACTCGCCATTCTCGCTCTATCGGTCAGCGGCATCCTGCTGCTGGTCGCCAAGATGGGGGGCTGGCGCAAGCTATTCCTGCGGTCTCGCGGCACCGGCTCGCAGCGGCTCCACACGGATCTGGCACGTCTCGGAGTCATGGTTCTGCTTCTGACATCGATCACCGGGGCCTACATGTCCGCGGTCAGCTTCGAACTGCTTCCCGAGAGCGCCGCCGCGACGTTCACACTTCCCCCCACAAGCGTGGGAAATGTTGTCGCGCCCGTCGGGTCACTGACTGCCCTGGCCTCCATTCCGCTGTCCGAGCTGCGCGAACTGGTTTTTCCCGCGGCGGACGATGCGACTGATGTCTTCACTGTGACCACGGCCACCGGACAAGGCTATGTCGATCAGGGGAGCGGGGTCCTCCTCTCCTTCACGCCCAGTGACGTATGGCAGCGAGCTTACGAGTTCATCTACATGTTGCACACCGGACAGGGTGCGCCGATGACCGCGTTGCTGCTCGGCCTCGCGGCACTGGCCGTGCCGGTGCTGGCCCTGACCGGTGCGACCATCTGGTGGATGCGCCGCCGCAACACGCCTCATATCGCCGGCAATGCAGCCTGGCGCGATGCTGACACTATCATCCTCGTCGGCAGCGAGGCCGGCAGCACCTGGGGGTTTGCCGCGACATTGCATGACGCCCTGCAGCAGCAGGGTCTGCGGGTTCACGTGGCGTCGATGAACGACCTGCGGCGCCATTATACCAATGCTTCGCGGCTCGTCGTGCTCACGGCTACCTATGGTGACGGCGCTGCGCCTGCTTCCGGTCGGCAGTTCCTTGCTAGACTCGAGGCGTTCGGTTCGAACCTCGAATACGCCGTGCTGGGTTTTGGCGACCAGAGTTTTACCCACTTCTGTGGGTTTGCTGCCGACGTCGATTCTGCGCTTGAAGCCAAAGGCTTGCGCCGCTTGCTCCCGATCTACGGGGTAGACCGCCAGTCATCGGCCCAGTTCGCAGCATGGGGCACGTTGCTCGGCGAGCAACTGGGCGTGCCGCTGACGCTCACCCATGTGCCCGTCGTGCCGCCGACCCGCAGGCTCGTACTGGCCGAGCGGGCAGTCTACGGCATGGAGGTCCAGGCGCCGGTTGTGGTCCTCCGCTTCGTTGCGCCCCAGGACCAGCGGCGCTGGATAGGCTCGCGCCTGCCGCATTTCGAGGTCGGCGACCTCATCGGCATCGTACCGCCCGGTAGCGATGTCCCAAGATACTACTCGCTCGCCTCCGCATCGCGGGATGGCGTGCTTGAGATCTGCGTGCGCAAGCAATCGGGTGGGGTCTGTTCTGAGTTCCTGCATGCGCTGTCGCCCAGCGATGCGATCAAGAGTTTCATCCGGCCCAATCCGGACTTCCGCCCCAGCCGTGGCCGCCGCCCGCTCATCCTGATCGGCGCGGGGGCGGGGATCGCGCCCCTCGCCGGTTTCGTCCGCCGCAACGCCAACCGCCGACCGGTACATCTCTTCTTCGGCAGTCGCGATCCCTCCTCGGATTTCCTCTATCGCGACGACCTGGAAGCCGCCCTCGACGACGGCCGCCTAACAACGCTCAAGACCATTTTCTCCCGCGTTCCGGGAGGTGGCTACGTGCAGGCGCGGCTCCTCGAAGAGGCGGAGACCGTCCGTCGTCTGGTAGGCCACGGCGCCCAGATCATGGTGTGCGGCGGACGTGACATGGCCGGTGGCGTGCGTGCGGCGATCGACGCCTGCCTTGTTCCACTGGGCCTCTCCGTCGCCGGCCTCAAGCAGAAGGGACTGTATCTTGAAGATGCCTACTGAGCCGTGTTCCCCGACCGCCGTGCCGCTCCATCGCTCCGTGATCAACGGCGCGACAATGGGGACGCGCTATTCCGCCGTTTTCTATGCCGAGTCAGTGGACTGTAACGGAGAGGTGGGACAGGCGCTGCAGGCGGCAGTCGGTGCAGTGGACGCCCAGATGTCCACATGGAAGCCTGACACGGATCTGATGCGGTTGAATCGGGCGCCCGCAGGCATGTGGTTCGACGTGCCCGATCAGCTTTCCGCCGTGCTCGCGAAAGCGCTGGAAGTCGGCCGGCTGTCGGACGGTGCCTTCGACATTGGCGTCGGCGACGTCGTCTCCGCCTGGGGCTTTGGCAGCCAACTCAACCGCGCTGCCCAAGCGCCCAGCGAGGAAGCCCGAGTGCCGGCACACCTCTGCCTTGAGCTTGAACGCGAGCGCTGCCGCGTGCGCAAACATGCCGACATAACCCTCGACCTCTCCGGCATCGCCAAGGGTTTCGGGGTCGATGAACTGGCCCGCGTGCTCTTCGATGCGGGCGTCAGACATTTCCTGGTATCGATCGACGGCGAACTCCGCGCCATGGGCGGCAAGCCCGATGGCTCGCCCTGGCGAGTGGCCGTCGAGACGCCACAGACAGGTCGCCGCGAAAGCGAAGGCGTGGTTGAACTCGTCGACGGAGCCATCGCCACCTCCGGCGACTATCGGCATTTCGCAGATGTCGGCGGCATACGCTACGGCCACACGATTGACCCGGCTCGCCGGGTTCCTCTCACGGGAGGTCCATCGTCCGTAACCGTGCTGGCAGAAACCTGCATGGCGGCAGACGCCTGGGCCACGGCCCTACTGATCCTCGGCCCAGCGATCGGCGCCGAGGTCGCTTCCCGCTATGGACTCGAGGCCATCTTCATCGAGCGTCCGCGCAACCCGCTCTCGACCTGGCCCGATCAACCAAGCACCCAACGGAGAACTCACCCATGAATGCCCACAAGATCCGCCTCGCCATCGCCGTCTGCAGCCTCGGTGCGGCCATGCCCGCCACCGCGGCGGACATCCGGGCGCAGCTCACTCCCGAACTCATCTCCAATCACTGTCGGACCCACGGCATCGGAAGCGAGATCGAAGGCACCTTCATGCTCCCCAGCGGGCGCGTCACCGGAACGGTGCTCTGCACCGAGGCCGATCTCGCCGCCCCCCAGACGTCGGCATCAGGGCGACACGACGACAATGACGATCAGCGCCATCGGGACGGTCGCGATCGCCACGATGATGATCAGGACCATCAGGAGGATGATCGAGACGACTGACGGGTGGAGCAGTTGACTATCGCGTCATGCATCCACTCGCGCGGGTGCGACGGAGCGAGGCCGTGGGGCACCGCTGATGGACATCATCGCCTGGTGCTGGCTGAGATGCACGCCATCGAGTTGCGCAAGGAAGTCGGTGCCGGCGAGCTTGTCCATCACCGGGCCCTTCACCTCTGAGAGGTGAAGGCGGACGCCCATGTCATGCAGGCGGTGGCGGATGGCTTCAAGGCTCTCGAGCGCCGACATGTCGATGGCGTTCACCGCCGAGCACATCAGCACCACGTCGGTGAGGTCCGGCACCAGTGCTGCCTGCTCGGCGACGAAGTCTTCGAGGTAGCGCGCATTGGCGAAGTACAGGCTCTCGTCGATGCGGATCGACAGCACACCCGGATGGGTTTCGACCCTGTGACGCTTGACGTTGCGATAGTGCTCGGTGCCCGGTACCCGCCCGACGACGGCGGCATGCGGCCGTGACGAGCGGTAGAGGAAGAGCAGGATCGATGCACCGACGCCCAGGGCAATCCCGGTCTCGACGCCGAACAGCAGCGTGCCGACAAGGGTGACGGCCACGGCGGTGAAATCGGCCTTCGAATAGGCCCATGCTTTCTTGAGGATCGAGAAGTCGACCAGTGTCAACACTGCCAGCACGATGGTGGCGGCGAGCGTGGCCTTGGGCAGGATGGCGAGGAACGGCGTCAGCACCAGCGTTGCCGCAGCGATACCGATGGCGGTGAACGCACCCGCTGCAGGCGTCGCGGCGCCGGCGTTGAAGTTCACCACCGAGCGGGCGAAACCACCGGTTACCGGATAGCCGCCACCGAGGGCGGCCGCAATGTTGGAAGCGCCCAGCCCGATCAGCTCCTGGTTCGGCCCGATCCGCTCGCGCCGCTTGGCCGCCAGCGTCTGCGCCACCGAGATGGACTCGACGAAGCCGACGATGGAGATGATCAGAGCAGGCACGAACAGCGCCTCGATGGTTTCAAGGTTGACGCTCGGCAGCGACAGCATGGGCAGGCCGGCGGGCACTTCGCCCACCAGGGCGACGCCCTTGCTGGCGAGATCCATGAGCGCCGACCACGCCATGGTGAGGAAGACCACCAGCACCGGGCCTGTGCGCACGATGATCGTCGCGATGCCAACCGGCACATCAAGGCGGGTGAGCTGAGTCTTGAGGCCTAGGCGAATCCAGAGCAGCAGAACCAGCGCTACAGCGCCCACGGCGACCGTGTACCAGTTGACCTGGCCGATATTGTCGAGGATCGACATCAGCAGGCCGGGGAGGGCATGCCCCTCGGTTCTGATGCCGAGCAAGCCGCCGACCTGGCTCAAGGCGATGATGATGCCCGAGGCGGTGATGAAACCGGCGATCACCGGATGCGACAGGAAATTGGCGATGAAGCCGAGCCGAAAGGCACCCATGGCGAGAAGGATGATGCCGGACAGTGCCGCGAGTACGATGGCGGCGCTCGCATAGTCGGCCGTGCCGGTGGCCGCGAGGCGACCGACGGCCGTTGCGGTCATCAGTGAGACGACGGCCACCGGGCCGACGGCGAGGGCGGTCGAGGTGCCGAAAATCGCGTAGGCGACGAGCGGCAGCACCGAGGCATAAAGGCCCACCTCCGGCGGCAGACCGGCGAGCAGGGCATAAGCCAGCGACTGCGGGATCAGCATGATGGTCACGATGACCGCCGCGATGATGTCGCTGGTGAGTGTCTGCCGGTTGTAGCGGCTGCCCCAATCGAGGATCGGGAGGTAGGCCTTGAGGTTCATTTGCTAGATGTCCAGCGTGGCATAGAGGCTGCCTGCACGGCCGCCGGAGCGGCAGTAGCCCAGCATCGGCTTGGGCAGGTTCTGCCACGCCTCGTGGAAGCGAATGATCTGGCCTTCGCCAAGCATGCCCGAGACCGGGATGTGAACGGCCTGCAGGCCGGCGGACTCGGCGGCTTTGGCGATGTCGGCAAAAGCGGGCTGGCCGCCGTCTTCGTGGTCGGGGCGGGCGCAGACAATGGTCTTGTAGCCGGCAGCGGCGACGTCCTTGACCTGCTCGGGAGTGATCTGACCGGTCACGAAGAAGTGGTCGTCGATCTTGCGGATGTTCATGGTTTTGCCTTTGGGTTTGAGAAAGTCGAACATGGTCAGAGCCCGTTCACCGGGACTTTGAGATAGGTTTTTCCGTCCTTGTCCTTGGGCGGCAGCTGGCCGGCGCGCATGTTGATCTGCAGCGACGGGATGATCAGCTTGGGCATGCTCAGCGTCGCGTCACGCGCCTCGCGCATGGCCACGAAGCTGTTCTCATCCGTGCCTTTGCCGACATGGATGTTGTGGTCGATTTCGTCGCCCACCGTGGTCTCCCACTGGATGTCGCGGCCGTTAGGGCCGTAGTCGTGGCACATGAAGAGGCGGGTTTCGCGCGGCAGCCACAGCACCCGCTGGATCGAGCGGTACAGCGTGCGCGCATCGCCGCCGGGGAAGTCGGCGCGGGCCGAACCGCCATCGGGCATGAACAGCGTGTCGCCAACGAAGGCGGCGTCGCCGATCACGTGGGTCATGCAGGCCGGGGTGTGACCGGGCGTATGCAGGACGTGGGCCGTGAGGTTGCCGATCTGGTAGCTGTCACCATCCTTGAACAGGCGGTCAAACTGGCTGCCGTCGCGCTGGAACTCGGTGCCTTCATTGAAAATCTTGCCGAACGTGTCCTGCACGACGGTGATGTTCTCACCGATGCCGAGCTTGCCGCCGAGCTTGCCCTGGATGTAGGGCGCGGCAGACAGGTGATCGGCATGCACATGGGTTTCGATCAGCCACTCCAGCTTGAGCTGGTGTTCCTCGATGTGGGCGATGATCCGTTCGGCGCCGTCATAGGTGATGCGACCGGCCGCGTAGTCGATGTCCATGACCGAGTCGATCACCGCGCAGGCGTTCGAGCCGGGATCCTTGACCACATAGCTGATGGTGTTGGTCGGCTCGTCGAAGAAGGCGGTGACGTCGGGTTTGGTGCCGAGGTCAGAAGTGAAGGGAATGGTGCTCATGATAGCTCCTTTCAACTGGCGGTTGCGGCGCGCTGCTGGCGCGCGATGCGAAGAGTGCGGGCGCCGGCGATGCCGGTGAGCATCGCGGCGACGAAGATCCAGGCGGAGGGCTCGCCAAGGCCGAGGGCCGGGATGGCGCCGCCCGGGCAGAACCCAGCAATGCCCCAACCGATGCCGAACACGGCCGAGCCACCGATCAGCGGCAGGTCAACCTTGCGGTTGACGGGGACGTGGAACTTCTCTTCCAGCACCGGGCGTGGGCGCTTGAGGACAAAGCGGTAGCCGATGGCGGTGATGCCGAGGGCGGCGCCCATGACCAGCAGAAGGGAAGGATCCCACGTGCCGGCGATATCGAAGAAGTTCAGCACCTTGGCCGGATTGGCCATGCCGGAAATGGCGATGCCGGTGCCGAAGACGAGGCCGATGAGACCTGCGGCGAGAGCGCGACGCATCAGAAGCCTCCCAGCACGTGGCGAACGACGAAGACGGTGGCGACGGCGGTGGTCATGAAGGTCAGCGTCGCGGCGATCGAGCGTGGCGACAGGCGGGCGATACCGCAGACGCCGTGCCCCGAGGTGCAGAGCCGGAGCCGAAATAGACGCCGATACCGGTGAGCAGCCCGCCGACGACCAGCCAGGGCGCCGGGATGGTGCTGGCGAAAGCTACGGCCTCGCCACCGGCGATCGCGGTCACCACCATCGGCGCGACAATGGCGCCGGCAAGGAAGGCGGCGCGCCAGCCCCAGTCGGACGCGACGGGCGGCAGCAGGCCGGTGAGGATGCCGGTCATGCCGGCGATGCGGCCGTTGACGGCCATGAGGGCGACGGCAGCGAGGCCGATCAGGCTGCCGCCGAGCAAGGCGGACAGGGGAGTGAAGTCAGTGAGCAAAGGAAGACCTTGTGCAAAAGCGGCCCGAGACGACGGGCAGTGACGGTGGTGGTGGCCCGCAGGCGTCGGGCGGCCGGTGCAAGTTGCGAACCGCTCCTTGCGCATCAAGCCTACCGGGAGCATATTCATCAACGAACATTCATATATTCGTATGTGCTAATATGATCAAGATGGAAATCGGAAAACTTGAGGTCCGCGCGGAGGAGGCCAGCCAGTTGCTCGCTGCTATGGCCAACCCCAAGCGGCTGCTGATCCTGTGCAACCTGCTCGAGCGGGAAATGAACGTCACGGATCTGTCGGAACGCGTCGGCCTTGCGCAGTCACCCCTGTCGCAGCACCTCTCAAAGCTCCGGGCCTGGGGCCTGGTGAAGACGCGACGCGACGCGCAGCAGATCAACTACAGCCTCGCCTCTAATCAGGTCAGGCAGGTCCTTGCGACGCTTTACGACATTTATTGCGCCTGCTAGGCGTCCGCCCCGGTCATGACGGAGGAGACCACGTGAGCTTGCCGTTTCGCCTCGACCGCTCGATCGTCCTCACCGGCCTTGCCGCTCTCGGAATGGTGCTTGCCATCGTCGGGCTGTGGCCGCTCGAGGGCGCCGTCGCCGCTTCGGTCTCGGCCCTCGGGCTCCTGCTTGTCTATCTGGCCGGCGGGCTTCCCGCGGCGTGGCGCGCGCTGACGACCCTGTGGAACGAGAGAGTGCTCGACATCGACCTGCTGATGGTCATCGCGGCCGTCGCAGCGGCATCTGTCGGCGCGCCATTTGAGGGGGCCGTGCTGCTGACGCTGTTCAGCATCTCGACCACGCTGGAAGAGCGCGCGCTCGGCCGCGCCCGCCGGGCCATCGAGGCATTGATGGATCTGCGCCCGGAGACGGCGTTGCGGCGAGCGGCCGATGGCACAGTCGAGGAGATTCCGGCTGCCGAACTCGAGATCGACGACATTTTCGTGCTTCGGCCCGGCGCACGCGTGCCTGCTGACGGGATCATCGTGAGCGGCCGCGGATCGCTCGACGAGGCGAACATTACCGGCGAGTCGATGCCCGTGGCGAAGGAGCGGGGCGCGCAGCTTGGCGGAGGCGCAGCGTTTGGCGCGCCGGACCGCCTCCATCATCCGGCAGAACCTGACTTTCGCCATTGGCGCCATGGCGGTGCTCGTCGTCGGCGGGCTCTTCTTCCAGCTGCCGCTGCCCCTCGCTGTCATTGGCCATGAAGGCGGCACGGTGCTGGTCGTGCTCAACGGCCTGCGTCTGCTCGCCGATCCCATTCGCCGGCAGACTGCCCAGCCGCAAACACGCCCTCGGCTAGCCCCGGCACCCGCCAGCAGGGTTGCTCATAAGCAGGCCTATCGGCGCAAGGTGCCGAGGCGGATGTCGTAGGATACGGCGGTGCGCATTTGGAGGGGCAAATGAGCGAGGTAGAGATCTTTCGCCGTCTGGCTGTGGCGCTGGCGATCGGCTTGTTGATCGGTCTTGAACGCGGCTGGCAGACTCGCGACGACTCCGATCGGGAACGGACAGCGGGGTTGCGCACCTACGCTCTGACCGGCCTGCTGGGCGGCATAGCGGCACTGGTGGCGGGCGAAACGTCGCCGCTGGTGTTGGCTGCCGCGCTGCTTGCCTACACGGCCAGTCTTGCCGGATTCAGCTATCTCGAGGCGAGGCAGGAGCAGAATCTCAGCGTCACCGGCGTCGTTGCCGGTATCCTCACCTTTATCCTCGGCGCCTATGCCACGCTGGGGAGCGAGATCGTCGCCGTTGCCGCGGCGGTCGCCACGGCAATTCTGCTGGCCCTGCGTGACCAGTTGCATTCCTGGGTTCGGGGCGTGACCTGGGTCGAGATGCGCAGCGTGCTGGTGTTGCTGGCCATGTCGTTCCTGCTGTTGCCCGTGCTGCCAAACCGGCCGATCGATCCCTGGCAGGTTCTGAACCCGGCCGAGGTCTGGCTGCTGGCCGTCATCATAGCCGCGGTGTCCTTTGCCGGTTATGTGGCCGTTCGTGTTTTCGGGGGGCGGCGTGGGCTCGCCGTTGCAGCCCTTGCAGGCGGCCTTGCATCGTCCACCGCCACTACCGTGTCGTTTGCGGGCATGGCACGCCAGCAGCCTGCCAGCAGATGGGTGCTCGCCGCGGGAGTGCTGCTGGCCGGCGCCACCATGCTGGCGCGCGTACTGGTTCTTGTCGCCGTGCTGAATCCCGCGCTTCTCGGCAAGGTCGTCATGCCGGTCGCGGCCGGCCTCGCCGTGCTGCTCATCGCGACGGGCATGCTGCTCCGGGGCTCAACGGCAGGAGGCGAGCAAGTCAATGTCGAACTTCGTAACCCCTTCGACTTGTGGATGGTGGTCTGGCTGGCGCTGCTCATCGGCGCCATCACGCTCGCCGCCAGACTGATCTCGGCCAGCCTGGGTCAGGCCGGCACGCTGACGCTGGCAGCCGTGTCGGGCCTCGTCGACGTGGACGCGGTCACCCTCTCGATGCTCCGGCTGACCGGAACGTCCATCAGTGCAGGAGACGCCGCGTTGGCCATCCTCCTCGCGGTGGCTGCGAACACGGCGTCGAAGGCGGTGCTGGCTACCATGATCGGCGGCAGGGCCTTCGGCATCGTCGTGGTCGGGGTCAGCGTCCTGTCGCTGGCGGCAATGCTGCTGGCTGCACTGCTTGTGCCTCAGCTGTAATCGCTGGCGTCGGCGTTCCCGTCCAGATCGAGACGCACTTCGACAACGTCGCCTGCTGCCGCTTCGGGCGCCGTCCGGAAGCCCATCCGATCGGCGATCGCGAGCATGTCCCGATTCTCCCGCAGCACGACCCCCACCAGGCGCTTCAACCCTCGGGCCCGGGCATAGCGGATGAGCATCTGCATCAGTTGGGTGCCCAGACCCAGTCCCTGCAGGTCGCTCCGCACCAGCAGGCCGAACTCGGCGGCCTCGCCATCGGGGTCGGCATTGTACCGCACGATGCCGGCGAGTTGCCCAGCCGCGTCGAGGGCAACAAACGCGATGTCGCGGTCATAATCGAGCTGGCTGAGCCGGACGAGCGTTTCGGCCGACAGTGTTACGGTCGGTACCAGGAAACGCAGCCGCAGGTCCTCTGCCGTCACGCGGGCGAGGAACCGCGGATAGAGCTGTGCGTCGGCAGGCATGATCGGCCTGATCTGGAACTCATGCGCGGCAAGGCGCGCCGCCTTCTCCCATCCGGCCGGATACGGGCGGACGGCTAGGGTGGGGTTCGGCACCGGCCAATCGAGCCGTGCCGGATCTATTTCAATCCTTGCGTCGAGCGCTACCACGCCGTCCGTATCGGCAAGCAGGGGGTTGATATCCGCGCCGATGATGGCGGGATGATCCACCGCCAATCCGGCCGTCGCCACGATGGCGTCGATCACCGCCCGACGATCGACGCCGGCCCGATCCCGATAGCCGGCCATGAGGCGGCTGATGCGCGTCGCGTCGATCATGTCGCCGGCCAGCACGTCGTCTACCGGCACCAGGCCGGTGGCGGTGTCCCGCATGACTTCGACCGCAGTGCCGCCCGCGCCGAACATCACCACAGGCCCGAACACGGCGTCGCTCGTCAGGCCGATCAGCAACTCATGGGCGCGCGGTCGCCGCACCATCGGCTGGACCGCGAAGCCGTCGAGGGCGTCGGGGTCCACGGCGCACACCCGCTCGGCTATCTGCTCGGCGGCCATTCGGGCGTCGCCGGACGTGGAGAGGTTGAGGACGACGCCGCCGACGTCCGACTTGTGCGTCATGCTCCTCGAGTAGAGCTTGACCACCACGGCGTCTTCCCGGGCCAGCATGTCGGCGGCCAGGGTCTCGACCTCGGCAGGGGTTCGCGCCGTGGCAATTTCGGGACACGGCACGCCCGCCGCCCGCAGGACGGCCTTCGCTTCCGGCTCGGTCAGGATGCGGCGGTTCTCGGCGGCCGCGCCCCGGAGGATGGCGTCGATGGTACCGGGATCGCGGCGCTGCGCAACGATGCTGCCGGGCACGCGCTGGATGCGGCTGCGCAAGGTGGACCATTCCGTCAGCAGCGACACGGCACGGGCCGCGGCGGCTGGTGTGTCGGCGGTCACGACCCTCGCCTGACGCAGGATGGCGCGGGCCGGTTCGGCCAGTTTCTCTCCCAGCCAGCAGGCGACGAGCGGCTTGCCGTTCACCAGCCCTTTCTGGCTCGTCTGGGCTACGGCCGACGCGGCCTCGAAAGGCGACGCGAGTGCTGTCGGGCAGTTCATGGCGAGGATCACGTCGACCTCGGGGTCCCCGGCCACGGTTTCGATCGCTGCCTTGTAGCGCTCGGGTGGCGCGTCGCCGATGATGTCGACCGGGTTCGTATGCGACCAGGTTGAAGGCAGCGCCTTGTTCAGTGCCTCGATGGTGGCCGGACCGATCTGCGCCAGTTCGCCACCCAGGTCGAGCAGATCGTCCACCGCCAGCACGCCGGCCCCACCCCCATTGGTGACGATGCCGACCCGCCCGCGTGCGAGGGCCGGAAAGTGAGACGTGACCTCCGCGGCGTAGAACAGTTCCTCGATGCTGTTGACGCGGATGACGCCGGCCCGCCGGAACGCCGCATCGATGACGATGTCCGAACCCGCCAGCGAGCCAGTATGGGTCATGGCGGCCTTCGCCGCTGCTTCATGGCGACCCGGCTTGAGGGCGATGACCGGCTTCACCCGGGCGGCGGCGCGGGCCGCCGACATGAACTTGCGGGCCTCGGGGACGGATTCGAGATAGAGCAGGATCGCTCTTGTGTGCTGGTCGAGCGCCAGCCAGTTCAGGCAGTCGCCGACATCGACGTCGGCCATGTCCCCGAGGGAGATGAGCTGGGAAAAGCCCACCCCCTCGGTTGCGGCCCAGTCGACCATGGTGGAGACCATGGCGCCCGACTGCGACACCAGTGCGATGCCGCCAGGTGTCGGATTGGTGGGGGCGAAGCTGGCATTCAGCCCGACCCACGGCGAGATGGCGCCGATGGTGTTGGGTCCGACTATCCTCATCAGGCTGGGGCGCGCCGCATCCAGCATCTGCTGGCGCAGGCCGTCCGTGCTGCCCACGCCGGCCGTGATCACCACTGCTGCCCGGCACCCCTTGGCGGCCAGTTCCGCCACCACCCTGGGCACCGTGCCGGGCGGCGTGGCGATGATTGCCAGGTCGGGCGTCTCCGGCAGGTCCGCTGCCGAGCGAAAGCACGGAAGAGCGCCGATGCTGTCGTACTTCGGATTGACCGGCATCACCTTCCCCGCGAAGCCGCCGCTGAGGACATTGTTCAGCACGATGCTGCCGACCGACCCGCTGCGCGCCGAAGCGCCGACGATGGCGACGGAGCGGGGACGGAAGCAGGGGTCGAGGTTGCGGATGGTCATGCG
>Ga0073904_10002333_pt1 | contig 14354 bp, 10 predicted proteins | sample KloWWTrecipitate_FD_66668 | JGI IMG/M metagenome (GOLD analysis project Ga0073904, IMG submission 66668) | Active sludge microbial communities from Klosterneuburg, Austria, studying microevolution and ecology of nitrifiers - Klosterneuburg... | ecosystem: Engineered > WWTP > Aerobic digester >...
GCCCTGGCGGGAGGCGGCGCGCGAGGCCATGCGCGCGGCCGCTCAGGACGAGGCGGCCCGCGCCGGGCGATCCACCGAAGGCTTCCTGTACCGCTGGGAGCATGTACAGGCTGTGGTGGCCACCGCCCTGCGCCTGGCAGCCTTGACGGGCGCCGACGCGGACGTGGCCGAAGCCGCCGCCTGGCTGCACGATGTCCGCAAGATCGAACCGCAGCATGCCGCGCGCGGCGCCGACTTCGCGCGGGCCTTCCTGCCTACCACGGACTACCCGCCCTCCAAGATCGAGGCGGTGGCGCGGGCCATCGCCGAACACGAGGGCCTGTGGCGCGAGACGCCACTGGAGGACCTGGACAGCCAGGTGCTGTGGGACGCCGACAAGCTGACCAAGATCGGCCTGTTAGGTGCCCTGCACAACACCAGCGGGCGGGTCGCCGCGGGCGGCGGCGGCACCGAGGAGATGCTGGCCCGCGCCAGGGCCAAGGACTGGACGGAGCGCGCCGCGGCCAGCATGCACCTGGCACCGGCCAGGCGGGCAGCCGCCGCGCGGGTCACCGCGATGCACGCCTACTGGGCCGGGGTCGACGCCGAATGGTCCGCCGAAGACCTCGAGCCCTCCTGAGGCTTCATGTGTTCTGTAGGTCGTATTCGTCCCATAGGTCCCATGAGGCAACCGAACGACATGAGATCTATGGGATGCATAGGACCTATGGTATCGACCGGACCTCGGTCCCCTGGTGCGGCCCCGCGCGCCCCAGGGTAGACGCCTCGGCCCCCGCCAACACCGCCGCCGCCGCCCGCAGCGCCGCCTCCTCCCCCGGCTCCAGCCGGAAGTCCTGGATGAGCCGGCAGCCGGCGGCGTCCACCTCGGCCGGCAGGCTCAGCACCAGTCCCGCATGCCCCAACCGCTCGGCCCAGGCGCCGGCGATGGGCAGCCCCAAGGGGCGGCGGAGCAGCGGGCCGCCGCGCAGGGCGGCGAAGATCTCCGCCGCGCAGGCCGTGACACCCCACCAGGTGCCGGGCTGCGTGCCGCGGATGCGCCAGGCGGCCTCGCGGGTCAGGCGCGCCAGGCCATCGCGCGCGGCCGCGTCCAGGAGGTCCGTCGCCGGCAGACCGGCCACTCGGATGCGCGACCACACCGGCACCTGGGCCTCGCCGTGCTCGCCCAGCACCCAGGCCTCCACCTCCGCGGGCGCGCGGTTCAAGGCAGCCGCGATCTCCCTCTGCATGCGGATCGTGTCCAGGTAGGTGCCGGTGCCGATGACCCGCGCCGGGTCGAGGCCCGGCAGGCGCGTCAACAGCCCCGCTACCAGATCCACCGGGTTGGCGATCACGATGACCCAGGGCGGCGCGGCGAAGCCCCCCCCGGCGAACACCTCGCCGGTCAGAGCCAGATTATGCTCGGCCACGCTGTGGCGGCTGACCCCGGTCGGGTTGGCGGCGCCGGCACAGTGGAAGACCACCGCCGCCCGCCGCCAGGCCGCTTCATCATTGAGCAGTAGACGGTGGCCGCGCCGCAGCACCGCCGCGTCAGCCAGGTCCAGCCAGGCTCCCAGGTGGCTCGCGGACGGCACCCGCACGTTGATCTCCAGCGGCGCGGCCTGGTCGAGCAGCCGGGCCACCATGGCCGCGCCCACCCAGCCCAGGCCCAGCACCGTGACGGGCAGGGGCAGGTCGGCGGATAGGGCGACTTCTGCGGGCTGAAGGGTCATGGTCGCAAGGTCCGGCGGGAAGGCCGTCGAGCGGTGTCCATCGTCAGCCTCCCAACTGCGTCTCCACCCGCGCCGCGATGTGCCGCCCGATGGCCAGCGAGGCCGTGGCGGCCGGCGAGGGCGCGTTGAGCACGTGGACCATGCCGGGCGCCTCTACGATGTGGAAGTCGTCCAGCAACTTGCCGTCGCGGCCCACGGCCTGCGCCCGCACGCCCGCGCCGGCGGGGCGCAGGTCCGCCGGCCCGATGGCCGGCAGCATGCGTCGCATGTCGCCCAGGGCGGCCCGCGGCACGAGGGAGCGCCAGATCTCGCCCAGACCGGTGCGCCAGAAGCTCGCGGAGAGCTTCCAGGTGCCGGGCCACAGGGCCATCTCCCAGAGGTCGCGGGGGTCGATGTCCCGCCAGCGATAACCGTGGCGGGCCAGCGCCGGGATGGCATTGGGCCCCACCTCCACCTCGCCGTCGATGCGCCGCGTGAAGTGCACGCCCAGAAAGGGCAGGCGGGGGTCGGGAACGGGGTAGATGAGATGCCGCACCAGGTGGCGTCCGCTTGCGGTCAGGGCCTGGTACTCGCCGCGAAAGGGGATGATGGCGACGCCCGGGTCTACGCCGCAACGGCGCGCCACCCGGTCTGATTGCAGCCCCGCGCAGTTGACCAGCAGCAGGGTGGTCACCTCGCCACGGCGCGTCTCCAGGATCAGGCGGCCGTGGCGGCGGACGCAGGTTTCCAGCGCGGCCCCCGTCCACAGGGCCACGCCGCGCTCGGCCAGGCGGCGGGCGAAGCCGGCGGCCACGAGGCGGTAGTCCACGATACCGGTCTGCGGCACCAGCAACGCCGCCGGCCCGCGCGCCTCAGGCTCGCGTTCGCGGATGGCCTCCGGACCCAGGCGCGTCACCCCGACGAGGCCGTTGGCGGCGGCGCGCTGCTCCAGCGCGTCCAGGGCCTCCAGCTGTCCTGGATCAGTGGCCAACACCAGCTTGCCGCAGCGCTCGAAGGGGATGCCCTCGGCCTCACAGAAGGCCTCCAGTTCGGCGCGGCCCTCAGCGCAGAGCCGGGCCTTCAGCGAGCCGGGCTTGTAGTAGAGCCCAGCGTGGATGACGCCGCTGTTGTGCCCGGTCTGGTGGGCGGCGATGCCATCTTCCGCCTCCAGGACGAGGATGCGCCGCCCCGGCGTGGCGGAAAGGGCCAGGGCCGTCGCCAGTCCCACGATGCCGCCGCCGACGACGACGATGTCGTAGCTGCCGGTCGGACTCGAATGATCGCTCATGGGTGAAGCTTATCCCCAAGAGGACCCTCTCGGCAAGCGACCTTGGTCGGATTGCCGTGCCGTGATCCGGCGCCGAAACAAAGCCTGGGCCGTGCGATCTGTGAGATCGCGCAGCCCCGGTGAGGTCTTGCGCACCGGGCCCGGCCGGCATGGATCACCGCCGGCCGGGCTCACGGAGCTGAGCGATTACTTGGCCAGCTCCGCCTCGATCACCGCGGTCAAGGCCGCCGGATCGTATTCGCGCCCCACGTAGGCGACTTTGCCATCCTTGCCCACCACGACATCCAGCGGATACGGGTTGAGTCCGCGGTAGTTCTTGATCATCGCCTTGTAGGTGGCCGTCTCAGGATCTTCAAGACCGATCGGGAAGGTGGCGCCACTGTTCTTGACGAATTCGCGCACGCCGGCCGGATCGTCGCCGTTGGGGTCCACCGCGGCAACCACCAGGCCCTGCTCGCCGTACTTGTTGTGGAAGCGGTCTTGCATGTCTGGCAACTCCAGACTGCAGACGGGTCAGAAGGTGGCGAAATAAGCCAGCAGGAGCACCTTGTCCTGGCCTGCGGCCGTCGACCACTCACCACCGTCCAGCAAGGCCACCTTGGTCTCGGGCAAGGGCTTGCCGATGCCCAGGCCCGGTCGGTTGGCCGTCACGAACGCCGTGCGTACAGGATAGTCAGGATCGTCCGACCAGATGTGCAGGGTGCTCCACTCGCCTGCGGCCTCTGCCGCGGTCGCCGCCTGCGGGTCCGCCGTGCCCTGCGGCGCCGGCTTGCCGGAAGCGTCGGCGTCCGCGTCGGCGACGGGGCTGTAGCTGATCTGCAGCGTGGTCTTGTCGCCCGGTGCCACCTGCACCTGCTTGGGGGTCACGGTAAAGGCCTGGCCGTCGACCCAGTTGTTGAACAGATTGAGCGGCGCCGTGCCCTGGTTCGTGATCTCCAGGGGCACCGTCTTGCTCTCGCCCGCCGCCACCGGACCGAAGTCAATGGTGTTGGCGTCCTCCGGGATCAGGACGTTGGGCGCCTGGCGATCGGGATGCAGGCGGTACGAATAGAGCACCCACCAGTTGCCGACGAAGACGAAGTCCTCGAAGGCCGCGATACCCAGGGTGCGGGCGGTGACCGGCGGCCGCCCCACCTCGACGTCGCCGGCGTCGGCGCCGTAGGTGGCCTGTTGCGTCAGGCGGGTGGCGCCCACCAGGCGCGGATTGGCGGGATCGCTGACGTCATAGGCCCGCGCGTCGTTCCAGGCGGCCACGAAGGCGTGGCCCTTGGCGTAGTCCACGCGGATGGCCGTGCCCGGTGTTGGCGCCTGGCCCAGCAGCTTGGGCGCCGCGGGATCGGTCAGGTCGGCCAGCACCAGGCCACCGGATCCGGCGGCCACATAAGCGGTGGTGCCGTCCACGGCCAGGCCGCGGGGCACGCCGCCGATGGCCAGCTTGCCGAGCAGCTTGGGGGCGGTGGGATCGCTGACATCCACGGTCACCAGGTCGCCGCCAAGGTCGGTCAGGACCGCCAGTGTGCCCTTCACGCGGATCCCCCAGGTGCTGCCGATGTCGCCGAGCGAGCCGACGCGCGCGATGAGGTTGGTGGCCGGGTCCCGTTGGTACACGCCGAGACCCTGACCGGCGATGGCCACGTAGATGGTGCCATCGGCCACGTCCACACCCTCGTAGCTGACACCTGGCTCCTGCAGCACCGGCAGCTGCTCAGGCAGCATCTTCTTGCCGCTGGCGTCTGCGGGGTCGGTCTTGCCGATGTCCCAGCCGCTGAGGAAGGCGGGGTTGCTGATGTTGCCGCGATGGGTGGTGTAGACGATGTCGCCATCCCAGGCCAGATGGATGCAGCCCGGGGTGCGCTTGTCGTCCGGCACGGTATGCTTGAGACCCTCGGCTTGGTAGCTGATGTTGGCCGGGTCCTTGGCGTCCAGAACGCCGAAGGTGTATGAGCATTGGAAGAGCCTGGCGTCCTCGGACCGGTAGCGGACCTCATCCACATGCAGGTGGGTGGTCTTGCCCTCGATGCGCTGCAGGCGGGTCAGCGGCGACAGGTAGTTGCCGGGCAGCAGCACCGACGCCGCCGCGGAATCGGGGGGCGCGGCTGAATCGAGCGTCGAGACGGCCTCCGGCGGGGCATCGGCTGCCGGCGGCGGCAGCTTGGCCGTGCGGCAGGCGCCCAACGCCGCCAGGAGCAGCAAGGGTGCGAGGCGCAGCCGGGCACTTCGGCCGGCCCGCGCTACAGCGGGTGGTGGATGGTCGGGGTGATCGGTCATGGTTCCTCCGGTGGTTCTCCCTCGGTCCGCGCGGTCGACAGGCGGAAGCTGCCCTTCGTCGATCCGTCTGATGGGGCCGATGGAGTTTAGGGGGAGGCACTGGGCACGGCCACGGGGGATCCCCGCGCGGGCCTCCCGGCAGTGGACCCGTTCGGGCCTAGGGGATACCCCTCTCCCGGTGTCCACGGTTGCGCGGCGCAAACATTACAATCAGGCGCGCCGCCCGTGCTGTCCGCCCGTCGGATGCATCCCCCCTCAAAGGAGCAGGTCCGTGTCCACCTCCATCGACTTCCGCCCCTCCTTCGTCCTGCTCTGCCTGGCAGCCCTCGCCCTGACCCTGGCCGCCGCCGCCCGCCCGGCCGAGCGCACCGCCCTCGCCCAGGAGGACCGTCCGCGGGCCATGATCTGGCTGGAGGGCGAAGAAGCCCGCCCGGAGACCTTCAACCAGCACAGCTGGTACAGTGCCGACGGGCTGCGCCTGGACCTGCTGTCGCCGGGCACGCCGGGGGGCGCCGCGGGCGCCTGGCTGGCGCATTACGCGACCAACGGCCAGGCGGCGGAGGCCCGCTACCTGTTGCAGGTGGGCCTGACCGATCGCTACACCTTCTGGCTCAGGGCGAGCAGCTACCAGACGCGGATGTGGTACCAGCTGGACGGCGGGCCGCGCATCGACATCGATTCGGACAGCGACGCCAGGGAGACCATCCGCCTCAACGTGCCGACCGGCATCGACATCCGCTTCCTCAGCTGGCTGCGGGCGGCCGAGCTGGACCTGGACGCCGGAAACCATGAGCTGCGCATCGGCGTGGAGGCCCGGCGCAACGGCGGCCAGGAGGCCCATGGCGGCATCGACGCCCTCTGCCTGGTCAACTTTCCCTGGGCGCCCACCGGGGCGCTCAAGCCCGCCCTGGCCCCGCGCGTCCGGGCGGCGGACGCGTGGTTTCCGCTGGAGCTGGCGGACGATCCCTTCAGCGCGGATTCGGCCACCGACCTTTCGTCGCTGATCGAGCGGCCCGCCGGGGCGAACGGCCGGGTCCAGTCTCGCGGCGATGACCTGGTCTTGGCCGACGGGACGCCGCTCAAGTTCTGGGGGGTCAACGCCTCCATCCCCGCCACGCCGGAGCTGATGGCCCTCAAGGCGCGCATGCTGGCCAAGCACGGCGTCAACCTGGCGCGTGTGCACCCGGTGCAGGGCGTGGTCGGCCGGCTGGAGCCGGCACCCGGCGGCGGGCGGCGGCTGAACCCGCAGCGCCTGGACCGCCTGGACCGCTGGGTGGCGGCCCTGAAGGCTGCCGGCATTTATACGCAGTTCTCGCCCGTCTACCCGCATGTCATCGGCCCCGAGGACGGCTACCCGGCCGATCTCTACGCCGAGCTGGCGGATGCCGGGGGCGGCGGCAAGCAGACGGGCGGCTTCGTGAACCTGATGCGGCCGCTGCAGGATGCGGAATGGACCTGGATACAGGCGCTCATGACCCATGTCAACCCCTACACCGGCCTGTCCTACGCCGCCGACCCGGCCCTGGCGGTGGTGGAGGTGCATAACGAGGATTCGGTGTTCTGGCATGCGCCGCTCAACTGGTTGGAGAGCGGGCAGGCGGACGGTCGGCCCATCCCCCGCCATGTCGCCGCGGTGCAGGGCCTGTGGCAGACCTGGCTGCGCGCGCGCTACCGCTCCGACGCGGAGCTGCTGGCGGCCTGGGGGCCGGCGGGCCGGGGCAGCCGCGCCGGCGACAGCCTGGGCAACGCCCGCATGGGCATCTACGGGGCCTGGGAGATGCAGGCCACGGGGCCCTCGCGCAACCAGGCCGAGCGGGTACGGATGGGCGACTTCATCCGCTTTCTGGCGGAGGCGCAGCGGGGTTACTTCGCGCGCCGCGGTCAGGAATTGCGCGGCATCGGCTACGAGGGGCTGACGGTGTCCACGGCCTGGTGGGCGGGCGGCGCGGCGGCCACGGCGGCCAACACCTGGACGGACGATGCCCTTGACATCATCGACCGCCACCGCTACTCGGGCGGGATGGCCAACGGCGGCTGGCGCATGGGCGAGGCGGCGATCAACGACGGCTCGCAGCTGGCGGCGCCGGGCGAGGGCATCCTGAGCGCGGGCCTGGAGCAGGTGGAGGACAAGCCCTTCATGCTCTCGGAATGGACCGCTTCGGCGCCCAACGAATGGAAGGCGGAGGCGGCGCCGCTGGTGGCCCTCTACGGACTGGGCCTGCAGGGCTGGGACGCCTCCCTGCATTTCCACAGCGGCGCCCTGCGCATGGAGGGCGGCTGGCCGGCGGACGCGGACCTCTTCGTCACCGAGACGCCGCATTACCTGGGACAGTTCCCGGCCCTGGCAAGGGCGGTGCACGAGGGGCATATCCAGCAGGGCGCCGCGGCCGCCGCCCGCCGACTGCCGCTGGCGGACATCTTCCGCGGCGTGGACCCGGTCAGCCAGTCGACGGCTGGCGGCGGCTGGGGGCCGGGGCCGGGCGACCTGGCCACGCCGCGCGAGGTGCTGGGCATCGGGCGGGTATCGCTGAAGGCCGCCGACGGCCTGCCGCGCTCCAGCCGGGTGGATTGGGGATCCTACTGGGACCAGGCGACGGGCGTCATCCGCAGCACGACGGGCGAGCTGAGCTGGGACACCAAAGCCCGCGTGGTCACGGTGGGCACGGCGAGGACGCAGGGGGTGATCGGCTTCGCCGGGGGGCGGACGGTGGACCTGCCGGACTTCCGTGTGGCGGTGACGACGCCCTTCGTCAGCCTGCTGCTCACCAGCCTGGACGGCCTGGCGCTGGGCGAATCGCGGCGCATCCTGGTGACGGCCCTGGCGCGCGACAAGCAGACGGGGGCGCGCTACTCGGCGGACGGCAAGACCCTGGAATACATGGGCGGCCCGCCGCTGCTGCTGGAGCCGGTGCAGGCGCGCATCACGGCCAAGCACGGCGGGCGGGTCACCTTGAGCGCCCTGGATGTGAACGGTGACAAGACGGGCGAGGGCATGGTGGGCGACCGGGGGGAGGTGGGGATCAGCGGGATCTACGGCGCCTACCTGTACCTGCTGGAGCGCGAGGGCGCGGCGCCGGAGCCGACGGGGACGGCGATGGGGACGAGCACGGCGACGGCCGTGGCGGAGCGAACGGTCACGCCGGGAGCGACGGGGACGGGTGTGGCGGAGCCGAGCGCGACGGCTCCGCGGGCGACGTGGACACCGATCTTCGAGCCGCTGCCACCGCGGGTGTACCTGCCGCTGGTGCTATGGAATTGGAGGTTGGGGGATTGATCGGGAGTTCAGCATGACAACCATGACCATCTCCAGCAAAGGACGGATCATGATTCCCAAGGAGTTTCGCACCAAGCACGGCTTCGCGCCGGGAAGCAAGGTCGCCTTCGTCGACTACGGGGGCGTTCTGTCGCTGCATCCAGTACCGGAAGACCCGGTGGCCAATGGCCTTGGGGTCTTGTGTCGTTTCGTCGCCGATCAGTCCTTGGGTGAGGCTTTGGCATGCGAACGGGAGGCCGACCGGGAACGTGAAGAGCGGTCCGCTCCGCATCACCCCCATCCAGAGCAGGGTCAGCCAGACACAAGCTCAATGATCACCGCCGCCACCTGATCCATCGTCGCTGAAGAAAGCTGGCCGGCTTTCCTGACGATCAGCCCTGCATCCGCCGTGAACAAGCGGTTAGGCCGGATATTGCTCTCCCGGGGCAAGCCTCCGGCATCGAAGTCCTGCGCGGCGATCGAGATGGCGCTATGATCCGTCGTCAACCTGCTGGTGATCATGCACAGGATGACGTCCTCATGGGTCTGAAGCGGCGCGATGACCAGGGCCGGGCGCTTCTTGCTCCCGCGCAGGTTCGAGAAGGGGAAGGGAAGGACAACGACATCACCCCTTACAAGTCCGACCATGCATCATCCTCTTGCGGGGTGTTCCACTCCCTGGCCAGCACCGATTCCGAAGCGAACATGGTTGCAGACGTCTCTTTCTGAAGCCTATGTCGGGTTTCCCGTTCTTCACGACGAACAGCCAAAGCGTCGCGGACAGCCAAGTAGTCCTCGTAGGCGATGACCGTGACAACGGGCTTGTTGTAGCGGGTGATGATCACATCCGTGTGGTCGGTGAGCACGGCATCGAACAACTCTCGCCAGTGGTTGCGAGCTTGGTGGCTGTCAAGTGTCTTGTTGGCCATGGATAACACCCCGTGTTGTTCAAGTTGAACAGCACTCTAGCACATCGACTGCAGGGCAGCCGCATGGACTCAGCCGGTTGTATCACGAGATAAGCGATCGAGTGGATCGCCCAGAGCGCGGTATGAGGCGTGACAAGCCGCGCCTCCTCGTCACCGGCGGCGCCGGCTACCTGGGCGCCGCGGTGGTCCGTGCCGCCGGGGAATGGGAGGTGGCCTGCACCCGCTATCGCCGCATGCCCCCCGATGACCTGGACTGCAAGGTCTTCGCCCTGGACCTGCGAGAAGCGGTTGCGGTTGCGCGAGTCTTCGAGGCCTGGCGACCGGACGCGGTGGTGCACACTGCGGTGAGCAACGGGTCATCGGACGAGGTTGCCTGCCTGGCCGATGTGGCCGATCACGTGGCGGCAACAGCGGCGGCCCTCGGAGCGCGCCTGATCCATCTCTCTTCCGACGCCGTCCTGAACGGGCTGGGCGCACCCTATGCGGATGGCTCGGCACCGGCCCCCATGTCACCCTACGGTGAAGCCAAGGCGGAGGCCGAGCGGCGCGTAGCGACCCGGCATTCGTCGGCGACAATCGTGCGGACCTCGCTCATCTTCGGCCTCGCGCCGCTCGACAAGCACAACCGGTGGATGGTCGATGCGCTGCTGGCCGGCAATGAGGTCCGACTTTACCGCGATGAGATCGTCTGCCCTATCTGGGTCCAGAACCTGGCGGCGGTGGTGGTGGAGCTTGCCGGCCTTCATGCTCCCGGAAATCTGAATGTCGCCGGCTCCCAGCCGCTGAGCCGTTGGGACTTCGGCCTGCGGATCCTGGCGGCCTTGGGCATTCCGCCCGGTCCCAACCTGCGACAGGCTTCGGTAGCCGATCAAGTACCGGCCCGTCCCGGGGACCGGACCTTGGATGTCCGGCGAGCCGCGGGATTGCTTCGCACGCGGCTGCTCAGCGTGGATGAGGCGCTGGATATACAGACGGGTTGTATGTAAATCTCCATGAGGTCGATGCTGTAACGCACAAGTGAGACAGGGGCCTGCTCCGACATCTTGTCGAGGAACGCACGCGCCGATCGGCCGCCCTCTCGGGAAGGACTCAATTTCAACGCTACTGCGCTGGCAAGCGCCAACAGCGTATGGCGACCCTTGCCCCAGTGTACGACATCGGGGCCGCGGCGGTCCTTGGATGCCTGTCGCTGCCGTCCAGGAAGGTCCACCACCTAGACCTCAGTCCAGCCGATGCCCCGACCCGCTGTCCGCCCGTGATCCCGAACCTGTTCATACAGTGTATGCGGGCCATACCGCGCGATCCGCGGTCTGGCAGCGCAACATCACCACACGCCCCCACGGAGCCCGCCCATGAACCCTCTCCCTCACCCCAGTCGCGGCCGGCGGGCCTCAGCCACTGTCATCGGGACGGCCACGCTGCTGGTCGGGCTCGCGGTCTCCCCGGCCATCCCGGAACCCGCCCGCTCGCAGGCCCAGCAGCCGCTGGTCGCGCCTTACGCCCTGGAGGCCACCTGGCCCCTGCCGCCGCGCGATTTCGGCGTCGAAGATCTGGCCGTCGCCGCCGACGGTACGGTGGCCGTGGCGGATTGGCTCAAGCCGCGGATCCTGATCTACGCGCCCGACAGCAGCCTGGTCGGAACCTGGGATCCCCCTTGCCCCACGCGCCAGGTCCACATGCGCCTGACCGTCAGCCCCGACGGGGCCACCTTCGTGGCCGTGGGCAGTTGCGACGGCCGTCACTTCGTGGCCACACGCAGCGCAGATGGACAGACGGTTACACCGCCGGCCATGATCAGCATTCCCATCGGCTTCCTGGGCGACGTGGCCATGGCCGCCGACGGGCAGCTCCTGGCCATGGGCGCCTTCCGCCTGGCCTGGTTGGACCCGGTCACCGGGAAGGTCAGCCGCTACGACACCCTGGGAGAAGCAGTGGCCACCGCCAGGCGCCTGGCCGCCTTGCCCGACGGCGGGGTGGTGCTGCTCTTCCCCGACGGGCATCTGGAACGCTACGACGGCGGCGGCGTCCGGCGCGCGAGCGCCGCCCTGGCCGATGCCCGCCTCACCCTGGTGGACCTGGTCGCCGAGGCCTCCGGCGACATCCTCTGCCTGGTGGCGCGCGCCCCGCGGGGAAGCGCGATTCCCACCGACGAGCAGCCGCTCCTGGCGCGCTTCAGCACCGACCTGCGCCTGCTGGGGACCGAACGTCCGCGGCCGGCGGAACGGCTGCTCGTCAGCCCAAACATCGGCTTTGGGGCCCAGGTCCTACATCGGAGCGCCGGTGGAACGGCCTTCGCCAGCTTCCTCTGGTCCTACGCCGTACATCGCCTGACCGACGACGGGACGCTGCGGCGGGTAAGCGCTTCCGCGCCGCTGCCGCAGTCCTCGTTCGTTCCGGCGGTGGCGCTCCCGCCGCCACCGCCGCCCCGATTGCCCTTGGCCTGGGTGGATGGGAAGCTTTGGATGCTGGACGGCCGGGTGTGGCCGCCAGACCTGCTGGAGCTGTCGCCGACCGGTGCGCGGCGTCTGGGCGCCGAAGCCCTCACATCGCCCTATCTGGACCTGGCCCCCGCGCCCGGTGGAGGGGCCTGGCTCAGCGGCGCCGATGGCATCGACCATTGGTCACCTGCCGCCGGCCGACAGGCCATCGACCTGGCCTGCGACTGCCCGGACGGCGGCCGGATCGCGGCGATGGCGGAGGCGGGAAGCACCCAACTCTTCCAAACCCGTCCCCACCTAGGCCAGGTGCGGGTGCTAGACGCCGACCTCAGGGCCGCCGCCGGCAGCATCGCCTTACCGGAACCGGCCGGCCTGTGGCCCGCGGACCTGGCCTCCACGCGGCGCGGCGAATTGCTGACCGCCGACGCGGCCACCGGCGAGGTCCAGCGTTGGACGCCGGGTGGCCGACTGCTGGGCGGTTGGCAGGAAGTGGGGCCAGGGGCCGGGCCGCGGCGGATCGCGGCCGCGGCCATGGCATCGGGCACGGATCGCGCCGCGCTCCTGAATGCCGACGGGCGGCTGGTCCTGCGCGAACTCCCGGAAGGTCGCTGGCTCGGCGACATGGTCCTTCCGCTGCCGCAGCCGGAAGGCATCGCCGACGACCTGACCATCGCCCCGGACGGGCGCGTCTTCGTCAGCGACCTGGGCGCGGGCGCCATCCATTTGTTCGACCCGGTCGCAGGCGTCCTGCCCACGCCCGGCGGCGCCCCCAGCCCCACGCCCACCCCCAGCGACAGGCCCTGCCGCATCCACCGCGACAAGACGGTCGGCCCGACCAAGGTGGTCCTGGGCCAGACGGCGACCATCTCCCTCACCCTGGCCGCGGACTGCGGCAACCCGGGGCGGCAGGTAGGCGCCGACCTCGTGCTGCTGCTGGACAACAATGAGCTACCCAAGGACCGGCGCCTCGAAACCTATCCCGGCGCCAACCTGTCCGTGGAAATCGAGGCAGCCAAGGCCTTCCTGCGCACGGTGGACAGCCGCCGGCACCGTGTCGGCCTGGTGGCGGTCGACGGTCGCCGGGCCATCTCCATGCCCTTGGGCAGCGCTCCGGCATTGCTGATGGCGCGTCTGGACAGCCTGGGCCCCGCCCAGGACTGGTGGCCGAGCTTTCTGAGCCAGCAGCTGGACCGCGCCGAGCGGCTGCTGCGCGCCGCCCGTCCGGATGCCCTGCGGGTGCTGGTGTTGATCACCGATCTGTCGACCACCAACCCGGACGATCACCTGTGGGGCACCTGGGACGGAGCGGAAGCGTCGGCGGCGCGGCTGCTGGACCAGGGGGTCGTCATCCACGCCCTGCTCGTGGCCCGACCGGGTCTATCGGAGCAGCTGTTGGCCTCGGCGCGCCAGCGCCTGTCCCGCTTGACCGGCAGCCTGCAGCGGGTGCAGGTCGTCAGCGCCGCGGCCCAGGTGGAGCCGGTGGTCAACGCCATCTACAGCCAGGTGCGTGCCCTGGCCGGAGCCAGCCTCTCCGGCAGCCTCACCATCCACGACGAGATGGCCGCGGACATCGCCCTCTTGCCCGGCACCGCTGACGGTGAACCACTGGAAGGGCCGCAGTGGCTGATCTGGCGCCGCGGGCTGCTTCCCGCCTCCGGCATCACCCTCAGCTACCGCATCCGCCCGCTCAAGACGGGCCTTCTGCCCACCAACCGCTTCGCGGTGGCCGACTACACCGACGTGGACGGACAGCGGCGCTCCGTGGCCTTCCCGGTGCCGCGCATCGAGGTGGTCGCCCCCACGCCGACGGCCACGGCAACGCCGCTCTTCCATCCCCTCTTCCTACCGCGCCTCGCGCTGCGCGACGGCGCTCCCGACCTTGCCCTGCGCCGCAACTGCTGCGTTGGCACCAGAGCGATGCAGCCCTGATCCGCCCTTACCCACCCCCACAGCGCCTCCCCCAGTAATCCCCATCCAAGCAGCCGATCTGCCTTGCCAACCGCCCATACAGCGCCGTCAGGTCGCCTGGCTCGGGGGCCAGGTGGACCGCAGCGGGATCGCCGGCCCAGCGCTCCAGGGCGGCCTGGTCCAGGTCGGCGCCCAGGCCGATAAAGGCCAGGCGCGCGCCCAGTTGGCGCAGGGAAAGGGCGGCCGCGGCCGCGGCCTCGGGCGCCCCTGTGTGGCGGCCGTCGGTGAGCAGGATGACCGCGCTGTCCCGGCCTCGCTCCGCGCGGGCGGCCAGGATGTCTCGCGCCATCGCCAGGCCCAGGTCGATGCGCGTGCCGCGGCCCGTGACCAGACCGGCCACCGTCACCTTCAGACGGAGTTCGTCGCTCGTCAGCGGCAGGTAGCCGCGCGCGGCGCCGTCGAAGCCCACCAGGGCCACCCGGGCCGTCCGTAGGTTGACCCCGTCCAGGAAGAACCAGACCCCGGCCTTGGCGGCGTCCAGCTTCTCCCCGGCCATGCTCGACGAGGTGTCCAGCACCAGGA
>Ga0073904_10002334_pt1 | contig 14354 bp, 8 predicted proteins | sample KloWWTrecipitate_FD_66668 | JGI IMG/M metagenome (GOLD analysis project Ga0073904, IMG submission 66668) | Active sludge microbial communities from Klosterneuburg, Austria, studying microevolution and ecology of nitrifiers - Klosterneuburg... | ecosystem: Engineered > WWTP > Aerobic digester >...
CCCTCAACACCGCCACACGTCCCGAAATCAAACCACGGCAGCGCCAAGAGAGGCCGAATTATAGACACCAAACCTAAAACGTCAAGAACAAAACTAAACAAAAAATCTATCGGACCATGCACCGCCTGTCAGCCCCTTTCACCTGGACGCATATCGGATCGCGCTCTCGGTCAGTGCCCACATTGCGTTGTGCTCGCGAAACAGCTTTGGCCCAACCGGGCCAAAGAGATAGGCGGACAAGGGGAGGCCGACGAACACTTGCGAAGCGGCAACCCTGGGGCACCCCCTTCGCCGCCCCACATCGGGCTGCATTCCTGCAAGCCATGCTGGATAGGCCTCAAGGAGGCCGTTACAATTTGAATGTCATCGTTTCGCCACCACCACAACAGGTCGGCCTCACGATGAGCGAACGCGGCGGCCGCCGCACAGTCGCCGACAGCACTGCCCCCCTCGGCGACAAACTTGCCTACCGAGTTGAACATCGGGCTGGGGAAACCTGCGGGGAGCCGGAAGGCTAGGGAAGTGCGGAGACAGTGGCGCTGCGTTGTGCAGTAGCTGGTAACTAACGTGGGAACCTCTCTCCGTACCGCGTCGGGTGGCACCGCGCGGGTTGATGGCAGAGAGGGGGAGACTGACTGAGTAGGGTTTGACTCATTGCGCGATACGACCGAAGCGCTTGGGGAGCCGCGAAAGCGGCGGCACGGCTGGCACCGTGTTCCGAAAGGTTGGAGCGTTTGCGAAAGTGTGTGGTTGGGCTTGGCAGCCCATTGTGGTGATGTGCTGGACTGTTCGCTTGGCGGCGGGCGGAACGATCTCTGACCTTGGCCGGTTGGATAGCGAGAAAGGGAAAATCTCTTTGGCACTTTTTTAACTAAGACCGGGCATCACGCTCAGTGCCCGGTCTTTCTTTCAAGTCACCTCGCTTCTTGCGGGGTGACTTTCTTGCGTTAGGCCGCAGCTCTCACGGCGGCAACCAACTCGGCAGCCGTCGGATTGTAGTATCTCATCGCCATTTGGATGGTTTTCCAGCCCATGACTTTGGCCAGGGTTGCGACAGGCATACGAGGGGCAAGCCTTGAGGCCGCTTCATGTCTCAGGTCATGAAAGCGTAGCCCAGCCCAGTCATGCCCGCACGTTCGCAGACTCGCCGAAATGCAGCGCTCAATCCGAGACAGTCATAGAGCGATGTAACGCGGCCGCCATGAATCGGCCTGGGCAGGGCACTAATAGCGGCTACAGCAGCCTCGGTAAGCGGGACCACCCGTCTGTCACCGTTCTTGGTCATGTCCACACGAATGACACTGTTGGCTAGGTCGATCTGCTCCCAGACGAAAGGGACGATCTCGCCAGCACGCATACCCGTTTCCACGGCAATGATGATGCAGAACGAGAGCGTCGACGCTTTGCTGTCGTCTGCGGCATTGAGCAGCCGTGATAGCTCATCTTCAGCCAGCCGACGCTCACGATGCTGCCCCGAAGCCGGTTTGCGGATGCTAGCAATCGGGTTCTCAACCGGCAACGACCAGTCCTTGCGGGCAGTGTTGAACACATGGGAAATAATGACCAACTCGCGCTTGACCGTCGCCGAACTGCACTCCTTCTAGCGGTCGTCACGGTACTTGGCGAAGTCGACGCCGCGTAGGCTGGCCATGGAGCGTGCTGCAAGGGGGGGCTTCTTCAATGCATTAATACGGTACATCTCCGTTTCCCAGCCCCGCTTACCACTAGTGACTTCACGGGCGTAGCGGTCGAGCGCTTCGCCGAAAGTGGTGCGCTCGGCTTCTGAGCGGTCGAGGAACACACCGCGGTGCATCTCCGACTCGATTGCGGTAGCCCAAGCTTCTGCGTCACGCTTTGTCTCGAACGTCCGTTGCTGGGTCGGATAGCCCCTGCGGCGAATCTGGGCCTGGAACTGGTAAGGGCCACGCTTGGTAATGGATGCCATCCTTGTCTCCGGGGTCGGTTACCCGGCGGGAAGATTCCACCGGTACAAGGTATAGCTTCGAGTGCAGCAGAATTGCAGCAAAAACTCGAAATTTACGAAAAAAAAGCCTACGCCGAAGCGTAAGCTCTTGATTTTATGGCGCGCCCGACTGGAGTCGAACCTTCGGAGGAAAGGCACATTGTGTGCATATCATACGTACACAATCAGGCACTTTTGATCTAAAGCGGCATTCAGCGCGTGTTTCGGGTAATCTCGCTTCTCTCGACGCCAACTCTCAAACTCATCTTGCCGCCATATAAGCCCGCACAACACGTGCCCGCGAGTGCCACCGTCGACTCTCCGAGCACCAACCAGCTGACCCCTGCTCTCGACAGCGACCTATGGGGTCGTCTCGTTACCTGGGCGCATCAGCATGACGTTATCGCTCCGCTCTACCTACTGCTGGATGCCACCGCGGCGACTATTCGTCGGGGCGTGGTTGGCTCGATTCTCCACTTCATTGCCCGACCACTCATCCTCGAGACTCTTGAGTCGTGGTCCCTTGAAAACTCATACGCCGCTAGGCTCTACCCGCTTGCACTGCGGCTGGCCTCGGACCCTTCGATTCTCTCCGAGTATCCGGCGCTCGACGACGCCAGCCCAGCCAACAAACGCTTTCATGGCAACTTGGAGAGCATATTCGTCCTCGCACTTCTGGCTACCCGCAATCCCTACCCACGTGACGATTCAATTGCCCGCAGCGCTTACGAGCGACTACGCCTCTGGCTGCTGCTACATGCTATGGAACGTGTCGACGCTTCTAGCAGTCTTTGCGACCTTGCCATAAGAGATGTTGCGACTCGCCTTCGCCTTGCGGGGGATGATGATCCCGGCTGGAAGGTGGCCGTATACAATCTGCTGTCGGACGCTCGCACATTTGCGGCCCTCGAATTTCGACTGCAGCGCACAATCGAGCGACGCCTTCTTCTAAGCCTGCCCCAAACTGAGCGACGCTTCCTCCGCGACCTCGGTCGTGTTGTACGGCACGAGTCACACCCGAATCCGAGAAACGAACAGCCCCGCATTGGCACGCCTGCGGCCCGCCCCCTGCGAATTCCCGTGAGCACTTCTCCCCTCCGGCTTAACTGGGAAATGGGCGATGAAGTTGATGGTGTTCCTGCGCCCCAACTGTTCGTGGGGTTCGGAGACGATGGCGCCACGATGCTGGAAACAGAGGTCCCTATCGATGCCACGCTGGCACGTCAGCGCCTGCACGCATCCTCGGTCCTCCTCGCAAGCGTGGAGGAAAACCAGTTTCTGCCATGGAGCTGGAGCCAGCCGATGGCTCACGAGTTGCGTACGCTCCACTCGTGGATTGTAGAAACTCTACAGTCCAAAATACCCGCGGCTGACCGAATCGCTGCCGCAGTCACGTGGATTGCATTGAGAACCGGCCGCTCGCTACGCCGAGCTCTCGAAATGAGAATCGGACCTGATCCCGACGAGGAATGGTCAGTCGATCCTGCGGGTCACTTACACCGTATTCCGCCCCGGCGTGAGAATAGCTGGAAACCTGACGCAAAAGCCATCTCCTGGATTGTCCCGCTCGCGGACCGCCAAATCATTGCGATGCCGGCGAGTGTAGCCAACACCATCCGTGATTGCCTCGTAGAAAGTCCCGAGTCAAAGAAACTGGACGAACTTGCCAAGTCGGGCACCGTGCTACGCAGGTTCGGCGACGCTATGCGGGATAGGTGCCCGCGAATCACGAGCGGCATGCTCGCCCGAGCCCTGTCCCACGGTCTGTATCAGCGGGCGAGCGATGGGATTTTTGCACGGATGTTCTGCCGGCATCCTCAGTCGGGACTTCCTGGCGCAGCAGCATACCCAAGCTGGCTTTCGACCGACCTTATGAGGTTTGTTGGCGATCAAGACTCGCGCGCAAACGATGCCGACGCCTTCGCCACAAACGCAATGGGAAGTCGACTCGATACGATCGAGTCGGTACTTGTCGCGGAAATCCGCCGCGCAGGAATCCGTCTGATCCGAAAGCGACGCCGCGATGTCATCGAATTTCACAATGCGCTGACCGCCTACCTCGTGGTCGCACTGCACGCAGCCACTGGCGTCCGCCCGGTGCGTTCGGCATTTGAAAGCATTAGGAACTTCGATCTCACCAAGCGGTTCGCATTCGTCGAGGATAAGGCAAGTGGCGCGTCCCGCCAAGGAAGGCTCGTTCCGCTGCCCACCGCCCTCTGCCGATACCTCAGCGACCGGTATCTTGCATACTTGTGCGACCTTTCCGACGCGATTACCGACGCCGGCGATCAGGTTCTCGGAGACGCAATTCGCAATGCAGCGACAGGCGCGGGAAACCTCGTACCGCTCTTTTTCGGTCTTCGACGCATATCCGGAACACTCGCTTGGCAGGAAGTGAACGAAGTATTCATTGAGCAGGAGGATCTCTTCCGCTGGCCGCTGCCGCTGCGCCACTTCCGGCACCGCCTCGCGACAAGCCTCAGGCGCCGCGGCGTTGACGCTGAAATCATCGACGGAATTCTCGGGCACGCGGAACGCGGTAGTGCCAGCTACTCGGATCGCTCTATGCGAATCTGGCAGGAGGATATCGAGCGCGTGCGGGAGCTTCTCGAGGCTGATTTCACAGCTCTCGGATTTCTCCCCGTGCCACTATCCGTTGCGCCCAACACCCCGCACCTAAGCGGCCTGAAACCGTCCAACCCTCGTCTGAATGGGCCGCAGATATTCGGGCAGAGCGCGCGGGCGCTCATGCGTCGCGAACGACTTCGTGTCGCTGTTGCAAGCGCCTCCGAGATCATCAAAAATATATGCGCCGGAAGGGAATTGGCTACGCTCGATCCGGACGCATTGACTGATCTGGGACAAAAACTCCTCTTCAATAGCAATGGTCTCCCGCATGCAAGTGGTGCGATACGTTACAGCGTCATGCTGCGGCGCCTTGAGCGCGCGCAGCGAACCCACTCTCATACGATTCGATTGAAACGGATCTACCTCGCACTGGAGAACGAAGGCAGCTGCTTCAAGCCGCTGGCATGCGGGGCAAACCGCGCGATGAACCTGCTTCGTGAGGAACTCGCCCGCATCGCGCTTCCGCTAGACACCAAGCGCGCAGTCAAACGGTCGCTCGCCCTTGGTACGATACATCTCATATTGGAATCGCGCCTGTGCGACTGGGAGGTACTCTCCAATATCCTGCGCGGACGCCACTTCCGTATCGTCGGTTTCCATGGGCAACATTATTTGGAATATGGACCAACGGTTCGCGAAGGTAGCCCTAGCGCCATCTGTCGGCGCCATACGATTTCGTATCGTGCCGCGCAACTCCTCGCCGTGGCAAGCCAGAGCGAACAACTTACCAACGCTGCCGATCGCGCCCTTGAACCGGCGCTTGAGCCCATGATGGCCATACTCCGCGGCCATCTACCCAGTGTCGACAAGATAGAGAAGAATGGTGAATTCGTTGCCGCTCTGGCCACCATCGTCGATCAAGTCAATGTCACAACCATGCCAGGTATCGCTGCCGGCTACCTGGCTGGTCGCGTCGCGTCGTGCTCAGTCACCTGGTACGATTTCACCCGACTCCACGATGGACTCACGCGCGATTTCGGGGACTCGTCGGGAAAGCTAGAACTCGCGACCTTCCTAGCGGCGGATGTCGATTTCGTCACGATGCCCGGCGGGACGAACATCTCAACTCTGCAGGCCGCCGGCCGAAAATTGATTGCTCGGGTTCGGAAACTGCTCAATGCAGAGCGTGACGACAGCCGTCAGGGACGCGAAAAACGGGCGCGACTGTCGGGTCGCCTGATGGAGTTCATCAGCGAAGCTAGCAATACCACACCCCAGGCGCCGCTCGCTCTCGCAGCATGGACCACAGATCTGCTCACGCGACACCGGCGCGGCGGCGGATTTCTCGCGATCTCGGCGGTGCTGCGCTATCTGGACGCGCTCGCACGAGCATTTCTCGAAACTCTGCCAGACACACCTCTTACCGAACTCAGCGACGAGGAGATTTCTGAGGCCTACACTAACGTCATTGAGTCCGTTCCAGTGCGATCCCGTCACTACAGCAGGAACCGCTTGCACGAGTTTCATCAATGGCTGTCGCTTCAGACAACCGTCTCGGAACCGGAATGGTCTGAGATCCCGGGAGCCGAGGTGGATCCGGCAACGAACCCCGCACTCATTTCAGAGTCGGACTATCAGCTCACACATGAGCGCCTCGCGTCCGGTTCAGACAGCGACCCCGCCCGACTGCTTCTGCTGCTCGCATATCGCACGGGCTTGAGAGGAGGTGAGGCGCTCGGACTGCTCCGCTCTGAGCTCAATCTGCAGAGCGAAACCGTCGTTGTCCTGATTCAGAACAATCGCCTGCGGAAACTAAAGACGAAAGCGACATCTCGGCGTCTTGTTCCCCTCAACGACACCCTGACTAAGGCCGAGCAGACTCTGATCGATCGAACACTTGCGCAACTTGAGGGGACTCACGGCTCTGACCTTGATGTCCCGATTTTCGGTCAACTCGCAACCAGTCGTAGCGCAAGGGCGAAGTTACGCCGACGCGTAATCACCAACCTCAAGGAGGTCACCGGCAATCCGCGCATCAACCTCCACCACGCCCGCCATGCGGCAGCTAACCGCCTCGCCGCCCGCATTTTTGGAGTCTATATTCCAGGAGTTCATTCCAGCGAGCTGCCGGACCTCAGCAGCCGAATGCTGCTGCTCGGTGCTGAGGGCACCACTCGCCGAGCGCTACCTGCCGTGGAGCGATGGCTCGGACACGGGCAATCCGGAACGACGACGCAGTACTACCTGCACCTGCTCGATTTCTGGTGCACACAGTTGGCAGCCCCGCCAAGTCCGACGAGGGATGCACGACTCGCTGGGATCACGTATCTGGAAGATTTTCCGCAACGCGGTTCCGACGACCGTCAGGCACCTGAGGGCACCAAGGTTCAAAATCCCGCCCAGTTTTTGATGCTCCTGCGGCTCCTGACACGCGGCCATGATGGCGTGATGGCGGCAGAGCGGCTCGGCCTCGACATCGACCTTGCTGAGAACGTTGTTCTCGCCGTGGGCACGCTGGCATCGAAGTTCCGCTACTCGCGCTCAGCGCGTGCGCACATGCCGAGTTCGTTCAAGGAGACCCCGGCGCTGGCAGACCTGCTGACCCGAATACCTGATTCTCGCTGGAGCGATCTGATCTCTTACGCTGAGATGCGCTGGAAGGCGAACCCGACTCTTCCCGCAACGGTTGACATCCAAGGACTCATCGGTCCGTCACGGCAGATCGTGATGTGGTCTGCCGAGCATTTCAGAGGAATGCGTGAATGGCTGGACTGGTTCGACCTGCCCGATTCGGTGATCACCGTGGTACATACGCCGCAATGCAGCGACTCACTGCTTACGGCAGCCCGTCACTCAGGATTCGCCTCGACTAAGGCCAGCGAGTCGATACCGAAAATTCAGATCGATTCGGCGCGCACAGGCCCCAATGACGGATTTCGCGTAGAGGCACGGCTTGCCATCCAACTCCGCGAGACTGAGCACCCAATACGGCACGCCGCGGAGTTGTGCCTGCTGTTGGTTGTGGCCAGCGTCACCGGTTGCAAGACGTAAGGCTGATGACCGTTTTTAACCTTCCCTTGTCGTCAGGGCGCGTGACAATTTCAAACATATGCTCACGACGAATCATCAGCAGATGCGCGAGCACGTAGAAATCCTCATGCGACGCGTAATTCCCATTGATCCGGGTGCCCTCATCCGTGATCAACTCGATGGAGAAATCGCTGAAGCGCAGCGAATCCACGATAGCCTGAACGTCGTGTTGATGGGCATTTCCCACCAGCTGGGAAGCGGGTGGACGTAGCGCTCCCTCGGCAACGGCTACGATCTCCTCGTCCGCGTTTTCAAGGGCGACGGAATGCCGCATCGACTTTCCAAGGAGCTTGGCACATTCCTCGCCAGCCCTGTCGACCGCTTGAACTTGGTCTGCCGTGAGGCCAGCGGGCGGCTCGGCGCCGGAATAAAGGTCGCCCTGCCCTACCGGGGCCCTAGGCTTCAGGGCCTCAGCAAATTTCTCGAGCACCAAGTCCACCCTGCGTGGTTTCTCGGCCGAGATTGCTGCGTTTCCCCAAATCACGACGGCCGGGACCATCGCCTTGCTCCCAGGCACACGTCTGAGCGTCTGACCAACCTCAACACATCCAGCGTCAACTAGGCCGAGCTCACTCAGCAGTTGCATCACCTCCGCCGCGATGACATCAAGTTGCTGCCAATTTACCAGGCTGAATTCACCTGCAATCGTCCCCTCGTCGATATGACGAATCGTAACCACACGTCGCTGCGAAAACGAACAAATCACGTGCTGCATTTAAACCCCCATGTAGTTGTCGATGACACGCTCCCGCTCCTGTCGAAGAGTTCTAAGGATGCGATGGCGGGATCCGTCGCGTGGCTCGCGGCTTTGAACTACCGTAACCGGTTGAGTCGTGGGCACATCGTGCATGCGATCTGCCAAGTTGTCGCGCTCACAAAAGGGGGTTTTTCCTGCATATAAATCGGAAAAGTGCGCAGAATCTCATCGATTTCGCCTGGATTGTGCAATCCACGCTATTCGCTGGTCAGGAGGTTTTGGAAGATACTGCGGGGCTATCCTTGATCTGCTTAAGAAATTTACGCTTGTCCAACTTCAAAACCAAGCTTTTCCCGTGAGGTTGCCGCATGAATTCAAAAGCCTCACTCCGCTTTCCATCTGGGCTCTGTGTGCTCGGAAACGGTCCGCTTTGCGAGGGCGGTGTCTGTCCGCCCGGAATAGCCAGGGCGGTATTTAATCGGATAGACAACTCAGCTGATATCTGTATTTACAACGGGCGTTTTCTAAGCCGGATCGATCCATTCATTGCACGCTCCACAGATAATGACTTGTGCAGTACTTTAGGAGGCGCACTCAAACGAGAACATGATGGTTTGCGCTCAGCACTAGGAGCCCGAGCCTCAAGTGGCCTAACGTTCGTCAGCTTAGCATGCAGACTAACGCCCAGACTGTGGGTGTACAGGATGCCCTTGGCGCCCAGCTTGGCGCGCCCTGTTGGACTTGGAAACAGAAAGCCACTGGCCTGCGCCTATCACAACTGGCTGGGAGAGCGGCGCCTAGCATTTGAAATTCTCCACACAGCGTCTCACGACTGCCGGATCCACTGGAGTAGTCTGTGCATACCAGATCCAGAGCCTTCCTCTATCCGGCGCGGGGATCCGTGGGAAACATTACAGGCAGCCGCATCGAACCGTTCGACCGAACTATGGGAACAGGCCAGCAGGCATGATGCATTTCATTGGGCGGATCACCTAGATAAATCGAGACTTCAGCAGGTTGAGCCTCTCTTTCACCTTCTGACGGATGAGAGCGACACTTCTAACTGGTGGCTATATGACCAAGCGGCGTCTGTTGCGGTAGAACGGTTGGTCAAAAAGCTCATGTGGTGCCAGCAGCAGTGCTACCTGAACCTGTTTTCTGCAATGGGGGACGGGCCAGCAGCAGGCTGATCAATCGGGCCTGAATTGCCTTTCTATCCTCCGAGTATTCCTCTCTCTCGTGCCAGACATAGTACTGGTCCACCAGGTGCACAGGCGCTGTCGCCAACTCTGCCATGGGCAACATCGTTGCGTAGTCTGAGACGTCTGCGATCCACTCCCCTTCGACCTTGTATTCTTCTACGGGGACTCGGTCGAACAATGCTTTGGTGAAAGCCCTCAGATGCGTCCAGGTGTTGCCGCCCCCTTTCTGTCGTGGAGCGTCGTAATCCGCATGGTAAAGCCGGGTGGGCTTGGACGGCCGGAACATCAACCCGTTAGCAAGGTCCGCGCCTTGCGTGCGCGCAGTCTTGAGTTGCGCGACTACGTCGCAAGACATCAACGCATCATCCTGATCCAGTACACAGATCATCGTCTCCGCGTTCTTGCATAAAGACGCAGCCAGCAAAAAGTTGGAGATATACCCCGCATGATTACGACGGCGAATCAATGTGGTCTTCTCTGTCAGATCCGTTAGCAGGCCGGGTAGCCTCCAACTCGATGCACACTCACTTGCATCGTCAATCAGTATGACGCCGAAGTCCTGATCGCTTTGTTTTCTTAGTGATGCGAGCGCTCGTTTCAGTTTCCAGGTTGGAGTATTCCGGCCCTTCATGAGGAACACTACATCTTCTCTACGAACCGGATAGCGCCAGTGCGCATCAGAGACAAGATCCCATTGCTCGGCTTGTGCGGTGGGATAGAGTCCTTGCCCAATAAGATCCCGGGCGATATCCATGTCTGCCGTGGTTTTGATGTCGTTCATAGGATGGACGTAGAAGGTCCGATCGTCCCCGCCGCGAACACTTCGCATGCCGTTTTGACGCTGCGCGAGTTCCATGGAGCGATGCCACATCTTTATCAAATGCCCCTCCGACGCTTCATTCGGAAGCGGCAGATTCGACCTAATTCTGGCGAGGTCCAGCAGTCCCAAGCGGATCTCGGGTGCAAAGCCTTGGGGAGGTGTCACGAACGGAGAAAATCCGGCTCCAGACTTCGGAATGTTGAAGCCGACACACCAAGTATTCTCTTCCTGAATGGCGGCTAGCATCTCGGCCATGAAATCGTGTTCAGTATCCTTACGGCCGATGAACACATCCACGTCAGACTGCAGTAAATAGCGTGTCTGGACCTGTTCGAATGCCCAGAGTTGCGGGTAAAGGGGCGCTCCGGTAAGCGTATGGGTACGAGAAACGCCGGTCAGCCCAAACCATCTGTGGTACACCTTCTTTATGCATTCAGCGTTTATCGGCGCCACCCAGACCTCGTCTATCACTTCTGTAGCTTTCAAGTGTTCTGCCTGATCAAGCAAGGAAGCCAGATTCCCCTCCGAGAACTGACGCAGATAGCGTCCTTGATGAGGATCGACCGCCAGCACAACCTTTGCAAAGCGCTTCGGTTTTGAGAGCTGTGTCGCGATATGTGTCACTTGTTCAATCAGCGCGGCATGGTCTTGCGGACACGCCTTGATCATCAGGGTGACATGGCCCATGCGTGGCGTATCGATCATGTCCTCATCGAAGCCGGACATGGCTGGATATAGCCGCTGAATTAATTCGAGATAGAACTGATCAAAACCATTGAGCTCGGCCAGTGCTTCGTGTGACTTGAGGAGTGTCTGACGCCTTGCCAGTTCCCCGTCTGGCAAGCCAAGTACGCCGATCGAAAACAGTCGTGCAGCGATATCGACAAGGAAGGCCGGTTTGAAGGGGGCGATGTCACGACCGATGTCGATATAGATCAGCCGATCTCCGTCCAACATGAGGTTGTCACGCTTGATGTTTCGCGGCGCAAGTCCCGCCTCAGTGACATCCACAAGAAATTGCAGGAGCTGCTCTCGTGGGGTGTATTGGCTCACACGTTTCAGGTCTTGCCAGCCAGAAACGCACCTGATTGTCCCGTTTGATGTTACTTGCCACGAGAACTCTGGCACTCGTCCTCTGGAGCGCTTTGCGCCAGACTCAATCCACGCGATCTCCTGTGCGCTCATACTCCATGAGTAGAACTGCTTGATGACCAGCCCCCCCTGGCGTGCCACACAGCCTTCCATGCCGTGGCCTAAAATTTCCATGCCGGAGTTCAGCATGGAGAGCCAAACCTGGCTTGCTTCGACAAGCTTGGTTCGCGATTTTTTGTGCGCGCCAGAATGGGAGTTTGCGGTCGTTGCACTTCCTTTTAGGGTGTAGCTGCAATACAGCGGAGTCGGTACGACCGCAGCTCGCGCTTGCCTGAAAATCAGTAGCTGCGCAACCAGCCAGTGGTCCTCTGCGCTTCGGAGAAGGGGGTAGCGAATACCGCTTCTCACACGGAGCATCAGATTGCACGATGGAAGCTCGTGAGGACTCTGGCCCGTGCAGAATGCGCGAATGAATGCTACAAGACGCGATGGATTGAGCAGGACATCCGGATTAGCAAAATTTGGAGAGTCCTTCTTTTCGCCATTGGAAACCAGGTCGTTGCTTCCGATTACGAACAGTGCGTCTTTGCTTTCCCCCTCGGACCAAAGCGATTCGACGGCTATCGCGCTACTGAAGCAATCGTCGGCATCCAGCCGTGCAACCCAGCGGGCTTGCGGCAAATCGGCATCAATGAAGTCAAGTGCCGCATTCCTAGCGTGAGCGGGGGATCCGCAATGACCTGCAACATGCACAATCGCCGGGTGGTCGAGCAAATCCTCGACATCGTCTCGCCAGACATCTGTAGACTGGTCATCCAAAATCAAGATCGCACAATGACCATCTGACAGTTCCTGCATCAAGGCTGACTGGATCGCTCGGCGGAGTGTATTTGCTGAATTTTTGAATGGTATGGCGATTACAACTTCCGCTGTACGCGCGTAATCGGAAATCGCCTTCTGGAGTGTCAGGTTTCTCCTACAAGTTACGACAGCGAGCGTGCGTGGCTCTCGCAGCTGCGAGGAAAGAAGTGAGGGGGCAACCGGGAAACTCATATCAGATCAGATACACCCAGGCCAAAGAGGGTTTGTGTACGTTCAAAAAATTGCTGCCTGACCTCGTCTGTCATCCGGTGAGCATGGAGTGCGTAGAAATGCCTCAAGCCCGCAAGCTTATTCGGACCCGGTAACGTCAGCGCATCAGGACACAAGCCCAGATTCCACGTTGCAGTTGAGCGCCCGGTCACAGCCAGTCGTGTTTGTTCCCGGCTCAAAATGCGGATGGCCAGATCGCGGTCATTGCAACTTGCAAGACCCTCAGTGAAATTGCCTGCATCTGCCAGACAAGAGCCCAGCGCGAAGGTATTGCTGCCTTGCCAGCCGGGATTTCCAACAAGAAAGAGGTCACATGTCAGTGGTGTTGCAATTGGGCGCTCAGTGACAGCCCCTGATTGCTTCACTCTTAAACCGGAAAGAACGACATCGGGCCAATCACTAATTTGGGCGGAGTCAAAACATGACTTCAGATGGTCGGCATCCCAAGTGTCATCGTCATCCAGGATCGCGATGTAGGCATCGGGCCATCTCTCTTGGATATAGACAAGACCCGTGTTCCAAGTGTTCGCAACACCGGACGGCCGGACATTGGCGAGAAAAATCACATCCAGTCCGGGAACTACGCGTCCAAGCTGGGCCTTCTCTTCCTGCGTGAGGGGAGCTCTATCCGACACGATGATGAGGCTATCAGGCGGTTTGTGTTGTGCAGCAATGCTCGGCAGTGACACAGCAAGCAGTGCGTTCAACCGAGGGCGTGTAGCCACCAGTCCGACGACTTTTCGCATATCCGAACCCGTTACCGCTGTGCGGAAGACTGGCGTTTGAACCATTCAGCATAAATCCTCTGCCAAGATGGAGAGGTTCGCTGTTCGAGTAAAGGCTTTCTGAGTTTGATGGGGACGAAATGCCCGTCCCGGAATCGTCCGCAAAGGCTACAGGCATCCGTCAGCAGATCGCGCATATGATCTTCAGGGCCGGGTAGCGATGACCGGCCCCGTTTCACGCCACGCACCCGATCGATTCCGCCGGCTACTGCGCAGGGGTAATAGCCCTGGGGGGTCAGACCAAATCCGCAGGCCCTCATGATGGAGCAACCGTTGCGGTAATCCGCATAACGAAAAGCCAGACTGTCTTGAGGTGCCATATTAAAGGGGCCAAATTCGGGCTGTACAGTGCCTACTTTTGATGAGTTCTCGATTTCGATCGCATCCGGAACGCATTCGAGGATAGACTTTACTTTCTGACCAAATCCGTTGGTGACAAGCTGAATCCGGGTCGCCGGGAACTGTTCCTTGTAGCGCAGCAACTCCGCGATCACCGACTTAAAGTCAGGGTGGAGCGTGGGTTCCCCACCTAACAAACGAATGCGTGCCCAATCTCGCCGCGCAGCGAGCGAATCATCCACAAAACGACGGACATCATTCAGAGAGAGGTGAACCGGCGCAGGTGCCTGTGCGCTGGAGCGATTGCAATTGTTGCAACGCAAGTTGCACAGATATGTCAGATCTATTTCTATCAAATCCGACGCCACCCCATACTGGAAGCCGAGGAACCACGTTACAGGCCTCTGAACACGCAACCAGCGCAGAAAAGCCTTGATCGCAAAAACTGCGCTGTAGTAAGAAAGTAGGCGTTTAGGAAAGTCTCTTCCGTACCTAAAGTTGCCGCGTCGTCTTTGCATGATGGCTGCTTGTCAGCTCTCTCTGGAGCATGGATAGTGTGAGGTTTTAGGTGGGAGTTGACGCTCCCACAGTGCGTGGCAACAGATAATGCCATGAACATTGCGAGCCACTCAATGCTGCTCTACCAATCTTTCAATAACTAAAGTCATTTCAGGATATAGCGGCACTCTGGCTGCCGGAAGAATGA
>Ga0073904_10002335_pt1 | contig 14353 bp, 9 predicted proteins | sample KloWWTrecipitate_FD_66668 | JGI IMG/M metagenome (GOLD analysis project Ga0073904, IMG submission 66668) | Active sludge microbial communities from Klosterneuburg, Austria, studying microevolution and ecology of nitrifiers - Klosterneuburg... | ecosystem: Engineered > WWTP > Aerobic digester >...
AATTGCCAGAGAAGAAGGTGACCGCCTTCATCGGGCCATCCGGTTGCGGCAAGTCGACGCTGTTGCGCACCTTCAACCGCATGTTCGAGCTGTACCCGGAGCAGCGTGCCGAAGGCGAAATCCTGCTCGATGGCGAGAACATCCTGACCTCCAAGAAGGACGTGTCGCTGATGCGGGCCAACGTCGGCATGGTCTTTCAGAAGCCCACGCCGTTCCCGATGTCGATCTACGACAACATTGCGTTCGGCGTGAATCTTTTCGAGACCTTGCCGCGCGTCGAGATGGACGAGCGAGTCGAGTGGGCTCTGAAGAAGGCGGCGCTGTGGAACGAGGTCAAGGACAAGCTCGGCCAGAGCGGGTCCGGGCTGTCCGGCGGCCAGCAGCAACGCCTGTGCATCGCGCGCGGTATCGCGATCAAGCCCGAGGTGCTGCTGCTCGATGAGCCTTGCTCTGCGCTTGATCCGATCTCGACCGGCAAGATCGAGGAGTTGATCCACGAACTGAAGTCCGATTACACCGTGCTGATCGTGACGCACAACATGCAGCAGGCAGCCCGAAGCTCGGACTACACGGCTTACATGTACCTGGGAGACCTGATCGAATTCGGCCCGACCTCGGATATCTTCATGAAGCCAAAGAAGAAGGACACCGAGGACTACATCACCGGCCGATTCGGTTGACATCGGCCGCAACAATTCAGGGAATCCGACATGACTGACAAACACCTTTCCACGCAGTTCGACGCCGAACTCAGCGGCATCTCGACCCGCGTGCTCGAGATGGGCGGACTGGTCGAATCCCAGGTTGCGCAGGCGGTCTACGCGCTGACACACTTCAGCGCCGAGACTGCTTCGCAGGTGCTGGTGCTTGAGGAGACCGTCAACTCGATGGAAGTCGAGATCGATCGAGATCTGTCGAGCATCATTGCCCGTCGGCAGCCCACCGCACGCGATCTGCGCTTGCTGATCGCCATCAGCAAGACAATCGCCAACCTGGAGCGCGTCGGCGACGAGGCCGCGCGAGTGGCCCGCACCGTGCAGCGTCTGATTAACACCGGGGTGTCCAGCCGGCTGCGCTTGCCCGTAGCCGATCTGAAGTTCGAATCCGAGCTGGCCATCACCCAGCTGCGCAAGGCCCTCGACGCATTCGCCCGTCTGGATGTTGAAAAGGCGGTTGAGGTCCTGAAGCAGGACGATCAGATCGATCAGGAGTTCGAAGGACTGATGCGCAAGCTGATCACCTTCATGATGGAAGACCCGCGCACCATCTCGTCGAGCATCGATCTGGTGTTCGTCGCCAAGGCGATCGAGCGCGTCGGAGATCACGCCAAGAATCTCGCCGAACAGATCATCTACATCGTCAAGGGCACCGATGTGAGGCACAACTCCATCGAGGACGTCGAGACCATGGTGCGATGAATCAAACGACTGGGAGCCGCGGATGAGCCGTGTACTGGTGGTCGAGGATGAGTCGGCGATTGCCGAGCTGATAGCCATCAACCTGCGCCATGCGGGCTACGGTGTGACGATAGCTTCGGATGCGGATCAGGCACAGATCGAGGTCGATGGCATATTGCCCGACTTGGTCGTGCTCGACTGGATGTTGCCGGGGCAGTCCGGGCTGGTGCTTGCCAAGCGTTGGCGCACGCAGGCCCGTACCCGCGAGCTGCCCATCATCATGTTGACCGCTCGTGCCGAGGAGGGGGACATGATCTCCGGACTCGATGCCGGCGCGGACGACTACCTGACCAAGCCGTTTTCCACGAACGAATTGCTGGCCCGCATCCGTGCGGTGCTGCGCCGCAAGGCTCCCGAGGCGCTCGACACGATGGTCGACGTGGCCGGGTTGAAGCTCGACCCTGCGACTCGGCGTGTGGCACGCGATGACCGCGAAGTGCGCATCGGACCGACCGAGTTCCGCCTGTTGCATTTCTTCATGACGCATCCGGAGCGGGTCCACAGCCGCGCTCAACTGCTCGATCGTGTGTGGGGTGACCATGTATTCATCGAGGAGCGCACTGTCGATGTTCATGTGAAGCGTTTGCGAGAGGCGCTGGACCCTGTGGGCTGCTCCCGCATGATTGAAACCGTTCGGGGTGCGGGCTATCGCCTGACTCAGCAAGCTCAGTTGCTCTCAGCCTGATAGAACCTGACGCCATCTGCCATGGGCTGGTTGATTCCCCGCTTGCTGGGCGCCTTGCTCAGTGTGTTGCTGGCAGGTACGCTGGGCCGGGTCATCGGCGGCATGTTGCACTGGCCTGTTGCCGGGGCGCTGGCCGGTGCCATGGTTGGAGCCTTTGCCTATTCGCTGATCGATGCGCTTCGGGGCCAGCGGTTCATGGAGTGGTTGCGATCACAGGACGGCAACCCGGCGCCCCGCGATGCGGGCTTCTGGGGGGAAGTTGGTTACCGCGTCGAGCGTTCGATGCGGGCCCTCGAGCGGCAAGTGATCAATGAACGGATCCGACTCGAGCAGTTCCTGTCGGCGATCGAGGCGTCGCCGAACGGGGTGATGCTGCTCGATGAAAACGACCAGATCGTCTGGTGCAATTCAGTCGGAGCGGATCATTTCGGACTCGATCCGCAGCGCGATCGCATGCAGGCGATCACCAACCTGGTCCGGGCACCGATCTTCGTGGCCTACATGCAGGCGGGTGTTTTCGATGAGGCGGTGAGTTTCCCCGGTCCCGGAGCACGGGGAACCGTGTCGGTTCTGGTCAAGGCCTACGGCGACGGCATGAAGCTGATCCTGTCGCAGGACATCACCGAGCGTGAGCGCAACGACAGCATGCGGCGCGGATTCGTCGCCAACGTGTCGCACGAGATCCGCACGCCGTTGACCGTGCTGTCCGGGTTCATCGAGACGATGTCGAGTCTCCAACTGACGGAGGTCGAGCGGCGTCGCGTCATAGAACTGATGGCGCAGCAGGCTCAGCGAATGCAGCTTCTCGTCGGCGATCTGCTGACGCTGGCGCAGCTCGAAGGCAGCCCGCGCCCAGGATCCGACCGGTGGGTGTCGGTCCGCCAGTTGCTGATGCAGGTGCACGCCTCGGCCGAGGCGCTGTCGGCTGGTCGCCATACGCTGGTGTTCGGCAGCCTGTCGACGGCAGACAACGCCAACGATTCGATTGCCGGTGCCGATCAGGAACTGCACAGTGCCATCGCCAACCTGGTCAACAACGCCATACGCTACACACCTGCCGGCGGCTCCGTGCACGTGCTGTGGTCGATACACAGCGATGGTGTGGGTGAGCTCGAAGTTCGCGACACCGGTATCGGCATCGCCAAGGAACACCTGCCGCGGCTGACGGAACGCTTCTACCGCGTTGATGGCAGCCGTTCGCGAGACACGGGCGGCACGGGCCTCGGGTTGTCCATCGTCAAGCATGTCGCGCAGCGACATGGCGGCGAACTCGAGATCAGCAGCGAACCCGGTCAGGGCTCCAGCTTCAAGCTGTTGTTCCCCGCTGCACGGGTGAGATCCGCAGCGAAATCGACGGATCTCGCGGAAGGCGATGCCAGCGCGCCGGCTTTGGTCGAGAACAGCCACGTTGACATCACCTGAATTGCCGGCGGTCTGGAACGGCTTTGCGACGGGAGCAACTCAACGCGCAGTCGCCGCCTTGTCGCGTCCCTCTCGGCCGTAGATCACCATCCACTCCGTGCGGTCGGTGGGTCGGGATTCTCGCGCCACGCGAGTCCAGCCAGGCGGCGCCGGCGGCCGCTTGCCCTTGCGGGGCTCGACTTGAAGCAGGTAGCCACACTCGGTGCTGGTTGAACTGCCGCTGGCGTCGACACGGAAACCGCCGAAGTATTCCAGTGCGGCCTGGAAGCTGCGCTGAATGCGAGGCGTGGCGATGCAGGCATCCTGGGGCACGTGCATCGCCACGCGGTCGACCAGCGGCCGGTAGCTGCGCGCGTAGTCCAGCACGGGCAGCATGAGCGTCATCACCAGCAGCCAGCACAGGGCCACACCACTCGCGGGCAAGACCAGGCTTTTCCACATCGCGTGCTGGTTGCGGCCGGTTCGCCATCGAACGAGCCAGACCCACGCCAGACTGCCCGCGGTGGCCAGAATGAGTGCAAGCAATGAGAACTGTGGCGTGAATCCCGGAGCCAGCTTCACGACGTTCTGAGCCGGACGCACTGGAAAGCCGATCTGCATCGACGCGTAGATGACCCAAAACGCGATCGCGCAGACGCTGAAAAAGAACACGGAGAACCAGTCGACGGCTGCCGCCGTGCTGCGCTTGAGTGTCGGCAATGCAAACGCCGCGAGCAGTGCCCAGGCGGGAAGCGACAGCATCAGCACCCGGTCCTGTCCTCCTCCCACGATGCTGGCGACGGCGGTGACAGCCGCGCAACCCAGGGGAACGGCGATGTGCCGGTTGAGGATGTGGCGCCGCCAACGCCACAGCGTCCACAGTGCCATCGGCCAGGCCGGCCAGAGGAACCACAGCCACTGCCGGGGAACCGCCAGCACCTGATCAAGTGTGCGGTAGTTGCCCACCTGCCATGCCCAGAGGTCGAGTCCGGTCGAGAACGCGGCCGTCGCGGCGGTTGCACCAGCGACCCAGGGCGCGAAGCGGCGCACGATCGGATAGTTGGATCTGGCGCTCACCGCAATGCCTATCGCGCCCAACGCCACGGCGATCGTGGGCGCGCCACAGGCGGCGAGCGCGGGCAGGCTGATCATCAGGGCGACCTTGGGTCGCGGACCGCGGAACGGACTGGCAGCCAATGCGTAGATGAACAGTGCCACGCAAGCCAGTTGCCCGAGTTCAGGCGTGGTCTCGTGTCCGAGTTGCAGCAGACCCAGCGTGGCGATCAGCGCGAGCAGCGCACCATCGGCCATGGCCCTTGCATAGTCGATGGGGTCGGCCTCGCCTCCGAAGGCGAAGGGCAGGGGCTGAGCGGCTTCAGTGCGCGCCAGATGGTATGCGGCGTGCCAGGTCAGCAGCAGCACCGACACCAGCAGCATGGCGAACGGAATACGTGCTGCCAGAGCCGGATCGACCCAGGGACCGAGCAGTCGGATGAATGCCGCACCGAGCCAGTAGGGAAGCGGGGACGGGTCGGCCGCCACCCCGCCAATCGCTGGCATCCACCAGGATGAACGGCCATCGACCATGCTGATCATGTAGCCGAACGCCGTCACATCGGCATTGCGCCAGGGATCGCGTCCGAAAACCCCCGGCAGAACATACGCTGCGCAGAACAGCAGCAGTGCCCAGCGCGGGAGGCGCTGTACAGCGCGCTGCGACACCAGGGCGGGGTTCAGTGAGGAATTGATCATCCAAAAAAAAGGCAGCCTAGGCTGCCTTTCTGATCGTGCAGGCGCAGCCGCCCCGCGTTACTTCTTCAAGTGCGCAAACTTGTTGCGGAACTTCTCGACGCGGCCGCCGAGAGAATCGACGCTCTTCTGCGTGCCAGTGTAGAACGGGTGCGATTCGCTGGTGGTTTCAAGCTTGAACAGGGGCACTTCGCGACCGTCGTCAAGCTTGATGGTTTCCTTCGTCGTGGCGCACGAACGCGTGACGAACTTGAATCCGTTGGACAGGTCCACGAAGCACACGTCGCGGTAGTTGGGGTGAATGCCGTCTTTCATTGGAACCTCTGAGCTATGTCGCGGGAGCCACGCCGAACCATTCGGCGCACTTGCCACTGTGAGGGAAACCTCGAATTATAGGTCGATCCAGCCCAAAACAATCGGGCAGAGACCGCTCAACCGCCGCGACGCATCATGTCGAAGAAATCGTGGTTGGTCTTGGTGGACTTCATCTTGTCCAGGATGAACTCCATCGCCTCGATTTCGTCCATCGGATAGAGCAGCTTGCGCAGGATCCAGGTCTTCTGGAGGATTTCAGGCTTCAGCAACAACTCTTCACGACGAGTGCCCGACTTGTTCAGCAGGATCGACGGATACACGCGCTTCTCGGCCATGCGTCGATCGAGGTGGATTTCGCAGTTGCCGGTGCCCTTGAACTCCTCGTAGATCACCTCGTCCATCCGGCTTCCGGTATCGACCAGCGCGGTGCCGATGATGGTCAGCGAGCCACCCTCCTCGATGTTGCGGGCCGCACCAAAGAAGCGCTTCGGCCGCTGCAAGGCGTTGGCATCGACGCCGCCGGTCAGCACCTTGCCGCTGGATGGCAACACGTTGTTGTAGGCGCGGGCCAGCCGGGTGATCGAGTCGAGCAGGATCACCACGTCCTTCTTCATCTCGACAAGACGCTTCGCGCGTTCGATCACCATCTCGGCAACCTGCACGTGACGCTGCGCTGGTTCATCGAAAGTCGAGCTGATGACCTCGCCGCGCACGGTGCGCTGCATCTCGGTCACTTCCTCGGGTCGTTCATCGACCAGCAGCACGATCAGGTGCGCTTCGGGGTAGTTGGCGACGATGGCGTGTGCGAGCTGCTGCATCATCACCGTCTTGCCGCTCTTCGGCGCAGACACCAGCAGGGCGCGCTGGCCCTTGCCGATCGGCGCGATCAGATCGACGATGCGCGCGGTGATGTTCTCATCGGACTTGATGTCACGCTCCAGCTTGAACTGCTCCTTCGGGAAGAGCGGCGTCAAGTTCTCGAACATGATCTTGTTCTTGCTCTGCTCCGGTGTCAGGCCATTCACCTTGTCGACCTTGACCAGAGCGAAGTAGCGTTCGCCATCCTTGGGTACGCGCACTTCGCCTTCGACATCGTCACCGGTGTGCAGGTTGAAGCGGCGGATCTGGCTGGGACTGAGGTAGATGTCGTCGGTGGACGCCATGTAGCTGGCATCCGGCGCGCGCAGGAAGCCGAATCCGTCGGGAAGCACTTCAAGCACGCCGTCGCCGAACACCTGTTCGCCGCCCTTGGCGCGCTTCTTCATGATCGCGAACATCAGCTCCTGCTTGCGCAGGCGCGTGACGTTCTCGATCTCCAGCGCCTCACCCATCGTGATGAGTTCGGAGACGTGGAGCGCTTTCAGTTCAGACAGGTGCATGGAGGCGAAACCGGGAAAATGATCAACAGGTGTATCCGGGCACGAGCGCAGCCTGCTGTCAGGTGCTTCCGTGATTCGGCGCCGACATTGACATGTCGCGCAACGATCGGGAGGGGGAGGGCCGCCGACTTGTGGTCTGGCGGAATCACTGGGCTACCGGAATCCGAGAGTGGGACTGCGGGCGATCGACAAGGTGGAGCGGAGAACTCCACCCGACAGCGGCAGATTATAGGTTGCCGTCGATGAATGCTGTCAACTGGGCTTTCGTGAGGGCGCCGACCTTGGTCGCCGCGAGTTGCCCGTCCTTGAACAGCATCAGCGTGGGGATACCACGAATGCCGTACTTGGCTGGCACGTCACGGTTGTCGTCGACGTTCATTTTCGTGACCTGCAGACGACCATCGTAGGCTTTCGATACCTCGTCGAGGATCGGTGCGATGGCTTTGCAGGGACCGCACCATTCGGCCCAGTAATCCACCAGCACCGGCTTGCTGGACTGGATGACGTCGCTGTCGAACGAGGCGTCGGAGGTGTGTGTGATCAGTTCGCTGCTCATGGGGTTGTCCTTGGTACGAGCGAGCCCGGAGGTAGGCTGCAAGGCACAATGATTTTGGCACATCGGGTGCTTTGGCTTGCGTCCTGCGAGGCTGGCGAGACGAGTCCTTTTCTATCGCCACGATGACAAAAATCTTTCTCGATATCGCGGACAGCGACCCCTGGTCGTCCGCAACGACCGCGTCGGTGTCCTGGGCACGCGAGCAAGGCGTGAGCCTGCGCGACGCCGTGTTCCTGGTTCCGTTCGCACAGCACCTCCCACTCGCCCGCCAGGCCTGGGGGGATGTCGAGACGTGGATGCCGCGGGTCGAAACGACCCAGACCCTGGCCCGCAGCGCAGCACCTCCCGAGCCGGTGGCGGAACTCGACGTCTGCTTCGATGCCGCGCTGGACGAACTGACCGCCAGGCGCCTGCTGCGCGGACAGGCAGCCTTTGCGGCGTGGTCGCGCCGGGATCCGCAGGCCTTCGATCAGGCCGCGAACGCAGTGATGCAGACCGCGCAGGCGATCGCCCGGGCGATCGCGGCCGTGCCCCCGGTTCATCGGGCGGCGCGCGGTGCATCGATTCGCGAGATGCTCGGCGCGGTAGGAGGCGTCGGTGGCACGGAGCGGCATCTCGCGCGCATTGCATTCGAGTGGGCCGCTGCCACGATCGTGCAGCCGACGGATGTACTTTTCTCGCTGAAACCGTCCGCGTGGATCGTTGTCCAGGCCGGCGGGGTCGACGCCCTCACGCAGGCGATCGTCGATGCCGCTCCGGGCAGCTGCCCTGTCCTCTGGATCGATACCGATCCAGCCGGCGATGACGTCATCCGGGCCATGGCCGCACAGGCCCGTGTACAGGTGCAGGTCTGCAGTGACTTCGAGGACGAGGCGCAACGCGCTGCCGCGCAGGTGCTTGCCGATCTGTCTGTCCATGGGGCTCCGGTGGCGTTGATCGCGCAGGATCGCCTGCTGGTGCGGCGGGTTCGCGCACTGCTCGGCCGACGCGCTGTGCCGTTGCGCGATGAAACCGGATGGACGCTTTCGACCACGCGCGCAGGCGCGAGCGTGGGCCTGCTACTGCGTGCTGCCGCACCGACTGCCACGGTGGACGACGTGCTTGATGCGATCAAGTGCTGGCCTTCATCGGTGGTCGATCCGGCAGCTGTTGCTTCGCTCGAGTTCACCCTGCGTCGCCGCCATTGGGCTCGGCCCTCCGCCGTCGATCCGGACAAACTGACTTCAGGTGCGGCAGCGTTGTGGGAGCTTGCCGCGCAGGCCACCGAGCCATTGCGCGGGGCTGGCGCGCAGCCTCTTTCAGGCTGGTGCGCCCGCGTCCGCGCAGCGATGCAGGCCAGCGGGCTGGCAGCCGCGCTCGCGCGAGATGACGCCGGTCAGCAGGTGCTTGCCTCGATGCATCTGAGCGGGAGCAGCGCTCTGGAGGGGCAGACCGAGAAGCTCACGCTGTCGGACTACGCCCGCTGGGTCGACGCAGCCCTTGAGCACTCGACCTTTGTTCCCGCTTCACCCGATGAGCCGGCCGTGATCGTGATCCCGGCTCCCCGTGCCATGCTGCGACGGTTCACAGCGATCGTGTGGCCAGGGGCGGACGAAAAGCACTTGGGCGCTGCACCCTCGCCGCATCCGCTGCTGAACGACGTCGAGGCGACAGCACTCGGCTTGTCGACCGCGGCCGAGCGGCGCGAAGGCGAGGTGCTGGCATTCGCCCAGGCCTTGCGCGGCGCTCCGGTGACACTGCTGCGGCGCACCGACGACGATGGTGAAACCGTGTCGCCCAGCCCCTTGCTCGAGCGGCTGATGTCTGCCCGTCGTGAATCCGGGCTGATGCCACTCGGCGAGGCGCCCGATCCGCGTGCCGTGCAAGTCACTTCGCCGACGCCGGTCCCACGCCCGCTGCCTTCTGCTCCGGCTCTTCTGCCGGATCGATTGAGCGCCAGTGCGTGCGAAGCTCTGCGAGCCTGTCCCTACAGCTTCTTCGCGCTGCGCATGCTGGGGCTGCAGCCGGCCGAGGAACTCGATGGAGAAGTCGAGAAGCGCGACTACGGCACGTGGCTGCATGAGGTTCTGGAACGATTTCACCGGACTCGCCCGCCCACCATGAACGCGCAGGACGATGCCCTTGCTCTGGCTTTGGCGGCCGCTGCTGCGCAGGCCGACATGGGACTTTCCGACGGCGATTTCCTGCCGTTCGCAGCGACGTTCGAGCGCTTTGCGCCCCGCTATGTCGAATGGCTGCAGGCCCGCGATCGAGATGGTGCGCAGTGGCTGGATGGCGAACGTGAATGGACGGCTCAACCCGAGGCCTGGCGGGGCATCTCGATGCACGGCGTGATCGACCGCATCGACAGCATCGACCTTGCGGCAGGCCCGGTGACGCAGTTGATCGACTACAAGACCGGCAGCACGAGTGCCCTGCGCGACAAGGTCAAACAGCGCCAGGAAGACACGCAGCTGCCTTTCTATGCGGCGCTGGCCATCGAGCAGGGCAGGCGGGCCGGCGGGATCGGCCCGCTCGATGCGATCTACCTGTCGCTTGATGACTCCCAGAAGATCGTTGAGGTGAGTCACCCCGGTGTAGAGCAGAGTGCCGAGGCGCTGGTGGATGGATTGGGACGGGACCTCGCGCGCCTGGCTGGTGGTGCGGTGCTGCCCGCACTCGGCGAGGGAGTGGCCTGCGAGCACTGCGATGCCCGAGGACTGTGCAGGCGGGATCAGTGGTCCGTGATCCCCGCCACGGGGGCGACCCTGTGAACGCGCCGAACGTTGCGCTGCGGCCTGCCTATCTCATAGACGGCGCCCAGGTCGATGCGCAGGACTTCTACGCCGTCGCCTGCGATCCGCGCCGGCACGTTGTCGTCGAAGCCTGCGCGGGCGCCGGCAAGACCTGGATGCTGGTGTCACGCATCCTGCGCGCGCTGCTCGACGGTGCCGAGCCACAGGAGATCCTCGCGATCACGTTCACGCGCAAGGCGGCCGGCGAGATGCGGGCCCGGCTAGCCGAGTGGTTGACCACGCTGTCGGCCGATGTCGGCACCGAGGCGCAGCGGGTCGAGGCCTTGCAGCAGCGCGGGATCGACGCGGCCACCGCGCAGCAACTCGCGCCAGCGCTTGCCGGCCTGCAGCAGCGATTGCAGCGCGCCGGCCGTTCGGTCGAGATCCGCACCTTCCACGCCTGGTTCTCGCAGTTGCTGAAGGCCGCGCCGCTCGATCTGCTGATCGAGCTGGGCGTGCAGCGCGACGCACAGATCGTCGAGGACATCGCCGATCACGAGAGCGAGGTCTTCCGCCGCTTCCACACTGCGATTGCGGCCGACGAGGCACTGCGAGCCGACTTCCACCATCTCGTCCAGCGGCGCGGTCGATCGCAGTTGCGCAAGTGGCTGGACTCCGCGTGGTCCAAGCGCGTCGAGATCGAGCTCGCCGATGCGGCCGGCACGCTCGAGTCCAGCGTTGCGGTGCCTTCTGCATCCCGGCCGGGGGCGCAAGTCGGTGTGCACCCGGCGCAGTGGGTGCGGATTCCGTTGGCGCGGCAGACGCTGCAGTGTTGTGCGTCGGCGCTGGGTGCCGGTGGCAAGGCCAAGCAGACGACTGCGGCGCGAGCCATCGAGGCTGCGCTGTCTCAGGAGGCTCGGACTGGCGATGACTCCGAGGTGTTCGACGCCTTCTGGGCGGCTCTTTTCACGCAGAAGGACACGCCGCGTCTGGGCCTCGGCGACGGGCCCGAGCAACGTGCCGCGATCGACCTGCTGGTCGAATTGCGCCAGGCGATCGCACAGCACGAAGCGCACGAAGAGCACCTGCAGATGGTTCGTCTTTCCCGTGTCCTGTTCGCCGAACTCGCAACCTACAAGCGGTCGCGGGGGCTCGTCGAGATGGCGGATCTCGAACGCTGTGCAGTCGCGCTGCTGGGCGACTCGACGTTGTCGGCCTGGGTGCAGGAGCGGCTCGATGCGCGCGTTCGCCATCTCCTGATCGACGAGTTCCAGGACACCAGCCCGCTGCAGTGGCATGCGCTTGCGGCGTGGCTGTCCGGTTACGCGGGCGCAGGCGGTGGTGCCAGCGGCCAGCGCCCGCCCAGTGTCTTCATCGTGGGCGACCCGAAGCAGAGCATCTACCGGTTCCGCCGCGCCGAGCCCAAGGTCTTCGAGGCTGCGCGTGATTTCGTGAAGCAAGGCCTTGAAGGACAGGTGTTGAGCTGCGACCACACCCGTCGCAATGCTCCCGAGGTGCTGGCCGTGCTCAACAGCGTGTTCAAGCAGGCGGGCCGGGACGGTGAGTTCGCCGGTTTCCGTCCGCACACCACGGCGCTGGAGCCGGTGTCCGGTGCGGGCGTCTGCAGTCTGCCGCTCGTGCTTCGGGAAGCAAGGGAGCGCGACGACGCAGCCGATGGGCAAGTCTGGCGCGACACACTGTCAGTTGCGCGTGTCGAACCTGAACAGCGCCTGCGCCAGCAGGAAGCGGATCGCGTCGCATGGGCCGTGCGCGATGTCCTTGCGGGAGGCGTGAAGCCCGGCCAGGTGCAGGTGCTGTGCCGAAAGCGTGAATCACTTCGGCTCGCGGCCGGCGCACTCGAGTCGCTCGGTGTGCCCTGCGCGGCGGTCGAGGAAGCCGCACTGTTCGATGCGCCCGAGGTTCGTGATCTCGTTGCCGTGCTCGATGTGCTGGCATCCCCCAGCCATGCACTGTCGCTGGCGCAGGCGCTGAAGAGCCCGATCTTCGGTTGCAGCGACGACGATCTGGTGCAGCTGGCAACTGCTGTGGCCGCCAGCCGCGGTGGCGGCGAGGTGCCCCGTCGCCCGCCCGATCCGCTGGCCTGGTGGAGTGCACTGCACGGCGTAGCTGAACCCAGCGCCGCACTGAGGCGTGCCCGTGCGTTGTTCGGCCTGTGGCAGCAAGCTGCTGCCGTGCTGCCTCCGCATGACCTGCTGGATCGCATCGTCGATGAAGGCGAGGTGATGCAGCGCACTCTGGCCGCGGTGTCACCGACGCGGCGCGCTGCCGCGCGGGCTGCCATCGATGCCCTGCTTGCGCAGTCACTGATGCTCGATGGAGCGCGTGGCTCGACTCCGTACAACTTCGTGCGTGCGTTGCGACGCAGGCGCCTGAAGATCGCCGCGCCCGCGCAGCCTGATGCGGTGCAGTTGCTGACCATCCATGGCGCCAAGGGACTGGAGGCCGAAGTGGTCTTCATCATGGACACCCAACCCGAGCCCAACGTCGCCGACACCGCGACCCTGCTCGTGCAGTGGCCGGTCGAATCGCGGCATCCGGTGTGCTGCGCCTTCGTCTACGCCGAGTCCCGGTGCCCACCACTGCTGCAGACCTTGTTCGAGGCAGAGGTGGCAGCGCGGCGGCGCGAGGAACTCAACAGCCTGTACGTGTCGATGACGCGTGCCAAGCACCGCGTGGTCGTCAGTGCCACCGTGCCGCATCACGCGTCGAAGGTGTCCTGGTGGCAGCGTCTGGAGCCGCACGCGGCCGCCTGGTCCCCTGAACCAGCCGTCTGCGCGCCCGCCGAAGAGGCGGGGGCCGACCTGAGCCTGAAGGTGCTGCCTGCCTGTGAACCACCGCGCCTGGCCGCCGCCGTGCCGGCCGAGGGGGTTCGGGATAGGGGCGACGAATGCAGTGCCGCCAGCCGGCTTGGCCAGGCGGTGCACCGGGTGCTGGAATGGGCGGTGCGCGGCGAACTGCCGGGTGCCGGCGCGCTCGATGCCCTGGGTGCCGCTGCGGCTCGAGAGTTCGGCGCCGAGCCTCCGGCAGTGCAGCGTGTCGCGGTCGCGATCCTGCGTAGTGCGGCGTGCCAGCGCTTCTTCGATCCTGCCGGCTTGATCTGGGCCGGCAACGAGGTCAGCGTGACTGACGGTGGCGAGGTCCTGCGCATCGACCGGCTGGTTCACCTGCGTGAGGCGGGCCCGGGGGGCGCCTCGCAACGGGCGTCTGGCGGCGTCTGGTGGGTCCTCGACTACAAGCTGAGCGAGGCGCCGCAGGAACTCGAATTGCACCGGCTGCAACTGCAGCGCTACCAGCGGGCGGTTTCGCGCCTGCAGCCGCAAGCCATCGTGAAGGCGGCCTTCATCACTGGCCGGGGTGCGGTCGTCGAGCTGGACTGAGGTGGCTCACCCGCCGCCTGGGTCCAGCCTGCGGCCGGGCCGAAGCTGCTGAAAACAAGGCCTGGCGAGTCAAATGCACGGCAAACGCCCGTGAATTCATCGCTTGGCGCCTGCCGGGGTCCATTTCCAATAGAAAGCATCCGATATCCCTGACCATGACCGGCAATCCCCCTTCCTCCGCCAGCGCACGACCGAGCCAGCTGGGTCGCAACTTCGGCCGCTTCGAGCTGCTTCAACTGCTGGGCAAGAGCCAGGGCAGCATGGTGTGGCTGGTCAAGGATCCGCATCTCCAGCAGGAGCTGGTGCTCACGCTGCCGAGAGTGCAGCCGGTCGACCCGGCGGCACTCGAGCGCTGGCTCATGCCAGTGCGCCATGCGGCACGCCTCGTTCACCCGAACCTGGCGCAGGGCGTCGAGGTTGCCGTCCAGGAACACTGGCCGTACGCAGCCGTCGACCGATCGAAGGGTGTCACGCTGGGCGAATGGCTGGCGCTCCATCCCAAGCCTTCTCCGATCGAAGCGGTGGGCTGGGTCTGTCAGGTGCTGGAAGCGCTTGCCTTTGCCCACGAGGCCGGTACCGCCCATCACGATCTTCAACTGCACAGCCTGCTGATCAACGACGCAGGCCACGTGCAATTGATGGCTCTGTCCACTTCCAGCACCCAGGGAACGCCAGCAGCCGCCGATGGTGTCCGGCGCG
>Ga0073904_10002340_pt1 | contig 14335 bp, 12 predicted proteins | sample KloWWTrecipitate_FD_66668 | JGI IMG/M metagenome (GOLD analysis project Ga0073904, IMG submission 66668) | Active sludge microbial communities from Klosterneuburg, Austria, studying microevolution and ecology of nitrifiers - Klosterneuburg... | ecosystem: Engineered > WWTP > Aerobic digester >...
GGTGCTGCTTTTTCGACAGTTGGGTTGCTGCTGTATTGTGGCTTTTTCTTTGCCGAAAAAGAGGCACTGGGCTTTTCTTTTTTTTGTTTTGCGTTAGGGCGGTAGGGGAATGTTTGCTTTTGCCTGATAGTAATGTATGCCGTTTATACAGTAGCAGCTAAAAACCCACTCTGCACACTAGGCGTTGTTGGAAACTATTTCTTGGTGAGAGTTTTCATTTTAGAGAGCAAATGGGTTTGCCAGTAATTACTTTCAGGTAGAATATTATAGGATTGGAGAAATTATGGGGCAAAAAATATTAACTTCCACCCACCAAAACTATTTCTATGAAGTTTCTCATTTTCATAACGGCCCCGTTACTACTTTCTTGCGGCCATAAAGGCGCAAAAGAAAAAGCAGAAATATCAAAACCTGATACTATAAAGACAATACAAGTTGTAAAAGAAGAACCGCTGGTTTACACCACACCTGACGAGGTTGCAGTGAATGAAATGCTGAAATCAAAGTTTGAAAACAAATGGCATGTGTTAAACGATATGGAGGCCAACTGGATGAAAGATGCCTTTGATTATTTTATCGTTCCAAAAAGAAAAGCAATCCCAAACTATCCATACATTACCAATGGGGACTATAACGCCGATGGCAAAGCTGACATGGCGGCCGTTGTAACTGATAGTTCAAAAAATAATTTCCGAATAGCAATTTTATTTGGAAAGGATAATATCCAATTATGGGAAGAGGATATTATGATTGATGCGGCACTCTCCACTATACCCAATTCAACTATCGAAGGCATGGATGGGGAAAAAATAAAGAAGATAAAACTTAAAGGTGATGGAATTAATGTGGAATATTTTGAAAAGGCCTCTTTTGTTCTTTATTGGGATAAATCCTCCTTTAAAAGGATACAGACCGGTGATTAATCAATAAACCAGTGTTTTCAAAAACAGAACTTGCCATTTGCTAAACTATCTAATGCTTAATTTTCTTATTATTTATAATACATCTAAAAAAACCAACATGAAAAAAGTATTCCTTATTATTTTATTATCCTCTTTTATGATTGCTTGCAGCAAAGCGAAAACCGCCAAACAAATTGCTGAAGAAGTATGCGATTGTTCAAAGAAAGCAAATGATTTACCTACTACAGACCCAACAAGAGCACAAGCCCAAAAAGATTGTGGAGTAAAACAAGTTGAAGCATGGGATAAGGTAAAAGACGATCAGAAAAAAGCTGATGAATTTAATAAAATTCTCAGCGTTTGTGCCACAGAACAAATTAATAAAAGCTTTGGCCAATAATAGCCCAAATTTAAAAGTCCCTGGTCGATAAGATCAGGGACTTTTCTTTTAGCTCAAGAGAAAGTATTTTCAGAAATCAAACAGGTTGTCTCTTCCTTGTTATGCAGGGCTTGACACCGTTTCAAGAACAGGGCAGGCTCCGGTATCTTTCTCATGGTGAATGGGGCCGCCAAACTTCATCATTTATTGTTTCATTCCGATAAACAAGTTCCGGCATAAAGCAGAGAAATTTAATATCTTTAATACATAACGAGGTGTTATGAAAAAAGAATTGATTGCAGAACTGTATAAATGTGCTGATAGCCTTGCAGAAGAATTAACTAGACACAATGTGATTGCTAAAAACTTGAAAAGCAAAACAGCCATTTGTAAAGAACATAGTAAGAATGATTTTGCGGTACGCAAAATATTGAAAGAAAGAGTTGTGTAGACGAAGGGGTCGAATTCGACTCCTTTCTGTTTCAGGCAGGAATATTCCCGTTAGAAAAAATACCTGTTTACAAGACATGGCTGGGAAATAGGGACTTTTAATGTAAGTTTATTTAATAGATTTACTACAATAGATAATTAATTTGCAAATCAATTATCATGAAATCAATTATTAAAATAACCGGGATTGTATTTCTTGTTTTATCATTATCATTTACGGTTACTGTGCAGGCGCAGGCAAGTAAAGAACTTAAAGAACAATTTTTAAAAATAATGGAGGCGTTTCCGACTGGCTTTGTTACTCTTAAAAATGGAGCACCAAAGTATGATATCAAAAACAACAGTTTTTATTCAAAAGTGAATATTAGTGGTACTAAATATTGCAGGCTGGAAAAAGTGGATAAAACAGAGAAACTGGAGTATAAGGCTAATATCGAATCTGATGACGACCTGTCTTCGTCAGTTTTTGATAAAATATATTCGGAATGGAAAGCTACAATAGCTTCACTTGACTTTAATGGTGTGCCGCTGGTGCCTTATACAACAACCAAATATGATAACGGGGGTAAATATGAGATGTATGTTAAAGGCAGTGCATGGCGGCTTAAAACAGAAGGTATATCCATTGATAAAAAATATTTTGACTTTACTATCCGGTTGGAGTATTTGGACTTAGATCAGGGCGGCTTAATGCTGCAAATACTTATAACAGACAACTGAATCTACTTTCCAGACGAGTGTCGGATGGTCTCGCCTCAGGCGAAATGTATTGGGCCGTGGCACTCGTCGTACTACGGAGTTATATTACAGATTTACGCCGAGTCCACTCTGCACATAACTTGTCCCACCTTTAGCGGTAAGGCATGGCTGGGAGACACGGCTGGGAACTAAAAATAATTAATGCTATAGGAAGTTATTTTTTCAACATCCCTGTTGCTGAACATACTTTGCATTTTTCAGTCATCCATCTTGAAACAGTGCGGGGTGTTTTTTTAATATAAAGATTAAAGCTTATCTGCTCCCATTCTTTAGTTGTTTCTTCTTCTATTTGATAACTTGTTTGTCCCAAGCCTTTGCAGGCACTACAATGTTTTAGTTGTTGTTCGCTGTACCTATAGTAATACCTGAAGTCGCTGCCTTCTATACCTTTACTGGAATAACCAGTACTGGAGGCTTTATACAGGATAAAGTATGTGTCAGTTGCACAGTCCCATGATTGCAATATAAATTTTTCATGCCGCTTATCTTTATGCTCTACTGTGCTGCCTGCCGGAAAATTGTAACCTACAGGTATTTTTCTCTCCTTACAGGGATCTTTAGGTATTAAAGGAGTTTTTGCGGCTATTTCCTTTTGCTGTAGCAACAATTTACCCTTTGTAATATAATTTTCTTTGGCTTCCTGCGGCACCAATAAACAGGAGGAAGTATCTGTTAAAGCCATGTGATATAAATCACCGGAAATTTCGCCTAATTTCTTAAAGTCACTCAGTCCGTAACTGTGCAAATCACCCAGATAGGAGCCTTCGTAATACACAAAACCAGACTCCTTATACACGGCACTGAATTTTGGCACTGTTACTTTTGCCCATCCTTTTGGTTGGCCGTTTTGAAAGCGGCCTTCTGTGGTATAATCCCATTGCACATTCCCCGGATTGTTTACAGTTTTCCTGACTCCACAACCCGATAATTTTCCTTCTTTAAAAGTACCTGTGCCGGTAACGCTTTTTAACCAACGCCATATACCATCAAACTCTTTGCCTGCATATATCAAGTAACCATGTAATATACCATCATATTCATTTTCAATCCTTGTTCCTTCTGTAAATGCATTATTTTTTATCTGCCCATAAAATATATTTTCTACATAATTATTGTTCCAGGTAAATTCTTTTTTCATAAAACTGGTTCCCTGTGGTGCACCGGTCTTGAATAACCCATAGAAAAGACTTTTATTTCCACTGATAATAATTGGGCCATCTGGTTTCCCGTTTAATAGGTTTCCATAAAAATTCCCGGTGTAGGTATATCCATCAACAGTATATGTAAACATATCTTTTTTGTCACCAGGTTTATTAAGTAATACAGGTGTAAAACCTGTTACAGCATTTTTATACAGCCCGCCTTCTTTCCATTCACCTTCCATCACTCCTTTAGTGCTGGTATATTTACCCGGTCCATCAAAAATATTATTATTAAAAAAACCAATATAGGTGCTGCCATCAAAATACTCAGCAATGCCGAATTGAAGTTCATAATCCATTTTTACCCAGCCTGAAAATTTCTTTATAGGACTGCCTTCGGCATATATAATTTCAGCCTTTCTTACGGTGCCACTATCATATTCACCTTTTACAGATTTATACTGGTTATTTCGCTTCGTCAGGTTGTAATCAACGCCCTCGCCGTGAAGCAGATAATTACGGGAAAAATATTTTTTCTGAATAGAAGAGTCAGCTTCTACAATAAAATTCCCTTCCAAGTACAGCGTTTTTTGTAATCCTTCATTGGTTGAAAAGTCAATGGTATCTAATGGTTGATAGGAAATAATTCCAGTAGATTTATATGTAGTTTGGTGCTGGTAAATTTTGCCTGAAAAATTCTTCCCGTTATTAGAAAATGTTCCGATCATTAACCTTCTCATGGCAAAAGCATCATTTCCACTATATAATGACCTGATAAGGACAAGGGTTCCATTTCCATTATTGCAATCGCCGTTTATGCAGCTAATTAATTGTTTTTTGTCTGTTACTTTATAAGAACGGGTTACCGGGTAAAAATCTTCAAATTTCATCTCTTGAGCAATCGAAGCAGTAGTTATAGCAATGCATATGCAACAAAGGAGAAATTTCATGGCATTTTTAATAATAAAAATTATGATTTGAAATTAAAAATAAATGTAAGTTTTTTTCCTCCAAATACAAAGAGCCGGGCGGGATGAGACTCGTCTACTTTCCAGACGAGTGTCGGATGGTCTCGCCTCAGGCGAGATGTGTTGGGTTTGTGGCACTGTTCAGACTACTGAGTTATATTACTGTTTTACGCCGAGTAAACTCTGCACATAACTTGTCCCGCCTTAGCGGGAAGGCATGGCTGGGAGACTCGGCTGGGAAATAAAAACCTTTTTAAATAAGTTCTCACTTTTTTGTTTCATAGCCCTTCTACAATTTCTATTTCCTCTTTGGTAAGGCCGTAGAGTGTGTATACCATCTGGTCTATTTCTTTATCGGTAGTATTGATTACCTCTTGTATGGCGTTGGCTTTTGCTTTTTCTGTTTCGAAATGCTGCATCCACTCTGTTTGCTCTGCAAGGCTGAGTTTTATTTTTTGTTTGGTTAACTCTTTTAAAAAATTGTTGAAAGTGAGGGTAGGCCAATCCTGTAACTTCTTACTAAATGCTATGCTTTCATATTTGGCCTGTAGCAGTTGTAATAAATGCTGCTTTGCAAGTTGCAGTTCTTTGTTTTTGGAAAGCATGATGTCTGCTTTCTGAATGAAAGGGAGCTGTTGTGTATTCTCAATATCTTTAATTGGCAACTTTGCTAAATGAAGTGGTTTGACCTCGTATTCATTAAAATATTTATTGAAAAAATAATCTAATAACTCACTATTTAATAGACAATAAATATATTTTAAATTATATCTATTTTCTTTTAGAACAATATTTGAGAGTCTATTCAAATTATAGTACTGCTCAGAATCAAAATAGCAAACTAATTTTCTTTTCATCCCTCGCCTTGTTCTTTGTACAAGGATTTTGGTTTCGGTAAATACATATTCTGGAGGTAATGCTCTTCCTCTTTCCCCTTTACTTTTCACAAATTCAGAATCATACATAATCCATTCCCCGTTCCAATCAACAAAATTTCTACCAATATCTTTGCCGTTTAGCATTCTGTGGTATCGACTATCTACTTTCCTTAATGACGTCATTTCCTCTTTTATATATCCAGTATTAATTCCTACAGTGCAGTAACAAATTTTTCCTAAATCAATTGAATCCAGCTTACATCGGTCAATTATACCCTCATGAATATTTGATAGATAAATGTTGAATGTACCATCAGTGTTATAGTATTTGTTTAGATTAATTTTATAGTCCTCTTCAAAATCTAAAAAATATCTATTTCTGTCCCGCTGTATTTTAATCCTTGTACCATCAGTTGAGTTTTTAGTTTTTGATATAAGGAACATTACACTTTCTACGACAACATTCTCAAAAATTGAAAGCCCCAAGTCAAAAAATTCTTTGATTTCAAATTCAGTAATTAGAATTTCTCTTAATTTTCGATAGGTATGGGCAGATAAAAATGTATTAGGCACAATGAAACTTGATAGGGAACCATTTCTTGTAAGTGAATCTATTTTCTCAATAAAGAATTTATACAAATCGAAATTGCCTTCAGTTGAATTAAAGGTTTCCTTAAAATATTTTTTTTCCTCTTCATTAATTGCATTGCGATATGTATAAGGTGGGTTTCCAATCACAATATCAAAGCCACCATTTTCAAATATGGATTTAAATTCTTGCTGCCAATTAAATGCTTTATCACCTGCTACGGCAGGGTCATCAATAAGACTGTTGCCGCATTTAATATTTTTGCTAAGGTCGTTTAGCTTTCTGCCTTTTTGGGCTGTACGTAACCAAAGACTGAGCCTTGCTATTTCTATGGCTTCATCATTTATATCCACACCAAAGAGATTGTTTTCGAGAATAGTGGTTTCTACATCGCTTAAGGCCATGGCATCGCCAAAGAGTTTTGCTCTTAGCTCATCTATATAGCCATGCTCTGCAATTAAAAAGTCCAGTGCCTGATTGAGAAATGCACCGCTGCCACAGGCTGGGTCGCAAATAGTAAGTTGGAAAAGCCAGGTGCGGTAATCGTCGAGCTTTTTTAATTTGGTTTCTCTTGCATCTTTCCGTTTGCGGTAGGCAAATTCATCGTCAGTAATATTGAGTTCTTCTTTTTTCTGGCGGCATAGTTCGCCTACGGTGTTTTCTACTATGTATTTGGTAATGTAACGAGGTGTGTAGAATACGCCGTCTTTTTTCCGTTTGGTTTTTGTTTTTTCTACGGCAGTGCCTTCGAGTTCTGCCTGTACTTCCTCAATTTCGGTAAGGCTATGCTCGAAGATGTGGCCGAGAATGTTTACATCAACTTCACTTTCGAAATCGTAATCGCTTAATTTTTTTGTGCCTGTAAAAAGAATTTTATCATCTATGGTAATGCTATCGAGTATTTCATCAGGAGCAAAGAGGCCACCGTTGTAGGCAAATATTTCATGGTGTTTGCCTTCATGTCCAGTATTAAGATATTCGAAGTATTTTCTGAATCTATTGAGAAGTGGTTCGTAACTATCGAGTTCTTTTAGCGTTTCCCATTGTTTTATTATTTCTCTTACACTGTTGGGAGGAACGAGCAGTCTGTCTTCTGCAAAGAGAATGAAGAGAAACCTATCGAGCAGCTTTTGTGTTTTTTTGAAAAGTTCCAGCTTGTTGTACTGTGGATTTTGTGCTACTATATTATTAAAGAGGTCTCTTTTGAATTGTGAGTAATCGGCATAAAGTTTTTTAGTAATACTTGCCTCTTGCGAAAGTGAAGACTCTTTGATAAGTGCAGGAATACCTTTTAAAATGTTTTGGCATTCCAAACAGCAAAATAAAAGTTCAAATTCTTCTTCGGTAAGAGTAAATAGATTGAATTCGATAAACTCTACTGCATCATTTATATAAAAGCGAAGCTTTTGAAAATTGGAAGTGATAACATAAATACAATTTGGATGACGGTGTTTGTAGCCGAAAGCTTGTTTTTCTACTTTGCCAAGTTCAGTTGTGTAAGTATCTTTTAATTCCAAAACTCCAACAACTTTACCATCAACAAGAATGGCACCATCGCTTTTAGTACTATCTGCCTCGGTTTTTTTCTCCAGTACAAAATTGTAATTAGGTTGTGGATTAAGTGTATAGCCTAGTACATTTACAAATAAATCTCTTACAAATCCTTCCTGGTATTCTTCTTCTTTAGCATTGAGAATGTTTTCCTGTATTTCAGGATTATGAAAATGATTTTTAAATAACTGATATTTATTAGAAAGATCGTCCTTATTAAAATGGCCAGTATATTGACGAAGAACTGATTGTTGGAATAATGACATAGATTAGTAATAGTTATCTATGCAATATAAAGAAAGCTGAATAGAATTACCGAACGTACAAGAGTGCGACCCCGCCCACTACACACAAAGCTCTTCGGCGGGGCAGGCAGCAACAGATGATGCTCAAGGAACTGATGCTCGGCTAATAATTATTTTAGTTATTAGCTTCGGAGTACAAGAAAAATCAACTCCCCACAATTTGTTTTACAGCGGCAACGAGTTTTTTACAATCGTCTATTGAATTAAAAATGGAAGGGGTTACCCGTACACAGCCTTGCGGGCCGAGGGTACGGCCTACGGTCATTATGTTGTGCTGGGTGTATAAGAGGTCGGCGGTTTGGGCGGCTGTGCTGCCAGTAATACGAAAGGCTGCTATGGCACCGGATAATTGGGGAGCGGCTGGTGTTACTACTTCTACACCCGGCTGCTGCAGCAGTGCCTGTACCCAATGGTTTTTTAAATAGTGCAGCCGGGCGGCAATTTTATTAATGCCGAGCATTTGGTGAAAGGCAATACTATCGGGTATGGTCATTATCACAGCAAAGGGTGTGGTGCCAAAATGTGCCAGCTTGCGAATATCAGCATCTGCGGCGGCAACATCGCCAAACAGGGCTTTGGTAGTGGCTATCTTTTCTTTTTTTATATAGAGTACACCGGCACCTACAGGGTTGCCGATCCACTTGTGCAGGTTGAGCCCTACATAGTCTGCACCAAGCCCGGCCAGGCTGAAAGGGATATGCCCGAGTGCATGGGCAGCGTCGCAAATGATATCTATACCCCGCTGCCGGGCCATGGCGGCAATTTTTGCTACGGGTACTATTAGCCCATTGATATTGGAGACATGGGTGAGGAGTATGACTTTTGTTTTGGGAGTGAGCTGTTGTTTGTACACTTCTACTATCTCCTCTTCGGTGGTGGGCAGCAGCGGCATGTCGAATGCTTTTATGGTTAGCTGTCCTCTTTTTTGAAGTAGCTGAAAAGTTTCTATCATGCTGAAATAGTCGAGCTGATTGAGCAGCACTTCGTCACCTGCCTTAAATGGATAACCTTGTATAGCGATATTCAATGCTTCGGTGGCATTGCGGGTGATGATGATTTCTTCGTCGGCCACTTTTAAAAACTGCGCCAGTTCTTTTTTTACGTTGGCGGCAATGGCGGGATATTCTTTTCTTGCAAACCTGGCTCCTTGTTTATTGGCTTTCTCTATATTTTTTTGAAATGCCTGCAATACTGGTTTGGGCTGCATGCCGTAATATCCGTTTTCGAGATTGATATAATCGGATGGTGTGTCGTAATATTTTTTGGCAATGCGTTTCCAGAATTTTTCATCGTCGGGGTCGGCGGTGGGGGTGAAGTCGGTGGGGTCTATGGTTGTTTTGTTTTCTTTTTCTTTTGCGGATGCTATTGATGGTAGGCTGGCGAGGATGAGGCCGGTGGAGATTTGTTTAAGGAATTTTTTTCGGGAATGAGGCATGTTTTAGTATTTACGATTTTGGATTTGGGATTTACGATTTGTGTTGGTGTAATTTAAGAATTATTCCATCTTGACAGATGTTGTTTTAAACAAGTTGACTTTCGTCATGGTGTATTTAATTATTACATGATCTTAATCATTTTGTAAGTGTTCCCAAAACATACTACTATTAAATTATTATTAAGAATTTGCTATATAGTTATGTAAATGAGATTGTAAATAAAATCATAATAGCGTATGGCAAAGAAAATCAGTAAAAAAGCTGTAAACAATAATGATAAAAAGAGTGATACGAAAGTGCTTCCACAGGTTGATACGTTAACAACCACTCAAGAGAGTGGAGAAAGTAAATATGCAGCGGAACGTAATGCGCCAGTAAAGAAAAATGTTAGCAGTAAGAAAAGTGATTCTATCAGCTTTAGAGAGTTGAAAAAATTGCTGTCAACGGATAGCTTACCCAGCCTTTTTAATGAAACCAATGGTACATTAAAAAAACTTCTTGCCGTAATAAAATATGAGAAAGAATTAGAACTGCTTCAAATTGAATTAGTAAAAATGCAGCAATGGGTACAGCAGGAAGGCAAACGGATTGTAATTATTTTTGAAGGCCGTGATGCTGCCGGAAAAGGAGGTGCTATACGACGGTTTATAGAGCATCTAAGTCCACGGTATATGCGAGCAGTTGCATTACCGAAACCTACAGAAGAAGAAAAAGGGCAGTGGTATTTTCAACGGTACACTAAGCAATTACCTAATAAGGGGGAAATTCTTTTTTTTGACAGGAGCTGGTATAACAGGGCTTTGGTAGAGCCTGTTAATAATTTTTGTACGCAGGAAGAGTATCAGTCATATATGGAACAAGTAAAAGCGTTTGAGCAAATGATACATTCAGACGGCGTAACTATTATTAAATTATGGTTTTCAATTACCAAAAAGGAGCAATTAAGGAGGTTTGAATCAAGGCAAAAGGATAAGTTGAAACAATGGAAAATTAGTCTGGTTGATTTGCAAGCACAGGAAAAGTGGGATGAATACACAAAATATAAAAGAGAGATGTTTAAAACAACAAGTCAAAGTTTTAGCCCCTGGGTTATAGTAAATGGTAATAATAAAAAAACGGCAAGGCTGGAAAGTATTCGATATGTGCTATCGCTAATACCCTATGAAGGAAAGAATGAGAAAATACTTCAATCTCCTTTTTTTGACAAGACGATCAATCCATATAAGTTCAAAGAAAATGTAGAGAATAACCAAAGCTAAGATGAGCTACAACTACAACCACTAAATAATAATACGCTTATGGATCCTTTTATATGGATGATAATTTTAATAGTATTTGCACTTTCATTTGATTTTTTAAATGGATTTCACGACAGTGCAAATATTGTTGCAACAATTATCTCTTCCCGTTCTATGAGTGGCAGAAATGCACTTACCATGGCGGCATTAGCAGATTTTGCAGGCCCATTTATTTTTGGAGTTGCAGTTGCAAAAACAATTGGTAGCGGGATAGCAATTCCTGAATTTATTACTATTGAAGTACTGGTTGCAGCGCTGGTGAGTGCCTGTATCTGGAATTTAGTAACCTGGTATTTTGGTATACCTTCCAGTTCTTCTCATGCTTTAATCGGTGGTTTGGTTGGTGCCGTACTTATTGGTGGGGGGGTACATGCATTGTTATCCAAAGGCCTTATTAAAATATTTATCGCATTACTTTTTTCCCCGTTAATAGGTTTGTTTTTTGGCTGGTTAACAATGAAACTAACACACCGGCTTTTAAGAAAAGCTACACCCAAGGCTAATTATTTTTTTAAACTAGGTCAAATTCCTACTGCAATTGCTCTTGCATTAAGTCATGGTGCAAACGATGCGCAAAAAACTATGGGTGTTATAACACTTGGTCTTGTAATTACCGGTTACCAAACCCAGTTTGTTGTACCTTTTTGGGTGATAATAATAAGTGCAAGTGCCATAAGTCTTGGTACTTTTTCTGGGGGTTGGAGGCTCATAAAAACGTTGGGTTCAAAATTTTATAAAATAAGGCCAATTCATAGTTTTACCTCTCAGTTTGCTTCGGCGATTGTGATAATAACAGCTTCTTTATTTGGCGGACCCGTTAGTACTACACAGGTAGTAAGTATGTCAATTATGGGAGCAGGGGCAGGTGAACGGTTATCAAAAGTAAGATGGCTTGTTTTGAAAGATATTTTTTTATCATGGATATTGACCATTCCAATTACAGCAATACTATCTGTTGCAATTTATTTACTGATTCGGTTTTTAGTACATTAAAATAAAAAATTATGGGATTAATAAGTTCATCAAAGAAGGAAGACAGTTTTATTACGCAGTTGAAATTACAGGCCGAAAAAACGGAAGCTTGTCTTGTATTTCTATTAGAAAATATGGATGAAATAACGGATCAGGTTATTAATGAAAACAGGTTACTTATAAATGAACTCATCGATATTAAGATGTTGTTGATGGATGATCTTCATAATACTTTTATTACTCCAATTGACAGGGAAGATATTTATCAAATTTCGACTTCTCTATTTGGCATGGCTAAATATTCGTTGACTACAATAGAAGAAATGCAATTACTCAACGTGAAACCGGATCGGTTTATTAGGGAAATGGTGGAAAAAGTAAAACAAGAAGCACATGAGATATTTCAGGCTATTAGCCGATTAATGAAAAACCCGAGGTTATCTTATGATCATATTATACAAGTAATAAAGCTTGAAGCTAAAATTGAAAGGATTTACCGGGATGCAGTTAAAGAATTGTTTGATGATAAAAACAGATTAGAAAGTGACTTACAAGCTATATTCCATTTGCGTGAAGTGTACAGGCATATTTCTAATATGTCGGATAAAGCTGAAGCTGCAGCTGATGCACTTGGAATAGCTGTTATTAAACTTTCCTGAGGACAGGAGCCTGTAGGATTTGCAGCTAAGATTGCTTCGGCCTTTCAGCAATCTGTTGCAAGAGTTACGCAGCGCATGGCCTCGAAATGATGAGTCGCACCTTTTGAGCAAAGTCTCTAACCGAGTCTGAAGCTTAGCTGAGAAAGTTACAGCTTCGCAATACGTAACCTCCTTGTCGGAGACGTTGCTGTGAAGAAACCACTGAGTATATTATTGACTTTTTTTTACTTGACTCAATTTTGTTTTGAGAAATTGAGAAATCCCGAGTGTGGAATCTTTTCCTGTTGATATTTTCTTTATCATTTCATTCAGCTGCTTATCACTTAGTTTAACTTTGGCTGTTGTTGAATTAGCATTTCCCTCGCTGGGTTCTTTATATTTGATTTTTGCAATTTCCGCTGAAATCATCGTTGCTACTGCCATTGCTCCTTGTCCTCCTTTAGTTATTGCATTTGCCAAATCATTCAATTCATTTGAGCTCATCTGTATACCTGCATTGTTTAATTCGGCAGCAAGTTTTTTTGCCATTTCTAAATCAGGGCTTGATGAATTGTTTTGTCCTTGCAAGCCACTTCGCTTTTTTACAGAGCTATCGTTTGGTGGAGGTTTTATTTTCAGATTACTTGAACTCAGCTTGGTGGAGTCTTTCTTTATAATTGTCTGGCAAAAAATGGAGGTATTATTATATAGCATCATACCGCTGATTAGCAATAAGTGCAAAAAATATTTTCGTATATAAAACATAATCGAAAAGGAATGTTTGATAAATATTGATGACTAAAATTATACTTTATTTTCCAGCAAATTCTCTCGCCGAGACTGAAGCTTAGCTGAGGAGGTTGCGGCTTCATATAACGCCACGTACCTGTCTGAGACATTGTAGAGAATAGAATTTCATTGATTATAATTCTCTGCGATTCTTTTACGCTGTATAATTGATGTTTGTGCTCTACCAATTACTTACACATTAAACTGTTTTGTAGTAATAGCCACCAAAGACTGATGCTTGCTTTTGTCGCTGGATAAAAATCAGGCATGCTCATAACCATCGTCAGCCATATTTAAATGCGAAGTCGATACTTTTACTACATGCTAAACTATTTTCTGTTATGGTTTCCAATGCTCTTGCTGGCCATACTCAATGGTTCAGCTAGGGATTTATGGTATAAAAAATATGTTGGTGAACTTACAGCACATCAGCTATCCACCATTTCACTAATCATCCTTTTCTGGTTCTACATTAGTTTTGTTATAAAAAAGTTTCCTCCTCAATCTGAAACGCAAAGTATCTATGTCGGTTTGTTTTGGTTATTGCTGACGTTGACTTTTGAATTTGGTTTTGGCCTTTACCGGGGAAAATCATGGGCTGAACTTTTTGCAGACTATAATATTTTAAAAGGCAGACTTTGGATATTGATACCTATCTGGACAACGATTGCTCCTTTTATTATTTACAGAATTAAATTTTGATAATTATTTCCCAGCAACGTCTTTCTTCCAGCTTGAAGCTTAGCTGAGTACGTTGAGCTTTAGTAATGAGCAACTTCCCAGCTGTAAAGGTTGCTGAAAAATGACATGAACCATACTGCTGTTGAAATATTAATTGACATGATTCTTGTTTGTTTTGTATGAAACATTCGTCAGTTTATTTGGTTTTATTTAAGGTAATTTTCAAAAAATACATCGGGATATGGTGTGGCAATATGGTTTAGTTTTTATAGCAGCTTTATTAGTGGATATTTCACCTTTACCGCTTCCTCCTGCATTTACTGTAATGATATTGCTGCAAATAATATTCAATCTATCCATATGGCCGGTAATTATTGTTGGTGTGTTGGGGTCGATGCTGGGGCGATACATTCTGATTTTATATATCCCATCTCTGGCCGACCGGATTTTTAAGAAAGATAAGAATGATGATATTCGTTATCTGGGCGAGAAGCTAAAAACCAGGGGCTTAAAAGCACAGTTGTTTATTTTGTTTTATACATTGATGCCTTTGCCTTCTACTCCTTTATTTCTTGCAGGTGGTATTGCCAGGATGAAG
>Ga0073904_10002343_pt1 | contig 14329 bp, 12 predicted proteins | sample KloWWTrecipitate_FD_66668 | JGI IMG/M metagenome (GOLD analysis project Ga0073904, IMG submission 66668) | Active sludge microbial communities from Klosterneuburg, Austria, studying microevolution and ecology of nitrifiers - Klosterneuburg... | ecosystem: Engineered > WWTP > Aerobic digester >...
CGTGACATGATGATCGTCTTGTCGCGTTCGCCCCGGGCGTCGTCGATGGCCTGCTCAGCCTCGACCTGCTTGCCTTTTTCCTCAGCGATCGCTGCGTGCTGCCGTGCCAGATAGGCATAGTGTTCGATGGCGTCGGTGCCCGAGCCTTCCTGCAGAAGCCGTTCCGATTGCAGCAGCGCGTCTTCGGCCTTCTTCAGTTCGATCGGTGCGCTCTTGGCCACGACAGGGTTCGCGCCCGCACTGCGATAGGCAGCGCGTGCTTCGTCCAGCATCGGGTTGGACTTGGGCGCTGAAGCGCAGCCAGCCAGGATCGCGGCGGCTACGAGCAGGAGCAGCGGCCCGGTCTTGCGGAAATTCGTTGTCTTCATGTCGTCAATCTCCTTCGGGTCTGTTCCGGTCACTTGCGCTTGCGCTCAAGTTCTTCGCGCAGCGTCTTCGACGCAGAGCATGTCACGCGAAGGGCGCGAGACACCGCAGCTGTCGATTGCGGGCAGTCTGCGACTGTGGGACGTATTCCTGCAGGAGGGCTGGCTGCACACGCCTTGCGCAGGGCACGTCCGGACGTCGCCATCTGGGCCGAGACCGGGCAGCCCGAAGCCTTGATCAGCCGCCTGTTCGACGGCCTGCTCGATGTCGTGGTGATGCTTGAGCCGCCACGGGTCGAGCTGATGACCACGATGCGGCTGACACAGATCGATCTCGTGCTGGTGTCGACCGAGTCCGGGCAGGCACCGGAGGACGCGCTCGGCGACGGCTACGCGATGGTGGACTGGGGGCAGGCATTCGAGGTCGAGCATCGCCGCTTGTTCCCGCATGCGCCGGCCGCGCTGACAACGCTGTCGAATTCGGGCATGGCGCTGGATCATCTGCGTGCGCTCGGTGGCGCCGCCTACCTGCCTGGGCGTGTCATCGCCCGCGATCTGGCTGCTGGCAGCCTGTTCGTGGTCAAGGACGCGCCGCAGATCACGCGCCATGTCTACGGGGTCTACCTGAGTCGAAACCCCAAGCTTGAGCTGATTCTCCAGGCGCTCGACGTGATCAGCCCGGGACACCGGATCGCGGCCGAGTTGGCCGGTGGCGGTTGAGGGGCGCTGATGCAGGCGCTGAGATCCGATTCCTGGTCCTGATCGTGTTTGTCGTGGACAAAACGAAGGGCGGCGCCTAGCATGACTGGCATTGTTCGCCGCCTTTACCTGCCCCTTTGTCAGTCTATCCTTCCGTTTCGTCCGTGATGAACACCCCTGCCCACGAAGAACCTGCCCTCACTATTGCCGCCGTCGAACGCGACACCGGTTTGTCCAAGGATACGCTCAGGGTGTGGGAGCGGCGCTATGGGTTTCCCACCCCTGATCGCAATGCCAACGGCGAACGCTTGTACCCGCAGGATCAGGTCAACAAGCTGCGCCTGGTTCGCCGCCTGCTCGACAGCGGGCACCGTCCGGCGCGCGTTGTCGCGGCGCCGGTCGAAGACCTTGCCGCCATGCTCGAGGCCGCGCAGGGCACCGATGTCGACCCCGGTTCGCCTGACCGCGATACCACCTTGCTTCAGTACGTGTGTCTGCACCGTAGTGCTGAGCTGGGAGTCGCGTTGCGTCAGGCCTTGATGAAGCAGGGGCTGCAGCGCTTCGTCATGGAGACGGTTGCGCCGCTGGCCGCTGCGGTGGGAGAGGCCTGGATGCGTGGCGAGGTGGACGTGGCCGAAGAGCATCTGTTCACCGAGCAGGTGCAAAACCTGTTGCGTGGCGCGATTGGCGCACAGGCGGGCAGTGGTGAGCGGCCGAAGGTGCTGCTGACCACCTTGCCCGATGAACTGCATGTGCTGGGCCTGTTGATGGCCGAGGCCATGCTGGCGCCCGAGGGCGCCAGCTGCACCTCGCTCGGCACGCGCACCCCGCTGGCCGACATTCGCAATGCGGCGCTGATGGGCAAGTTCGATGTGGTGGCGCTGTCCTTCAGCATCGCGTATCCGCCGCGTCAGGCGGTCGATGACCTGCTGGAACTGCGCGCCGGTCTGCCCGCGGACATTGCACTCTGGGCGGGAGGGGGGGGCGTGCGCAACCGCCAGAAACGTCTGCCCGGCGTGCGTGTGGTCGATAGCCTGGAAGACACGATTAGTGCGTTGCAGGAGTGGCGCCTCGCCCACCCGCGCTGAAGTCGTCCCAGTAGGACCGAGCGGCCCGCGTAGGCGGCGTGCCGCGTGTCAAAGGGGTCCTGTGATGGAGGCTCAGCCTCCGTTGTCGGCGGGTGCCCTGGAGTCGTCGGCAGCAATGCTGCCCACCGCGAGGGCAAGTTCCTGAGGCGAAGTGCTGCTCTCCAGTGCAGCAATCATGCGCGCGGCCTTGGCCGCCTGTTCGGTGGCACGACGTGCCAGGCTGGCGAGACGTAACCAGTTCTGCATCGTACGAATGTCGAGTCGTGCATGTGCGCCGGCGAGCAGGAGTGCCTCCTTCAAGGTTTGATATTCGGCCTCGGCCTCCGCCAGGCAGACTTCGACAGCCTCTGAGCTGAAGTCGTCAAGGTCGGGGTTGGCAGCATTGGCCAGCGTGGCCACCGCCTGGCGGAAGTGCTCGACGGCCGCAGCGTAATCCGGGCCGGCGTCGGGGCCCAGCGTGGCTGTCAGCGCTGCTGCCTCGTGCACCGCAACGGCCGAGTTTTGCTGGTATTGCAGGGTGCGCAAGCTGTGGGCGAGGGCTTCGACCAGCGCTGGCGGCAGGCTTGCGGCACTCAGTTGACGGGCGTAGTTGCTGATCGCCGGAGCCAGCGCCTGCAGGGCCGAGGTCTCCCGTGCGATCGTGGCGCCGTCCACCGGCAGGCGGCTGAGCGCTGCGAGTGCCGTTAGCGCAAATCCCTGTGTGCGTCCGAGCTCCATGCGCAACGCATGGAGTGCCAGATCGGGAATCGCCAGCGAGTTGGTGTCGAGGTAATGCGGACGCGCAAGCTCTTCCTTGCGCGTGCGAAAGCGCTTGTCGAGCATGCGCAGCATGCCGGGCGCGAGCGGCACCATCAGCACGACACCGAGCAGGTTGAACACGGTATGGAAGATCGCAATCATCAGGGCCGGTATCGGCGGGTGCGCCAGGTTGGCATCCAGCCAGCCGAGCAGGGCGATCAGCACGGGCAATAGCAGCAGCGCCACCGCGCCGGTCACGAGGTTGAAGATCACATGCGCTGCTGCCAGCCGGCGGGCATTGGAGGTGGCGCCGATGGCCGAGAGGACAGCGGTTGAGATGGAGCCGATATTGGTGCCGATTACCACCGCACAGGCGGCTTCCACCGACATCAGGCCGCTCTGGGCGGCGGCAATGACGATGGCGATGATCGCGCCCGAGGCCTGCATCAGCACTCTGAGCAGGGTGCCAATGCCGATCAGGATGAGCCAGCCGGTGATGTCGGGGGCGATGAAGTCCTGCAGCTTGCCCATGCTGCTCAGGCCCGGGAAACCGTTCTTGAGGCCGTCGATGCCGAGGAAGAACACACCGAAACCGGCCAGCGCCTGCCCGAGCGCACGTGCGCGCATGCTCCGGCCCGCGAGCATCAGGATGGCGCCAAGGCCAACGAAGGGCATGGCGAAGACGTCGATCTTGAAGCCGAAGCCCAGCGTGGCAATCAGCCAGGTGTTCATCGTCGTGCCCACGTTCGAGCCAAAGATGACCCACAGGGCATTGCTCAGTGGCAGCAGGCCGGTGTTGACGAAACCGATGCTGGCGACGGTGATGGCGGTGGATGACTGCATCAGGGCGGTGATCAGCATGCCCGCGGCAAGGCCGCGCGGGGCGGTGGCAGTACCGCGCTCGAGCAGGCTCTCCAGGGCGTGGCCGGCCGCCAGCTTCAAGCCCTCGGTCATCATGTGCATGCCGATCAGGAACAGCCCGATGCCGCCCGCAAGTGCTGCGAACAGCTCGAAAGAAGGGAGGGACACGGGGTTCAGGGCAACGCTCCGGGCTGGATCAATGATGAAGAGCGTAATGCCGATCGGTGTTTCCGGGAAGGGGGTCAATTTGTCCAGGACAAAGTGTTGACATGCTTGACTCGGTCGCCTAATGTCGAACCGTGAAAACGAGTTGTCCAGGACAATTAAAATGAAATCCCAAACTTCCCTGTTGTCTGTTGCGGCGCTTGCGCTCGGTGTGGCGGGCGTGCTGGCGTCGATTCCTGTGTCGGCCAACCCGACTTCGTCGCTCTCCATCCCTTCGGCCCGCGTCAACGCAGCAGGGCCTCGCGAGCTGGTTCCGCTGGATCTAATGCTGTTCATGCATCGTTCCGATCTGGTCGTGGGTGCGCGCTCAGCGAACACTCCGGCGCCGCGTCATGGCGAGCGCCGATGAACACACCTGAGCGCTTCTGCCTGCGCCCAGCGCAGGACTGCGTTTGGCGTTTGCGGGGTTTGCGGGGTTTGCGCCTGGCCTCACCGGGCGCAGATGCCGCCACGGCCCTGACCAAGCTCACGGGATTTGCGGAGCAGAGCCATGAAAATGGGTGAAATCGATCGGATGCCGGCTGCGCACCGGCCTCGCGTGGCCGTCATTGGCGGGGGCATCGCCGGTCTGTCGACCGCCTGGCTGCTTGCCGAGCATGCCCAGGTGACGCTGTTCGAGGCCGGAGCCGAAGCTGGCGGCCACACCCACACGGTCGATGTGCATGCGGACGGGGTGACGCATCCGGTCGATACCGGCTTCCTCGTCTTCAACCGGCGCACCTACCCAAACCTGATTGCGCTGTTCGAGCAGCTTGGCGTCGAGGCGGTCGAGACCGAGATGAGCTTCGGCGTCAGCCTGGCTGAGCCGGACATCGAATGGTCGGGAACCGATTTCGCCAGCGTTTTTGCCCAGCCCATCAACCTGGTTCGACCCGCCTTCCTGCGCATGTTGCGAGACATCATGCGCTTCAATCGAGAAACCATCCGCCTGGATGCAGCGGGCAGCATGCCGGCCCTGACGCTTGGCGACTACCTTGCGCTCGAGGACTACAGCGACGCGTTTCGCGACTGGTATCTGTTGCCGATGGCGGCAGCGATCTGGTCCTGTCCGACGCGGATCATGCTCGACTACCCACTCGCGACCTTCGTGCGCTTTTGCCACAACCACGGCCTGTTGCAGGTGTTCGACCGTCCGCAATGGATGACGGTGAAGAATGGTGGCCGCACTTACGTGCGCAAGATGCTGCAAAAGCTCGACGATGTTCGGCTCGAGTCAGCCGTCACGGCCGTGACGCGCGACCAGCAAGGTGTTTCGGTTCATACCCAGTTTGGCACCGAGCGTTTCGATCGTATCGTCCTTGCCTGCCACAGCGACCAGGCGCTGACGCTGCTTGGAAGTGACGCAACGGCAGAAGAAAGGCGTGTGCTCGGCGCGGTTCGCTATCAGGACAATCTGGCCGTGCTGCACACCGACCCTGCCCTGCTTCCGGCGCGGCGCAAGGTCTGGTCGGCCTGGAACTATCTCGCAGGTGCTGGCGAGCCTGATGCCCGTCCGGTGGCCGTCAGCTACCTGATCAATCGTCTGCAACCGCTGCCCTTTGACACGCCGGTCGTGGTCTCGCTCAATCCATTCCGGGAGCCTGCAGCCGAGCATGTGATCAAGCGCATCCGATATGCGCACCCGGTGTTCGACCGCGGAGCGATTGATGCCCAGGCGCTGTTGCCGAGTGTGCAGGGGCGCAACAACACCTGGTTCGCCGGGGCGTGGACAGGCTATGGCTTTCATGAAGACGGTCTGCGCTCGGCGATCACCGTCGTCGAGTCGATGGGCGTGGACGTGCCGTGGCGGAGCGCCCAGGCCAGACCGATGCAGGCTGCGGGGGTGTGGTGAACGTGACTGCCCTCGACGGCGATCGGCACGCCCCGCGCAAGCCAGGCCCGGTGCACGATCTCGACCCCGAGGTGTGCTTCGGCGCGGTGATGCACGAGCGTCACACGGTCACGCACAACCGCTTTGTCTATCCTTGCGCTTTCCTGCGCCTGCCGCTTTCGCGCTTGGACAGTCTGCAGGTGCCGTGGCTGGGCATCGAGCGTAGCCACGTATTCAGCTTTCGTCGGTGCGACCACGGTGCGCGTGACGGCTCGCCCTTGCTGCCCTGGCTGCAGGGTGTTCTTGCCGCGCATGACCTGCGCGCCGTGTGCGACGGCGAAATCGTGCTGCAGACCATGCCGCGCGTACTCGGCTATGTGTTCAATCCGGTCAGTTTCTGGTTCTGCCACGACGCCAGCGGCGCCCTGCGCGCAGTGCTGGCGGAGGTGAGCAACACGTTCGGCGAGCGTCACAACTACCTTGTGCACCATCCCGATCTGAGCCCGATCGAGTCGGGCGATGAGTTGCGCGCCCGCAAGGTTTTCCATGTCTCGCCCTTTTTCCCGGTGCGTGGCGAATACCGCTTCCGTTTCGAGCGTCGCGCCGGTCTGCATGCGGTGCAGGTCGATCTGTGGGACGAGGGCGTGCTGCAACTCTCGACCCGGCTTGGCGGGCGCGCCCAGGCGCTCGATGGTCAAGCCATGCGCCGCTGGCTGTGGCGCCAGCCTTTGATGACCCTGGGCGTGATGGCCCGCATCCACTGGCAGGCCCTGCGCCTGGCCTTGCGGCGCGTGCGCTTCCATCCGAAACCATCGCCACCGAGCGAGGAGACCTCTCGATGAATGCACTGGAACAGGCCCTGCAGCCGATCGCCGGCATCAAGCTGTCGCGCCTGCCGCGCGCCACCCGCCTTGCGCTGGAAGTGTTCGACCGCCTTGAGGGCGGCGCGCTGGCAATCGAACTGCCTGACGGAGTGCGCCTGCGCGCGGGCCACGGGCCGCTCGTTGCCCACTTGCGCGTGCGCGACCATGCGGTGTTCGACGAGGCGCTGGCGCGCGGTGACATTGGCTTTGGCGAGAGCTGGATGGATGGTCAGTGGGACACGGACGAACTCACCGGTTTGCTCACCCTGCTGTCGCGCAATCGCGAACGCATCGGCCAGGCGATCTACGGCCGCCTGTTACGCATGATCGGCCACCGCATCACCCACCTGCTGCGCGCAAATACCCGCAGCGGCTCGCGACGCAACATCGAGGCGCACTACGACCTCGGCAACGATTTCTACGCGCTGTGGCTCGACCCCTCAATGAGCTACTCGGCGGCGGTATTCGCCGCGGATGACGATTCGCTGCACGACGCGCAACTGCGCAAATACCGCCGCATCCTCGAGCAACTCGATGTCCGGCCAGGGCAAACCGTCCTCGAGGTTGGTTGTGGCTGGGGCGGCTTCGCCGAGGTGGCTGCGGTCGAGTACGGTTGCAAGGTGCTCGGCATCACGCTGTCGCCGTCCCAGCTCGCCTTTGCGCGCGAGCGGGCGCAGCGCGGCGGCTTTGCCGCAGCGGCCGACTTCGCGCTGTGCGACTACCGGGATGTGCGCGGTCAGTACGACCACGTCGTCTCGATCGAGATGATCGAGGCTGTCGGCGAGCGCTTCTGGCCGACCTATTTCGCGCAGCTTGCGGCCTTGCTCAAGCCGGGTGGGCGTTGCGTGGTGCAGTCGATCACGATTGATGATGCCCTGTTCGCGCGCTATCGCCGCGGCACCGACTTCATCCAGCGCTACGTCTTTCCCGGCGGCATGCTGCCCAGCCCCGCTGCGGTGGAGCGGCAGGCGCGGGGCGCGGGTCTCGAGGTGGTGGGCGACTTCGCCTTTGGCCGCGACTACGCGCGCACGCTGGCGCACTGGCATCGCAGCTTCGAAGCGCAGTGGCCGGCGGTGAAGGCGCAAGGCTTCGACGAGCGCTTTCGCCGTATGTGGCGCTTTTATCTGTCGTATTGCGAGGCCGGTTTCGAGACCGGCGATATCGACGTGCATCACTTCGTCTTCGCCCATCTGGTGGCGCATGAGTGAGCGATGAACGAGCAGCGCGCACGCGCGCAGGATCTGATGGCCTATGGCGCCCTCGGGCTGCCCCTGGCCTTTGCGGCGTTGCCGCTGTATGTGCATGTGCCCCGACTCTACGCCGGGCTCGGTCTGTCGCTGGCGACGGTGGGGGCGGTGCTGCTCGCGGCGCGCGTCGTCGATGCCCTGAGCGACCCGCTCATTGGCTGGGCCGTTGATCGCCTGCCGGGTCGGCGCAAATGGGTGATGGCAGCGCTGCCGGTTCTGGGGCTGGGCATGGTGGGCCTGCTGTCACCGCCGGCGGGGTCAGGAGCACTGTGGCTACTGGCCTTGCTGGTGCTGGTGTCGCTGGGCTATTCGGTGGCGACGATCGCCTATCACGCCTGGGGGGCGGAAGTGGCCGCAACGTCCGAACTGCGCACTCGTTATGTTGCTAGCCGTGAAGCGTTTGCGCTCCTCGGTGTGATGTTGGCGGCGGCCTTGCCGTCGGTGCTGGCTGCGGGGCAGGGCGAGTCCCTCGGGCTTGCGCGCCTGGCGATGGTGTTTGTGCCGGTCCTGATCCTTTTTGGGCTGTGGACCTTGTTGCGTTCGCCCGTTTCGCCACCGGCGGCCGTGCGCCGCGAGTCGGTCTATGGGGGCCTCGCCGCAGCCCTGCGCGTGCCCGGCTTCGGGCGCTTGCTGACGGTGTTCGCGCTCAACGGCATTGCTGCGGCCATCCCTTCTGCAACGGTGCTGTTCTTCGTGGCCGACGTGTTGGGCGCGGCGGATGTCGCGGGCCTTTTTCTGGTGCTGTATTTCCTTGCTGCAGCGGCCAGCCTGCCGTTGTGGGTCGCGCTGTCGCGTCGTTACGGCAAGCTGCAGGCGTGGCTGGCGGGCATGGTGCTGGCGGTCGTCGTGTTCGGCTGGGCGGCCACGCTCGGTGACGGTGAGCTGATCGCCTATGGCGTGGTCTGTGTGCTGTCCGGCCTGGCTCTTGGGGCCGATCTGAGTCTGCCACCATCGCTGCTTGCCGACCTGCTGGCAGTGCCGGCCGGCAACGAAGACGCTGCGCTGGCGGAGCACCACGGCCTGCGTGCCGTGAGCCGACAAACAGCACGCACGGTGGTGCCCGCTACGCTCGCCGGTGCCTGTTTCGGCTGGTGGAACTTCGTCACCAAGGCCAACCTGGCCCTTGCCGCGGGGGTGGCGCTGCCCCTGCTGGCCGTGCTCGGGTATGCGCCGGGCGAGCGTGGGTCAGCGGCATTGCTCGCGCTTTCCATCAGCTATGCGGGATTGCCGGTGCTGTTCAAGCTGGGGGCCATCGCCTTGCTGTGGCGCTGGCGCGATGGGCTCGAGACGGCCTGCGCCCGGCAGGGGGGCTCGGGGTCGGGGACAAACTCTGGAGTGTGCGAATCATGAACAAGATCTGGTTACTACTGGTGGCCCTGGTTGGGCTGTGGGGGTGCAGTTCCGTGGATGTCGAAAAGTATCGCAGTGAAACGCCGGTCCTGGATCTGCGCCAGTACTTCAACGGTACGCTGGAGGCGCATGGCATCTTCCAGGATCGCTCGGGCGAGGTGGTCAAGCGCTTCACCGTCAACATCGACGCCCGCTGGCAGGGTGATGTCGGCACGCTCGATGAGCACTTCACCTATGCCGACGGCAGCACCCAGCGTCGGGTATGGACGATCACGCGCACCGGCGAGGGGCGCTACATTGGCCGCGCCGACGACGTGGTTGGCGAAGCAAGGGGCGAGGAGGCAGGCAACGCCCTGCGCTGGCGCTACGTGATGGCCCTGCCGGTCGACGGCAAGGTGTACAACGTCGATTTCGACGACTGGATGTTCCTGATGGACGAGCGCGTGATGCTGAACCGCTCGGTGATGAGCAAGTGGGGCTTTCGCCTGGGCGAGGTCACGTTGTCCTTCTACAAGCGGGGTGCCTGATGGGCTGGCTGGCGCCGCTCAATGCGCCGATCCGTAACTGGCAGGGGCAGCGCGTCTGGCTGGTCGGCGCTTCGACCGGTATCGGCGCCGCGCTGGGGCGAGCGCTGGCGCGGCGCGGGGCTCTCCTCGCCCTGTCCGCACGCAGCCGTGACAAGCTGGAAGCGCTGGCGGCCGAGTGTGGGAGTGAAGCGGTGTTGGCGCCGCTGGACCTGACGCAACCCGAAGACTTCGAACGCGTGCGTGACAGCTTGCTCGAAACCTGGGGCGGGATCGATCTCGTCGTCTTCAGTGCCGGCACCTACCGCCCTTTGCGGGCGTGGGAGTTGGAAACCGCGCTGATCCGCGAAACGCTGGACACCAACCTGTTCGGGGTCATGGCCGGGGCTGCGGCCCTGATGGCACCCATGCTGCGTCAGGGCAGTGGCGCGATCGCCCTGATGGGAAGCGTAGCCGGCTATGGCGGCCTGCCCAAGGCGGTGGTGTATGGCCCGAGCAAGGCGGGTCTGATCAATTTTGCCGAAACCCTGTACCTCGATCTGGCACCAAAAGGCCTGGGAGTGTTCCTGATCAACCCGGGCTTCGTTGCCACGCCGCTCACGGCACAGAATGATTTCGACATGCCCGCGCTGATCACGGCAGAGCAGGCCGCGCAGGACATCATCGACGGCTTTGCCCGCGGCGACTTTGAAATCCATTTCCCGCGGCGTTTCACCCGGGTACTGAAAGCACTGCAATGGCTGCCGCGCAGGCTGTATTTTGCCCTGATCCGGCGTGCGACCGGGCTATGAAGGCCCCACTCAGCATGTTGCAGACGTCCTCCACCGCGGCGGCGGTCGATCGGCTCGCCGACTTTTATCAAACCCTGTCGCCTTCCACGCTGAATGGCCTGGACGGCTTGTACGCGACCGACGCACGTTTCAAGGACCCCTTCAATGAGGTGGTCGGGGTGCTGGCCATACGTCGCATTTTCGAGCACATGTTCGCCACCGCTGATGCGCCGCGCTTCGTCGTTACCCGGCGCATCGTGCAGGACGATCAGGCCATGCTGGGCTGGGATTTTCATGTGCGGCTGCGTGGGCGCGAGATCGTGGTGCGCGGCGTCAGCCACCTGGGCTTCGATGCCGACGGCCACGTGTCGCTGCACCGCGACTACTGGGATCCGGCGGAAGAGCTGTATGCCCACCTGCCGCTGATCGGCGTTCTGATGCGCACGCTGCGACGCAGGCTGTCGGCAGGCGCGGGCTGAAGTACGGGCGTTTGCGCCCGGCGGGTCGAAGTCGCCGTGCGACTCGGTTGCGTGAATCCGTCGCCGCAGTCCGCAGTCGATTGGGACAGTCGATCGGGGGCGGTCCGGGTGATCGGGCCGACCACCGGGAGCCGCTTCGTCGCCTTGACCATGCCGATTTGCAGCGGTTCTGTTGCGTCGCGAGAAATCATCCCGCGGGAAAACCCCGAACATGAGGCGAGAGCGCATGTTTGGCGCGGCGCTTAGCAGTTACTGCGCTGCAATATATTGATATTTGTCAAAATCCCGTGTTGCTAGCGTGTTTTTTGCTATGGCACCATCGACCGCATCTGCCAAAACCAAATGCATCAGGGGGTGGTCATGGGATATGCCAGTCGCCTCGCGAGCTTGCTGCCCGCTTTCTGCACGGCGTGGCCTGCATTCGCACAGGATGCGCCCGCCCGCTACAACCTGCAGACGCCCGTCACCAGCGTTGCCGGCCAGATCAACGACATGCACACGCTGATGCTGGTGATCTGCCTGGTCATCTTCGTGGGTGTATTTGGCGTGATGTTCTGGGCGGTGTTTCACCATCGCAAGTCGAAGGGGGCCGTCGCTGCCCACTTCCATGAAAACACCGCGGTCGAGATCGCCTGGACGGTGATCCCCATCCTGATCCTGCTCGGCATGGCCTGGCCCGCGACCCGTACCGTGATCGACATGAAGGACACCTCCAACCCCGATCTTACGATCAAGGCCACTGGCTACCAGTGGCAGTGGGGCTACGACTATCTGCAGGGCGAGGGGGAAGGGATCCGCTTCCTGTCGGCCTTGTCTACGCCGCGCGATCAAATCGAGGGCGTCGCGCCCAAGGGTGAGACCTATCTGTTGGAAGTGGACAAGCCCCTGGTCGTGCCGGTGGGCAAGAAGGTGCGGGTGCTGCTGACCGCCAACGACGTCATTCATTCATGGTGGGTGCCGGCTTTCGGCGTCAAGCAGGACGCGATTCCCGGCTTTATCCGCGACGCTTGGTTCCGCGTCGACAAGGAAGGCATCTATCGCGGCAACTGTGCCGAACTGTGCGGCCGCGATCACGGTTTCATGCCCATCGAAGTGCATGTGCTGTCGGCGTCGAAGTACGCGGAGTGGGTGCAGGCGCAGAAGGCGGCCATGGCCGCCGAAGGTGTTGGTGTTGCGAGCGGCACGGATGCGGCAAGCGACGCGTCGCCATCTGCCGCATCCGTGCCGGCACCGGCGAGCGCGGCGGTTGAAGCGGCTGCTGGCAAGAACTGAGGCGGTGTTGTCGGGCCGGGATGGGCCGGTCTAAGGCTCAAACCTGAGAGATTGGCCGGATACAGGGGCTCTGCCCGTGTAGTGGCCAGCGCAAGTTGATGTTTCCTTGTCGTTGTTTCGTCGTTGTTTCGTCGTTGTTTTGTCGCTGTTCGACAGGAGGACCCCGCATGGCCGCCGTCACACATGATCAGCTCCAGGGGCATCACCATGGCCCGACCGGCCTGATGCGCTGGATCACGACGACCAATCACAAAGACATCGGCACGATGTACATGATCTTCAGCTTCATCATGTTCCTGTCCGGGGGCGTGCTGGCACTGACGATCCGTGCCGAACTGTTTCAGCCGGGTCTGCAGGTGGTGCAGCCCGAGTTCTTCAACCAACTGACCACCATGCACGGTCTGGTGATGGTGTTCGGCGCCATCATGCCGGCCTTCGTCGGCTTCGCGAACTGGATGATTCCGCTGATGATCGGCGCCAGCGACATGGCGTTCGCGCGTATGAACAACTGGAGTTTCTGGTTGCTGCCGCCGGCCGCGATCCTGCTGCTTGGCTCCTTCTTCGTGCCCGGCGGCGCCACCGCCGCAGGGTGGACGCTGTATGCGCCGCTGTCGGTGCAGATGGGCATGGGCATGGACCTGGCCATCTTCGCCATCCACATCATGGGCATCAGTTCGATCATGGGCGCGATCAACATCGTCGTTACCGTGCTCAACATGCGCGCGCCCGGCATGCCGATGATGAAGATGCCGCTGTTCTGCTGGACCTGGCTGATCACCGCCTACCTGCTGATCGCGGTGATGCCGGTGCTGGCCGGGGCAGTGACGATGATCCTGACCGACCGTCATTTCGGCACCAGTTTCTTCAACGCCGCGGGCGGCGGCGACCCGGTGATGTACCAGCATATCTTCTGGTTTTTCGGCCATCCCGAGGTCTACATCATGATCCTCCCGGCCTTTGGCATCGTCAGCCAGATCATTCCCACCTTCGCCCGCAAGCCGCTCTTTGGCTATGCCTCGATGGTCTATGCCACCGCCTCGATCGCGATCCTGTCCTTCGCCGTGTGGGCCCACCACATGTTCGCCACCGGCATGCCGGCGGCGGGCCAGTTGTTCTTCATGTACGCGACGATGCTGATCGCCGTGCCCACCGGGGTGAAAGTGTTCAATTGGGTGGCCACCATGTGGCGTGGCTCCTTGAGTTTCGAAACGCCGATGCTGTGGGCGACCGGCTTCATCTTTGTGTTCACGATCGGCGGCTTCACCGGGCTGATCTGCGCCATCGCGCCGATCGACATCCAGGTACAGGACACCTATTACGTGGTGGCGCACTTCCACTACGTGCTGGTGGCGGGTTCGCTGTTTGCGCTGTTTGCCGGTGCCTACTACTGGCTGCCGAAATGGACCGGCCACATGCCCAGCACTTTCCTCGGCAAGCTGCACTTCTGGTGCTCGCTGGTGTTCTTCAACATCACCTTCTTCCCGATGCATTTCCTTGGTCTGGCGGGCATGCCGCGCCGTATCCCCGACTATGCCCTGCAGTTTGCCGACTTCAACGCCCTGGCTTCGATCGGCGCCTTTGGTTTCGGGCTGTCGCAACTGATTTTCCTGGTGGTGGTGGTCAAGTGCGTGCGCGGCGGTGAGCGCGCCGCGGCGCGCGCGTGGGAGGGCGCCGAGGGGCTGGAATGGACGGTGCCGTCGCCGGCGCCGCATCACACCTTCGAGGAAGCACCGGTGCTGCGGTGAGCGCCCGGGGAAAGAGAATATGACGAGAGCCGACCGTCGCACTGCGAACCGCCGTACCGGCCTGCTACTGGCTGCGGTGGCCTGCGCCTTCTTCGTCTTCGTCATCCTCAAATACAAGGTCTTCGGCCAATGAGCACAAGCACCCGCCATCGTCCCGACACCAGCAATCGCAGCCTGTTGCTGCGCTTGCTGGTGTCGGCGGTGGTCATGTTCGGCTTTGGCTTTCTGCTTGTGCCCTTCTACCAGCAGATCTGCGAGGCCACCGGCATCAACAATTTTCTACGCCCCGAGGC
>Ga0073904_10002344_pt1 | contig 14326 bp, 12 predicted proteins | sample KloWWTrecipitate_FD_66668 | JGI IMG/M metagenome (GOLD analysis project Ga0073904, IMG submission 66668) | Active sludge microbial communities from Klosterneuburg, Austria, studying microevolution and ecology of nitrifiers - Klosterneuburg... | ecosystem: Engineered > WWTP > Aerobic digester >...
GTGGTCGATGCGCAGTGCAAGCCGATGGCGGGCGCGCGGGTCGATATCTGGCACTGCGACGCCGCGGGGATCTACTCGGGTTATCCGCGCCAGACCGGCGGCGTCGACGCCACCGGGGAGGCGTTCATGCGCGGCACCCAGTTTGCCGATGCCGATGGGATCGTGGAATTCGAGACCACCTACCCCGGCTGGTATCGCGGCCGGACCACGCACATCCACTTCAAGGTGTTTCTCGACCAGCAGACGCTCCTCACCGGGCAGTTGTTCTTCCCCGAGGACGTCAACGAAAAGGTCTACGCCACGGCCCCCTATACCGAGCGCAAAGATATACGCGACACGTTCAATGACGGGGATAACATCGCCCGGCGGGCGGGGGCGGCTTCGGTGGCGAGCGTCGCGGAACTGCCGGAGCGTTACGTCGCGCAGATGATCATCGGCGTCGCCTGAGACGGCACGGGCGGCCCGAAGGCCGCCCGTGGAATTTTAGGCTGAAGCGCGGCTCTTGGCGGCCGCCTTCTTCTGCGGCGTGGTCCAGCGCTGCTTCTGCTTGGGCGCTGCATTGGCCCCGCCGTCACCGGTCTTGCGTTCCCACCAGGCCGGACCGCTCGCGGTCTCACCAGCAGGGACGGCGCCGTCAATGCGCGGCCTGGCGGGACGATCGCCCCGCTGCTCGGAAATCGCGGCTTTCTTGGCGCCGGAGAAATGGCGGCCGGCATTTTTCTGCGGGCGCTGCTGGCCGTCGGTCTTGTGACCGTCGGTGCGCTTGCCCTGCGGGCGGCCGGCAACATCGGGACGGGCGCCCTGCCCGCGATGCGACTTGCGCGGCTCGGCCGGTGCGTCCGGCGGGCCCTTGAGCTCGCCGCTGACCGGCAAGGTGCGGCGGATCAGGCGTTCGACGTCGCGCAGCTTGCTCCGCTCCTCGCCGCTCATCAGCGTGATGGCGGTGCCCGAAGCGCCGTTACGACCGGTGCGGCCGATACGGTGCACGTAGTTCTCAGGATCGTCCGGCAGTTCGAAGTTGATGACGTGGGTAATGTTGGGCACGTCGATGCCGCGCGCCGCGATATCGGTGGCGACGAGGATGCGCGCCTTGCCCGACGAGAACGCCTTGAGCGCCGCCTGGCGGGCATTCTGGCTCTTGTTGCCGTGGATGGCTGCGGCGTCATGGCCATCGATCGCGAGGTTCTTGGCCACGCGGTCGGCGCCATGCTTGGTACGCGAGAAGATGATGACCCGCTCGAGCGCCGCATCGGCGAGGAGAGTGTTGAGCTCGTCACGCTTCTGCTTCGAGTTGGCGAGGATCACCCGCTGCTCGATCTGCACGACCGTGGTCGCCGGAGCGGACGCCTCGACGCGCACCGGCTCCTTGAGGAGCGACTGGGCGAGCTTGGCGATTTCGTCGGCCATGGTTGCCGAGAACATTGCCGTCTGACGGCGCGGGCCGATGGCCGCCGCGATCGATTTCACCGCGCCGATGAAGCCCATGTCGAGCATGCGGTCGGCTTCGTCGAGGACCAGCCAGCGCGTCTCGTTGAGGCGGAGCTTGCGATCGTCGATGAGGTCCTTGAGGCGGCCCGGCGTCGCGATGACGATATCGACGCCCTTGGCGATCTTGGTCACCTGCGACGAGCGCGACACGCCGCCGAGGACGAGCACCGTCGTCAGCTTCATGCCTTCGGCGAGCTTGTGCAGCACTTCATCGATCTGCACGGCGAGTTCGCGGGTCGGCGCGAGGATCAGCGCACGGGTCGTCAGCGGCGACGGCCGGCTGGTGAGCTGCGAAATACCGGCGAGGATGGGCAGGCCGAACGCGGCCGTCTTGCCCGAGCCGGTCTGGGCGATGCCCATGATATCACGGCCTTCCAGCTGCGGGCCGATGGCCTTCTGCTGGATGGGAGTGGGGTTGTGGAACTCGGCCTTGGTCAACGCGGCAACGAGGTGCGCGGGAAGTCCGAGTTCGGCGAATGACTTGGTCAATATAAGTCTCATGTTTGGCCGCGCACCAGCCAATCGGCGCGCCGGGCGTGCCCGCACATTTCGCGGGCGTTCAGATCAAAGCGACAGGAGATTGCCGCGGTTGCGATTCACTCGGACATCTGACGCGCCCCACTGGGGCACCATCCGAGGCACTTCGCCGCTCACCGCATTGGCCGATAAGAAGAGAAGTCCGTCGCCATTCTGGCTGCACGCCCACATGAGGTGGACAAGTTGCGCCGGCGACTGAGCGGCATATGGGCCATGCGGGACCAAAGTGCAAGGGATTTCGCGGATCTGGCGCGCATGGCTGCCATCCGGAGCGGCAGGCCGCACCGGGTTTGCTGGGTAGACGGGGCCCCGGGACGCATGCGTCCCTGAGATTTGTTTTAGTGAGACGCAGGCGTCCCGGGGTGACCGGATTTCTTACGCGCGGAACGCGAAACCCGGGGGCCCATACCCCGCGCTTCGTCCGGCACGCACAGGGGCCTGATGCGACCATCTACCCCCTCCGATCTGTCCCACCGCCGCATTCGTCGTACGTCCCGCCTGCGCGGTGGAATGGGGGGAGTATGGGCGGCCCCGGTGGGTGGGGGGATAAGATTCTTTTGGGGGGGGTGGATTGGGCCGTTTCCGCCGGCGTCATTCCGGCGGAGGCCGGAATCCAGGGCGCAGGTTTTGAGTGGGTTTGGTCTATCGGGCCTGTCTGGGGTGATGGACCGGTTTGGGCGCTCGGTGATCGCCTCGCCCCGCACCCTAGCTCTGCTACGTCCCCCGGGTCACGCCCGGGGTCCTAGCGGCGCTATCCTCCCCGCGATGGAGGAGGGTAAGGGAGGCGTGGGGAGGGGTTGGAGCGCCATCTTTACCACGCGCAGTGAATGTGGGGCGGCGCGGCTGACACGCACAATACTTGATGTGTACTGTACTCCCATGCACTTCTGCATTTGGGGGTTTGAATGAGACTGTTCTGCGTTGCGTTTGGGTTGCTTTGTACCGTCTCGTCGACGATGGCAGCGCCCCCGCTCTGTTTCGATGCTTCGTACTATAGGTCAACCGGCGCGCACGGGAGCACGGCCACCCACTGCCTGTTCTCACCCAAGCTTGCCCGCGCGTGCCCCGATACATCGCCCGGCGGCTCCCTCGTCGCTCCCGTCACGCCGCAGGTCCGGGTCGAGCAGCACGCCTTCGGCAAATATGACGAGAGAAGCTACGTGAAAGCCCATGCCGCCTGGCAGAAAGACCCGAAGTCAGGCGCCGAACCTCAGACCGCTGACTTCATAACCTATGAACAGGTCCTCCCCGGCCATTGCCCGGCTGATTAGCGGCGCAGAAGGCTACCGGCAGCTCAAATCCCGCCGTACCAGTCGTAGCCGTGGTCTTCCCAGTAGCCGCCTTTGCCGCGGCCCGTGCTGGTGAAGTTGTCGACGGCTTCGATGGTGTGGACGTATTTGGGCTGCTTGTAGCCCAGCGTGCGCTCGATGCGGACGCGGATGGGGGCGCCGTTGGCGACCGGGAGGGCTGCGTTGTTGAGGCCGTAGGCGAGGATGGTCTGCGGGTGGTAGGCGTCGATGCGGTCGCAGCTCGTGTAGTAGGGCTCGGGGGCGCTGAGGCCGCCGCCCATCGCGTCGTAGCAGTGAAAGACGATGTACTTCGCGCCGGGCTTTAGCCGCGAGGCATTGAGCAGCGGGCCGAGCGGGGTGCCGGACCATTTGGCGATGCAGCTCCAGCCCTCGACGCAATCGTGTCGGGTGATCTGCGTGCGGTTGGGCATGTTCATCAGTTCGGCCAGCGAATAGGATTTTTCCTGTTCGACGAGGCCGGTCACCTTGAGCCGGTAGTTGGCGAAGTTGCTGGCGCGGAGCGCGGCGTATTCGGAGTTCGTCTCGGCGGGATCAATGGAGCCGTTGGGCCGCTGGCCCTGCCGGATTTCCGTTTCGGCATATTCGCGGGCGAGAACCGTGTCGCCGATGATGGCGCGCTGCACGCGATAGGTGAGCTCGTTCGCCTGTTCGAGGAAATCGCGGGCCGGGTGGTCGCGCTGCCCGAGAAAATCGAACTGGTCGCAGCCGGCGAGCACCAGCGAGGAGGCCGAGACGGCGCCGAGCCCAAGGAGGCGGCGGCGGTTGAGGATGAGATTGCTCATTTGACGTCCTCCGGCGCGGCGTCGGGGCCGACCCGGTAGTAGCCGGTGATCATCGAGCGCAACTCGTTGATGGGGCCGGCGAGCACCGCCATGATGACGTGGACGACGAAGAACAGCGTCAGCCCCATCATGGCGACGAAGTGCAGGGTGCGGGCCGTCTGCCGGCCGCCGAAAAGGTCGAGCAGCCAAGGCCAGGCGGCATCCATGCCCGGGCTCATGGTGAGGCCGGTGAGGATGATCAGCGGGAACAGGATGATGAAGACGACGAAATAGGCGAGCTTTTGCAGTGGGCTGTAGGCGCGTCGATGGTGGAAGCGGAAGCGGATGTGATCGGCGATATCGCGCGGCAGGTCGCGCAGATCGCGTGGTTTCAGGATGATATCGCGCCACAGGTGCCGGTTGAAAAGGCTCGCGACGAGCCACACGGCGAGCGCGGCGACGAGCACCCAGGCAAAGAAGAAATGCACCACCCGGCCGGTGCCGAGGTCGCGGTAGGAGGGGATGGTGGCCCAGCCGGGGAAGCCGACGTAATCGGGCTGCGTGGCGCTGCCGCTCATGCCGAGGAGGCCGGTGGTGTCGAACTTGTTGCCGAACACGGTGGTGTAGCCGCGCGGACCGGCGAGGGTGTTCTCGGCGCCGATCTGAAGGATGGCGTTGTCGAACTCAAAACCCGACTGCTGGCCGATATAGAGCGCCGGATGCGCGTTCCAGACCTGCAGGCCCGAGAGCAGCAGGAAGAACAGCGCAACCGCCCAGACCCAGTGCGTGAGCCGGGTGAAGATCGACTGACGGTAGATGAGGCGCGTCTGGTCCCTGGTGCTTGCCATCGTCCCCTCGGCATCCCTTGCCAGCGAAAGAACGGCACTGTTTCGAACAAAGTTTCAAGTCACGTTGGCGCCAACCAGCCCAACGCGGGGCGGCAATGCCTGCAAATGGCGCAACCCAGTACCGCATCCAATTGTCTTGGGTTGGCGGCCAATGGGTGATAGGGCGTGCAACATGACCCACGACATTCCCATGGCGCCGGGACCGGCAGCCATACATCCCGCCCTCGCCGCGGCGCTTCAGGCACGCGGTTATACGTCCCTCACTCCGGTGCAGGAGGCGGTGATCGCCGACGGCCATGCCGGTGCGGACCTGCTTGTTTCCGCGCAGACCGGCTCGGGCAAGACGGTGGCCTTCGGCCTCGCCATCGCGTCGACGCTGCTCGGCCACGATGCGCGCTTCGGCCTTGCCGGCCTGCCGCTCGGCCTCGTCATCGCGCCGACGCGCGAACTGGCGCTGCAGGTGCAGCGCGAACTCGACTGGCTGTATGCCGATGCCGGCGTCGTCACCACCTCGTGCGTGGGCGGCATGGATGCGCGGACCGAGCGCCGGGCGCTGGAGCGCGGCGTGCACATCGTCGTCGGTACCCCCGGGCGGTTGCGCGACCACATCACGCGCGGCGCTCTCGACCTGAGCGGCCTGCAGGCGGTGGTGCTCGACGAGGCCGACGAGATGCTTGACCTCGGGTTCCGCGAGGACCTCGAATTCATTCTCGCCGCGGCCCCCGAAGAGCGCCGCACGCTGATGTTCTCGGCCACCGTGCCGCGCCCGATCGCGACGCTGGCCAGGACCTTCCAGCGCGATGCGGTGCGGGTGACGGCGACGGCGGCCACCGAGGCGCATGCCGACATCGAGTACCAGATCATCCTGGCGCAGGCCAACGAGCGCGAGAACGCGATCATCAACACCCTGCTCTACTTCGACAGCCTGTCGACGATGGTGTTCTGCCATACGCGCGAGGCGGTGAAGCACCTTGCGGCGCGGCTGCACAACCGCGGCTTCTCGGTGGTGGCGCTGTCGGGCGAGCTGACGCAGTCGGAACGCACCAACGCGCTGCAGGCCATGCGCGACGGGCGGGCCCGCGTGTGCGTGGCGACCGACGTCGCGGCGCGCGGCATCGACCTGCCGAACCTCGACCTGGTGGTGCATGCCGATGTGCCCTCCAACCCCGATACGCTGCTGCACCGTTCGGGCCGGACCGGCCGGGCCGGGCGCAAGGGCGTCTGCGCGCTGATCGTGCCGGTGCACCGGCGCGGCGCGGCGCAGCGCGTGCTGAAAGCCGCCAACCTCACCGCGACCACGCGCACTGCCCCGGGCAGCGCCGAGATTGAGGAAAAGTACCGCCAGCAGATTCTCGATGGCGCGGCGGCGACCCTGCCGGCCGATGAGGTCGAGGCGCCGCTGGTGGCAAAGCTGCTCGAAACCGTGCCGCCCGACCTGCTCGCCGCGGCGTATCTCCGCCAGCAGATGTCGCTCAGGCCCGCGCCCGAGGATATCGCCGCGATGGCGGTCCCCGCCTATACCGAGCGCGCGCCGCGCGCCGAACGCACGTTCGAGGGACAGGGCGAGCGCGAGCCGCGCCGCGACGACATGAAGGACGGCGTGTGGTTCACGCTGTCGCTCGGCCGCAAGCAGCGCGCCGATCCGAAATGGCTGCTGCCGATGATCTGCAAGGCCGGCGGCGTCACCAAGCGCGACGTCGGCTCGATCAAGATCGAGGATACCCAGACGCGGTTCGAGATTTCCGCCGACAAGGCTGCGGACTATGCGCGGCTGGTGGCCGAGAACGGCAGCGGCGAGAACAACGTCACCATCGCACCCGCCAGCGGCGGACCGGAACGGTCTGCCCCGTATGCGGGCAAGAAGGCCGGCGGCGCGAAGTCGAAATGGCAGCCCAAGTTCGATGGCGAAGCCCGCGACAGCGGGCCGCGCTACAAGGTGCGCTCCGAGCGCGGCGACAAGCTCGGCACGCAGCCGGTTGCGGCTCCGGCCGCCGCTGCCGAGCCGGCGCGCGCGCCGCGTCCGCCAAAGTTCAATCCCAAGGACAAGGGCAAGCCCAAGTACAAGGGCAAGCCCGCGCATGCCGGTGACGGGCCGCGGCCCGAAAAGCCGAAGAAGAAGGCCGGCTGGCAGCCCTGACGATCACTCGCCTTCGCCGCGCGCCGCCCAGTTGAGGCCGCGGCGAAGTATGGTCGCCATGTTCGGGTTTTCGAACTCGGTCGCACGGTGGCCGAGCGCCGAGTAGAAGACGCGGCCCTTGCCGTACATCTTCTTCCACACCACCGGCATGACGACGCCATCGATCCATGACGCATGCTCGCCGGTGAAGGTGGTGGTGGCCAGCACCTCGTTGGCCGGGTCGACGTGCATGTAGTACTGCTCGGACGTGTAGGGGAACGACTTGATCCCCTGCATGATCGGATCGTCGGGCTTCACCACGTCGACGGTGTAGTCGATGATATTGCCCGGATGGGCGACCCACTGGCCGCCGGTGATGAACTGGTAGACGGGTGAATCGTGGAACGAGTCGCCCATCGTGCCGTGATGGCCGGCCATGCCGGTGCCGCCCTCGATGGCGGCGGCGAGATTGTTCGCCGCGTCCTTGCTGATCTTGCTCATCGTGGTGCACGGAATGATCAGCGACAGGTTCTTGATGTCGGGTTCGAGAAACACTTCCGGGTCGGTCTCGACGCGGACCGAGAACCCGTCCTCATGCAGCCAGCGGCGGTAGATCGACGCCGCTTCCTCGGGATCGTGGCCAGCCCAGCCACCCCATACGATCAAGGCACTGCGCATGCCATGCTCCCCGGTTATCAAATCGGCGGGAGCTTAACCGAATGCGCCCTCAAGGAAAGCCCCCAAGGGATACCCCCGAGGGAAGCGTCAGCGGGCCGGCGCGCGCGCCCGCAGCAGGGCGACGAAATGCAGGTTGCGGTCGAACAGCCATGAGAACGGCGGCGGGTAGAGGGCGAGCCGCTCGACGTTGGAAACGGGCGCGAGCCGGGCGCGGTAATAGGCGTTCTGCCATTCGTCGCGCGTCAGGTAGTGCTGCGGCGGCACCGCCGCGCGGCCCCAGCTTTCCACCCAGTCCATGAAGCGCAGGGTCTGTATGGCCAGCGCGCCGTCGGCCAGCCGGTCCTTGACCACCACACCGTAGCGCGCGACCCGCGCCGCCTCGGCGAGGACGACCGCCGGCTCGCTGGCGCGATGCAGCTGGTCGATGATGGTCACGTAGTCAAAGCTCTGGTCAGCGAAGGGGAGCTCCGTGCCGTCGTAGGGGGTGATCGCGATGCGGGCATGCGGCGGAACGCTGACGTCGACGCCCTCGATCCTCAGATCGCGCCGCAACTGCATCAGCGCCTCGGCCACGAGCCCCTCGCCCGCCCCGATATCGAGCACCGTGCCGCGCGTCGGAATGGCCTGCGCGAGGTGCCCGGCGAGCCTGCGCACGCGCCGGTTGCGCACGGTGACCCGGCCGACCGCATCGAGCAGCGACTTCGGATCGAGCCGGACCATGACGGCCGAGTCTACCATCGGCCGGGCAAAATATCGCCGGCCAAAGCTTCGGCTTTTGCACTCAACGCACGGACCTCCGGGGCGATGGACGGATTGGTGGCCACCGGCAGTTGTGGGGGCGCGGACCGCGCCAAGGGGGGATTTTTCGCCCCTGCGGGTTGAGAAAGCGTGAAGAAATGGTTTCCGCGCCGCCCTTCCCGCCTCCCGCGTTCTGATGTTTACTTCGCATTCTGCGGGTTCGCGCGCGCCACGGGAGGAACCGGGGCACGCCGTAGCGGGGATGTCGCATTCTAGTGCCAGAAGCAGGCCGGACCTTCACCGGCCGACAGAAAAGGACAGGGACATGAAACGAGTCTTGTTGGGCGCCGCCTCGGCGCTGTCACTCAGCGCGGGATGGGCGCTGCCGGCCCAGGCCGCCGACTACACCCTCAACATCCTTCACATCAACGATTTCCACTCCCGCTTCGAGTCGATCACCGGGAGCGACAGCAACTGCAACGCCGAGGGTGAAACCAAGGGCGAGTGCTTCGGCGGCATCGCGCGGCTGAAAACCATCATCAACGACGAACGCAAGAAGCTCGTCGATGCGGGCGAGAATGTCGTGCTGCTCAATGCCGGCGACAACTTCCAGGGCTCGCTCTACTACTCCTTCTACAAGTCCAAGGTCGTCGCCGACTTCCTCAACGAACTGGGCTTCGATGTTGTCGCCGTTGGCAACCACGAATTCGACGACGGCCCGCCGGAACTGGCAAAGTTCCTGTCCGAGGCGACCTTCCCGATCATCGGCGGCAACTTCGATGTGTCCAAGGAACCCGAACTCGCCGGCAAGCTCAACGGCGTGATCGTGCTTGAGGTCGGCGGGCAGAAGATCGGCGTCATCGGCGCCCTTGCCGAGGATACGCCGGAAATCGCGGCGCCCGGGCCGAATGTCGAGTTCTTCTCCGTCGCCGACTATGTGCGCGGCGCGGTGGGCGCGCTCGAAGGCGCCGGGGTCAACAAGATCATCGTTCTGAGCCACATCGGCTATGCGGCCGACCAGAAGCTGGCGGCGGCGGTGCCGGGTATCGACGTGATCGTCGGTGGCCACTCGCATAGCCTGCTCTCCTCCACCGACCCGAAGGCGGAAGGGCCCTACCCGACGCTGGTCAAGAACCCCGACGGGGTCGAGGTGCCGATCGTCCAGGCCAACCAGTACGGCAAGTACCTGGGTGAGTTGAAGGTCACCTGGGACGACGCCGGCAAGGTGACGGCCGCCACCGGCGCGCCGTACCTGCTCGACGTCAACGTGAAGCCCGATGAGCCGACGCTCGCCAAGCTCGCCGAACTCGGCAAGCCGCTGGAGGCGATGAAGGCCGAAGTTGTCGGCACGACGACCGCGCTGATCGAGGGCGACCGCAATGTCTGCCGCGTCAAGGAATGCAGCATGGGCGATCTGGTCGCCGATGCGCAGCTCGACCGCGTGGCCGACCAGGGCATCACCATCTCGATCGCCAACTCGGGTGGCCTGCGCGCGTCGATCGATGCGGGCGAGATCACCAAGGGCGAAGTGCTGACGGTGCTGCCGTTCTCGAACACCCTCGCGACGTTCCAGATCAGCGGCAAGGATGTGCTCGCCGCGCTTGAGAACGGCGTCAGCCAGATCGACGAAGTCGCCGGCCGCTTCCCGCAGGTCGCGGGGCTCAAGTACACGTTCGACAAGTCGAAGCCGGTGGGCTCGCGCGTGAGCGACGTGGTGGTGAAGGAAGGCGACAACTGGGTGCCGATCGACCCGGCCAAGACCTACGGCGTCGTGTCCAACAACTACGTGCGCGGTGGCGGCGACGGCTTTGCGATGTTCAAGACCAACGCCACCAATGTCTATGACTTCGGCCCGCCGCTCGAGGACGTGCTGCGCGACTTCATCGCCAAGCAGGGCGGCACCTACACGCCGTACACGGACGGCCGCATCACCGATGCATCGCCGGCGGCTCCGGCTGAGGCGCCTGCGGCAGCGGCAACGCCTGCTGCACCGGCGGCGGCAGCGCCTGCGGCTCCGGCCGCGGCTGCTCCTGCTGCTCCGGCCGCGGCTGCTCCGGCTGCAGCGGCTCCTGCTGCTCCGGCTGCGGCAGCGCCTGCGGCCCCGGCTGCGGCCGCCCCTGCAGCGCCGGCTGCTGCGGCTCCGGCCGCTCCTGCGGCTCCGGCGGCTCCGGCAGCGCCGGCCGCTCCGGCCACCAAGTAGGCAGACCGGCCATCCACAAACACGAAGGGCGCCCCCCGGGGCGCCCTTTTCATTTCGCGGCGGAGCGCTCGAACAGGATGATCGGGGCTTCCTTATAGGTCGTGCGCGCGAACTCGCGAAAACCGAGCCGGTTGGCGACCCGCACCGATGGCAGGTTGTCCGGGTTGATGATGCAGGTCATGCGCTGCCCGGCGAAGGCGGTGTCGGCCCAGCCGATGACCGCGCTCATCGCCTCGGTCGCATAGCCCCAGCCCTGCCCCGTCGGCAGCAGCGCCCAGCCGGCTTCGAGCGAGCCTTCGATGCTGGGCGTCAGGATGCGGCGCACCTCCTGAAAGCCCGCCTCGCCGAGGAGCACGCCGGTTTCCTTCTCGATGATGGCGAAGTAGCCAAAGCCCATGTAGTGCCACTGGCCGACATGGCGCGCGAAGCGCCCCCAGCTCGCCTCGCGGTCGAACGGCTTGCCGCCGATGAAGCGCACGACGTCGGGGTCGGACCACATCTCTACATAGGCGTCGAAATCGCCGAACTCGTAGGGGCGCAGGGTCAGGCGGTCGGTTTCAAGCGTGGGAATCATGACGCGAAACCTAGCGCGGGCGGAGCACCTGACGCCAGATCAGGAGGATCACGATGGCGCCGATCACTGCGCCGATGAAGCCGGCGGTATCGCCTTCCGGAATGATCCCCACGGCGCGCCCGAGAAACGTGCCGACGATGGCGCCGACGACGCCGAGCACCGTGGTGAGAATGAAGCCGCGCGGCTGCGGATCACCCGGTGTCAGCAGCTTTGCCAGCACCCCCGCAATGAACCCGATGACGATTGCCCAGAACCAGCCCATGGACGCCTCCGCTGTTGCGGGAAATGTGGCGCGGGGGCGAGGGGGATGCAAGTGGGGGGTGGGGGTCTGGGGGGCGTGGGTGGGGGGCGCCCCACCCTCATCCGCCCTTCGGGCACCTTCTCCCATCAAGGGAGAAGGCGTGACTGCGAACTCTCAGTCGGGATTCCTTCTCCCTTGATGGGAGAAGGTGGCGCGCAGCGCCGGATGAGGGTGGGGCAGCAGCCTCTACCGCGTCGGCAGTTCGCGGCGTTCGCGGTCGGTGACGGTGGCGAGGTCGAGGACTTTTTGCAGGTTGGCGGCGTGGCGGAAGGTGGGCTCGAGCGTCTGGCCGGTTCGCACCGCTTCCGCAAAGCGCTCGTAGTTGGTGGCGACGGGATCGACGTCCATGTCCTGCCAGGTGGCGGTTTCGGCGTTGTCGCCGAGGACGACGCGGAGCTGGCTGCCGTTGTGGCGGTGCTGCACCTCGACGCCGCCCTTTTCGCCATAGACGCGCAGGCGCAATTCGTTGAAGTGGCCGGTGGCCCAGCGGGTGGCGTGGATCACGCCGAGCGCGCCGTTGGCGAAATCGACGGCCATGGTGAAGCTGTCATTGGCGTCGAGATCGTAGTCGCCGATCTTGTTGCCCGGCGCCTTGTCGAAGGTCTTGAGCCGCGCAAACACGTGGTCGATATCGAGGCCCGAGCCGTAGGACGCGAAATCGAGGATGTGGACGCCGATGTCGCCGAGCACGCCGTTGGAGCCGTGCTTTTTACTCAGCCGCCACAGCCACTGGCTTTCGGTGCGCCAGTCGCCCCAGGCTTTGCTGACGAGCCAGCTCTGCAGGTAGCTCGCCTCTACGTGCTTGACCGCGCCGATGGCGCCCGAGCGCACGATCTCGCGCGCCTTCTGCAACTGCGCGACGTTGCGATAGGTGAGGTTGACCATGTTGACGAGGCCGGCCGCCTCGGCGACCTCCGTCATCTCCATCGCCTTGGCGTAGTCGGTGGCGAGCGGCTTTTCGCAGAACACGTGCTTGCCGGCTTTCAGCGCCGCGATGGACGTGGGGTGATGGATGGCGTCGGGCGTGACGTTGGCGACGGCGTCAAAGTCGCCCCATTCGAGCGCCGCATCGAGCGAGCCGAAGCCGCGCTCGATATTGTGCTCGGTTCGGAACCGCTCGAGCCGCCCCGGATCGACATCGACACCGCCGGCGAGAGTCACGCCGGGGATCGCCGCGAAGTGCTTGGCATGCTGGTTGGCCATGCCGCCGGTGCCGAGGATCAGAAGGCGCATTGGAGGTGTTCCGTGCTCAGAGCCGGTGTTCGGCGCGGTCGTGGTCGGCGACCAGCGCCAGGTCGAGGATGCGCTGCAGCCCGGCAGCGTGCCGGAACGAGGGCTCGGTCTGGATGCCGGCGCGCACGGCCTCGGCAAAGCGCTGGTAGTTGGTCGGCACCGGATCGGCCGCGACCTCGCGGAAAGTGCCGGTCTTGATGTCGTCGCCGACGCAGATGCGCAGCAGCGAGCCCCAGTGGCCGTGGCTCAGTTCAAGCCCGCCCTTTTCGCCCCAGACACGCAGCCGCTGGTCGTTGGTGTGGCCGGAGGCCCAGCGCGACGAATGGATCACCCCGATGGCGCCATTGTCGAACTCGGCGCTGATGATGAAGCTGTCATTGGCGTCGAGCACATACTCGCCCATGCGGTCGCCCTCGACCTTCTTGAAGGTCTGCAGCCGGCAGTTCATCGAGGCGATGGCGGTGCCGGTGGCGAAGGTGGTGAAATCGAGGATGTGGATGCCGATATCGCCCAGCGTGCCGTTCGAGCCGTGGCCCTTCGACAACCGCCACAGCCACGGGCCCTCGATCGAGGGATCTGCCCAGTTGTTGGCGGCAACCCACCCCTGCAGGTAGCTCGCCTCGATGTGCTTGACCGTGCCGATGGCGCCGGCGGCGATCAGCTCGCGCGCCTTGTGGAGTTCCGCGACGTTCCGGTAGGTCATGTTGACCATGTTGATGAGGCCCGAGGCTTCCGCGGCCTCGACCATTTCCATCGCCAGCGGCCAGGTGGTGGCGAGCGGCTTTTCGCAGAACACATGCTTGCCCGCGGCGATGGCCGCGAGCGTCGTGTCGTGATGGATGGCGTCCGGGGTAACGTTGGTCACCGCATCGAACTCGCCCCAGGCGAGGGCATCGTCGAGCGAGGCAAAGCGCTCCGCGATTCCGTGCTCAGCCGCGAAGGCCGCGAGGTTGGCCGCGTTGGTATCGACCGCGCCATCGAGGGTGACGCCCTCGATGGCGGCGAAGTGCCTAGCGTGGGTAGCCGCCATGCGGCCGGTACCGAGAACGAGGAGACGCATGTGTGACGCTGGCTACTTCTTGTTGGAGGTGGCGGCGGACCATTCGATCGCCGTCTGCTGTTCGTGACTCTTCAGGCGCGCACCGCGCTCGGTGATCTTTTCGATCGCCTGCTCGACCGGGCGGTTCGGGGCGCGCTGCAGTTCGGCGTGGCGTTCGGCATTGAAGGCCCAGTTGACGGCGTTGCGAAGCACCTGGCCCACGGTCTTGTCGTGATAGGTCGGGTAGGTTTCGTGGCCGGGGCGGAAGTAGAAGATGTTGCCGGCGCCGCGCCGGTAGGTGAGGCCGGAGCGGAAGACTTCGCCACCCTGGAACCATGAGATGAACACCGTCTCGAGCGGCTCGGGCACGGTGAAGGGCTCGCCGTACATTTCTTCGTTTTCGAGCTCGAAATACTGCGGCAGGCCCTTGGCGATGGGATGGCCTGGATTGACCACCCAGATGCGCTCGCGCTCGCCGGCTTCGCGCCAGTGGAGGTTGGCGG
>Ga0073904_10002347_pt1 | contig 14317 bp, 6 predicted proteins | sample KloWWTrecipitate_FD_66668 | JGI IMG/M metagenome (GOLD analysis project Ga0073904, IMG submission 66668) | Active sludge microbial communities from Klosterneuburg, Austria, studying microevolution and ecology of nitrifiers - Klosterneuburg... | ecosystem: Engineered > WWTP > Aerobic digester >...
GAAAAGAGTAAAGACAGTGTAATTGATATAATGGAATATCAAAAGTCTGTAAAAGTAATGGGAGGTTCGATGCGGCTCGGATCATATCCGTGTATCGTTGAGAAAAATTCTTTGGCATATAAATGTTATAAAAAGGAATCAATAAATGAAAGACACAGACATCGTTACGAAGTTAATAATAATTACAGAAAATTACTGACTGAAAACGGATTAAAACTTTCTGGATTATCTCCGGACAGTACTTTGGTAGAGATGATCGAACTGCCGCAGACAAAGCATCCATTTTTTATTGCCAGCCAGTTTCATCCTGAATTGAAATCAAGAATAATTAATCCACATCCGCTTTTCAGAGAGTTTGTAAAAGCATGTATAATTTATTCTGTTAAAAAATAAATGTTGAATTATAAGTATTCATTTTTAATCTTTTTAATAATTTCTTTGAATCCATCATTTTCATCAAATCCATAATCATGTCCGTCTTTAGATCTTCCTTCGGACTCGAAAGACCACAGCAATATTCCGCTGACACCTGCTTTCAGATATTTAACTAATTCCTTTTCAATAACTTTCTTTCTGTCTGAACCCATTTCTTTTTTGAATCCAATCTCTCCAATGTAAAGCGGCTTTTTTAATTTTGCTGATGTCTGAATATTTTTGGAAATATACTTTTGCCAGATACTTCTTAATGTCAGTGGAATATCATAGACATCATTAAATTTCCTGAGAGTAAATTTGTCAATTAAACCCGGAATAAAATTTATTATCCTGTCCAGATTATTTAAAATTGCCGAACTTGAATATTTCCCTTTGAATCTCTGATGAATATCCAGTCGCTCAGCAATTGTAGAATTGAAACTGTAATCATGTATAGAGACAGCATCGAGATTTTTCAGAGTATATAATTTCTCAAAATTGGATGAATTGAATCTTGAAAATTCATTTCCGAATTTATCTCCAATGCCGCCTATAGTCCCGACAGAGAGCAGATGATTAGAATTAATTTTTTTAAATTCGGCTGATACATCTTTTGTAAAATTAAATACACTCTCGAAATTAACTGAAGCAGGTTCATTTATTAATTCCCATAAAAGAATTTCCTTTCGATCGGAAAATTCAAATGACAGGTCAAGTATATTTTGCAGATAGTTATTTTTATATCCGGATAAATACCATTCATCATTAATTTCTTCATTCATCAGATATCCCCAGTTGTCGGCAAGTACGGGGATCAGACGAAGATTAAGTTCTGTACTAATTTCACAGATGTTATTGAGATTATTTCTTCCTGTTTTGTTAAACACCCAGAATCTTACAACATCAAACCGCTGATCTTTTGCAGATGCCAGCATCTTTTGTGAAATATCAGATTCGACATTTGCCAACTCATACATATTGCAGCCGATAAAACGAAATTCGTCTTTTCCGTCAAAAAATTTTCCGTCATGTGATGTGATATAATTCTGAAACATAATAATTTTGTTTTTAAAATATTTAATCTAAAACTAACTTTCTATTGTAAAGAGATTGATGCAGTTATTATTGAAATTTATTTGATCCACAGAATAATATTCTATGCTACGCAACACAGAATGCTATTCGGTGCTTCGATTCAGACATTCACTTAATTTGAATCATTGAACGGAATTTATTATTTCGTTAGTTTGTCAGGCATGCATTATATTTTTATATAGTTTAAGAAATTTACAATGTGAATTGATAAATAGATTTTACTGTAAGTATCTATCTATATAACGGACTGACTTTGACGGAGATAAAATAAATCAAAATGATAATGAAAAAATTTCTTAAGTATTCTTCAATCTTTTTAGTCTTAGCATTAATTTTTATTTTTATCTGGTTTTTCAGATACAGATATTATTTGTTGGTATCAGTAGATAAAATTCCCGAGATGGAACTGTCATCAATCGATGGCTATACGGATAAAATGTTTTACTTTAATAATGAAAAGATTAAATTTTATTTAAGGAGTACTGAAGATTCTTCCACTGCAGTTATTACAAAGATCATTTCACCATATCAGTACGAACCGCTGGATACTTTTTATTTTGACAGGTCTGAACAAAACATCAACCCCGATCAGTCTGAATCAGGCTGTAACTGGGATCTGACACATGAAATGAATTTGAATTCAGATTATACTCAGGGATATTATAATGTTATACTTTCCAATTCCATTGATACCTTTAATCTGACAATTACCATTGGAGATTTTGATAACAATAATGAGTTCGTAGTCTTTGCTCCGCTTGCGACTTTTGCTGCGTATAATCCCTGGGGTGGAAAATCGCTTTATCATAATTACACAGATTCTTCCAACGTATTCTTTGTATCTACTCAAAGACCAAATACTGGAGTTCAGTATTTTAAGGAAAATTATAACCATATTGATGTGAATGTATGTGCAAATATTTTTAATTATTTTTACAAAAATCAAAACGCAAACATACTTCCTGATTATTATCTTGAGGAAAGACCTGAGTTACTTTCAAAATGTAAATTTGCTGTATTGTCTTATCACTGTGAATATTTTTCTGAAAAGATGTATGATAAAATAGAGGAAATGGTTTTTGATCAGAATATTCCTTTGATTTCTTTAGGTGCAAATCAGATCTTCTGGAAAGTAAAATGGCATGATAATTTTACCAGAATGGAATGCAGAAAAGATCTCACATTTTTTGGAGAAGGGTTTGATCCGGGAGGAATGTGGCGGCATAATCTCCGTTCGGAATCAGATCTCTTAGGTGTCAGATACACCGGCAAAGGACTTCACACATTTGCACCATATAAAGTTTTGAATTCATCTCACTGGTTATATTCAGGTTTGAATATTTCAGACGGTGAACTCTTCGGTATTAAAGGAATTAACAGTTTTCCTATATGCGGTGATGAAACTGATAAAGTACCTTTCTGGATGGAATTTAGTACCGAGACTATTGCCAAAGGTCTGAATACTGATATTGCAGATACGATTAAAATCTATAATAAAGATGATGCAGACTGGAACAGTAAAGGAGGTGGAGAGATCGTGCTCAGAGAGATCGGAAATATTGCAGTACTTTCTACAGGTTCTATTTACAGCGGATCGGGTCTTGGTAGTGATAAAGTTTTTACAGGGATCATTGATAATTTTTTGAATAAGTATTTTATCAGATAAACTGAATTTAATTTTTTCTAAGAAATATTTGAACATTTAACAGATCACACAAAATTCAGGATATTTTTTTTGCCACGAAACACTGAAAATTAATCATTGTAATGAAACACAGAATGTTATTCTGCGCTACCAATATTTAAATAAGACTTATTCCGATATATTCTTTAAAATCAGAATTTGATAAATTAATTAAATTTGACACATTACATTATCAGCATCATACATTATTGAATTTCGAAGGATTAAATTCTGAAGAAGTAAATAAACGGATTTCTTCGGGACAGGTAAATACATACGATAAAAATAAATCTAAAACGGTAAAAGAAATTTTTATTGAAAACATATTCTCTGTTTTCAATTTAGTTATTTTATCGATCATCATATTTGTTCTATATTTCTATTTTACCACAGGTGATTTCAGACTGATCCTGGACAGTATAGGTATAATGATGATAGCCTTGCTGAATACTTTTATTGCGATCTATCAAGAGATAAAAGCAAAGCGGGCACTGGACAAGGTCAAACTCCTTTTGAAAAAAGAAGTAACTGTTATCAGAGACGGGAAGGAACAGTCAATAAATCCATCGGAAGTAGTAAAAGATGATGTTATAAAAATTTTAAGAGGTGATCAGATCATTGTCGATGGCAGGGTCATTTTCTCAAACCATCTGGAAATTGATGAATCTCTCCTGACCGGAGAATCAAATCCCATTCACAAAAAGGAAAACGAAGAAGTTCTCTCAGGAAGTTTTTGTCTGTCGGGTAACGGATTTTATAAAGCTGAAAAAGTTGGGAATGAAAGTTTTGCATCCAAGATCACTTCACAGGCAAAGAAATATAAATTTGTTCTCACCCCTCTTCAGAGAAAGATAGATGCTATTGTCAAAATTCTTTTTTTAACTGCAGTGGTTTTGGTAATACTCGAAATTATTTTTAACACTGAAGGATTTACAAATGATTTTGTAAGGAAGATATCTACTATACTTATCTCATTAGTGCCGCAGGGACTTGTCCTGATGGCTTCTGTTACTTTTGCGATCGGCGTTTACAGGATCAGCAAGCTCGGTGCGATCATACAAAAGCTTAATGCGATCGAATCTTTTTCAAATGTGCAGATCGTCTGCATGGATAAGACCGGTACTCTTACTCAAAATAAACTGAGTATAAAAGAGATCACATTATTATCAGATAAACATAACAGGAAAGAGGTCGAACAACTTATCGGTACTTATGCAAATCTTACCAGTGATAAAAATGCTACGATAGAAGCTGTGAATATTTTTCCGCCATTGGAAAATTATTCTATGGCAGATGAATTCCCTTTCAGTTCGGAAAGAAAATTCAGCATGCTGAAAACTATTTCAGACAGTAATAAGTCAACATTTATACTTGGAGCATATGATGTATTGATAAATTATATGTCAGAAGATGATATTAAATTGACACAGGGAATATTTGAATCAAAGAAAATTTATATTTACAGAAATCTTTTGTTTGGGAAAGTCGATGCTGAGATTTCATTTGAAGATCTGAAGAGCGGCATGAATAATATAAAGATAGAACCATTTTGTATTATATCAATCACTGATAAAATAAGAGATGATGTATTTGATGCGATAAAACTTTTTGAAAAAAACGATATTCAGATAAAGATTCTATCAGGAGATTCAGCTAAAGCAATACAGGAAGTTTCAAATGAGATCGGATGGAAAATTAAAGATGATGATCTGATAACCGGTATTGAGATGGAAAGTCTGAATGACAAAGATTTTTTAAAGACAGTACAGGAAAAAGTTATATTTGCCAGATTAAATCCTGAGCATAAGCTGAGGATAATAAGATCATTACGAAATGAAAAGATATATACTGCGATGATAGGTGACGGAGTAAATGATCTGCCGGCCATCAAGGAAGCAGATCTTGGAATCGCAATGGAAGAGGGGAGCAGCATTACCAAAGAGATAGCAGACATTGTACTTTTGAATAATAAATTCTCTCTGATGCCGGCAATATTTGATGAAGGTAATAAAATAGTAAATACTGTGAAGTCTATATCAAAACTTTTTTTAACAAAGAATTTTTTTGTAATATATATTACACTGCTTTCTGTATTTTTTCTGCTGGAGTTTCCTTTGACTCCGAGAAGAGTTTCGCTGATAAATATATTCAATATCGGACTGCCTGCATTTATCATTACCTTAAAGAATACCAATATTGAGAAAACTAAAAACTTTCTTTCGGATGTTATTTCTTTTGTTTTATTGTCAGCTCTGATAATAGTGGCTGCAGGCTATACCGGGATTTACTTTGCCGAAAAATATTACAGCGTTTCGAATATGGATCTTCAGATGGTAATGCTGACGATCATTATAATAACAAACTTCGCAAATTATTTTGCTATCATGGTGAAAAAAAATGATCAAAATAATATGACCTATTTATTGTATGGACTGGCTATTTTGTTTGTATATATATTCTTTGCAGCATCGACTTTTGACACTGGAATATTTACTTTCATAAAATCTTTTTACGAGATCGATTATACTAATCCGGTTCTGTGGCCGCTGATTTTAACAGTAAGTGTAACTGCCTCTGTAATATTGTTTTTAATGCAAAAGCTGCGGGAAAGAATATTAGAAAAATTCACGAAATAAAAATTCACAATGAAATTTAAATTTAAGCTGCACACTCAGATCATCATTGGATTATTGCTTGGAGCTGTCTTTGGATCAATCTTCCATGTAAATCAAAACAAACTTAAATACGAGTCTGACGGAAGTGAAATAATTTCTGAAGACTGGAAAGATGTAAAGTTTATCAGTGGTGATTCTGTCTTAAATAATTTTGATGCAGGTTCTCAGCTCAGTATTATTAAGATGTTTACAGTACTTAAAGATAAAAGGAAAGTTAAAGATCTGAAGATTGAAATCAATTATCCGGACAGTAGAAAAGAGATTTTGGAAAATGTTTCTTCTGTCAAAAAAGTCCCTACCATTGGGGTCATGCTGAAACCTATAGGTGATATTTTTATCAGACTTTTGACAATGATCGCAGTTCCGCTTGTGCTTTCATCGCTTATTGTAGGAGCAGCTTCACTTTCTGATCTGAAACACATTGCAAAGATCGGCGGAAAGACAATTGGATTTTATGCAATAACGGCAGTAATAGCAATTTTGATCGGACTTTTCTTTGCAAATGTGATACAGCCCGGGAAGTTCATGCCTGAAGAAAATAAAGAACGTCTGATGGAAACATTTCAGGAGGATGCCCAAAGTAAAATAGATCAAAATGTATCTATGAATATAGTTGATTTCCTTGTAAATATCGTACCGAAGAATCCTTTCAAAGCAATGGCAGACGGGGAATTTTTACAGATAGTTTTTTTCGCAATATTAATGGGAATATTCTTGTCTCAGATAAATGCAGATGCCTCAAAGACTGTCTTGAAATTTTTTGACGGAGTATCCAAAACAATGATTCTTATAGTTGAAAAAATAATGATCATTGCTCCTTATGCTGTATTCACGCTCATATCAGCAACAGTCGCGGAATTTGGTTTTAATATACTTCAGACATTGCTGTTGTATTCTTTTACAGTTATAATTGGATTAGCTGTGTTAACATTTATAGAATATCCTTTGCTGCTGAAGTTATTTACAAAAGTGAATGTAGTGAAATTTTTCAAATCTCAAAGACAGGTAATTGCAGTTGCTTTTTCTACAAGTTCTTCTGCAGCTACATTGCCTGTTACAATGGACATCTGCGAAAAGAAACTTGGCGTGCCAAACCGAATTGCAAGTTTTGTACTTCCTTTGGGTACAACCATTAACATGGACGGAACAGCACTTTATCAGGCGGTAGCCGCCGTGTTTATTGCGCAGGTTTATGGATTTGACCTAACTCTTACTCAGCAAATGACAATTGTAATTACTGCTGCACTTGCAGCAATTGGTACTGCACCTGTGCCGGGTATTGGTCTGATAATGCTGATAATAGTTCTAAGATCTATAGGTGTACCTTCAGAAGGAATTGCTCTGATTATCGGAGTGGACAGACTTCTTGATATGTGCAGGACTGTGCCGAATGTTATAGCTGACTCTCTTGCATGTGTTGTGATCGCGAGCAGTGAAGGTGAGCTTGGTGAATTAAAAGTTGATTAAAAATAATTTAAAAAATAAAAACATGTTTAAAATAATTTTGGCAATATCTTTACTGACGAATGTCTGCATATATGCCGGATGTTCCGATTCAGCAGAAATTAAATCAAATAATATGAATGAGAAAAATAATAATTTGGAAACAACTAAGGTTGTGAATAAAAACATTTCAGATATTACTGTTATTGATATGGACGGAAATAAAGTTAAATTATCAGACTACAAGGGAAAAGTTCTGATGATAGTTAATGTTGCATCAAAATGCGGATTCACTTCACAGTACAAAGGTCTCGAAGAAATTTATAATAGATACAAAGATCAGGGCTTTGAGATATTAGCTTTTCCATGTAATGATTTTGGTGAACAGGAGCCGGGTAGCAATGATGAGATAAGAACTTTCTGTGAGTCAAAATACAATGTCACGTTTAAGCTTTTCGATAAGGTAAATGTAATTGGAGATGATAAAAATGTATTGTATCAAAGACTGACAGAAAATTCAGATCCTGAAGGAGATATAAGCTGGAACTTTGAAAAATTTATCATAGATAAAAACGGAAACATTACCGAAAGATTTAAAAGTAAAGTAGAACCTGAATCAGGAGAAGTTACTTCTGTAATAGAAGCCAGACTTTCGGAATAAAATAAAATAAAAAAAGCGAAGACATTATATCTTCGCTTTTTTCAATAAGAAATTCTATTGAAATTATTTTAACATTACAAGCTTCTGAACAAGTGATTCATTGCTTGTATTTCCTTCCATTACAACTTTGTATAAATATGTTCCATTTGCAATCAAATCACCATCCATATCTTTCCCATCCCATGGAATCTGATTGAACCCAATTGAAACAGGATATTCCAGTTCCTTTATGAGTCTTCCCGAAACAGTATAGATCCGGATCTTGAAATTATCCGGCGGAGCAAGACCTCCTATGTTAAACATAAAATTAGTTTCGTTTTTCATAGGATTCGGAAAATTATAAATATTTTCAATTACGAGTTCCTCACTTACTAATACATCAAATCCGGAAGAATCAGTCACTCCATTTTTATTAAAATATACCGACAACCTGTTGCCGCCATTTTTCAGTTCAGGATAAAAAATTATTGAGCGGTTATTTTGAGAATTTGATTTATCATTATCTGCAAATTTAACCATTTGGCTTGGTGCACCTTTTTGATAATAAGGTATATTTCTTCCGTTCAATTTCATAGTTAACTGCGAAGTATCTGCACTGAATGGAATGAAATTATCAACGTCTGTAATTTCTATTTTTATCTCAGGATCTTTCCTTACATAGTCTCCATTTTTGAGAATTAATCCATCACTGTAAACTGCTATATTGCTGCTGCCCGGACGGTAATGATATCCATCTTTAACTTCTATGTAAGCTGTATTATTGAATGTAAAGAATTCATTGTTAGAACCTACAGGAGTTACATTCATAAAAATTCCTATACTGTCTCTGAAAAACGGCAATTTCAATTTATATTCATATTTTTTGAAATTGTCAATATTTATAGCATATTTAACTGTATCGACTTCCAGCAAATTTACAGGTGTAACAGAATTTTTATAAAATTTTACTACCATTCCTTCCAGATTAAGAAATCCCGGATTATAAAGATCACCTGATGCTTTTAAATAATCACCGGCTTTATAATTTGAATTTACAAAAATAGTATTTATATCCCATACAGGTTCGGCTGGAGGAGTATATGTGACTTTGACTGAATTCAGGATGCTGGAATTATTTCCTGTCATAGTATCAATAGAAATTTTCGCAACAATATTTAATCTGGGATAATTATATGCATCTATCGAACTAAGATCAGTAAAATTGTTTGAAGTAACGTTCGGATAAAGAAGTACCTGAGAATTGTTATTTGCAATTCCATAAACATCAAATTTTATAGTACTTCCAGTATATAAAGTCTGAATCCATGAAAGACTTCCCCAGTTTTGAGCAGGACCTATAATATTAGAAACAGTACCGTCTGAATATTTAAATGTCACATCCATGGAACTTACAGCTTCTGACCAGTGGTCACAATCAAGACAAGTGATGTTTACACGGCAGCAGGGATCAAATCCTTCAGATGCTTCTTTATTTGATGCGCCTAAATATCCGATAAAACTCCATGAATGAAAATAACTCATGTATCCGATGGAATCACAATAAATACTTCCAAACTCTCTGAGTTTGGTTTTAACATTTGCTGCTAATAATTTCCCACTTGGTACATAAGCAGCATTAAGCAGCATTATATATTGAGTTGAATCAAACGAATTGAGATATGTTAATAATGAATCATTTGATGAATTAGTATTCATTTTTAGATTTTTAAAATCTAAAATCTTGCCGTTTAACTTTTTAACTTTTAAAATATTCAGCCCCTGATTCTTACCTGCATCAATATAAATATTTTTATTATGAACACTGAAATATGAAGCTTCTTCACCATTGCTTCCATATGATCTTACAAAAAGATTTCCATTGTAATCACCATTCTGAAGACCATTATTCTTATAAGTTACTCCGTTTAGATCATATGAAGGGAATTGTGAACTCTGTTTTTTTAATATCTCAATGTTAGTTAGTAATTCTATTTGTTTATTTGAATTATCTTTGACGTATTCTAAATTTGGAATATATGTAAATTTCTGAATACCTGACCAGCCGGTGCTGTCACCGTTTATAATGCTGTTTGATCTCCAGTAATAAAGTTTGTTATTTACTAATAATGGTACAGATGTTTTAAATTTAGTGTAGGCACTTGAGATACTGCTGTTAGCAAAAGTTTTTAAAACCGCCGAATTGAAATTTGTAGTCGTATCCATTTGTAAAATAACTTTTACAGAATTCATTGAAGTTTTTACCAGCGGATTAAGGCAGGTAAATTCAACGCTGTCAGTACTTATGACAGAATTATCTACCGGTTTTAAAGGCATAAAAGCAATGTTCTTTACAGGTATATCTACAGACAGGTTATTGTTTGTTTTAATTTCACCCGGTGTCCAGTTACCCTGATCCAGCTTTACGAGCATGTTGTATATACCTGCAGTATCGACTTTAAAAGTATAAGCAATTGAATCTAAATTTCTGAAATTTCTTCTGATAGTATCTTTTGCATAATAGACCTGATTATTTTTATATACTTCAAAACGGATCTTTAATGAATCAGAATTCAGTCCGTAGTTTTTTGGATAAGCGGTAAAGGTAAGATTTTCTGAAACTCCCGGATAATTATTTGACAATTTATAATCTGATGAAGTGATTGAATGTTCAGGAGTTTTTGGAAGATTTAACTTAGCTGCCGGATCTCCTATTAGAGAATAGCAGTTAAGAGTATGTCTGATACTAAATGACAATGAATCTTTGCTCATTTTTTTGTTGGCATACTTTGTCAGATCACCCATCCTTCTTGCTGTATCATTTTTCATAGATTCAAGAATAAAAGATCCATAATCATTTCCAAACTGAGAATAGCTCCAGCCTGTAGTTCCGACAAAACCAATTGCTCCTTTATCCGGAAGGTATACAAATCTTTCTCCAAAACCTCTGAAATCAGCTTTAGAATTTTCTCCCGTGAAACAAGTAAGACTTAAAATAATCGGAAGTTTATTTCCATTTGAAAGTGTATTCGGATCATTCATTGCAATTTCCCAGTCATGACTTCCCGCATGTCCTCTGAAGTTAACAAACAAAGCTCCTCTGTCAATTGTATTTTTGATAGAGTCTTTTATATTAAAAGTAATTGTCCCGGGTATATCCGTTCTGAATATTCTGATTGGATTACCATAGATAGGAGGAAGATCTACAAAAACTCCAATGTCATAATTTGATTTCAGAATATGACCGTTTTGTTCATTAGTAGTACCTCCGCCTGTGATGAATACAAAATCTTTAGACCACTTTGCAGGAGGTTCGTTTTCATATGCAATTATTTTATTTACCATAGACTGGGCTTCGGAAGTATAGTAAGCTGGCAGTCTACCGACAGATATCATCGGATAATAACAAAACGTACCGATATTTAAATTTGTATAATATCCGTCTGATGGCGGATTACCATATACAGGTATTAGATTATTACTAAAAGTGGAACTTCCTAAATACTTCTTGGGATCCAATGAACCTCTCCCGAATAAACAAACATATCCTAACTTCGGAAGCTGCCAGTTATCATAAACATATTTTACAAAATTTCTGCCGGCTACCGGATCCTCGATCCCGTAATTAAAAATATCATACAGGTCTTCAATATCTGCTTTGAATGAACGAAAGCTGTCTTTAGTCTGTCTGTATGATCTGAGCTGTTCAGCCTGAGCGTCAAATATTTTGTTATAAATAATTAAATAATCTGCACCATTAGAACTGGAAACAAGATTCGGAACCTGTTTCTGTTTAATCCTGAAAGGTTTTTTTGTAATGTTATTATTTACAATTTGAAAATTGGAATTACTCTTTGCCGAAAACTTTAATGTATCAGCGATAAAAGTATTACCGGAAATTTTCTTGAAATTATTTACGTCATAGATGTTTACAGGATTTACAGAGTTATAACCGCTTATATTAAATTTCTTTGTAGTAGTATCTACAGATGAAGATAAATTGGAAGAGACAATTGCATTTTCAAAAGTAAATTTTCTCGGATAATTTATTTTGAATTTATCAAAATATACACCGCCTGAAGTAGCAGCCGTTGGTATATATTTTACTATTACAGTATTTGTACCTGTGACGAGTAAAGAACTTGAAAACGTAATAGTACTGTCAAATCTTATAAAATCATTTTTAGTCATATATGCAACTACATTCCCGTTCACTTTTACTTCAAGATTATGTTCATTCAATATTGAAGTATTTCTTACCCTTGGATAAGCAAATACATAAATAGATGCTGTCGTAACAGTCGGGCTGAGATAGGGGAGAGTAAAGGTTTCTGTCAAAGTCTGATTATCATTAAGAGTAGCCCAGTACCATCCTTCGCCTTGAAATCTTTCAGTACTGAGATATCTGTAATCTGTAGAACTTATATTTTCACCCTGACTGTAAAAATAATTTTTGTCAAAAGTTTTTACTTCAGAAAAAGATACACCGGAATAATTCGTACCGACAGGATAATTAAACTGAGCATATCTTGTCCCAAGTGCCCCACCCCAATCTAACCAGTACACATTGGTATCAGAATATTCATTGTAATATTCATCGGTTGTAAAAAATAAATTATTGTTATGATCATAAGACTTTACATTTCCGCCATAATTCCTTTGTCCATAAAAATCTAAATAGTCAGAGGGGTCAAATGTACCGTCCTGCTCACCGTTAAAACTGACAGGAATCTGAACTCCTTTATTGTAAAGCTTTACAGTACGAGGATCTAAACCTGTTGTATTAATTCCCGCATTAGTAAAATCATTCCTGTCGATTCGGTACATGCCGTCATCTGCAACATACATCTTCAGGTATGTTTTGTTTGGAGTGATCCAGTTATAGTTCTGAGAAAGCAAAATGCCGGTAAATGCAAATTGCATTAAAAAAAGGAAAAATATTTTTTTCATATAAATAAATTTAAAACTAATTGATTTTTATTTTTGAGAAATTAATTAACGAAGCATAACGAGTTTTTGAACAGAAGTCTCAGCAATAATATTCCCGTCTGTAAATATTTTATATAAGTAAGTTCCGTTTGCAATATTGTCTCCGTCTTCATCTCTGCCATCCCAAATGATCTGATTGACACCTATATTCGGTTGAACATTTAACTCCCTGATCAGTCTTCCCTGAACAGTATAAATTTTGATCCTGACGCCCGGAATAATATCAGGTGTATTCAAATCAAAAATAAATGCCGTCTCATTTTTCATAGGATTAGGAAAATTATAAACTCCTGTAATTCCTGATTCATCTGACACAATCAGGTCCATATATAATGAATCAGTGTTTCCGTTGTCATTCAGATATCTGATGCCGAGCCGGTTTGATCCGGAATTAAGCACTGTTTTTAAAAGTACTGCAATGCTTCCGGAACCGGTTTGATTATCGCCTTCAATTGTCTTCAATGCCGGATTCAAATTCCCTTTGAGATAATATGGAATTTTATAGCCGTTAAGATTTATGATCAGCATTGATGTATCCTGCATTATACCTGTATTTCTTTCACCGGTAAGTTCAATCCGTATCTCAGGATCTTTTCTTACTGATTCACCGTCTTGAAGCAGTTTACCGTCAGCAATTATTTTTACTTCATTCCTGACAGATTGAGCAGTACTTGTCAATGGAATACTTCCGCTGTTATTGAAAGTATAAAATTCATTCTGTCCGTCTTTTGGATTTATTTCGATCCATACTCTCGAGCTGTCCCTGAAATTCGGCATTGTAAAGCTGTTAGAATAAGTGAGAGTGCTGTCTGTTTTTAATAACTGAGTTACAGTATCAGATGAGATCAGATTCGAACCTGATATTGATTTGGAATATAAATTTACAACTGTTCCAAATAAATATTTATATCCGCCGTTAGCATAATCAAAAGAAAAATTGACTGCATTTTTATCTTTATCAGAAGTACTGAACTGTAAAGAATTTTTTACAAAAACTAATTCAGATGCTGCTGAATAATTCACCTTCAGAGATCTCAGGATAGGGGATTGAAATCCTGAAAGTGTATCCATATCGAGTAATGCATTAAACTTAAGTTTAGGATACTGCTCTGCGCTGACCGATCCGAGTTCGTTAAATTCTGAAGTCTGCACATTTGGTCTGAGCATTGTTTCCGCACCGTTTCTGTCAATTCCTATGACATCAAATCCGATCGAACTGTTTGGATAAATATCTGCTTTCCATGAAAAATCAGTCCACGTGCTTGCCGGTCCGATAATATTAGTTACAGTACCGGATGATTTTTTAAATTTCACATTCATGCTTACTACTGCTTCAAACCAGTGCGAGCAGTCCAGACATGTTAATACCGGTTGACAACA
>Ga0073904_10002348_pt1 | contig 14315 bp, 8 predicted proteins | sample KloWWTrecipitate_FD_66668 | JGI IMG/M metagenome (GOLD analysis project Ga0073904, IMG submission 66668) | Active sludge microbial communities from Klosterneuburg, Austria, studying microevolution and ecology of nitrifiers - Klosterneuburg... | ecosystem: Engineered > WWTP > Aerobic digester >...
GGGTTCGTAGACGCGAAGAGGCCCCGCCGTTGGGCGGGGCCTCGATGCCGGTTCGGGTTGTGGTCAGGCGGCCGGGTGCTCATTCGCTGCTGTGAGGCGTTGCGCTTGCTCGGCTTCGGTTGGTTGGTAGCCCCAGGTCTCGATCGTGTCGAGGTAGCGGCGTGCGGTTGGACGGGCGGTGCCGCTGACTCGGCTGCGGTCCTCGGCGACGACGGTTGCCAGCGTGGCGGCGATGACGGGCAACCGCTTCGGATCGGCCTCGGCTGCGTCGACCAGTGCTCGGTTCCAGTCGATCCACCCGCGCTCGGTAGGGGAGGGGTCGAGGCCGAGGAGCTTGCCTGCCTTCTCGGCGTGCACGGCGGCGACGGTGTCGAGCCAGGTGAGCAGCGCCAGTCGTGTGGCGTCGGCGGTCGGGAACGGGTTGCGGGTGGCGAGTCTCGATGTGAGCCACTCGGTACGGGCTTGGGTGGCGGCGCGACGCTGGCGTCGTTCCTCGGCTGCCGGGTCGACCTCGCTGCCCGATGTCGGGCTGGGGACAGCGAGGGCGCTGGCGGGTTGGTTGCCCTTGTGGCGTCGGGGTTCGGTGCACAGTGCGATCTCGGTGACGGTGGTGCCGTCCCAGGAAGCCTTGATGACGACGGCGTGGCACGGTTCGCTGCGGTGGCTGCGCGCTTGGTCGCGTCCGAGGAGGTCGTCGACGGTGCGCCAGGCGCGGGCGTGGTCGGCGTAGTCCTGCTCGGTGACGACGGTTGTGCCCTTTGCGGTCAGCCGCTCGCTGGTGGCGGCGAGGGCGGCTTCGTGGCGGAGTGCGCGGAGGGTGGACTCAACCTGCCACGCGCTGAGCGTGCGGTTGCCGGTGACGAGTTGGTCGATGACGTCGGGTTGGTCGGCCAGGGCGGTGAGCGCGGTGGCGACGTCGAGGGTGAGCTTGCCGTCGTGGAGGCAGTCGAGTGCCGCGTCGGTGAGAGCCAGAAGCGAGAGGCGGGACTTGACCCAGGTTTCGCTGTGCCCGACGGCCTTGGCGAGGCGGCGTGCGGTGACGGTGCCGCCCTTGAGGTCGATCACGGCGGCGAGGGCTTGGGCCTCTTCGACGATCGAAAGACGACCCTGGTTGGTGTTCTCACCGATCATGGCGAGCACTACGTCGGCTTCGTCGTCGAAGTTGCGGATGATGCACGGTGCCGTGGTGAGGCCGGCTTGGTTGGCGGCGCGTGCACGGCGGTGGCCAGCGACGAGGTGGTGGATGCCGGCACCGTCGGCGGGCAGAACGATGAGCGGCTCGAGGATGCCGACCTGAGCGATGGATCGTGCGAGGTCGGTCACGTCGCTGTGACGGCGGATGTTCCGTGGGTGCGGGGCAAGGCGGTCGAGGGGCAACTCGACGACGGTGTCGATGCCGGTCGTGGTGGGTTCGGTGATGGTCATTGGTGGCCTCCTGTCGAGGGGGATGGTGGAGGCAGCATCGGCTGCGAGGTCAGGCGGTTGAGCGCTCGACTGAGTGAGGTGGGCCAACCGGTCGTGTCGTCGTGGGACAGCGGCTCGACGGTCAGTCCGGTGCTGGAAGTCGTGACGAGGAGGCACCGGCCGTCCTCGCCGCTGATGAGTGCGGATCCGTGTTCGGCGATGACAGCGTTGGTGATGGCTGCGGCCATGCCAAGGTCGTCAGACCGGCCTGCGAGGCGACCATCGGAGGTCCACACGCGCAGAGGCGTCAACCGACCTGGCATTGTCGTCGTGACGAACAGTGCGGGGCCGGGTTGGTGCCTCATGCCGCGGTCGGGCTCCGGTAGGCGTCGAGTAGGTAGGCGGGCAAGCGGGCGGCCCACCGTTCGGGGAGCGGTCCGACGTGCGTGCGGACGGCGATTCCGGTCGAGTCGATGCGGGCCATGCTGAACGACACCAAACGTGCGAGTGACCGGGCGGCGAGTGCGGTGTGTTCGTCGTGTCCGAGGCCGAACGTGGCGGCGAACTCGTGCGGCGTCCAGACCGAGTCGCCCTCAGAGGCGTAACCGCCCAACCGATGCAGAATCAGAGTGGCCGAGGGGCCGAGTATCGGTGTCAGGAATGCCAGCGTGGCGTCGGATGCGGTAGGCCAACCGTGCAACTCGACGAGATCGTCTCGGAGTGGACGGACGGTGAAGCGGGGTTGCCCGAGCAGCCGCCGGGCTTCGTCGAGGGACTCGTTGCTCATCGGGACCTCCAAGTGTGGGAGAAGGATCTCGGCGGTTGGGCCGTGCTTCCCCAAGACGACCCAACCAACCGATGAGCTAATTATGCCATAACCAACGCCGATACGCAATAGATATGGCACAATAAGGCGATTCAGATGTGAGGACTAACCGAGGGCTGCCTTATACAGGTCAACTCGATGGAGGAGGCGACGGCTGGAGCGACCGCCGTGCACGCGCGGAATACCGCGGCGGTCGGCTGAACGGTCGGTCAGCTCGCGAGCGTCATCGTGGCGAGTCGCGATCCGATTCGACTTGACTGAGCGAGACTTGCAGAAGTCGCGTATTGGGCCGTGAGCTCGTGCATCAGGGTCGACGTAGTCGACTTGAACCTGGCAGCGCGGTCGCCTCTACTGAGCCACACGAGGAGCGCGGCCACGGCAAACGCGAGCTGCATCCATGTCGGGAGCGCGAGGAGAAGCCGGATTGTGAGCTCCGCACCGCCCTCGAGTGACCCGGCGATCTGGACAGCAAACACGACGTCAAGCCACTGGTTGACGGCTGCTCCGCTATCGAGGAGGTCGCGGTCCTTGGAGAGGAGCACGGCGTTGAGTGACAGGGCGAGCTGCAGTAGCGGCACATCGTCGACGTCGCGCTCCGTCAGATCCTGCTCAATGAGGGAGCCGCTCGGCGCTGCGGTCTCGACGAATAAAAAGGGCGAGTAGTGCGCATCGAAGACGGCACTTGCGTGCTCCGGGGATATCTTCCGAGCCGCCACCTCTGGTAGATGATCCCGGACGTCCTCGATCACGCACGGTGGAACGCATACGTCGGCAACGAGCCCATTCATGCGGATCATTTCGCTGAGGGCTGTCGGCTTACCGGTGCGCGCGAATCGGAGGACGTCGGTGATGATGACGTTGGCGTCCACGACGAGCACTCGCTTCATGGGCACAAGCATGGCGTATTCGACCGTCGATCGTTCGACAGATTCATGGTCGCATCGTGCGCGGGCCGGCAGCAGTCACTGGGTGCGCGGTCCTCTGGCTCTCATCGTGACGCCAGCGGACTCGAGCCGGCGCTTCAAGGTGTTGATCCCGACTCCGAGGTCGGACGCAATATCGGCGAGCGACTCGCCACGTTCGTACCGCAGCGACGCCTTCCGAACGTCGACGTCTGCGGACCTCGGTCGATGAGCTTCGTTGAGCGAGATCCCGAGCCCAAGCAGCCAACGGCGAGCAGTCGCGAACGACACCTCGTGTAGGTCTGCGACAGCGCTGATGCTCTTGAGGCGTTCATAGTCGCGACCAAGGGCCTTGGGAACTCCGGAGATGTCCAAGAGACCGTGGCGGGCAAGGTGGTCGCGCACGGTGTTCTCGCTGCACCCGACCTCGGTGGCCGTCTCCCTCGGTGTTCTTCCGGCCTTCAGCTCGGCGCTCAGGAATCGCTTGGTCAGCGTCTCTGCCCAACGGTCAGGTGAGGGTGACGATTTCGGCATCGCGGACTACCTGGTCCGCTCGTAGGTCGTGGGTAGGCCAGGGCCGCCGTGTTGCACTACCAGATCGAGGCTTCGCAGCTCGCGGAGTCGCTTGCGGATGTTTGCCGGGCTGAGCCCAGTTGCTTCCGTGAGAGCGTCGACATCGAGCGCGCCGGCGTTGAGCGCGCCAAGCACCTTTGCCGCGGAGCTCCCGGCTTTGACCGCCGGGGCGTGGCTCGCGATCCGTTGGCGAAGCACCACCGTGAATCGGAGTCCGTCGTCATCGAAGACCGGCGGCGGGAGCTCTGCCGCCCGTAGAGCCTCGAGCACGGCCGGAATTCCTGACGCCAGAGCCTCAACCGCCCGGGTGCCGTCGGGAAGCCGGACGTACTGACAGATGCGCACGAGGTTCGCGTTTCGCGCCGACGTGACCCCGATACGCCCCAGCCGATCGACCGTGAGCCCATACAAGCCGCCGGGATTCCGTACGACCAGACGGCTGCTGTCGAGGCGAACCAGCGCCGTTTCACCGAGCGCCCACGGGGCGAGGTCGCGGTGGATCAGTGCGTTGCCAATGACCTCGCGCACTGCCTCGCCCGGCCAGCTGGGTTCGTTCGTGACGCGGCCCGCCTTGTCGCCACGGATCGCGGAAGGGCTGGATCGGGCGACCCACTCCACGGCGTCCGCCAGCATCCGCGGAATCGGTCCGTCAAATCTCCTCGCATCGCGGGCGCGAGTCCCCGGCTCGTCCTCGGCGCCAGCAGCGAGCACCGCCTGGAGCCCTGTGCCCGGAAGGTGCTGCTGCGGGTACACGCCGAGAGCAAGTAGGCCCGCGACAGACGGGACGCGATCCGTCCCAACGAGGACTCCCATCCGCCACAACAGTTCCTCGCCGTCGCGGATCTGTGCGAGCTGTTCCGACCCTGTGCGGCAGGCCTTGATGAACTCCTCGACGAGCTCTCGGTCGAGGTCGTCGCGCGTCGCTCCGGTAGCTGGCTCGGCGTCGAATTTCGGCTGAGCCCGACTCGTCAGCAGACCCTGGACCTCGGCGTCCGATGCGCGATAGTCCCCGTCCCACGCTCGGATCCACACGCCTCGGTGGTTCCCGCCTGACACCCGGCACGGTTTCTGGGATGAGCTGAGCTCCGGGACCATCGCGACGATGACGGCCTCTCCGTCGACCGTCGCTTCCTCGATCTCAAGCGTCACTGGCGGCGCGAGCGCTTGGCGCGCCTTCGACGCCAGAGCCGTCTTGAGGGCCCGACAGTCTCGCAACCCGACCGGCGAGAAGCCGGCGGCCTCATCGAGGCCGAGAACGATCGTTCCTCCGCCAGGTCGATTCGCGAACGCGCAGAGAGTAGGGGTGATCGAGTCGGGGAGGCCGCCAGCCGCAGCCTTGACCTCGACCCCGGGCAGGTCGCCCCCCTCAGCACGCAACACACTCACGAGTGCCTGGAGGTCGGCCATGTCCCGAATGTAACGCCCGCTGCGTTACATTTCGTTGCATTCCAACTTCCGACCTCGCCCGAACTCTGTCACACCCCGCGCATACGGTTCATGTGAGATGGCCCGGTACACCGCTGCACGCGGAGATGGGTCCGCACGAAGCGCGTAGGCAGGGCGGGATGAAGTGACAGTCGAGATGCACGAACTGAAGGCCGGGTTACGTGTGCGTGGACTTGTCGCGGCCGGAGACGTGACCATCGTGGCGGTCGAGCCGCACGGCGACGCCATCCTGAACGTGGTGTACCGGGGCGATGACGGTCACATCGCAGATCGGCTCCTGACGCTCGAGGATCTCGGGAGGATCGAAGTCGCCACAGGGCGGCGCTGGTCGTTCGACGCTGACGGCGCAGCGTTCAAGCTGGCCTCGGAAGCGCGTCGCATCCAGCTCGCTCACCTGTTCGACCCGTTCGCAGCCGTCGGTTCGTCCACCATCCAGCCGCTGCCCCACCAGATCGAAGCTGTCTACGGCCGGCTGCTCCCACTCCAGCCGCTGCGGTTCCTGCTCGCCGACGACCCTGGTGCGGGCAAGACGATCATGTCCGGGCTGTACATCCGCGAGCTGATGCTTCGTGGCGATCTCGACCGCTGCCTCGTCATCGCACCAGGAAGCCTGGTCGAGCAATGGCAGGAGGAGCTGTTCGACAAGTTCGACCTTCGCTTCGACATCCTGAGCCGCGACATGGTCGAGGCCGCACGAACGGGCAACCCGTTCCAGGAACGAAACCTGCTCATCGCTCGACTTGATCAGCTGTCGAGGAGCGAGGAGCTGCAGGCCAAGCTTGCCGTGACCGACTGGGATCTGGTGATCGTGGACGAGGCACACAAGATGTCTGCCCGGCTCTACGGCGACGAGGTCACTCGCACACTCCGCTTCCAACTCGGTGAACTCGTTCGCGACCGAGCCCGGAACCTGCTGCTGCTGACGGCGACGCCACACAACGGCAGCAACGAAGACTTTCTCCTGTTCCTCTCGCTCCTCGACCCAGATCGCTTCGCCGGACGGCTCCGCCATGCGAAGCACCTCCCCGATGTGTCGGACCTGATGCGCCGCTATGTGAAGGAGAACCTGCTCACCTTCGACGGCAAGCGCCTCTTCCGTGAACGACGCGCCACCACGGTGAACTACGACCTGACCCCTGACGAGATGCGTCTCTACGAAGCCGTCAGCTCCTACGTACAGGAAGGCATGGGCCGCGCGCAGGCGATGGAACAGGGCGGCGACCGCCGGCGAGGCCTCGCCGTGGGCTTCGCCCTCGCAGCGCTGCAACGCCGGCTCGCGTCGTCACCCGAGGCGATCTTCCAATCACTCCGACGCCGCAAGGAGAAGCTGACCGCGCAACTGCTGCAGGCACAGAAGGCTGGAACCCTCGGCGAGGTGCAACGCCTCGGCGGCCGGCTGGCGGACCCGGACGGGTTCGACAGCGACGACTTCGACGCAGAAGAGTTCGAGGATCTCGAGGACGAAGCAATCGAGAACGCGATGAGCGCCGAGTCGATCGTGGAGCTCGAACGAGAGATCACCGAGTTGCGCGTCCTGGAGATGCTCGCCTCAGATCTCCGCGCGTCAGGCCAGGACAAGAAGTGGGTGGAGTTGCGCGACATCCTGCAGTCGGACGAGTTCAACACGCTCGGTGAGCCACGCAAGCTCATCGTGTTCACCGAGCACCGTGACACGCTCAACTACCTCGAAGGTAAGATCCGAACACTGCTCGGTCGCGAGGAAGCAGTGGTCGTCATCCACGGCGGCGTGAAGCGCGAGGACCGTCGACGTGTGCAGGACGCCTTCCGCAACGATCCGGCGGTGAAGATCCTTGTCGCAACAGATGCCGCCGGTGAGGGCGTGAACCTGCAGCGGGCGAACCTGATGGTCAACTACGACTTGCCGTGGAACCCGAACCGGATCGAGCAGCGCTTCGGCCGCATCCACCGCATCGGCCAAGAGCAGATCTGCCACCTGTGGAACCTCGTCGCGCACGGCACCCGCGAGGGCATGGTGTTCCAACGCCTCTTCGCGAAGATCGAACAGCAACGCGGCCTGTACGGCGACCAGATCTACGACGTCCTCGGCGACTCCGAGATCAACCGGTCACTCCAGGATCTACTGCTCGAAGCGATCCGTTACGGCAAGGACCCCGCAGTCCTCGCCAAGGTCGACGAAGTCATCGACTCCGAGATCGGCAACCGCCTCAAGACCGTCCTCGACGAGCGAGCCCTCGCATCGAACGTGCTCGACGCATCGAGCATCAGCGAGATCCGCCACCGGATGGAAGAAGCCTTGTCCCGGAAACTCCAGCCCGGCTTCATCCAAGCGTTCTTCACTGCGGCGCTCGACGATGTCGGCGGCCGCATCGCGCCGCGCGAGGCCGGCCGTTTCGAGATTACGAGAGTGCCGGCGACCGTCCGGTCGCGCGACCGCGAGGTCGCAGCCGGCGGACCGCTGCTGACAGCCTACGAGCGCGTCACGTTCGACAAGGACCGGATCAGCACCGGACAAGGCAGCGTTCGGGCTGAGCTCCTCAGCCCCGGCCACCCGCTCCTCAACGCGCTGATCGCATCGACACTCGACCGGCACGGCGCAACGCTGTCGGCCGGCACCACGTTCATCGACCCAACCGACGAGGGCGACACCGTTCGACTGCTCATCTACTTAGAACACACCATCACCGATGGCCGCCTCGAGCACGGAACACGAAAGGTGATCTCGCGACGCTTCCAATTTGTCGAGGTCACCGAAGCCGGTGCCATCACCGATCCGGGAGCCGAGCCGTACCTCAACTACGAACCACTCGACGACGACACCCGGAGACTCCTTGCCAACCTCGATACCCGCTGGGGCGACGACGGCGTCGACCAGACCGCACGAAGCTGGGCAACCGCCAATCTCGCTTCACCACACTTCGCCGAGGTTGCCGACGTCACAAAGGCCCGCATCGAGCGCGCCCGTCGCGCCGTCGAGGAACGACTGAACAGCGAGATCCGCTACTGGGACGCCCGCGCAGCAGAGCTGAAGCAGCAAGAACTCCACGGAAAGAAGCCCCGGCTCAACTCAGGTCGTGCCCGTCAACGAGCTGACGACCTCGAAGCCCGGAAGACACGACGCCTGCGCGAGCTCGACATCGAAGCCGACCTCGTGAACCACGCTCCAACGGTCGTCGCAGCTGCGCTCGTCGTGCCCCAAGGACTCGTCGACCGCTTCGCCGGACTCGACATCATCGAGATCGACCCAGAGGTGGCAGCCGAGACCGATCGTCTCGCAGTTGCCGCTGTCATCGAGGCAGAGCGAGCGCTCGGGCGGATCCCAGTCGAGCAGGACCACAACAACCCTGGGTTCGACATCCTCTCCGAGGACCCAGCGACCGGCATCGTCTACCAGATCGAGGTCAAGGGCCACCGGCCCTCGAACCCTGAGATCAAGGTCCGAGCACGGCAGGTACGCCAAGCCAAACAGAATCCGGAACGCTTCAGGCTCGCGGTCGTCCGCGTGCCAAATGATCACGGCGAACCTACGACAGTCCGATACTTCATCCGACCGTTCGATTCCTATGAGTTGCACTTCGCGCAGACCTACGTGCCGCTCAATGTCCTCGACCTGATGCCATACGCAGTGGAGCCAAAGTGACCTACAAGAAGAAGCTCATCGAGGTCGCGCTTCCCCTGGCCACGATCAACGCCGAGTCAGCCCGGGAGAAGACCATCCGTCATGGTCATCCCTCCACGCTTCACCTCTGGTGGGCCCGCAGGCCGCTTGCAGCAGCACGAGCTGTGCTGTGGGCTTCACTCGTAGACGATCCTTCGGCCCACCCGGATCGCTTCCCAACGGAGCTCGAGCAGAAAGCTGAGCGCAAGCGACTTCTCAACATCCTCGAGCGCCTGGTGCCCTGGGAAGCCACCAACGATCAGAGGGTTCTCGCTGAGGCAAGAGCTGAAATAGTGGCGTCGTGCGACGGCACCCTTCCCCGGGTCCTGGACCCGTTTGGTGGCGGTGGAGCGATTCCGCTAGAGGCCCTTCGCCTGGGGTTGCCGACATACTCCGGCGATCTGAACCCGGTTGCTGTACTGATCCAGCGGGCGATGCTTGAGATCCCTGGCCGGTTTCCAAACAGTGTCCCGGTTAGCGCTGATGTACGAGGCACCCAGGCCCTATGGGAGGGGTCGCGCGGATTGGCTGCGGATATCGAGTCCTACGGACGGTGGATGCGCGACGAGGCGAAAGAGCGAATCGGACGGTTCTACCCCGACGCGGTCACCGAATCTGGTGAATCGGCCACTCCGATCGCTTGGTTGTGGGCCCGGACCGTGAAGTCGCCTGATCCGTCATGGCCAGGACAAGTGCCTCTCGTTCGCTCGTGGGTGTTGGCGAAGAGGCCTGGTAAGCCGGTCGTGATGATCGATCCCGTGGTCGATCGCGAGGCTAAGACAGTCTCGTACGTCATACGTGTAGGCGGAACGCCCCACCCACCGACCATGGAGAAGGGGAACGGTACGTGTGTTGCGACGGGCTCTCCAATCCCGGGGGCATACATCAAGGCCGAGGCAACCGCCGGTCGCATGGGCCAGGTCCTGATCGGGATCGTTGCCGAGGGTGCTGGGCGTGTATACGTGGCCCCAACCGAACGCCATGCGCTGGCCGCGGTTGTTCCTGCGCCATCGTGGCGGCCGGACGAGAAGGTGCCAACGCCAAACCATGACGTCGATCGGCTTCCGATGTACGGGATGGCGACCTGGGGTGACGCCTTCACCCCTCGGCAGCTCCTCGCACTCACCACGTTCTCGGACCTGCTGGTTACTGTGCGAGAAAGGATTGAGGCCGACGCTGCTGCGGCGAAGTTTCCGGCGGACCCTCGTCGGCTTCGAGACGGTGGCAATGGTCCGTCCGCCTATGCCGACGCAGTTGTTACCTACCTGGCCTTCGTCGTTGACAAGTGTTCCGACTACTGGTCAAGTATCTGCAGCTGGCACAACACCGGCGAAAAGATACGAAACACGTTCGGCCGCCAAGCGATACCCATGACATGGGATTTCGCAGAGACCAATCCGTTCTCGTCGTCAACGGGAAACTGGATGGCGATGGTGGACTGGGTGACGAAGTCGTTGGTTGCTTTGCCCACCAACGGGATCGGCCACACTGCCCAGCGCGATGCGCGGGCGCGCATTAACGAGATCGGGCAGTGTGTCGTGTCGACAGATCCGCCCTACTACGACAACATCTCGTATGCCGATCTCTCGGACTACTTCTATGTCTGGCTTCGTCGCAACCTCTCGGATGTCTGGCCGGACGAGTGTGCCACGCTGCTCACACCGAAGGCCGACGAGCTGATCGCGAATCAGTATCGGGCTGGCTCGAAGAAGGCGGCGCATGAGCACTTCGAAACAGGGATGCAGGTGGTGTTCGCCGAGGCGGCGCGAAACGCGCACCCTGACTTTCCTGCGACGATCTTCTACGCATTCAAGGCCACTGAGTCAACCGATGATGGGGTGACTTCGACCGGGTGGGAGACATTTCTCAGTGGTCTGTTGGACGCTGGCTACGCGATCACGGCCACTTGGCCCATGCGTACGGAGCTCGGGAATCGAATGATCGCTTCTGGCACGAACGCGCTTGCGTCGTCGATCGTTCTCGCATGTCGGCCTCGTCATGTGTCCGCACCAATGGCTACCAGAGGTGAGTTCGTCGGAGCCATGCGATCAGAGATGGACCCGGCGGTGAGGCTCCTTCAGCTCGAGAACATCGCGCCGGTCGACTTGGCTCAGTCCGCAATCGGACCCGGCATCGCGATCTTCTCCAGGTACGCGAAGGTCGTAGAGGCTGACGGCCGAGCGATGACGGTGCGAACCGCACTCGGCCTGATCAACGAGGTGCTGGCCGAAATTCTGAGCGGAGAGGAGTCGGAGTTCGATGCGGATACCCGATTTGCGCTCACCTGGTTCGAACAGTACGGACACAACACAGGCCCGTTTGGAGACGCTGATCTGCTCGCTCGGGCAAAGGACACGACCGTGACTGGCGTCTCCCAGGCTGGTGTCGTCGCGAGTCGGGATGGCAAGGTCCGTTTGGTTGAGCGCACCGAACTGCCAACCGGCTGGGATCCCGCCACCGACTCCCGCCTCACTGTTTGGGAGACGACCCAGCACCTCATCCGAGCGCTCGAGTCCTCGGAGATCGAGGCTGCGACGCTGCTTGCTCGACTGGGCGAGGGCGTTGGCGAACGCGCACGCCAGCTTGGCTATCTCCTCTACGGGATCTGCGACAAGAAGAAATGGGCGGACGAGGCAGCGTCGTACAACATGCTTGTGACCGCTTGGCCCGAGATCTGCCGGCTTGCAGCCGTCCGCTCGTCAACGAGCACCGAGGACCGGTTGTTCTGATGAAGCGTTCTCAAGGTATGACAGGAGACGATTCGGCATGGTGATGCCTCACAACGAACGTGTCGGGCGGGGGCTCGACGCGGTACGCGACGGAATCCGACCAATCTGTGAAGTGGCCTGGAAGGCCGCGTACGGCGACGGCTGGCTCGCAGAGGTTCACTCGCGTGATAAGGGCGCGGCAGGGATGCCAGACCCCAACGATCTCGTGTTCCTGCTCAAAGGGATGCAGAACACATGGCAGGAGGTGTGGCGTCAGCGGCTTGGTCAGGCAGAACGGGCGTACACGAGTGAGCTGCGCGATTTCCGCAACACGTGGGCTCACCAGGGCCAGTTCTCGACTGACGATTCTTACCGCATGCTCGATACAGCGGAGCGATTGCTCCAGGCGTTCAGCGCCGCGGATCAGCTCAAGACGGTTCAAGCGCTGAAGCGTGACCTTCAGCGCCAGTTGTTCGACGAGCAGGCACGAAGTGAGCGGCGCAAGACGGCCGCGAAGCCGACCGAGGGCGAGCCGCTGAAGGGCCTGGCCCCTTGGCGTGATGTGATCACGCCGCACGCGGACGTTGCCAGCGGAAGATTCGAGCAGGCGGAGTTCGCCGCTGACCTCTATCAAGTCGCCACTGGAAACGCTGACAGCGAGTACCAGGAGCCGGTTGCGTTCTTTGGACGGACGTATCTGACGAATGGTCTTCGCGAGTTGCTGACCGGTGCAGCGCGTCGGCTCAGCGGTGATGGCGGCGACCCGGTCATCGATCTGCAGACCAACTTCGGTGGTGGCAAGACCCACTCGATGATCGCTCTGTACCACCTTGCATCCGGAAAGAATGCGGCGGATCTGCCCGGCGTGGGAGAACTGTTCGCAGAGCAGAGCCTCTCCTTGCCGGCGTCGATCAAGCGGGCTGTGATCGTTGGGCAGTGGGTGTCGCCCGCCTCGCCCTCGGTGAAGCCGGATGGCACGAGGGTGCACACGTTGTGGGGTGAGATCGCCTACCAGCTTGCTGGTGTCGAGGGCTACCGCTTGGTCGAGGCCGAGGACTTGTCCGGCTCGAACCCGGGGAACAAGTTGATCGAGCTCTTCCGCCTCGCCGGGCCGTCTATCGTGCTCATCGACGAGTGGGTCGCGTACGCACGCCAGCTCCCTGCCCGGGAAAACGAACCGACGCTCGTCGGTGGTCACTTCGACACCCAATTCACCTTCGCGCAGGCGTTGACCGAGGCCGCCGCCGCGGTGCCGAACGTCGTGGTGCTCGTCTCGATCCCGGCCAGCGACATCGAGGTCGGTGGCGACCGAGGTCAGGACGCGCTGGCTCGGTTGCGAAACGTGGTGCGACGTACGTCGGCTCCGTGGAAGCCAGCCGAGGACGACGAGAGTTTCGAGATCGTTCGCCGACGGTTGTTCGAGCCGATGGCGGCCGAGAACGCACGCGTCCGCGACGGGGTGATCAAGGCGTTCTGCGACTATTACCGCGACAAGCCTGCCGACTTCCCAAGCGAGGTCCGCGAGGCCGAGTACCGCCGCCGAATGGAGCTGTCCTATCCGATTCACCCTGAGCTCTTCGACCGTCTCTACAAGGACTGGTCGACCCTCGACCGCTTCCAGCGCACCCGAGGTGTGCTCCGGCTGATGGCCACGGTGATCTCAACGCTGTGGCAGCGCGGCGACCAGAACCTGCTGATCATGCCCGGCACGATCCCGATGGACGAAGCACGTGTCGCCTCGGAACTCACGAAGTACCTCGAAGATGGCTGGGACCCGGTCATCCGAAGCGACATCGACGGCGCCAACGCACTGCCGCTCCGACTCGACCAGGAAAACCGAAACCTCGGCCGCTACTCAGCGACGCGCCGCGTTGCCCGCGCGGTCTACTTGGCCTCCGCACCACGGGAGGAAGCTCGACGAGGAATCGACATCAAGCTGATCACGCTCGGGGTAGCTCAACCAGGCGAGGCGCCTGGCACATTCGCTGACGCACTGCGACGACTATCCGGCGACGCTACGTACCTCTACGTGGACGGGGCGCAGTACTGGTACTCGTTGCGGGCGAACATCACCCGCCTCGCCGCCGACAGGGCGAACTCGAATGTCACAGACGACAATGCCGACGACGACATCAAGCGGCGCCTGCAGGCTGCCCGAGCGTTCGGCCCGTTCGCCGCAGTGCACGCGTTCCCGGATGGACCCGGCGATGTCACTGATGATGACGACGGGGTTCACCTCGTGGTGTTGCCGACCACGTCTCACCACGTCCCGAACGTGGACGTTTCGCCGGCGATCACGATGGCGGAGCAAATCCTTGCGCAGCGCAACGCTGGGCCGAGGCTGAACCGCAACCTCCTCGTGTTTTGCGCCCCTTCTGAGGCTCGCCTCCAGGAGCTCCGAACCGCGACTCGCCAGCATCTGGCCTGGAAGTCGATCCTCAAGGATCACGACGATCAGCGCTTGGAGCTGACGAAGGGTGATCTGGCACAGGCTCGATCGAAGATCAGCGAGACGGACGAGACGGTCACTCAACGGATTGCAGAGACCTACCAGCATGTGCTCGTTCCCGAGCAGACCCCGGGCACTCGAGAGATCCGTTGGCACCAGACGAAGCCGACCGGAGCCGGCAGCCTCCCTGAGCGAATCGCGAGGAAGCTCGAATCCGAGGAGCGACTCATCACCGCATACGGCGGAACTCGAGTGCGGATGGACCTCGACCGCATCCCCCTGTGGTCCGACCGGCGAGACATCACCGTGGAAGGGCTGTGGAAGGCGTACTGCCAGTTCCCCTACCTTCCCCGCCTGGCCTCGTTCGATG
>Ga0073904_10002350_pt1 | contig 14307 bp, 15 predicted proteins | sample KloWWTrecipitate_FD_66668 | JGI IMG/M metagenome (GOLD analysis project Ga0073904, IMG submission 66668) | Active sludge microbial communities from Klosterneuburg, Austria, studying microevolution and ecology of nitrifiers - Klosterneuburg... | ecosystem: Engineered > WWTP > Aerobic digester >...
CCCGAGATAAGCCATCAGCTGGCGGGGATTGTCGAACCGGTTGAAGTCGCCAACTTCGGCCACCACCGTCACCGCCACGATAGACGCGATCCCACGCATTGCCTCGTGGGCCGTGTCCGGCACCCAGACCGCCGTTAACTCTCCCGCCCTGTGCAGCTTTGCCAGCATGAGAGCATCGCGCCGGTCGGTCTTCACCCGGTCGCCCGCCCTTACCGGAATGAGCGAGGGCGCGATGACCACGCAGTCGTGGCCAAGCTCGGTGAGCTGCCGGTGCAGGCCATAGCCGCATGGACCGGCCTCATAGCAGAAATGAAGCTGCCGCCCATCGCCCCCAAGCTTGTCGGAAAGCTTGCGAATATGATCAGCGCGGTTCGGGATCGTGCCCCAGTGCCGCACTTCGCCGCCTCGCTCGCCTTGGGCAAGCGCCACCGAAATCGTAGCCTTATGGACATCCAACCCGATAAACATGATATTCTGCAATTGGTCTTTCCCCCATTCTTGAGGCTCGGTGCCAGCCAATCCGGCGCAACCCTCGAAGGAGAATGCCGCAGGAGAGACCACCAAACCAGCCAGCTCACACCTCGATCATGGGGTCTAAGAGGCTAGGCGACCGCCTTGCACGGCTCAAGAAATTTTCCTCTGACTAGGCATTGCGGCAATGTGTCATCCGGTTTCCAGATAGTGGTATTCGATGTTCTCATTGGCAATGGAGTTTTCGACTATCTATCATGCACAGTATGAACTGTCGAGCCAACCAAACGCCGCCGCCAACCACTCGATCATAACGCAGGAGACACTATGTTGTTTTGTACTTCACAAGCACAGCGCCCCGCACCTAACCGCCGTGAGGTGATTGTCGGCGCCACTTCGTTGGTGGGTCTGGCAGGCGCCGCCCTACTCGGCCCCAGTTCGGCCTTAGCAAGTCAGCCAAAGACAGGCGGCACCTTGCGAGTTGGCTTGGGTCATGGATCCATTTCGGATTCACTTGATCCCGCCACCTGGAATAATTACTTTATGCAAGCTGCGGGCTTCGCTCGATGCAATTGCCTTACGGAAATTGCACCCGATGGGACCCTGGTGCCAGAATTAGCCGAATCATGGGAAAGCCCGGACGGCGGAAAAACTTGGGTATTCAAGTTGCGTTCTGGCGTTGAGTTTCATAACGGGAAGACCTTTGATGCCTCAGATGTCATTGCTACAATTAATCACCACCGAAAAGAAGAATCTAAATCTGCAGCAAAACCGAGCGTGACTCAGATTGAAGAATTAAAACTGATAAACCCGAGCACAATTGCATTTATGTTGAAATCAACCAATGCCGACTTTCCATTCGTTCTTGCAGACTTCCATTTGGTTATTTTGCCCTCAGTTGACGGAAGTCTGGACTGGCAATCAGGCGTCGGGACTGGAGGCTATGAGTTAGTAGACACAAATCCGGGTGTTTCGGCAAGTTTTATACGGAACGCAAAATATTGGAAGCCGAATTCAGCCTATTTCGACGCCTTGAAGTTATTAACGATTGCTGACTCCGCGGCACGCACAAACGCCTTGATGACTGGCGAAATAGACGTCATGGACAAGGTAGATCTCAAGACGGCGAACTTGCTAGAGCGTCGCAACGGAATTCGAATCATCGAAACACTTGGAACGCAACACTTCAGTTTCGCCATGAGCACCAATAAAGAACCATTTACAGACAACAACGTTCGCTTGGCCCTGAAATACGCGATTGATAGACAGGCGCTAGTTGACACCATTTTATATGGCCACGGCGTTGTCGGAAACGATCATCCAATAAATCGTTCATATCGTTTTTTCAATGCGGATCTAGAACAACACGCCTATGATCCGGAGAGGGCAAAATACCATCTTAAGAAGTCGGGTCTGTCGTCTCTAACTGTCTCTTTAAGCGCCGCCGACGCCGCTTTCTCTGGCGCAGTGGATGCTGCTGTACTCTACCAGGAGAAGGCCGCCAAAGCGGGGATCACGATTGATGTGGTTAAGGAACCTGATGACGGATATTGGGCCAACGTATGGATGAAAAAGAGTTTTAGCGCTGTTTTTTGGGGCGGGAGACCCACCGAAGATTGGGTGTTCTCGACTACATATGCTGCCGGAGCGCCGTGGAACGACACGTTCTGGGAGAATAGCCGGTTTAATGAGCTGCTTGTGGGAGCGCGGTCAGAACTAAATGATGAAAAACGTCGTCAGATGTATGGCGAGATGCAAGAACTTTTGCGAAACGATGGCGGTGCCCTGATACCGATGTTTGCGAATTACGTTTCCGCTGCGGTGGACAGAGTCAAACTGCCAGAGCAGACTGCCTCAAACTGGGACCTAGACGGCTTCCGGTTTTCCGAACGCTGGTGGTTTGAGTAGGCTACGGATATCGCAGAAAATCTGCCGTTTGTATCGTGATCCCACCTGATAGCGGTGATCGTTTTAATTGCATCATAATTCTGGTGCTACTGAGCTACACGCAAGTAGAGACAAGCAATGAAACCGAAGCTGACGCGGCGAGAGCAGTTCCCTTCTGACATAACAGTGATTCGGCCCAACGAGGCCATGGTCCGAGTGTATCGGACCAGGTTATCGCCAATTGACCAAGAACCGAACGCAAAGCCTCACCTTGTTCGCGGTTACCAGCCAGCCACTGTTCCGTCTAACTCGGATGGAATGATTTCTTTTCAGGTGAGACATCAATTTGCCGCTGTGAAATGGGCTCCGGGAAGTCAATCGCGGCTTGATTCGCCAATCTGGCGGCGCATAAGGCACTCAGATAGCCATTTCGGCGCATTGATCGGGCGATCGGCTGTGTCGCGACTGGGCCCGGGCGACCCCTAAGTCTTTGATCGCCAGATCGACTCTCTCTGGCAATGGTTACGGCCTAACGCGATGACTTGATAGCTGGTTTGGACAGTGAGCCTCACCAGCATATAAACTGACCGAACGAGGCACTAGGAGGTGTATCAAGATGCAGGTTCATCCTCTTTTTAAATGCGTGGAGGAATATGCCGATATCGGATTCCATCGGACCGGAACGTCTGAGGATCATACAACGTTGAATTGGTTTTGTGATAAAGTAAGATTGTCTGGTGGCGTGGCACGGATAGACACATTTGATTTTTCGCAGTTCGTCGCCGACTGGAATGTCGAACTTAACGGCCGACCGGTCGTCTCGCTGCCACTATACTATACTGGTTGCGGGCGAGTGAACATTTCGAATCTTAGCGTTGCACGAATTGATCTTAGTGACGCCGATGAACACATGGCATGGGGCCAATTGCGCCTCCATATCGACGCAGCACGCCAACATGGTGCTGAGGGGCTTCTGGTTGTTACGAAGTCTGCTACAGGCGACGTCTACGCCATGAACACGAATCCTGATTCATGCAGCGATTTACCGGTGTTCTTCGTCGGAGATCACGACGCAGAGGAGTATGGGTTGGAAGCAGTTCGTATAACCTCGAATGCTAGAATCGTTGATGGGCGTTCGGGAAATATTGTCGCGCGGTTTGGCTGTGCCAGTTCTGCACCTCTGTTGACCATTGCCACTCCCCTTTCAGGCTGGTTCAATTGTGCGGGAGAGCGCGGAGCCGGTATAGCAATAGCATTGACTTTAGCTGAACGCCTCGCTGCGAGAATACCTGTCGAGATTGTGGCGACCTCCGGCCATGAATTGGGGCATTTGGGCGCAAGGCAACACTTGAAGAACTGTGTTTCGGACCCTTTCCAACGCATTATACATATCGGCTCCTGCGTTGGCGCGGGGAATGGTCGCCCCGGCTGGCCGTCGCGTTCATCGACCGACAATTTGACCGCTATCGTGCACTGTGAGAGCGACCGAATATCTAGATTAATTGATACGCTATCCCCGATTGTTGTTGAAACACGGATACCGTCCCACCCTGAGCTGCCTGCTTCATGGCAGGGAGAATCAGAAGAGTGGTCACTAAGGAATCGATGTATGCTTTCGTTAGCTGGAACCGCACCAACGTTTCATACACCATCGGACATCGCGGCGATTGCCATAGAACCGGTTTCATTATCTATGACCGTGGATTGTGTCGAACAAGCGGTTTTTCAATTACTAAACTTGTAGGTCCTTATGAAATACCAGAAATTCCCAATTCCGAAAGTGACGCGTTTAAGTGAGTCACCTTTGCTGTGTTCTGTTTCGCACTCTAAGATTGGTACAAATCTGAACGGACCCAGCGTAATTAAAGTTCCAGATTGGATTCCTGCGGCGCTTGGAACCTATTATCTTTATTTCGCACACCACACGGGTACGTTCGTTCGGCTTGCATATGCTGATCACCTAGAGGGCCCATGGACTGTTTCGGACAAGGAGGTTCTTCATCTCAATGATACGGGTTTTTCTCATGTGCCAGTCGCATTGAGTGACGAACTAAACTCGAGAGGCATGCTGCTTGCGCCGCATATCGCTTCGCCGGATGTGCACGTAGATGACGCTCAGAAGAAAATTACCATGCTGTTTCATGGACTTCATCGGAATGGGCAACAGGCAACGAGAATCGCGGATTCGAACGATGGAATTTCTTTCGTCGAAGCCAGCGGAGATGTCGCTCCACCATATCTGCGCGCTTGCCGCTTTGGTTCTGGATTTCTTGGTATTTCGTGGGGGGGAGAGGTATTCACGAGCCCGAAGTTGGGCGGACCATATCTCAAGGGGCCTGCGCTTTTCGAGAGACCTAACGGGCCAGATTTGATACCCCGCCATCCAATGCTAGTCTCCGACGGCAAGTTTGTTCATGTTTTTTATTCCCTTATTGGCGACTGTCCTGAAAGAATTTGGCACCTTCCGTCGTACCCAGGCGATGGCTGGAACAATTGGCGTCTGGGCTTGCCTAGCATCGTTCTCGCGCCGCGCCTTACTTGGGAGGGTGTCGATCTGCCCTGCAAGCAGTCGAACGTTGGGCCTGCTTGGGGGCTAGAACATGGATTGCGTGACCCATGCGTTTTTTGTGATTATTTATTTTATGTCGGCGGTGGCGAGTCTGGAATCGGAGTTTCTCGCATCGAATGGAACAGTGCAGTGTGACAAGCTTGGGTTCTGCTATTATGAATTTACGTGATGCAAGAGATTTAAGGGGGCCCGGCGTGTCAGCAATCTGGACTATGAGAGCCAAGCGTCTTGGGCGTGGGCTTTTGACGTTGTTTGTCATTTCCCTGATCATCTTTTTTGCGACCGGTTTGCTGCCTGGGGATTTGGCGCAAGCGGTGCTTGGCCAGTCGGCGACGCCGGACACGGTCGCGGCCTTCCGGCGTGAGTTGGGGCTCGATCTGCCGGCACATATCCGCTACCTGCACTGGCTCGCCGGGGCGGTGCACGGCGATTTCGGCGTGTCGATGGCCAACAAGCGGCCGATCGCCGATTTGATTGGGACGCGGCTGGGCAACACGGTCTTTCTTGCACTTTACGCGGCCGCCATCGCAGTGCCGCTTGCCGTAACGCTCGGCCTCCTCGCCGCGCTGTTGCGCAACACCATCTTCGACCGCGCCGCGAACGCGCTGGCGCTGACCTCGATCTCGTTTCCGGAATTCTTCGTCGCCTACATCCTGATCTTCGTGCTGGCGCAGTCTGGCCTCTTTCCGTCAATGACGCGGATGGATGCGAATACCGAACTTGGCGAGGCGCTCTATCGCGCCTTCCTGCCGGCGCTGACGCTGACGCTTGTTGTGACCGCGCACATGATGCGAATGACACGGGCCGCAATCATCAACCTACTCGCCTCGCCGTATATCGAGATGGCGCGGCTGAAGGGGGTCAGGCCGCTGCGGGTGATCCTGCGACATGCGCTGCCGAACGCGCTGGCGCCGATCATCACCGTTATCGCCCTGAACCTCGCCTACCTGATTACCGGCGTCGTCGTGGTCGAGATCGTCTTTGTCTATCCGGGGCTTGGCCAGTTGATGGTCGACAGCGTGTCGAAGCGCGACATTCCGGTGGTGCAGGCGGTCACGCTGATCTTTGCCGCGGCCTATGTGCTCTTGAACCTTCTGGCCGACGTGCTTGCGACTCTGTCCAATCCACGGCTGATCCACCGCAAATAGGGAGTGCGCGATGACTGTTCTGATCACACTCTTCTGGATCGCCGTGACGATGTGTGTCGCGATGGGCGCAGGCTGGCTGTTCCTTCGCCTCGCCATTGCCCTGACGCGCGGCAGCACGGCGAGGGCATTGCGCACGGCGCCGGTATCGGCCGGCTTCGGCCTCGTGGTTGTCATCTTCTACATCGTCGTGGCGATCCTCGCGCCCCTTATCGCGCCCTACGGTGAGCGCGAGATCGTGGGCGCGCAGTTCCTGCCCTGGGACGCGACCCATCTCTTAGGCACCGACAACCTCGGCCGTGACATGTTCACGCGCCTCGTCTACGGCGCGCGCAACACCGTGGGCATCGCCTTCGCCACCACAGCGCTGGCCTTCGGCGCGGGCTCGATCCTGGGGCTGCTGGCGGCGACTGTCGGCGGCTGGCTCGACCAGATCCTCAGCTGGATCGTCGACATCCTGATGGCAATCCCATCGCTGATCTTTTCGCTTTTGTTGCTGACGATCTTCGGCACATCGGTTCCCATCCTGATCCTCGTGATCGCCACGATCGATTCCACCCGCGTGTTCCGCCTGGCGCGGTCGGTGGCGCAGAACATCGTGGTCATGGATTACATCGAGGCCGCCCGACTCAGGGGTGAGGGGTTGTGGCGGCTGATGATCCGGGAAATCCTGCCCAATGCGATGGCGCCGCTGGTCGCTGAATTCGGCCTGCGCTTCTGCTTCGTCTTCCTGGCCATCGCGGCGCTGTCCTTTCTTGGCGTCGGCATCCAGCCGCCGACGGCGGACTGGGGCTCGATGGTGCGCGAGAACGCGGCGCTGATCACTTTTGGCGATATCACGCCCCTGCTGCCGGCCGGTGCCATCGCGCTTCTGACCGTGGCGATCAACTTCGTGGTGGACTGGATGCTGCACCGCGCCAGCGGGCTGAAGGAGTGAGGCGTTGACAGACCGCATGGATAGCAAGCCCGCCCTCTTGACGATGCGCGACATTCGGATTGAGGGTTGCTCGGACGAAGTCTGGTCGCCGATCATCAATGGCGTCGATATCACGCTGCACAGGGGCGAGGTGCTGGGGCTCATCGGCGAAAGCGGCGCCGGCAAGTCAACGCTGGGCCTTGCGGCGATGGGCTTTGTCCGCGACGGCTGCCGCATCTCGGGCGGCACCATCGACTTCGACGGCATCGACCTGCGCAAGGCAAGCGAGGCGGAGCGGCGGCGCCTGCGCGGCAATCGCATCGCCTACGTCGCGCAATCGGCGGCGGCAAGCTTCAACCCGGCGCACCGGCTGATCGACCAGTACAGTGAAGCCCCCGTGCAGCACGGTGTCATGAGCCGCGCCGAGGCCGAACGCGACGCGGTCGATCTCTACCGCCGCATGCAGCTTCCGAACCCCGAGGAGATCGGCTTTCGCTATCCGCATGAGGTCTCGGGCGGCCAGTTGCAGCGGGCGATGACGGCGATGGCAATGTCTTGCCGACCGGATCTGATCATCTTCGACGAGCCTACGACCGCTCTGGATGTGACGACGCAGATCGAGGTACTCACGGCGATCCGTAACATCGTCGTGCAGTTCGATACCGCGGCAATCTACATCACCCACGACCTCGCGGTGGTGGCGCAGATGGCCGACAAGATCAAGGTGCTGTTGCGCGGCGACGAGGTCGAGGAGGCCGATACCCGCACCATGCTTGCAAACCCGCGCGAGGCCTACACCAGATCGCTCTGGGCGGTGCGCAGCTATGCCCGCCCGGTGCAGCCACCGGTGGTGAAGGGCACGACACCGGTCGTCTCGGTCAAGGCGGTGACGGCGGGATACGGGCTGGTCGACATCCTCAAAGGCGTAAGCTTCGATATCCACAAGCGCCGCACATTGGCCGTGATCGGCGAAAGCGGCAGCGGCAAGTCGACGGTGGCGCGGGTAATCACCGGGCTCTTGCCGCCGAGCGAGGGCCAGGTGCTGTTCGACGGTAAGCTGCTTCCGCCCGACTACCGGCGCCGCTCGCGCGACCAGCTGCGCCAGGTGCAGATGATCTACCAGATGGCCGATACCGCGCTGAACCCGAAGCTGCGCATCCGCGAGCTCATCGGACGGCCGGCGCAGATGTATCTCGGGCTTCAAGGCAAGGAGTTGACCGCCCGGGTCCGTGACCTTCTCGCTCTGATTGAACTCGATCCCGACACCTACATTGACCGCCTGCCATCGGAGCTTTCGGGCGGCCAGAAGCAACGCATCGGCATCGCCCGGGCGTTGGCGGCGGAGCCGAAGTTCATCATCTGCGACGAAGTGACTTCGGCGCTCGACCAGCTTGTCGCGGAAGGCATCCTGAAGCTTCTCGACCGGCTCCAGTCCGAGTTCGACCTCGCGTACATGTTCATCACCCATGACCTCGCCACAGTGCGCGCCATCGCCGACGAGGTGGTGGTCATGCAGAACGGTCGCGTCGTCGAGCAGGGCCCCAAGGACGAGATGTTCCGGCCGCCGCATGACCCCTATACCGAGCTTCTGCTGTCTTCAGTGCCGGAAATGGACCCCGACTGGCTCACCCGGCTTCTCGAGGAGCGGGCTGTGAAGGGGCCGAAGGCCGGTGACGGCTAGTGATTCGCCCCGGGTTTGCCGGAGACCTTCAACCTGACTAAAGATGACGGCTATGGAAAAGAGTGAGTCATCAGGCGTAGTCGGAAAGCCGCCCCACGATCACCGCGTTCTGTGGCAGAGATACGATTTCGTCTGCCGCACGTTGCTGTACGACACGGCCGTATTCGACCACCGGCAGACATGCCGCGAAGCCGCCCGCTTCAAAACCCGCCGTCGCGCAGCCGGCCAACCAGCTCGACGCGATCACGAGGACGGCGAGCCGCCGCCTCCAGCATCCGGCGTTGGAGGTCATTGACCTTCGCCCTAGTTGCAAGGCGTTCCGACAGTCGTCCGACGCGCTCACCGGCACGGCGGATCGACAAGAGAAACAGGGTGATGGCGAGGGCAATGGTACCGAAGCGCAGGGCGATCCGCGCCAGTGGACTTGCCGCGATTACGCCCAGCATTGTGGTGATCATCGCTGCCCCCGCTTCCAGTCATCAAGCCGCGCGTAGATCGTCACTGCGATGCCCGCGAGCGCCACCGCGATGAACACCCAGCGCAATGTGTCGAGGTACGGCACCAACGGCAGGACGGCGGACTGGGTCTCGGCAAGAACTTCTTGTGCCACCTCAATCCCAGCCGCGCCCAGCGTTGCCACGCCGGCCGCTCCGCCACCCTGACCTGACCGGCTTTTTCTGAACCAGGCGATATGAGAGTATTTGACTGGAAAGGAGAAAGAAGATGGCAAGGAAGAGACTTGCGGCGGAGCAGATTGTGACGAAGCTACGCCAGATTGAGGTGCTGCAGGGACAGGGCAAGACGATTGCCACGGCCTGCAAGGAAGCCGGGACGACCGAACAAAATTACTACCGCTGGCGCAAAGAATATGGCGGGCTTGGGGTTGACCAGGCCAAACGCCTGAAGCAGCTTGAGAGCGAGAACGGCAGGCTGAAGAAGCTGGTGGCCGACCTGTCGCTTGAGAAACAGGTCCTGCAGGATATAGCCCAGGGAAACTTGTAAGCCCTGAACGGCGCCGGCAGGCGGTGGATGCTGCTCGTGAAGCATATGGGCTCAGCGAACGCACTGCCTGCCGGATCGTCGGGCAACCCCGGGGAACACAGCGATATGTTCCCACGGCAAGACCCGATGAAGATGAGCTGACCCGGAACATTGTCTACCTGGCTTCGGAGTATGGCCGCTATGGCTACCGCCGGGTGACGGCCCTGCTGAACGAAGGCGGCATGGAGGTAGGCAAGGACCGGGTCCAGCGCATCTGGCGCCGTGAGGGGCTGAAAGTTCCGAAGAAACAGCCCAAACGGGCCCGTCTCTGGCTTAACGACGGATCCTGCATCCGGCTGAGACCGGAATACCCCAACCATGTCTGGAGCTTCGACTTCGTGGAGACCCAAACCCATGATGGCCGGCGTGTCCGCCTGATGACGCTGATCGACGAGTTCACCCGCAAGTGCCTGGCCATCCGTGTTGCAAGACGCATCAATGCCATAGGTGTGATAGAGACGTTGGCTGATACCATGCTGTTCAACGGCCTGCCAACCTACATCCGCTCGGACAATGGGCCTGAGATGGTCGCGAAAGTCCTGCGCGAATGGCTGACAGGGCTTGGCACTAGGAACCTATACATTGAGCCAGGGTCACCATGGGAGAATGGATTCTGCGAATCTTTCAACGGCAAGCTCAGGGATGAATGCCTCAATGGGGAGATCTTCTACAGTCTCAGGGAAGCACAGGTCGTCATCGAGCAATGGCGCATCCACTACAACACGAAGCGTCCACACTCAGCACTCGGGTACAGGCCACCTGCGCCCCTCACAATCGCAGCAAAACCAACCCCTCTCGACGAGGCCTCACTCATGCAATAATCTATCACTGCGGCTGGTACAAAATATCGGGCAGGTCATCATATTTCATGGCGAGGTCAACTACAGGCGGCCGAACTTGATTGCTAATCTCTATATCATTGGCCATGGCATTTGCGAGGTTAGCAGCAGTAAGTTCGAGAGTGCTGGTTTCATAGTAATAACCTACCGCGAGGAATCCCACCGGCGGAGCAAGCATTGTCGTCAAGAACACGAAATAGCCAATTGAACTGACGAGCCGCCGGGCATAGTTGACGAATTGCTGTGTATGATCAGCTTGGGAGGCAGCAAAAACGGCACGGAGAAATTGTTTACTCATCGAGTGGCCTTTGAGCCTTCACCGAAAATAGACACATGCAAATTTTGTGTGCCGCAGATTTTCTAACTTATAGTTGTTACCGCTTTTATTTGCGTGAAGAATTATGCTTAAGATAATGTAAAGCCCGGTGGAGAATCGTACGTTACATTCGTCTGAGGGTCGGCTATTCGGCGAGACTTACGGGGCGAAGTGATGGGAGGGCAAGCGACGGCACTCGACATTGATGATGTGAGATCATGCCCTTCAAGAAATCAATGTCCACTTCGCCCGAGTATGGTACTGCCATGTTCTTCATCATCATGGCCATTGCTTATTCGTTGATCTTCGCGGAGTCGGGAGCCGATGCAAACGTTGATTAGTCCGTTTTGCCAAGTCGATCCCTCGTGAGAGTGACTTCACCTTCTTGCGCTTTGACCACGCCTTCAGCTAGTATCCGCACTTCTGCGTCCTTGCCGTATTGCGGCGCAACTTTGGCCATGTCGATGGCGCCCTGAAGATGGGAGATCATGCCTTGCATGAAGTCAAGATCTGGCTTGACCGTGAGCGGCGGCGATCTGCCGTACTGTACGCGAAGCCCGCCATGTCCGACCTGATATTGGCGAACCCATCATCTTTGCTGTCACGTGCAGCACTGCCAGCGCCGACGAGCGGGGCGTTGCGCTGGCAGGAACCTATAGCCGCTGCCGCAGGAAGTCGATCATCACCCGCGCTTTGTTGGGCAAGAACGCTCGGCTCGGATAGAGCAGCCATGCGGCGGTATTGAATCTCGTCGCCGCGGCTTGATGGTCTGGAAAACAGTCGACCAGGGTGCCCGCGGCCAGATCCTTGTCGATGAGCCAATCGGCCAGAAGCGCAGGGCCGAGCCCCGCGAGCGCGCAGTCACGCAGCGCCAGCGCATTGGAGATGATGATGTCTCCATCGACAGGAATTTCCCTGGTTTCTCCGCCGCACCTGCTGAACAACCAGCGCGTCCGGAATTCGGGCAAGGTGAAGCGTAGGCACCGATGGTGGCCAAGATCTTCGGGTGCCATCAGCGGCGGTGCGGCGGCGATATAGCCAGGGCTCGCGCAGACCTTGTAATGCGTGTCGAACAGCTTGACCCCGACGACATCGGCTTCGACGCTTTGCCCCAGTCGAACTGCAAGGTCGATGCGTTCAGCGACCAGATCGAGGTTGGCGTCGCTCAGCAACAGTTCAAGCTTCAGCGCCGGGAAGGCTTGGCGGAAGGCAGGCAGGAGCGGCATGAGACAGGCCTGGCCGAACGCCACCGAAGCCGTCAGCCGCAGCGTGCCGAGTGGCCCGGTGCTGATCGCGAGTGCGTCATCGCGCGCCGCATCGAGATGGTCGACGAGCGCTTCAATGCGGTCGAAATAGAGGCCGCCCGCTTCGGTCAGCGTCAGCCTCCGTGTGGTGCGCTGAAACAACCGCACGCCAAGCTCGGCTTCGAGCACCGCGATCGTGCGCGACACCGATGACGGGTCGAGATCGCGGTCCCGTGCCACCGGCGAGAATCCGCCACGCCGCGCGACGTCGATGAAGATGCGCAAGACGCCGAGATCCATCCCTGTCTCCATTTGTGCGTATTTCGCACAAGTATAGCGGACTTGAACCGGTTTATCTAATAATATGTCTTGAATATAGAGAGGAAATCCTGCGCTTGAACGCAGCCCCCAATCTGGAGACCGACCATGAACCTCAAAAAGGCAACTGCCCTTGTCACTGGGGCCAATCGCGGCATCGGCCGCGCGCTCGTTGGCGCGCTCCTCGCTGCTGGCGCACCCAAAATCTATGCCGCCGCGCGCGACATGGGGACTCTCGCCGACACGCTTACGCTCGATCCAAAGCGTGTTATCGCGCTCAAGGTCAACGTCACCGACCGAGCCGCCGTCGCCGCGCTCGCGAACCAGGCAAACGATGTGACGCTGCTCGTCAACAATGCCGGCGTGCTCGACTTCGGCGGCATCCTTGATGTTCCCTATGAGGCGGTCGAGCGCAATTTCGGCACCAACTTCTACGGCCAGCTCAACATGGCGCGGGCCTTCGCCCCCGTGATCGAGGCGAATGGCGGCGGCGGCATCGTCAATCTTCTAACGCTGGTGGCGCTAGCCAGCATGCCAGGCCTTGCCGTCTATAACGCGTCAAAAGCGGCGGCTTGGTCGATGACGCAGTCACTGCGCGCAAGCCTTGCGGACAAGGGCGTCGAGGTATTCGGCGTCTTCCCAGGCGCAGTCGATACCGACATGCTCGCTGGCGTCAACATGCCTAAGGCCAGCCCCGCCGAGGTTGCGCGTATGATCGTCCTCGGGATCACCGAGGGCCGTGAGGACATCTTTCCTGATCCAATGTCGGCGCAAATGTACGCAGCCTGGAAACAGGATCACAAGGCCGTCGAGAAGCAGTTCGCCGCGATGTGACGGCACCGTCGGGAGACGGACACCCCACACTGTCTCCTGCCATCCAATCTCTCCAAGGAGATCACGCTATGCCTGCCACCATGGTCACGCTTGGCCGCTTCGCCCCTAACGGCGAGGCACACTACCAGCTCTACGCCAAGGGCGTACTGCCGCTCCAGGTGGCCTGCGGTGCCCAGGCGCGAGAACGCTTGAAGGGCGGCGAGACGCTGGTCGGCGAAGGGGCGCCCGATCTCGTGGCGGTGATCGAGTTTCCTGACGAGGCCACGATGCGGGCGTTCCTCGCCAGCGACGCCTATGCCGCCTGCGTGCCGCACCGCGAGGCCGCCTTCGTCTGGCTCGTCAGTTTCGCCGGCGACGCGTTCTGAACGACCGTATACGGAAGTGGCGTCGACAAGGTCTTGCCTTTCTCACCGATGGCATTGCCGCTCGGCCGCTTGAAATATTGGCCTCACTCATGGATGAACGCCACTGCGAGACTGTGGAATTTTTCTGGACCTTTTCCAGATAGATTTTCCTTTGTGTGAAGTCCACGCCAGCCCTTGAAACGATATTTTATGGCATTATCAGTTGACTAAACCAGGAAGACAAGCTGGCGGCTTGGTTTCCAGGCATTTAGTCAAGCATTGGGGTTGTATTTTCACTTCAAGCTGAGCTTTCGTGATGTTAAGGCTAGAGCTGGCCGAGTGGCTGTCGAAGTCAGCCATAACCTGAACTTTGATGGCTCGCCCCCGCGCTGTCAAAACCAATACCGGTCATGGATCGAACCTATAGAACCTTCCATCAGAGCTGGCGGTTTAGAGAATGAGCGACGGCTTGCAGGCGGTCTCGTCCTATCGAAGCGCTCAATGCGCAACCAAGCGGCCCATCGATCCAGTAAAGTGTTTGAACGCTGCCCTGGCTTAAGGTGAGGCCGCTCTTGATCCTTTGGACCCTTGCCATCTTCTTTCTCCTTTCCAGTTCAATACTCTCATATCGTCTGGTTCAGAAAAAGCCGGTCAGGTCAACTTGGCAAGGCAAGGGCGGGTATGCGGGGTTCAATTCACATT
>Ga0073904_10002354_pt1 | contig 14300 bp, 10 predicted proteins | sample KloWWTrecipitate_FD_66668 | JGI IMG/M metagenome (GOLD analysis project Ga0073904, IMG submission 66668) | Active sludge microbial communities from Klosterneuburg, Austria, studying microevolution and ecology of nitrifiers - Klosterneuburg... | ecosystem: Engineered > WWTP > Aerobic digester >...
GCGCTGGAGTGGTCGAGCGCGGCCCTGAGGGGGATCGATCCCCGCGCGAGCCTCACCGCCGTGCCCGAGAGTTCGCGCATCCGCGCCCTCATCGGCCTGGGGAGATTTCGCGAGGCCGAGGCCCATCTGGAGGGGCGCTTCGCCGCCCTCGATCCGCTGGGCGTCGAACTCAGCCTGTTTCGCGCCCAGGTGGCCCTTCATTCGGGAGGCCTGGCCCTCGCCGCCCGTGAAGCTTCGAATGCGTGCGACCGGGCGGTGGCGAGGCGGCAACGCGGCCGCCTCGTCGAGGCTCTTCTGTTGCGCGCCCGCACATTGAGGGAAGAGGGAAATACGCCCGGCGCCCGGGCCGATATCGACCGGGCCCGGCGCCTCGCGAACGGGCTTCGTGACGCCAGTTCTCTCGCGGGTGTACTCGCCGACCGCGCGGACCTCATGGCCCACTCGGGGGACTGGACCGAGGCGGCCAGGGACGCCGGCCAATCCGCCCGTCTCTTCGCCCGGGCGCTTTCGCCCCACGAGCATCTGAGCGCCGGCCGCCGAACCGGACTGCTCGGCCTCGCCCAGGGGGAACCGGGGGCTGCCCTTCCCGCCATCGAGCGGGCGGCCGATCTCGCCCGCCGGGGTTTCGGCACCGTCGAATGCCGGGCCGAAATCGACCTCCTTCTCGCCGACGCGCAACTGGCCGGCCGTGACCCCGAAGGCGCGCTCGAGCGGGCCACCGCGGCCCTGTCGTTCTTCCGAAGCGCCCAGGATCCGGGCGGCCTCGCGCGCGCCCACGTCCGCCGGTCGCTCGCCGCCTTGTCGGCCTCCAACCCGACGCTCGCCTTTCGCGAGGCGCGAATCGCGGGATCGATAACGAACGGGGGGCCGGTCGCTCAGGGGCTTTCGGACATCGCGCTCGGCCGCGTCCTCCTTCGCAAGGAGCGCTGCCACGCCGTGGCTTCGTTCGACCGCGCGCTTCGGAACCCCAGCCTGTATCCGCCCCTCCGGTCGGTCGCCCAACTCGGCCTGGCCCTTGCGGAGGGCGCGTCGCCGCAGGGCGACGCGGTCCAGGCGTCCCTCTCCGCGGTCGAGGCATTCGGAGACCTCCGCATCCTCGCCATCGTCCGGTCCGACCTGAAGGAAATGTTCGGCGTCGAGCCCGGAGTTGCTTCTCGCCACGGCCTGGCGGTGGTGGGTGTCCGGAGCGGGGTAGAGGAGCGACGTGACGCGGATCAGGGGGCCGCGCTCTCCGAGTTCCTGCCCGGCCTGTTCGGAGAGTCCGAGCCGGTCCGCCGCTTGAGCGGACTGGTGCGAAAGGCCGCCCCTTCGAGCCTTCCGGTCGCGATCTACGGGGAGACGGGCACCGGCAAGGAGAAGGTGGCGCGGGCCATTCACGATCTGTCCCCTCGAAAGGACCGGGAGTTCGTGGCCCTGAATGCCGCGAGCCTCTCCGACGAACTCTTCGAGAGCGAGCTCTTCGGCCATGTCCGCGGGTCCTTCACCGGGGCGCTGGCCGATCGTCCGGGCCTGGTGGAGAAAGCGAAGGGGGGCACACTGTTCATCGACGAAGTGGCGGATCTCTCGCCCCGCTCGCAGGTGCGTCTGCTGCGTTTCGTGGAGGGAGGCGTGTACCGGAGGGTGGGCGAGAACCACGAACGGCGATCGGATGTCCGGATCGTGGTGGCGTCCAACCAGCGGCTCGAGGATCTCGTGGCCGCCGGCCGGTTTCGCGAGGACCTGTTGCACCGGCTGCGCGGCGTATGTCTCTCCCTCCCTCCTCTCCGGGAGCGAGGCCGCGACATCCTGCATCTCGCCCGCCATTTCGTCGAAGTCGCGAGTTCGGGGGCGGTCCGCCTGTCTCTGCCGTCCGAGGCGAGGCTGCGCGAGTATCCGTGGCCCGGCAACGTGCGCGAACTCGAGCAGGAGATGCGGCGGGCCGTCGTGCTCTCGGACTCACTGGCGATCGAGTGGCGCGGCCCGGAGTCCACGGCCGGAAGCCCCCCGCGGGCCGGCGAGGCCGGAACCGGGACCGTGACGCCCCTGCACGAAGCGATGGGAGGATTCGAGCGGAAGCATCTCAAGTCCGTCCTGTCCCGTTGCCTCGAACGGGTCGAGGCCGCCCGCCTGCTCGGCATCTCCCGGCAGGCGTTGCACCAGAAGATCGTCCGCTACGGGTTGTAGTCGGCTACCATCGTGCTGCATGCAATCCGTGGATCTGGCTCGCCTGCAGCCTCCCGGCCGGAACGTTCCTTCCGGGGTCCGCCTGTTCGTCAGGCTGGGCCGCATCGAGGGCCTGATGTTCTTCCTGTGCCTCACCGCGCTCCTCTCGGCCGCGGTGGTCCCGAACACGGACTGGAAGTGGTTCCTGTTCCTGGGCGCGGTCGATGGAGCAGAGGGCCGGGTGGTGAACGCCGAGGATCGAGGCTGGCAGGAGGGGAAGCAGACGGTTTCCCGCGTCTACTTCGAGTTCGAGCGCGGGGGCAGGAAGGAGGGCGGTGATTCGCACTTCGTGGGCTCGCGTCCCCGGATCGGCGACACGGTGCGTATCGAGTGGCCGCGCGACCGTCCGGGAGTGACCAGGATCGAGAATGCCCGCACCGGGCCCCTTCATCGCGGCGCCCTCGCGGTGGTCTTCTTTCCCCTCTTCACTCTCATGATGACCCGCGCGAGCTGGAAGATGGGATCGCTGGTGATCCGGGGCATGAGGGAGGGCGTCCCATCCGCGAAGGGGCAGCCCCCCGGCCTGGTGGACGGATCGACCGGGGAGCCGCTGGCGCTGCTCCCGGACCTTCCACAAGGGGTTGAAGTCGGCATGGATGGCGCATGGGCGCTCGATTCGGGGTCGCGGCTCGCGCGCCCCGGGATCCTGTCGGCTCTCGGGGCAGGCTCGGTCGCGCTGCTTGCCTGGACGATGCTCGAAATGGGGAAACAGTTATGAAGACCCTCCGTCGCCTCCTGCTCATCGGGTGCGTGTCGTTGCCGGGCTGCTACGACTTCGACTTTCCTCTCGATCCCAAACCGCTGGTTCCCGTGGACGCGCGGCTCATCGGCGCCTGGCGCTGCCTGGGCGCGCAGGCGGCGCTCGACGACGATCCGGGGGTGCTCCGCATCGCCCGCCGTGGCGATCTGGTATCGAGATGGACCTTCGAGAGCACGTCCGCGAATGGATCTCCGGAGAAGGGTGAGTACGACGTTCATGGATCGACGGTTCCGGGGGGCGCTCTGCTCAACGCCCTCGACCTGGGCGAGAAGGCGAACGGCAAGTGGAACCTCGTCCGGTACTCGTTCCTCCTGCCCGACGTCCTGCGGATTCAACTTGTGAACGACGAGCCCTTCGAGAAGATCAAGGACGCGACTGCCCTCCGAAACGCGATCGAGAAGAGAAGGGATGACCCTGCGATCTATTCCGACTTCATGATCTGCGTCCGAGGGAAGCCGGCGAGCGAAGCCTCCGCCTCGCCTTCTCCCACCCCGAAGTCCTGAGCGGAGGCCGGGCCGGCCCCGGCCAAGGGCTATCCTCCGCCTTCATGTCCGAGCGGCTGAGCACCTGGGAGAGCCTCAAGCACGCGGTCCGCTCGAAGCGGCTCGCGGTGGTCATGCTGCTGAGTTTTTCTTCAGGGCTGCCCCTCGGCCTCGTCTGGATCGCCATACCGGTGTGGCTCAAGGACATTGGCGTCGACATCCGGATTGTCGGGCTCCTGACCCTTTTCCAGGCGCCCTGGAGCTTCAAGTTCCTGTGGTCGCCCTTCATGGATCGTTACGAGCTGCCCTTTCTCGGCCGCCGCCGCGGCTATGTGCTCATCTCGCAGATCGGGCTGTTCCTGACCGGGCTCGCCCTCACCTTCGCCTCCGACCATCCGGAGCGCTTCGGCGTGATCGCTGCCCTCTGCCTCGCCATCGCCCTCATCTCCGCCACCCAGGACATCGCCATCGATGCCTACACGGTCGAGGTGCTGCGCGAAGACGAGCAGGGGCTCGCGGTGGGAGGGCGCACCGCCATGTATCGCGTGGCCATGAACCTCTCCGGCGGCATGGCCATCTCGCTCGCGGGAGTCTGGGGTTGGACCGCGGTCAATCTCCTGCTCGCGGTCTGCTACGTGCCGTGCCTCCTGATCACCCTCTGGGGCGATGATCCCGAGGTCAAACAGAAGGCGCCCACCACGCTTCGCGAGGCGGTGTGGGAGCCGTTCCTCGGCCTGCTCTCTCGCCCGCGTGCCATCGAGATCCTGGCCTTCGTGGTTCTCTTCAAACTCGCGGACGCCTTCGCTCAGTCCCTTCAGCGGCCCTTCTTCCGCGAGATCGGGTTCGACCTCTGGGACGTCGGGATCGTTTCGTCCACCATCGGGACGGTGGGGATCATGGTGGGCACGGTGGTCGGCGGCCTCATGACGACGTCGCTGGGTCTCGGCCGCGCCCTTTGGATCACCGGCTTCCTGCAGGCCCTGTCGAACGTCGGCTATGCCTGGGTCTCGGAGTCGGGGCCGGTTTCGTGGATCCTCTATGCCGCGTCGGCGTTCGAGTACATCTCGAGCGGCCTCGGCACCGGAGCGCAGGGCGTCATGCTCCTCCGCCTCACCGAGAAGCGCTTTTCCGCCACCCAGTACGCGCTACTCTCGAGCCTCTTCGCCCTGCCCCGGATCTTCGCGGGACCGCCCTCGGGCCTCCTGGCCGACACCCTCGGCTGGACGAACTTCTTCCTGCTCACCGTGCTGATGGCGATTCCCGGCATGGTCATGCTTTCGCGCTTCGTCCCGTGGAGCCAGCGCGAGCTGAGATTCGAAGTCCAGGAAGGGGATCATGCGCCCCTCATGGATGGCGGGTCGCTCATACGCTGGACCGCGCTCTTCGGAACGATCTCCTCGGCGGCGGCCATCGCCACCCTGTCCGCGCTCGAGGCGACGAAGGTCTATCGGAAGGACTCCACGTTCCCCTGGATGGCGGAGACCCTGAAGATCGTCAACCCGCATTCGATCGGCGACGGCCTGGCGCTGGTGGGCGGGATCGCGGGCGGCCTCGTCCTCGGCCTGACCCTCGCCGCTATCTGGCTGACGAGGGGGAGGGGACGCGCTCCAGCGTAAGGCGGTCGAGGGTGGCTCTTCCTCCCCCGGCCACTGAGAGGGACAGCACGTTCACCCCGGCGCGGACGAAGCGCCCGGGAACGCGCAGCGCGACCTCGGAGAGCGCCTCGGTCAGCTCGGTCACCGACGTGCTGGTTTCGTCCAGCGAGAACCGCAACACACCCTGGCCGCGGGCGCGAAGGCGGATGGTGAGATCCGAGCGGCCTGCATCCTGCAGGGGCAGGAGTAGGCGCCCTTCGCCCTCGACATCCCGACACCAGCCGCGCTCGCAGGTGCGCCTGTCCCCGAAGCCCTCGAGGAGCAGGGGCGTGTCCGGCGCGAAGGGGGAGGCATCGTCGCCGAACTCGATGGTCGCGACCGCGTTCCGCTTGTCCGTGAACAGCCGCCGGTCCGCGACCGCGTCCCACCGATCGGGTGACGTATCGAACCGCCACGCGAAGATCCAGTTCAAAGGCCACGCGAAGGGCGTTCCCACCGCGCGGGAGAGGAGCCCGGCGGAGTTCGAGGTCACCTGGGCGAACGACACCGTGTCGTCGGAGGGCAGGAGGCGGAGACGGTACTGCTCCATGAAGAGCAGGTTCCAGAGGACGAGAAGCCCTCCCGCTCCCGCGATCACGCGCTCGGGGCGTCGCGCCGCGAACGCCCGCGCCTTCTCGAAGCATTGAGCCATGCCGGGCAGGAGGAAGGGAATCCACGTCGCCGCGCGGTTCGTGATCGCCAGTTGATCGGTGGAAAGAAGAAGCGCGAGCGCTCCCGGAACGAGGGCGGCGAGGGCGAGCCGAACGAGCCCGGGATTCTCGCGACGCAGGCTGATCAGCCCCACGAAACCCGCCCACAGCAAGGGCGCGCCATAGAGAAGCCCGTGCGCGCCGAACAGGGAAACGAACAGACTGTGGAAGGAGAGGCTCCACCACGCGGCTCGGAAGAACTCGACCATGCTCGGACCAAGGGCGAGAAGGGCGGCCAGCGCCATTCGAACGGGGAGGGGCGCCTGGCTCCTGACGAGCCACAGGTAGGCGGCAAGGGACCCCGCGAACAGCCCCAGGCCGGGGAGGCTCGACGCCGCGGCCGGCCCCGCGAAAGGAACCGACGTCATCACCGCCAGTAGCGCGAAGAGGCCCGCCGGACGGCCGACGAAGGATCGGCTCACCGCTCCGGCCTCGCGAAGCTCACCCGGTCGAGTTGGATGCTCGAACTCGCGCGCAGGGTCATGATGTTCGGGCCTCTGGCCCAGAGCCGCTGCGGCGCCTCGATGCGGACCTCTTCCCAGTCGGCCTGGGCCTGCACCGAACCGACCGCTTTGCCATTGATGGAGATCTCGACGATCGCGGGCGCCCCGTTCGACGAGCGCGCTCGAAACGAAACGCCCAGGGTCTCGGGAAGGTCGAGGGACACGATGAGCCGCGCCGCGGAATCGACCGCGCGATACGTGATCGGCCCGTCCTGTCGCGCGCCGCTGAACCCTTCCAGAATCAGCCCGCCATCGTCCGCTTCGCCCAGGTCGGCGATGCCGTTGAGGTTGTTCTGGCGGTAGAAGAGGTACTTGCCGGCGGCGAGGTCGAAGGCGCCGGGGGAGGCGTCGTAGCGCGCGGCGAAGATCCAGCTCGCGGGCCAGGTGGTGGGGAAGCCGATATCGTGGGAGAGAGCCCGCGCGGCGGCGAGGGATCGGGCGGCGAGGCTGTGGGAGTCGCCGGCACGAACCTCCTCGCGCTGCACCGCGCGAACGAAGGTCAGGTTCCAGGCGGCTCCTCCGATCACCAGGGCCGCGAGCAGGGTCGAGGGATGTCGCCGCAGGAAGCCGTTCGCGGACTGCAGGAAGGCCGCGAGTCCGAGGGCGAACACGGGGAGGAGGCTGTCGAAGCGGCGGTTGGAATAGGCCCCGCCCGACCACCAGTCCCCGCTGCAGGCATTGACGTAGGTCATGATCAGCAGGGGCGCCCAGAGGATCGCGAAGCGCCGGGGATTCCGCCTGGTCAGGGGAATCAGGCCGAGGAGACAGAGCCAGAACACGGGCGTCCACGAGAGCAGGCCGTGCCGCGACGAGAAGAGAGTGTTCAGGAGGAAGGGCCGATCGAGGCGGAGGAAGTCGGCGCCGTGCGGTGGGTAGGCGAGGAGGTACTGGCCGTAGATCGCTTTCCACGCGAGCATCTGCGGCAGGATTCCCACGAGGACGCCCGCACCGAGCAGGAGTCCGCGCCGGATGATTCCGGACAGCGCCTCGCGGCGAAACGCCGCGGCCAGGAGGTCGACCGAGGGGAGGAGCAGGTAGACGCCGTTCTGCCAGCGCACGCTCATGCCCACGCCGAGGATGAGGCCGAGGGCCAGGGAGCCGGGGGAGGTCGACAGGGCCTGGTTCTGACGGAGGAGGAAGAACGTGGCGACGAGCAGGACGGACAGCGGATGGGAAGTCAGCGGCTGCTCGACGAGGTACCACTCGAAGAACGAAGCCCACCACAGGAGCAGGACCGCGCCGCCGGCCAGGCGGTCGCCGAAGTGACGCCGGAGCAAGGCGTGGATCAGGAAGAGGGCCAGCACTCCATACGCGAACGAACCCAGCGCCACCGCGTTGATGTGCAGGGGACCGTAGCCCGAGGTGTTCACTTCCAGGCCCATGGCGCCGAGGACCGAGTTGAGCCCGTCCGCGGCAACGAAGAAGGGGGTCCACAGGAGGCCCGGCCCCACCGAGTAGATGCTGCGCCGGTGGCCGGTGTCGGTGGGCATGGAGAAGTCGCCGCGCTTGAGCAGGTCGTAGTGCTCGTACTCGTTCGCGAAGTCCACGTCGGCGTCGCGGACCATCGACCGCGTGTACACGTAGTAGTAGACCGCGTCCCCGGTGATGCGGCGGCCGATGAAGCGAAGATGGAAGAGCGCCGGAAAGATCGCGAGCACCAGCATCAGCCGGCCGGCGGAGATACGGCGGTCTTCGGAGGCGAGCATGCGGAGGCGCGCCACCAGGGCAAGGGCGAGGAGAGCCTCGCGCGCCGCGAACGCGGCCGGGGAGGGCTTGAGCGAGGGGGTGAGGATCGACAGCCCGCCCGTCACCACGATCAGGATGAGATCGAAGGTGAGAACGCCCAGGGCGATCGACGCCGCCATGCGTGACCAGCGGGCCGCTCTCGTCTGCTCTCCGATCACCGCGCTGAGTTTAGGAGGCTTCGTCGCGTCCTGACTAGACTCTGGTCTCGGTCTCGCTTCCGAGACCGGGGAGGTTGTTCCACCATGTCGACTCTGGGTCGTGTTTCGATGTTGCCCCTGGCCCTTTGGGCCGTGGCGTCCTCTTCTCCTGCCGCCCCGTCAGCGACGCCGCCCGCCGGGATCCGGGTGGAAATCGCCTATCCGGCAGGCCTGGGCGCGGGCCCTTTCGACGGCCGCGTGCTTCTGCTTTTCTCCACCGACGACACCGCGGAGCCCCGGTTCCAGATCTCCGACACCTCGCTCGAATCCCAGCAGGTCTTCGGGGTCGACGTTCTCGATTGGAGGCCCGGCCAGAAGGCGGCCTTCGAGGGGGACGTGCTGGGCTATCCCGTCGAGTCGCTCGCCCAGGTGCCCGCCGGCACCTACAACGTGCAGGCCCTGCTTCATAAGTACGAGACCTTCAAGCGCGCCGACGGGTACACGGTCAAGCTCCCCATGGACCGCGGGGAGGGGCAGCAATGGAGCCAGGCGCCCGGGAATCTGTACTCGACTCCGCGAAAGATCACCATCGATCCCGCGAAGGGCGGGGTGGTCGCCATCGCTCTGGACAAGGTGATTCCCGAGATCCCGCGGCCCGCGGACACGAAGTACATCAAGCACATCCGGATCCGGAGCGAGAAGCTCTCGAAGTTCTGGGGCCGCGACATGCATCTCGGGGCCAACATTCTGCTGCCCGAGGGTTTCGACACCCATCCGCAGGCGCGTTATCCCCTCGTCATCAACCACGGCCATTTCCCCTATGACTTCGACGGGTTCCGCGAGACGCCTCCCGATCCGGACCTGAAGCCCGACTTCTCCGCGCGGTTCCAGCTCGCGGGCTACAACCGGATCCAGCAGGAGCTAGCGCACCAGTTTTACAAGGACTGGACCGGCCCGAACTACCCGCGGATGCTGATCATCGAGATCCAGCACCCCACGCCCTACTACGACGACTCCTACGCGGTGAACACGCCGAACCAGGGTCCGTACGGCGACGCCATCAACGAAGAGCTGATTCCATACATCGAGAAGACCTTCCGCGGCCTGGGCACGCCCTGGTCGCGGTTCATGTACGGCGGCTCCACCGGCGGCTGGGAGGCGCTCGCCGCCCAGGTGTTCTATCCGGATTTCTACAACGGGTGCTTCGCCGCCTGCCCCGATCCCATCGACTTCCGCGCCTTCACCTCGATCAACATCTACGAGGACGACAATGCGTACTACGCGAAGGGACCGTGGAAGGTGGTGCCGCGGCCCGGTCACCGGAACTACCTCGGCCACATCTCCGCCACCGTGGAGCAGATGAATCGGCTGGAGCGGGTGCTCGGATCGAAGGGGCGCTCGGGGGGGCAGTGGGACATCTGGACCGCGACCTATTCGCCGGTGGGGCCCGATGGCTACCCGAAGCCGATCTGGGACCGCGCCACCGGGAAGATCGACAAGGAAGTGGCGGCGTTCTGGAGGGAGAACTACGACCTCACCCACATCATGAAGCGCGACTGGGAAAAGGGCCTCGGCAAGAAGCTCGAGGGCAAGGTCAACATCTACGTGGGCGACATGGACAACTACTACCTCAACAACGCGGTGTATCTGACCGAAGCCTTCCTCAAGTCCACCGCCAATCCGCCCTTCGGCGGAGAAGTCGACTACGGCGATCGCGCCGAACACTGCTGGAACGGCGATCACACCCGGTCGAACGCCTACTCGCGCCTGCGCTATCACCAGATGTTCGCGCCCAAGATCGTGGAGCGGATCCTGAAGACGGCGCCCGCGGGGGCCGACGTCACGAGCTGGCGCTACTGAACTCAACGGAGAAGGAAATGACCGATCTCGAAAGAGCCGCGCTGCTCCATATCGTCGTCGGGACTCCGGCCCGCCTCAAGGCGGCGCTCAAGGGCGTCCCGAAGAAGCTCCTGCTCTGGACCCCGGGTCCGGGCAAGTGGTCCATCCTCGAGATCGTCGCGCACATGCGCGACATGGAGCGCGATGCGTATCTCGACCGTTACCGGCGCATCCTGGCCGAGGACAATCCCACCCTCCCCGATCTGGATGGCGACGTGATCGCCATTCGCGATGATTACCGCAGCCTGAAGCTGTCCGAACTGATGCGCGACTGGCTCAAGCTTCGGAAAGAGTGTCTGAAGCTCCTGAAGTCGGTGAAGGGTCAACGATGGGAGCGGACGGGGACCCATGAAACCGCCGGCCCCCTTTCGATGGATGCTCTTCTGCGCCGCCACGCGATGGGCAACGACGAGGCTCACCTCGGCCAGATCGAAGGCATCAAGAAGCGAGCCGCCGCTCTCGAGGCCATCGAGGCCGGCCCCGGGAGGGTCGCGCAACTCACTAAGAAGCTCGACGGCGGCGTGCTTCGCCTCAAGCCCGCGCCCGACAGATGGTCCGCCCTGGAGGTGGTTTGTCACCTGCGCGACGTCGAGAAGCTGTGGGTGGATCGCATCGTGAAGGTCGCCTTCTCCGACCGGCCCGCCTTCTACACCCTTGACTTCGAAGCCCTGGTCTCGAAGCAGAGCTACAACACCCAGGACCTCACCGCCGCCCTCAAGGAGTTGGCCCGGCTCCGCGCCGACACGGTGTGCCTCCTCCGCGCCCTGCCGGCGAGCCAGTGGAAGCGGACGGGAATGCACCCCAAACGCGGGGAGATCTCCATCGAGCGAATCGTGGAGATCATGATCGGCCACGACCGGGGCCACCTGGATCAGATCGCGAAGGCCGTGGCAGCGTCCTGATGACCACCGAGCCTTCGCCGAAGTCCTCCAAGGCGCCGCCCCGGAACCCCCTCATCCAGACCGCGCTCATCCGCGGCCTCTCGAAACTGATCTTCGGAATCACGGGCTGGCGGGCGGTCGGCGCGCCGCCCTCAGGCACGCCGAAGTACGTGATGATCTGCGCTCCGCATACCTCCTACTGGGACGGCTTCTGGATGCTCGGCTGCGCTTCCCTCCTCGGCATCGACCTGCGCTTTCTCGGCAAGCACACGATGTTCAAGGGTCCCCTCGGCTGGCTGCTCAAGGGCCTGGGCGCGGTTCCCGTGATCCGCTCGCAGCGGCAGAACACGGTTCAGCAGGCGGCGGAATGGTTCAGGTCGAGCGATGAGTTTCTCCTCGGCGTGGCGCCCGAAGGCACGCGCAGGCTCACCGAGGGCTGGAAGACGGGCTTCTATTGGATCGCCATGGAGGCGAAGGTGCCCATCGCGTGCGCGTTCATCGACTACGAGACGAAGTCCGGCGGCTTCACCGGCGATGTCATCCAGCCGACCGGAAACATGGAGGCGGACTTCGAACTGTTCCGGAAGGCCTACGCCAGGATCACGCCGAAGTTCCCCGAGAAGATGTCCCCGATCCGGCCGCTGCCCGCGCCCCTGACGGAGAGTCCCGCCGCCCCCTGAGAGCAAGCCAGGCTCAACTGAAGCCCGCCACCGTATCCGCGGCGGTGACGACATCCTCCACCTGGATGCTGGCAAGCCGCCCCCGGCGGGCGGGCACGACGTGCACGCGGGGCCCGTCCGGGGTCCACACCGAAGCACGGGTTGGACCGAAGAGGACGAGAGTGGGCGCGCCCGTAGCGCCCGCAAGATGAGAGACGCCGGAGTCGTTGCCGATGAAGACCTTGGACCGGGCCAGGGTGGCGGCCAGGGCTCGGAGCGAGGGGCGATCGATCACCCGATCGGGCGGGATCCCCGCGGGAAGGTCAGCCTCGGCGGGACCGCGGATCCACGCCACGCGATGGCCGAGCCCTTCGAGCCGCCGGCCCAGCTCGGTGAATCTTTCGAGCGGCCAGTTCTTGGCGCGCGAGCCGCTGCCCGGGTGAATGAGGGTGGCGCCCGTGGTGATGGCCTCCCGAGCCGTGGTCTCGAGCAGGGGGAGCGCGCCGGTGAACGGGGCGCAGACCGCCCGCGCGGCGTCCGCCCATTGTCGGGCGATCGGCATGTCGTCGCGCCCGGGTTCGGGCGACAGCCGGATCACCTTCCCCGCCGCGATCTCGGCCGCCTTCTCCAGGTCGCGGGAATTCGAGATCAGCACCGCCACGTCGAACCCGGCCTCTTTCGGCCACGATCCGGCGAAGGCGCCGGCGAATCGCGGACTCTCCGAGTCGAGGACGGCGTCGATCCAAGGGTCCGCGAGCAGGAGCGACGCGTGACGTCCCGGGGCCAGGAGGGTCGACCGGAGGCCCGCGAGGGAGAGCGAATAGGTCAGCCGCCGAGTGAGGAGCACGTCGCCCAGCGCCCCGATCCGGATCACCAGGGCGCGCCGCTCCGCTCCGCCGACCGGCTCGGAGGCGCCCGAGGCTCGATTCGAAGTGGACGTCAAGGTCCCGGATCTTATTCGGCGTGGAAATGGGGCCTCATCGGAAGGGGCTTTCTGTGAATCAAATGAACCAAGGGCCAGGGACCCAAGTGCGAGAGAATGCCTCTCCCATGATTGCCAAGACCCGACTCTTCACTCCCGGCCCCACTCCGCTCTCTCCGGTCGTCCTTCAGGCGATGGGAAAGAACATCCCCCATCACCGCACCGATGAGTTCCGCGCCATCTTCAAGGGCGCGCGGGAAGGACTCCAGCGCTTCTTCAAGACGTCGCAGGACGTGTTGATCCTCTCCTGCTCGGGAAGCGGCGGCATGGAGGCCGCCCTGGTGAACACCCTGTCCACCGGCGACACCATGCTCGCTCTGGTGGCCGGCAACTTCGGCGAGCGCTGGGCGAACATCGGCAAGGCGCACGGCATGGACGTCCAGGTGCTCGAAGCCGAGTGGGGCACCGCGGTGAAGCCCGAGGCGGTGAAGGCGGCGCTCGACGCCAATCCGAAGATCCGCGGCGTGTTCGTGCAGCACAACGAGTCGTCGACCGGGGTGAAGCACGACATCCAGGCCATCGCCTCGGTGGTGAAGGGCCGCGCGGATGTCATCCTCGTGGTCGATGCGATCTCCGGCATGGGCGCCATGCCGCTCCACACCGAAGAGTGGGGCGTCGACGTGGTGGTGGTCGGCTCGCAGAAGGCCCTGGCCCTGCCCCCGGGCATGGCCTTCGTGAGCGTCAATGACAAGGCCTGGCAGCGGATCCAGACCACGAAGTCGCCGAAGTTCTACTTCGATCTGCTTCGCGAGCGGAAGACCCAGGTCAACTTCGAGTCGGCCTGGACGCCGCCCATCTCTCTCGTGGTGGCGCTCGATGCCGTGCTCAAGGACCTCGAGGCCGCGGGCGGCGTCGATGCCCTGGTGAAGAACGCGGGCACCCTCGCCGCCATGACCCGGGCCGCCGCTCTTTCGCTCGGCTTCCCGCTCCTCGCTCCCAACGACTACGGCGATGCGCTCACCGCGCTCAAGGCCCCGGCCGGGATCGAGATCGGCAAGATCACGAAGATCCTCAAGGGCGAGTTCAAGAGCGAAGTCGCGGGCGGGCAGGGCAAGCTCAAGGGGCAGATCATGCGGGTGGCCCACCTCGGCTACTACGACGTGACCGACATCCTCGGCCTCATCGGCACCCTCGAGATCGCGCTCCACAAAGTCGGCCACAAGTTCACCCCGGGCGCCGGCACCGCCGCCGCGACCGCCGAATACCTCAAGCGAGCCTGAGCCCGAGGCGCCATGACCTACAAACTCCTGATTCTCGAAGGCATGACCGAGCGGGGTCAGGCCGTCCTCGACGCCGAGGGCTGGACCCTCGATTCGAAGAAGGCCATGCCCCCCGCCGAGCTCGCGAAGATCATCGGCGAGTACGACGCGGTCACCATCCGCAGCGGCACGAAGTTCACCGCGGAAGTCGTGGCCGCGGCGAAGAAGCTGCGCGTTATTGGCCGTCCGGGTGTCGGCGTCGACAACGTGGACGTGGAGGCGGCGACCAAAGCGGGCATCTTCGTGATGAACTCCCCGGGCGGCAACCTGGTCTCGACCTGCGAACTGACCATGGCGCTCATCCTCGCCACCTCGCGGAACATCGCGGCGGCGGACGCATCGCTCAAGGCCGGCACATGGGATCGCAAGGCCTTCGCGGGCGGCGCGGAGATCTCGGGCAAACGCATCGGCATCGTCGGCTTCGGCCGCATCGGCCGCGAAGTGGC
>Ga0073904_10002355_pt1 | contig 14299 bp, 9 predicted proteins | sample KloWWTrecipitate_FD_66668 | JGI IMG/M metagenome (GOLD analysis project Ga0073904, IMG submission 66668) | Active sludge microbial communities from Klosterneuburg, Austria, studying microevolution and ecology of nitrifiers - Klosterneuburg... | ecosystem: Engineered > WWTP > Aerobic digester >...
CAGGATGCGCGCATGCAGGACACCGCCGAGGGATTCGGGCAGCCGATCCGCCACATCTTCGACGCCTTCTTCAGCATGCGCCGCGAACTGCCCTCGCCCTTCGACGAGCACCCCGTGTACCGCGTCACCGTCGAGGACCGCTTCTGGGGCCTGCTGTACCAACCGCTGGCGCGGGCGGTGAAGCGCGCCGCGGCCCAGGTGGGCCGGCTGCAGACGGGCCGCATCTCGGTGTACCTGGCATACAGCTTCGTCACGCTGATCGTGCTGCTGGTGATCGTGCTATGACGGGCGCGGCGCTGATCACCCAGCTCTTCGCGGTGGCGGTGGCCGTGCTAGTCGCGCCGCTGTTCCTCGGCTGGGTCAACATGTGCCGGGCGTGGCTGCAGAACCGCTCCGCCCCGCCGCTCACGCAGCCCTACCGGATGATCCGCAAGCTGTTGCGCAAGGACGCGGTGATCGCCACGGACGCCTCGCCGCTGTTCGTGTTCGCGCCCTACGTGATCTTCGGCTCGATGGTGACGGCCGCCGCGATCATCCCGGCGCTGGCGCTCGACCTGCCGTTCGCGCGCGCCGCGGACGCGATCGCGCTGGTCGGGCTCTTCGCCACCGCGCGCGTCTTCGTCGCGCTGGCCGCGATCGACACCGGCACCGCCTTCGGCACGCTCGGCGCGCGGCGCGAGATGATGCTCGGCTTCCTCGCCGAGCCGGCGCTGCTGATGGTGTTCTTCACCGCCTCGCTGATCGCCGGTTCGACCGAGTTGCCGGTGATCGCGGACATGCACCAGTACCATGCGCTCGCCATCCACCCGGGGCTCGCCTTCGCCGCCATCGCCTTCCTGATGGTGCTGCTCGCCGAGAACGCCCGTATCCCGGTCGACAATCCGGCCACGCACCTCGAGCTCACGATGATCCACGAGGCGATGGTGCTCGAGTATTCCGCGCGCCACCTGGCGCTGATCGAGTGGGCATCGGCGCTGAAGCTCTTCAACTACGCCTGCATCGGCTTTGCGCTGTTCGTGCCGTGGGGTGTCGCGCGCGATCTCGATTCGCCGCAGGTGCTGGCGCTCGCGCTGGTGGTGCTGTGCGCGAAGCTGCTCGTCTGCGGCGCGGTGCTGGCGCTGATCGAGACCCTGAACGCGAAGATCCGCATCTTCCGCGCGCCGGAATTCCTCGCGCTCGCCTTCATGCTGGCCGTGCTCGGCCTGCTCGTGCGCCTGCTGCTGCAGAGTTGATGCCGATGCAAGCAATCCCGTTGCCGGAACAGTTCATCCACCTGCTCGCCTCGGTGGTGCTGCTGCTGTCCTTCGCGATGCTCGCGCAGCGGCGCATCCGCACGCTGATCCACCTGTTCGCGCTGCAGGGCGCGGCACTGGTGTGCTCGACCCTGATCGTGGCCTGGTCCAGCGGTCAGCACCACCTGTACTACTCCGCCGCACTCACGCTGGCGCTCAAGGTGATCGTGCTGCCGCTGATCCTGTACCGGCTGACCGACCGGCTGGACCTGCGCTGGGACACCGAGACCGGCCTGCGCATCCCCACCACCATGCTGGTCGGCGTGGTGCTGGTGGTATTCGCCTTCGGCCTCGCGCAGCCCATATCCAGCCTCGCCGGCAGCGTGACGCAGAGCACGCTGGGCATCGCGATCGCGGTGGTGATGCTGGCCTTCCTGATGATGATCACGCGGCGCAAGGCCGTCACGCAGGTCATCGGCTTCCTCGCTATGGAAAACGGCCTGTTCTTCGCCGCCACCAGCGCGACCAACGGCATGCCGATGGTCGTGGAGTTCGGCATCGCGCTCGACGTGCTGGTCGGGGCGATCATCCTCGGCATCTTCTTCTTCCAGATCCGCGAGCAGTTCGACAGCCTCGACCTGCACCACCTGGAACGGCTGAAGGAGGAATGAGCCGCCCATGGAAATGCTGATACTGCTCGCCCTGCCGCTCTGCGGCGCCGCGCTGCTCGCGCTCGTGGGGGCGCGCCGCCGCGCCGCGGAAGTGAACGTGGCGTTCAGCCTCGCGACACTGGTCGCCGGCGGCTTCCTGACCGCGCGCGTGATCGAGCAGGGCCCGCAGCTGTACTGGAACGAGGCCTTCTTCGTCGATCCCTTCAACGTGTTCCTGGTCGCACTCACCGCCTTCGTGAACTTCACGACCGCGCTGTTCTCGCGCCGCTACATGCGCATCGAGGAGCGCCACGGCCGGCTCTCGGCGTCGCGCCTGCGCCTGTACCACAGCATGTACCAGCTGTTCATGTTCACGATGCTGGTGGCGCTGCTCACCAACAACATGGGCATCCTGTGGGTCGCGATGGAAGCGGCGACGCTGTCGACGGTGCTGCTGGTCTCGCTGTACCGCACTTCGGCCAGCCTGGAAGCGGCGTGGAAGTACTTCATCCTGTGCGGTGTCGGCATCGCGCAGGCGCTGTTCGGCACCATCCTGCTGTACTTCGCGGCCGAGCGCGTGCTCGGGCACGCCGGCATGAGCGCGCTGCTGTGGACGCAGCTCGACGCGGTGAAGGGCGAGCTCGAGCCCACCGTGCTCGCGATCGCCTTCGCGTTCCTGCTGGTCGGCTACGGCACCAAGGTCGGGCTCGCGCCGCTGCACAACTGGCTGCCCGACGCGCATGCCGAGGGTCCCACACCGGTCTCGGCGGTGCTCTCGGGCTTGCTGCTGAACGTGGCGCTGTACGCGGTGATCCGCTGCAAGGTGCTGGTCGAGGGCTCGATACGCTCGGAGCTCCCGGGGCAGATGCTGATGTTCTTCGGGCTGGTATCGGTGCTGGTCGCGGCTTTCATGCTGTGGCGGCAGAAGGACATCAAGCGGCTCTTCGGCTACTCGTCGATAGAGCATATGGGCATCATCACCTTCGCCTTCGGCATGGGCGGGCCGGTGGCAAACTTCGCCGCGCTGCTGCACATGACGGTGCATTCGCTGACCAAGAGCGCGATCTTCTTCGCCGTGGGGCATGCGGTGCAGAAGGCAGGCACCCAACAGATGGACGACATCCGCGGCCTGTTGACGCTCTCGCCCGCACTCGGCTGGGGCCTGATGCTCGGATCGCTCGCGATACTCGGCATGCCGCCCTTCGGCGTGTTCGCGAGCGAGTTCCTGATCCTCACCACCGCGATGCGCGAACAGCCGTGGGCGACTCCGCTGCTGCTGCTCGCGCTCGGCGTCGCCTTCGCCGCGGTGTTCGGCCGCGCGCAATCGATGGTGTTCGGTCCCCCGAGCGTCGCGAAGCTGCCCGAGCCGCCGTCGCTGCTGCCGGTGTTCGTGCACCTCGCGCTGGTGCTGATGCTCGGCCTGTGGATACCGCCGTTTCTCGCCGGCTGGTACCGCCTCGCCGCCGGGATGATCGGGTGAACGCGATGCGCAACTCGGTGCCCGTGCATTGCCAGCGCGTATCCCCTGCAGAATGGTCCGGGCGCGTCGCCGCGCTGGCGGCGGCGGATGCGCGCCTGCTCACGCTGTGGGGTAGCGACGAACGCGACCGCGGCGCCGGCGAGCTGCTGCGCGCGGCCTTTCTCGAGGGCGGCGGCATCGTGGTGCTCGAGCTCGCGCTGGCGGGTGATGCGCCGGACTATCCGCGCATCGATGCGCAGTTTCCCTCCGCCGCGCGGATGCAGCGTGCGGTCCGCGACCTGTCGGGCATCGCCGCGCAGGGCGCCGATGCGCGGCCCTGGTTGCGCCACGGGGCGTGGTCGCAGCACGAACATCCGCTGCGGCGGGACTTCGTCCTCGGTACGCCCGATCCCGCGCATTACCGCTTCGTGCGCGTACAGGGCGAGGGCGTGCACGAGATCGCGGTCGGGCCGGTGCATGCCGGCATCATCGAGCCGGGACATTTCCGCTTCTCTGTGGTCGGCGAGAAGGTGCTGCGGCTGGAGGAGCGCCTGGGCTACGTGCACAAGGGCATCGAGCGGCGCTTCACGGAGCTTTCGCCCGCCGACGCGCGCCGGCTCGCCGCGCGCGTCTCGGGCGACTCGGCGGTGGCCTACTCCTGGGCCTTCAGCATGGCCGAGGAGAGCATCCGCGGTGTCACGGTGCCGCCGCGCGCGGCCTGGCTGCGCGCGCTGCTGCTCGAGCGCGAGCGCATCGCCAACCACCTCGGCGACCTCGGCGCGCTGGGCAACGACGCCGGTTTCGGTGTGGGTCTCGCGCAGTTCATGCGCCTCAAGGAAGACCTGCTGCGCGTGAACGCCTGCGTCCTCGGCGCACGCTACCCGATGGACGCGGTGGTCACCGGCGGCGTGGCGCGGGATATCGACGCCGCGGGCTGCGAGCTGCTGCTGGCCCACGGCGAGGCGCTGGCGCGGGAATTGGGCGCGCTGCGCGCGATCTACGACGAGCATGCGGGCATGCAGGACCGCTTCATCGGCTGCGGCTGCGTGAGCACGGCGCTTGCGCTGCAGCTGGGGTTGACCGGCCTGGCCGCGCGCGCCAGCGGCCTGCCGCACGACCTGCGCTGCGATCTGCCGGTGGCGCCCTACCCGGCGGTGGGTGTCACGCGCGCCGTCGATACCGACGGTGACGTCGCGGCGCGCGTTGCCGTGCGCTTCGACGAAGCGGTGGAATCCCTGCGCATCTGCCGCGAGTTGCTGGGCGCGCTGCCCGACGGCGCGATCCGCGTGCCGTTGAGCGACGCGGTGCCGCCGGGGTTCGGCATCGGGCTGGTTGAAGGCTGGCGCGGTCCCGTGCTGATCGCGCTGGAGACCGGCGCGGACGGCGCCATAAGGCGCTGCCACCCGCACGATCCCTCGTGGCACAACTGGCCGGTGCTGGAGCACGCGGTGATCGGCAACATCGTTCCCGATTTCCCGCTGATCAACAAATCCTTCAACCTGTCCTACAGCGGCGTGGACCTGTGAGGCGCAGATGCTCGACATCCTGAAGCAGATCATCGAGGTCGGCATCGTCAGCGAGGCGCCGCCCGCGCCCGATGCCGGGGCGCGCGAGCGCGAGGAGCTGCACGCGCAGCTGCGGCGCATCCTCGGGCGCGCGCTGTGCATCCGCCAGGTCGATGCGGGCTCCTGCAACGGCTGCGAGCTGGAGATCCACGCGCTCAACAATCCCTACTACAACATCGAGGGCGACGGGCTGAAGTTCGTGGCGAGCCCGCGCCACGCCGACATGCTGCTGGTGACCGGGCCGGTGTCGCGGCACATGGAGGCGGCGCTGCGCCGCACCTGGGAAGCGACGCCGGATCCGAAACTGGTGGTGGCGGTCGGGGATTGCGGCGCCTGCGGCGGCATCTTCGGCGAGAGCTATGCCAGCTGCGGGCGCGTGGCGAACGTGATCCCGGTCGACGTCGAGGTGCGCGGCTGCCCGCCGTCGCCGACCGCGATCCTTGCAGGGATTCTGTCCGCGCTGCGCCCGTAGGTCCGCATTCATGCGGACATTGCCCGGTTGAAACCGGACCTACAGGCGTTCGGCCAGCCCGGAACGGTACTCGCTGGCGCGCAGCCAGCGCGCATCGAGCGTGCCGCCGGGCAGCACGAGCTCGAGGCGCCGGCGCGCGCGCGTGATCGCGGTGTAGAGCAGCTCGCGTCCGGCGATGCCGGCGCCGGACGCGGGGGCGGGCGGGAGCACCAGCACGACCTCGTCGAACTCCGAGCCCTGGCTCTTGTGCACGGTGAGCGCATAGGCGGTCTCGTGCTCGGGCAGGCGCGCCGCCGGCAGGCGTTTCATCCCGCCACCGGCCTGCGCGAACAGCGCCTGCGGATGCCCGTCCTCGTCCTCGATCACGATCCCCATGTCGCCGTTGTAGAGCCCCAGGCCGTAGTCGTTGCGCGTCACGAGCAGCGGGCGCCCGGCGTAGTGCGTGCGCCCGCGTTCCGCGAGGCCCGCCTCCGCCAGCGTCTGCGTGAGCGCGCGGTTCACGCCGGCCACGCCCCATTCGCCCTCGCGCAGCGCGCACAGCACGCGGAAGGACTCCTGCAGGCGCACCAGCGTGGCAGGGTCGGCGTGCCCGCGCGCCGCGCTCGCGATGTCGCGCCAGCCCTCGCGCATGCGCGTGATCGCCGCGCCGTCGGGCCGCTCCGTGCAGCAGATGCTGCCGAGATCCCCGGGGCGCTGCGCGAGCACGGCCGCAGCGCGCGTCGCGTCGCCGGCATTGACGGCTTCGGCGAAGCGCCCGATGCCGCTCGCGGGGTCGAAGCGGTAACTGTGACGGAGCACCGCGATCGCGTCGGCGATCGGGTCGTCGTGGTCGTTGCCCGCTATCTGTAAACCGGTGAGCGCGGTGAGCTCCGCCGCGCGCTGCGCGCTCGGGCCGCGCGCGCGGCTGCACAGCGCGCCGAACACGTTGCCGGCCTCCACGGCCGCGAGCTGGTCGCGATCGCCGAGTAGCAGCAGGCGCGCGTGGCGCGGCAGCGCGGCGAGCAGCGCATCGAGCAGGCGCAGGTCCACCATCGAGGATTCGTCCAGCACCACTACGTCGGCCGCGAGCGGGTTCGCGGCGTCGTGGCGCAAGCCGCGCGAGCCGGCACCGAGCAGGCGGTGCAGGGTCTGCGCCGAGGTGGGCAGCTGTGCCAGCAGTTGCGGCGCCACCTGCCCGCCGCGCGCGAGCGCGGCGACTTCGCGCGCCAGCGCCTCGCCCACGCGCGCCGCGGCCTTGCCGGTGGGCGCGGCGAGGCGGATCGCAAGACTCCGTCCCTCCGCCGCGGCCGCGGCGGCGAGCATCACCAGCAGTCTCGCGACGGTGGTGGTCTTGCCGGTGCCGGGGCCGCCGCTGATCACCCCCAGCGCGCGCGTCAGTGCCATCGCGCAGGCGAGCTTCTGCCCGGCGCTGCCTGCCGCCTCATCCGGATACAGCCGATCCAGCAGGGCGCGCGCGTCGGGTGCCGCCGCGACGGGCCGGGTCGCCAGCGCGCGCAGACGCGCCGCCACGCGGCCCTCGCCGGCCCAGTAGCGGTGCAGGTAGACGCAATCGCCGTCGAGCACCAGCGGCAGTGGCGCGGTGGACGCCGGTCCGGCGCACAGCCGCGCCTCGGCCACCAGCGCCGCGCGCAGTTGCGCAGCATCGAGGCGCGGCGCCAGCGGCGATTCGAGCCCGGCGAAGGGCTTGCCATCGACGGCGGCGAGCTCCACGCAGACGTGGCCGCGTCCGAGCTCCACGCTGAGCAGCGCGGCAATCAGTGCGATCGCCTCGTGCCCGCTGTCGGCATAGCCGGCCATCAGGCGCGCAAAATGCAGGTCCACCGGCCGCAGCAGCCCGGCGCCGTGCAGTGCGGTGAGCGCCTCAAGCGACATCGCGGTTGTCTCCGGCAAACAGCGCGTCGAGCGCCTCGACCAGCGCGCGCGGTGGGCGCGCGTGGAACACGCCGTGCGCGGGGCCGGCGGCGGCGCGCATGCCGCGCAGGTACAGGTAGAACACGCCGCCGACGTGCGTGTCGTAGTCGTAGGCCGCGCCGAGCCGCGCGCGCAGCAGGCGCGTCAGCGCCACGGTGTAGAGCGCGTACTGCAGGTCGTAGCGATGCTCCGCGATCGAGGCGCCGAGGCGCGCCGGCTCGTAGTGCCCGAGCTCGTTGCCCAGATGGTTCGACTTGTAGTCGGCCACGTAAAAGCGGCCCTCGTGTTCGAATACCAGGTCGATGAAGCCCGTGAGCATGCCGCGCGTCGCGGCGAAGGCGAGCGGCGGCGCGGCGCGCGCCAGCGGGTCGTGCGCGGCGAGCAGCGCGTTCAGGCGCGCGCAATCGAGCTCGGCCAGCGGAAACTCGAAGCCCATTTCCACCACGCGTTGCTGCGGTGCGAGTGCGCCGAGGCGCAGCCTCGCGCCGTCCAGCGCACAGCCGAGCACGTCCTCGATCATTGCCGTGAACACCGGCAGCCAGTCCGCCTCGTAGCCTTCGCGCACCAGGGCGCGCGCGATCAACTGCCGGGTCGCGGGCGCGTCGGCGCGCTGGCTGAAATCGATGCGTTCCAGCAGCCCGTGCATGAAGCTGCCGTGGCGTGCACCGCGCGGGAAGCCGAACAGGCTGCGCTCGCGCGCCTGCGCGGCGCTCGCGTCCGCGGCCAGTTCCGGCTGGCGGAACAGTTGCGCCGCGCGCGCGTCGGCGTGACGCGTCAGCGCCGAATAGCTGCTCGATTGCCAGTCGCGCTCGATCGGGGTGTCGAAGCGGCGCGCCGCCAGCGCGGGCACGGGCGCGCTCGCGCGCGCCAGCGTGACGAACGGCAGTGCATCGACGTCGATCAGCATGGTGCCCGGCAGCGCGGCCAGGCGCGCGATCGCAGCCGCGGCGGCGCCGTCCCCGGGTCCTGCCCCGACCAGGTGGCCCAGCGCGCTGCGCCACAGCTCGCTCTTGCTGTGGTTGCCGCGCTTCGTGTCACCGATGCCCAGCACGCACAGCTGCGCCGCGCGCGTGAGGCCCACGTAGAGCAGGCGCATGTCCTCGGCCAGGCGTTCGCGCTCGGCCAGCGCCCTGCTCGCCTCGGTTCCCTGCAGGTCGTAGCAGGCGACCAGCGTGTCGGGATCGTGGAAGAACGCGTCCTGCGCCGGCTTGAAGATCGGCATGAACGGCAGGTACACCACCGGGTATTCCAGCCCCTTCGACGAATGCAGCGTGACGATCTGCACGCGCTTCGCGTCGCTCTCGAGGCGCAGTTGTTGCGCCTCCTGCTCGCCGTCGGCCCCGGCGATGCGCTCGGCCAGCCGCGCGAGCAGGGCCTCGTCGCTGTCGAGCCCTTCGCGCTCGGCCTGCAGCAGTTCGACCAGGTGCAGGCAATCGGTCAGCGCGCGCTCGCCTGCGGGCGTGGCGAGCAGGCGCGCCGGCACTTCGTAGGCGAACAGCAGCCGGCGCAGCATGGCCTGCACGCCGTGCAGGCGCAGTTCCTCGGAAAAGCCGAGGAATTGTCCCTGCTCGCGCGCGAACGCCGCCTCGTCGCTGCGCAAGGCGTCGAGCTCCGCGGCGGTGCGTCCGAGCAGCGCGCTGCCCAGCGCGGCGCGCAGCAACCGCTCCGAACCCGGCTCCAGCACGGCGGCCAGCAGCTGGTACAGGTCGAGTGCCTGCGGGCCGGCGTAGACGCTGTCGCGACTGCGATACACGTGCGGTACGCCGCGCCGGTCGAGCTCGGCGGCGAGGCGTTTCGCGTCCTGCCAGTCGCGTACCAGGCAGGCAATGTGGCCGGGCGCCAGGGGCTCGTCGCCCAGCTGCACGCCGCCGCTGTCCGCGGCGCCCAGCAGCCCGGCCAGGTGGTTCGCCGCTGCAGCCGCCATGCGCGCGCGGTAGGCGGTGCCCGAGAGCGGCTGTGCGCTCGCGAGGTGCAGCACCGCCAGCGGCGTGACGGGCTGGCCGTGGCGCCTGAGCGGCGCCTTGTCGGGAGCGCCCGAGGCAAGCACCGCCTGGAAGGGCATGTCGTCGCCTGCCAGGAAGGGATCGCCGCCGCTGCGCAGCCGGAACAGCGCGTTCACGGCCTCGACCAGCGGTTGCACCGAGCGGTAGTTGGTGTCCAGCGAGCGGATCGTGCCGGCGGCCTCGCGCCGCACCTGCAGGTAGGCCTGCACGTCGGCGCCGCGGAAGGCGTAGATCGCCTGCTTGGGGTCGCCGACCAGGAACAGCGCGGTATCGTCGCCCGCGTACACCGCGGAGAACACGGACCACTGCAACGGATCGGTGTCCTGGAATTCGTCGATCAGCGCGACCGGGTACTGGCTGCGGATTGCCGCCGCGAGCCGCTCGCCGCCCGGTGCGCGCAGCCCCTCGTCCAGCAGCCGCAGCAGGTCCTCGTAGCCGAGCAACCCGGTGCGCTCCTTGATCGCGGCGAGCCGCTCGCGCGCGATCGCGAGTGCGTCGGCGAGCAGGCGTGGCCACAGCGCCCGGGCGGCGACCAGCAGGGTCTCTGCCAGGTCGAACAGCGCCAGCTCCGGCAGCAGGTTGCCTTTCCTTTTCGTCAGCTCGCCGCTGAGGAAGGTGCGTGAGACGCCCGCGAGCGTGCGCCGGTCCAGCGTGGCATGTCCGGCCGCCGCGGCGTCCAGGCGCGGCAGCGCCGCCGCGAGCTCGGTGCGCCCGCCCTTGTTCAGCGCGGTGCCGGCGAGCGCCTCGCGCGCGGTCGCGGCGCTGGCGCGCCACCAGGCCAGCAACGCCGACTCGGCGGCCGCCATCTGCGCCAGCACGCCGTCCCAGTCCTGCTCCGGCACGTTGCGCAACTCCAGCCCCTGCTTGCCGAGCAGGCGGCGCACGGCGGCAACGAACCCGTCGCAGTCGTGCTCCGCCAGCAGCAGCGAGGCCGGCAACGGCGGCAGCGGATAGGCGCGCTCGCGCCAGATGTCGCGGATCGCCTCGGTGACCACCGCCGCGTCGCTCTCCGAGAGTTCCGCGGCGAAGGAGATGCGGCTCTCGAAGGCGTTGCGTTTCAGCATGCGGTTGGCAAAGCCGTGGATCGTGAAGATGCTCGCGAGGTCGAGCTCCATTTCCGCGAGCCGCAGCCGCCGGCTGTCCTCGGCGCGGTCCTCGCTCGCCGCGAGCAGCGCAGTGATCACCGTGTCGGCGGGCGGCGGGGCGCCCGTCTCGAAGGCCTCGCGCGCGGCGCGCAACCGCTTGCGGATGCGCCCGCGCAGTTCCTCGGTGGCGGCCTTGGTAAAGGTCACGATCAGGATCTCCTGCACGCGGCGCGGCGGCACCGGGGGGCCGTCCGCGCCGGCGTGGCCCAGCAGCAGGCGCAGCACGATGCTCGTGATCGTGTACGTCTTGCCGGTGCCGGCGCTGGCTTCGATCAGGCAGCGACCGGCCAGCGGCAGCGTGCAGGGGTCGAGGCGGATCATGGCGCGCCCTCCGCGGCTTCCGCCGCAAGCAGCGGCACGAACACGCGCTGCGCCAGTGCGGCGAATTCCTCGCCGAGCGCGGCCTCGACGTCGGCAAAGGCGCGGGCGATATAGGCGTTGCTGCCCTCGCCCTCGTGCTGGAAGCCGTCCTCGAAGCTCTTGCGCGCCTGCTGCAGCGCGTGTTCCGTATCGTGCTTTTGCAGCAGTTGCACGAATGCCCAGGCGCTCTTCGGGAACAGCGGCAGCGGACGGCGCAGGCCCTCTGCGTGCAGCGCGAGCAGGTCGGCGAGATGCGCGGTCGCCGCCTCCGGCGCCAGCAACGGCAGTTCGACGCGCTCGTCCTCGTGCTGCAGTTCGCTCGGCGCGCAGACCAGCTGTGCCGCGCAGCAGCACAGGTGCGTGATCCAGAACTGCAGCCGCGCCGCGCCGCTGGCCTTCGAGGCGTTCAGCTGGCGCAGCGCGCCGCCGCGCAGGTTCGCCACCGTGCCGTGCAGTCGCGTACCCGCGATATCCAGCGCGAGCTCCGCGCTCGCGGGCTCGAGCCTTGCCCAGTCCTCGGCGGTGGCGACCAGCGCCGCGCTCCGCGCGCGTTGCGCCTGCAGCGCGAACTGTCCGGCCTGGCCGTGCGGCAGCAAGCCGGCCGCGACCTGGCGCGCCGCGCAGGCTTCGGTGTCGCCGCCGGCGAGCGCGGTGGCGAGCATTTCGTCGCGCAGCGCCCAGGCCGTGAGCCCGTCGAGCGCGAAGGGCTCGTTGTCGGTGGCCATCTCCTCGGCTTCCCCGAAGCGCACGCCGAGGCGGATGTTGAAGAACCCCTGGCAGGGATTGCGGAAGAAGCGCAGCAGTTCGGGAAGCGCGAGCTCCTCGACGGCGCGCCCGGGCAAGGCTTCCGGGCAGAAGGGCAGCGGCGCGGCCCCGGCGCGCGCGGCCGGCAGCCATTCGTGGCGATAGCTGAACAGCGTGCCGCCGGCTTCGAAATACGCCGGGTGAAACGGCTTCAGGCGGTGGCGGCGGGTCAGCGCCGCCGAGGCCGGGGAGTCGTCCGGCGCGGCGGCCCAGTGCCGGTCGATGTAGTCGCGCAGCTCCGAGACCGGCACGGCCCGCTCGCGTGCCTCGTTGCTGCGCTCGTCGCGCGCCACGTAGCTGATGTAGAAGCAGTCGCGCGCCGAGAGCAGCGCCTCGAGGAACAGGTAGCGGTCGTCGTCGCGGCGTGACGGGTCCCCGTGGCGCGGCTCGCGCGCCATCAGGTCGAAGGCCGGTGCGAGCGTGTTGCGCGGGAAGGCCTCGGCGTTCATGCCGAGCAGGCACACGACGCGGAACGGGATGCTGCGCAGCGGCGTCAGCTGGCAGAAGTTGATGCCCCCGCGCAGGAACTGGTGCGAGGCCTCGGCGTCGGCCAGCTCCTGCTGCAGCATGTCGAGCAGCACCTCGCGCGTGAGCGTGTCCCGGTAGCCGGCTTCATCGAGCCGTGCGCCGAGTGCGGCGATCGCCGCGTACAGCTCCGCGAGATCCGCGGCGCTCTCGGGCGTATCGGCGTAGAAATCCGCGATCAGCTGGCGCAACAGCGCGATCCAGTCGTCCATCGCGCGCGGTGCGGCGAGCGTGCCGGCGTAGTGGGCGAGCCGCTCGATGAATTCCGCCAACCGGCCGATCTCCTCGATGCTGTCCTGGCCACCGGCCTCGAACGGGGTGGCGCCCTCGAATACCGCGCCTTCGTCGAGCGCGACGCCGAGCAGCATGCGCTCGAGGCCGAAGCGCCAGCTGTTGCGCATGGGGCCGGGCGCACCGGGGGCGCCGCGCCGCCCATCGAGCCCCCAGCGGATGCCGCTGTCGCGCACGCGGGCGCGCACGGACTCGAGCACCTCGGCATCGATGTCGAAGCGCGCGCCGAGTGCCGGCACGCCCAGCAGCGCGAGCACCGCCGAGGCGGCGAAACGGCTTTCGGGCAGCCCGAGCAGGTGCAGGAAGCTCTGCACCACCGCGTTCCCGGCGCTGGCGTCGCGGTCGGCGATGCTGAACGGGATATGGCGAGGGTCTTGCCGTGACTTGGCGAAGACCGCGTTGATCAGCCCGCCGTAGGCGCCGATGTCGGGCGCCATCACCGTGATGTCGCGCGGCTGCAAGCCCGGCAGCGTGGCCAGCAGGTGCAGCAGCTGGTCCTGCAGCGCCTCGACCTCGCGCAGCTCGCTGTGCGCCTCGGCGAACACCAGCCCATGGTCCTGCGGCGCGAGCAGGCGTGGCGCGGCCGGTGTTTCCAGCCACAGGATGTCGCGCTGCAGCTCGCCGAGCACGCCCTCCTGCACGGGCTCGCGGAAGCACTGGCGCAGCTCGCCGCCGTCGCGATCGAGCAGCAACTCCAGGCCGTTGCGCCCCAGCGTGCCCCAGGATGCCAGCAACGGGTTGCCGGTCTCCGCGTGCTCGGCACGTTGCGGCGCCAGCAGCTGCCAGCGTGCGCGCGTACGCTCGCTGACGATGTCGTACCAGTACTCGCCGCAGGGATTGAACTGGAACAGGTGCACGTCGGTGCGTGTCGCGAGCGCGGCCAGCGCCTCGACGAACACCGGCGCGAGCGCGCCGAGCCCGAAGCCGATCACGCGCTCGGGCAGCGCGCACGGCAGCGGCGCGCCCGTGCCGAGGCGCGCGACCAGCCTCTCGAGGCGCGCCGCACCGTGCGTGCTGGCGGGATGCTCCGCTCCGATCTGCTGCACCAGCGCGCGCCACAGCGAGGCCTGCCACTCGTTGCCCGCGAGCGGGCAGTCGGGCGCGGGCAAGCCTGCTTCCCAGGCCAGCAGCCAGTGCGGGCGGTACAGCAGGTACTGGTCGAACAGGGTGGCGAGGCGCCGGCACAGCGCATGGAGCCGCCTCTCCGGGGTCGCGGCCTCCAGGTAGCGGCGCACGGGAGCGAAGGCGGGCTCCTCGAGCAGGCCGGGCAGCACGCGCATCAGCCGGATCGCGAGCTGCTCCTTGCTCCAGGCGGTGGCGCCCGCCGGCCCCGCATCGTCCAGCACCGCGCCCGCCAGCGCGTTCAGGAATACCGCGGGCGAGTCGTTGCGCAGGTTCGCGGCCACGCCCAGGCGCGCCGCGATGCCCTGGCGCAGCCACTTGGCCATGCCGACGTTCGGCACGATCAGCCGCTCCGCCACCAGCGGCGGCGCAGGCGCCGCGCCGAGCAGCGTGCAGGCCGCGTCGCGCAGCGCCTCCATGTCGTTGCCGTGGTACTGGTAGAGCAAGCGCCGTCGTCCTGGCCCGCGGGGAGCGGCGATTGTGACCCAGTGCCACGGCAACCGGAAGGCGGATACGCCGCGCGTCGGCGTTGCCGTGCGCGCCGACCGTACGCGCATTATCCTGTGGCGCATGCCACCGGCCGGAAACCTCTCCCCATGTCCCCGCACCTGAGCACCATCGTGCTGCTGCTCTGCAGCAACGTTTTCATGACCTTCGCCTGGTATGCGCACCTGAAGAACCTCGCCGACAAGCCGTGGATAGTCGCGGCGCTGCTCAGCTGGGGGGTGGCGCTGTTCGAGTACCTGTTCCAGGTGCCGGC
>Ga0073904_10002356_pt1 | contig 14292 bp, 13 predicted proteins | sample KloWWTrecipitate_FD_66668 | JGI IMG/M metagenome (GOLD analysis project Ga0073904, IMG submission 66668) | Active sludge microbial communities from Klosterneuburg, Austria, studying microevolution and ecology of nitrifiers - Klosterneuburg... | ecosystem: Engineered > WWTP > Aerobic digester >...
GGCCACGTGCAGACGCCGGAGGGCGCCACCCGCGCCATCGAGGCGGGCCTGTGGTCGATCGAGCACGGCATGGCCCTCTCCGAGGAGCACCACAAGGCCATGGCGGCAAAGGGCATCTACCTTGCTTCCACCGACACGCCCTTCACCTCGTACTCCGGGTCGCAGGCGGCCTTCGACGGCATCGTGGCCAAGCTGAAGAGCGCCTGGAGGAACGGGGTGAGGATCACCTTCTCGACCGACATGGACTACTGGAAGACCGGCAACGACATGACCCGCGGCGAGCTGACCATCAACTTCCTCCTCACCTGGAAGGCGGCGGGCATCCCCAACGCCGATATCCTGAAGGCCATGACCACCACCGGCTACGCCTGCGCGCAGGTCGAGAAAGAGCGGGGGCCGATCAAGCCCGGGATGTTCGCGGACCTGATCGCGGTGACGGGTAACCCGCTCGAAGACATCGACGCGCTGAGGGACGTGCGCTTCGTGATGAAGAACGGCATGGTCTTCAAGCGCGACGGGGTCATGACCCCGGAGAAGTTCTTCCACGCCGGCCCGGTGAACGGGTGGCGCCGCCGCTGATCGCCTGATCGGGTCCCGCGAATCGCCTCCGCGGTTCCTAGCCTCGAGGCGTGGCGGCGGTCTCGAGGCTCCGGATCGCGTCCGCCTCCGAGTCGAAGGTCTCGAAGATGGTGAGCAGCTTGGCGATGCTGAGGAGGTCGTGCACCTTCCGGGTGAGGTCGAACAGGACCACGCGTCCGCCGCGTTTGTTCACCGCCACGAAACTCCGGACCAGCTCGCTCAGGCCGGCGGAGTCGAGGTAGGGCACTTCGCCCATGTTCAGGACGACCTTCTTCCCGCCCGATTCCAGCACCGACCCGATCGCGGCGCGAAGTTCCAGGTCGCCGTCCTCGAACATGATGTTGCCCTGGAGGTCGAGGATGGTGATGTCACCTATCTTGCGTTGCCCGATATTCATTGAACCGCGGAATATACCTTCGCGGCTCCGTTGAGCCTCTGCTCCGCGCGGAGGCCCCGGGCCCGGGTAACCTCTGTCGCATGAAGAGTTCCATCCTCGTCACCACCCTTCTCTCCCTGACCGCCCTGCAGGCTGGCGCGCAGAGCGCCGGTTCGACCCGGCTCCTGAGGCAGCCCACGGTGAGTGCCACCCACATCGCCTTCACCTACGCGAACAATCTCTGGACGGTCGAACGAGCGGGAGGCCTTGCCCGTCGTCTCACGAGCTTCCAGGGCCAGACCGTGAACCCGCGCTTCTCGCCGGACGGGAAGTGGATCGCGTTCAGCGCCGAGTACGCCGGGAACCTCGACGTCTACGTCCTGTCCGCGGAGGGCGGCGAGCCGAAGCGGCTCACCTGGCACCCCGGCGCCGACACCGTGCAGGGCTGGACCCACGACGGCGCCTCGGTCGTCTTCGCGTCGGGGCGCGCGACCGCGGCGCCGAGTGCCGCACCTCGCTTCTGGACGGTGCCCGCGGGCGGCGGGGTGGAAACGCCCATGGCTCTGCCCCGCGCCTTCCAGGGACGGATCTCCGCGGACGGCGCGCGGGTGGCCTACCGTGTCAACAATTCCTGGGATGACGAGAGGCGCAACTACCGCGGGGGACAGAACCGCCCGGTCTGGATCGTCGATCTCAAGACGTACGACCTCGTGACCCCGCCCTGGACCGACTCCAAGGACATCGAGCCGGTGTGGGTGGGGGATTCGGTCTACTTCCTCTCCGACCGCGACGGCGTTTCGAACGTGTGGTCGTACGAAGTCGGGTCGAAGAAGCTCACCCAGGTCACGAAGTTCACGGACTTCGACGTGAAGACCCTCGATGGACGGGCCGAGGCGGTGGTGTTCGAGCAGGCGGGCTACATCCACGAGCTGGACCCGAAAACCGGCCGGGCCCGCATCGTGAACATCCGCGCGGTCGGGGACTTCCCCTGGATGATGCCTCGCTGGGATGACGTGACGGGAAGGATCGCGAACATCGCCCTGTCTCCCACGGGCAAGCGGGTGGTGGCCGAGGCCCGGGGCGAGATCTTCACCATCCCCGCGGAGAAAGGCGATATCCGGAACATCACGCGGTCGGCCGGCGTCGCCGAGCGTGAGCCCGCGTGGTCCCGCGACGGCAAGTGGGTGTCGTATTTCTCCGACCGGTCGGGGGAGTACGCCCTGGTCATCGAGTCGCAGGACGGCATCACCGCGCCGCGCGAGATCGCCATCCGGAACGCGAAGCACTACTACACCTCGTCCTGGTCGCCCGACTCGAAAAAGATCCTCTACACCGACACCGACTTCAACGTCTGGGTCATGGATGTGGCGAGCGGCCAGCCGAAGCTCCTCGGCAACGATCCCTGGGCGGTGCCCTCGCGCACCCTGAACCCGACCTGGAGTCCGGACTCGAAGTGGGTGGCCTACGCGTCCCGCCTCAACACCCTCTATCGGGCGATCTTCGTGGCGAACGTGGAGACCGGCGAGAAGAAACAGGTCACAGACGGCCTCGCCGACGCCATGTTCCCGGTGTGGGACCCGAACGGGAAATATCTCTGGTTCTTCGCGTCCACCGACTTTGGTCTGCGGTCGCAGTGGCTGGATATGACTTCCTACGACCGGGAGGAGAACTTCGGCCTGTACCTCGCGATCCTCAAGAAGGGTGAGGCCAGCCCGCTGCTGCCCGAGAGCGATGAGGACAAGGGCGCGCCCCTCGAGGCGCCGCGAGCTTCGGCCTCGCCTGCCGCCTCGCCCGCGCCGGACGCGACCGCTTCGCCGTCCCCGGCCGCGGCGGGGGCTTCGAGCGCGCCCGTCAATGTGGTGATCGACTTCGACGGCCTGCAGCAGCGCATCGTCTCCGTGGCCGGCGTGCCCGAGCGTCAGTACTCGGAGCTCAAGGTCGGTCTCTCGGGATCGGTCTACTACCTGCAGGCTCCGGATGCGGGCGGCGGCGCGCGCGGGAGCACGCTGCACCGCTACAAGCTCTCCGACCGCAAGACCGCGGTCTTCGTGACCGGCGTCGCCGAATACGACGTGAGCGCCGACGGGAAGAAACTCCTCTATCGCACGCCTGCCCCGGGTGGCGGGCCCGGCGGCCCGCCCCCGGCCGCAGGCGCTCCGGAGAGCCGTCCTTCCCTGTTCCTCGTCGACGCCGATAAAACCCCTCCCACCGCTGGCCAGGGCAGGCTCGACGTCACCCTGCGCATGAACGTCGACCCGAAGGCCGAGTTCACCCAGATGTTCAACGAGGGCTGGCGCAATCAGCGCGACTATCTCTACGTTCCGAACCTCCAGGGCGCCGACTGGCCGAAGGTGAAGCAGATGTACTCGGCGCTGCTGCCTTACGCGATGCATCGCGCCGATCTCACCTACCTCGTGGACATGATGGGCGCGGAGATCGCCATCGGTCACTCCTACGTGCGCGGGGGCGCGCTTCCGGAAATCCCGCCCTCACCGGGGGGACTTCTGGGCGCGGACTTCGCGATCGAGGGCAACCGGTACCGGATCACCAGGATCTACGACAACGAGAGCTGGAATCCCGACCTGCGCGCTCCCCTCGCCTCGCCCGGCGTGAACGTGTCGGTGGGCGATTACATCCTCGCCATCAACGGCGTCGAGCTCGCGGCCCCCGACAACATCCACCGCCTGCTCGACGGAACCGCGAATCGCCAGACCGTCCTCACCGTGAACGCCCAGCCCTCGATGACCGGCTCGCGCCAGATCACGGTGGTGCCGGTGCCGAACGAGCAGGGGTTGCGCACGCGCGCGTGGGTCGAGGCGAATCGCCGCCTCGTCGACAAGCTCTCCGATGGCCAGCTCGCCTACGTGTACGTGCCCAACACCGGGCAGCCGGGCTACACCAGCTTCAACCGCTACTACTTCGCCCAGCAGGACAAGAAGGGAGCCATCATCGACGAGCGTTTCAACGGCGGCGGCTCCGCGGCGGACTACATCATCGACGTCCTGCAGCGCGACTTCGACGGTTACTTCAACAACGTAGCGGGGGACCGCGTGCCCTTCACCTCCCCCGCGGCCGGGATCTGGGGGCCGAAGGTGATGATCATCAACGAAATGGCGGGCTCGGGCGGCGACCTGATGCCCTACATGTTCAAGCGGCGCAAGCTCGGCCCGCTGGTGGGCAAGCGCACCTGGGGCGGCCTCGTCCACACCGCCGATTCCCCGACCCTGCTCGACGGCGGGACCATGATCGCGCCGCGCGGAGGCTTCTTCACCCGCGACGGCAAGTGGGCGGTGGAGAACGAGGGAGTGGGGCCGGACATCGACGTGGAGAACTTCCCGAAGGACGTGATCGCCGGCCGCGATCCCCAGCTCGAACGCGCGGTACAAGAGGCCCTGCGGATGCTGAAGGAGAAGCCGGTGGACCGCATGATGAAGGAGCCGCCTCCGCCCACCTGGGGCAAGCGCAAGATCGGCTGAGGGTGACGCTCGGCCCGGCGTCACACCCCGTTTCGCGGGAATAGGCCGCCCGCACAAGTGTCACATCTCCAGCCAGGAGCCCGGCCTCCCGGTTCGTAGCGTCCTTTCTCAACCGGCCGCAGTCTCGCGGCCGCAGAGAAATGGAGATACGACAATGACCAATCGAAAAGACGTCACCCGGAAACTCGGCCTCGCGGCGATCGCGCTGGCCTTCACGGTCCTGGCCCGCGATGCGAGCGCGATCGAACGGAAGGGGCTCGTCGTCGGCCTGGGCGCCGGCGGGGGAACCATGACCTGCGATGGATGCAACGGCACCTCGGGAATCGCCGCGCAGTTTCACATCGGCGGGATGCTGACCGAGAAGGTGGCTCTCGTCCTGGACGGTTCGGGGGTCTCGAGGGACGAAGACGGAGCCACCCTCATGTCGGGGGTGACCGGCGCGGCCGTCCAGTACTTCGTGTCGCCCAGGGTGTGGGTCAAGGGCGGGGTGGGGGCGGGATGGCTCCAGGCGAGCATCGACAACATCAGCGTGACCTCCGACCCGGGCCTGGCCTTCCTCGGCGGTCTCGGCGTCGAGGTGCTGCAGAAAGAGAAGTTCGCCATCGACCTGCAGTTCCGGTTCACCACCGCGAGCATCGAAGGGGAGCGGAATAACAGCTTCTTCGGGCTGGTGGGCTTCAACTTCTACTGATCGCCTGCGCGAAGGGGCGGATTCCGGAGGTCCGCCCCTTCGTTCGGGCGCTCGATCCCTGGAGCGCTATCGCTCCTTCGCGGCGGCCAGCTCCTCGAGCACTCTCAACAGGCGCGCTTCCGCCTGATCCCGCTCGGCCTTGAGGACGCTGATGCGGGCCAGGAGCTTGGACACGTCCCGGCGGCACAGGAAGGACGGGCAATCCGCCATGGCCGGGCCCACGAAGCAGGAGGCGCACCGGGCGCCGTCGGCGCCTGCGCATTCCGCGGCATAACCCTCGATCTCCTCGTCGGTCGCGGGCGTGACAGCGGGTCGCTCGCTCAAGGGAGAACGACCTCCCCTCGTTCCGGGGGCCATCCCCGGGGCGAATGACAGGAAGAGGGCGCGGAGCGCGGCATGGACCCTTGAACATAGCACCGGGGAGCGGAGCCGGGATCGGCCGTGCGCTGCGGCCTGAGATAGCATTCCCCCGTGCCCTTCAACCTGAAAGTCCGGGACGTCATGACTCCCAACCCGGTGACCCTCTCGCCGGAAGAGAGCCTCATGGAAGCCCTCCAGATGATGCGGCTTCGCAAGATCCGGCGGATTCCCGTGGTGTCCGCCGCCGGCAAGCTCGTCGGCCTCCTCACCGAGGGGGATCTGAAGCGAGCCGAGCCCTCGACGCTCTCCGACACCCAGGAGCAGTTCATGGCGGTGATGGAGGGCACGCAGGTCAACCGGATCATGATCCAGAACCTGGTGACCACGACGCCCGACACCCTGCTCATCGACGCGGCGCGAACCCTGTTCAGGAACAAGTACGGCGCCCTGCCCGTCCTCGATGGCGAGAAGCTCGTCGGCATCCTGACCGACAACGACCTCATCGGCGCCCTGGTCAAGGTCCTCGAGAGCCATCCCTGAGCCTTCTGCGGCGGGTCTGGTGCATATGCATCAGCGCGCCGTACCGCCTCGGAATGCTAAAAACTCATTGCGCGGGCGGTGGCGCCGGGGCATGAGGTTCCGGGGCATTTCCACCTTCCGCTGGAGAACGAACATCATGTCGAGAGCCGCCGTCCTCATCCTTCCCCTCTTCCTCGCCGCCTGCGGCGACACCCCTGCCACCGCGGCCGCGGATGGCAAGCAGCCCCCGAAGGCGCCGTCCACCCAGGCGGCCGCCCTCCCGTCGAACGTGACCCAGCCCGATGAAACCGCGGTGACCGGCACGGTCGCCGAGACCTTCGACGCGGGCCCCTACACCTACCTGCGCCTGACCACGGCGAGCGGGGATGTCTGGGCGGCGGTGAACGAAGCCAAGCTCAAGGTTGGAACCGAGGTCACCGTCGGCAACGCCATCTGGATGGCCAACTTCGAGAGCAAGACCCTCAATCGCAAGTTCGACCGCATCCTCTTCGGCAGCCTCATGAACGAGGGTGATGCGGCGGCGGCCGCGGCCCTCCCGCCCGGGCATCCGCCCACCGCGGCGGCGGCCCAGGCTCCCTCCGGCGGCGCGCCGGCGAAAGCGGCCGACCAGGCCGACGTGAAGGTCGACAAGGCGCCGGGCAAGGACGCGAAAACAGTGGCCGAGATCCACGCGAACAAGGCGGCGCTCAAGGGCGTCGAAGTGGTGGTGCGCGGCCGCGTGGTCAAGTTCAACCCCGAGATCATGGGGCGCAACTGGCTCCACCTGCGCGACGGCTCGGGCTCGGCGGACAAGCAGGACAACGACATCACCGTGACCACCAGCGAGGTTTTCGCCAAAGGCGACATCGTCACCATCCGCGGGAAGGTCGTCCTCGACCAGGACTTCACCGCGGGCTACGCCTACCCGGTGATGATCGAGGGCGCCAAGGCCGTCAAGTAGGCGGCCGCCCGGCGCCCGCGTTCACCGGGGCGTCTTCAGCTTCTTGCGCCGCTCGAGTTCCTCCTTGAGTCGGGGGTGCGTGGGCACGCCGGCCTTCTCTGCGGCCGCGAGCTCGCGCTCCGCCTCGTCCAGCCGGTCGGTGATCGTGCAGACGAGGGCAAGGTTGTGGTGGGCGTCGCCCGATTGCGCGTCGCGGGCGATGACCGCCCGGAACGCGGCCTCGGCCTCCGCGATCGCGCCGGTCTGGAAGAGCGCGGTGCCGAGAGCGAGGGTCACGCCGGGCGGCGAGGGGTCGGGATCCTTGAGCGAGGCCTCCAGCTCTGCGAGGCGCTGCTCGGCGTCCTGGATGGTGCGGATCTTCGACGCGGCGCTGACGACATCGCCGTTCATCTCCTTCCACTTCGCGAAGACCTCCTTGAGGCGCCTCTCATCCATGCTCCGAATGACCTCGCGAAGCTCGCGGATCTGATCGGTCCGGCGCTTGCGTTCCTCGGGGGAGAGGGGCGCGCAGCGGAAGGCTTCGCGCGCGGTGTCGAAGGCGCGGACCGCCTCGGGAAAACGCTGCAGCGACATGTACGTCTGCCCGAGGCCGTAGTGGGCGATGGCGAGCAGCGGATCGAAGGCCACGGCCTCCATGAGCGCTGTCTCCGCCGCGGGCCACTTGGAGGCGAGGATCGCGGCCTCGCCGGTCTTGAAGCGGGCGACCGCGCGGTCGTGACTCTCCGCGGCGACAATCGCGGCGCAGTCGAGGGCCCCTGACCGGGCCGGGGACGGGGATTGGACATGCCCGAAGGCGATCAAAACCACCACTGGTGACATAGGGGCACCTCGTGCGGGGAACTTACACCCCCGGAAGGCCCGGCGGCTCCGACTTACATCGAGATCGAACCCTCGCGGAAGTCGGTCTTGTCGAGCCAGACATTGACCAGCACCGGGCGCCCGCGGCCTGACAGTTCGCGGGCCCGCCTCAGGGCCTCGTCGACCTCGCTCGCCCGCCTGACTTCGATGCCCTCGGCGCCGAAGGCCCGGGCGACCTCGTGATACGCGGTGCGGGCGAGGACGGTGCCCACGTCGTCTTTGAGCATCTTTACCTGCTCGCGCGCGATCTGGGTCCAGCCCGCGTCGTTCCCCACCACCGCGATCACCGGTATCCCGTGGCGCACGAAGGTGTCGAACTCCGTCAGGCCGTAACCCGAAGCGCCGTCGCCCCACAGGAGCCAGACCTCCGAGCCCGGCCGCGCGAGTGCGGCGCCGAGGGCGAAACCCGCGCCCACGCCGAGGGTGCCGAACACTCCGGGGTCGAGCCAGGTGAGAGGGCCGCGCGGCCGCAGAATGTAGGAGGCGGTGGCCACGAAATCGCCTCCGTCCGCGACGAACACGGCGCTGTCTCCGGCCCCGCGATCCACGGCGCGGAAGAAGGCGACGGGATTGACATGCTCGGCGGGCGCCTCGGCCGAGCCGTGGGCCTGCGCATCGATTCCGGTCTCTCTCGTCTGATCGCGCTCGCGGAGCGAGGTCATCCAGGCCTCCCGCGGCTTTCCCGCGCCCGGCCGGTCCGACAGTTGTTCGATGAAGAATGAGGCGTCGCCGATGGCGGCGATGGTGGGCGTGCGATTCAGGCGCGCCTCTTTGGCGCTGCGATTCGCGGCGATCAGGGTCGCCGAACGTTTGACGTGCTTCCCGTAGTCAAGGCGGAAATCACAGGGAACGCCCGCGAGGACCACGCAGTCGGACTCGCGCAGGGCCTTCCGGCGCTCATGCCGCATCTGGAGCGGATGGTTTCGTCCCAGCAGTCCTCGCGCCATGCCGGAGAGATACACGGGGATGCCGAGGCGCGTCACCGCCTCCGCGAGCCGCGAGGCATTCGTGGCCTGGGCGAGGGCCTGGGAGCCGATGACCATCAGCGGTCGCTCCGCCTTGCCGAGTGCTTCGGCTGCGCGCGCGATCGCGTCGTCACTCGGCCGCGGAACGGGCACCTCGAGGACCCGCGACTCGAGCGGCTGGCCTGAACCGGAGAAGAGTCTTGCCGCGTGGCGGTTCAGGTACCAGCGCAGCACGCGGTCCGCGACCGAGGTCCCCTTGCCCGCCGCGTCCGCGTACCACTGCCGGATGGTCGCCTCCTCGTAGAGCAGATCGACCGGGCACTCGATGAAGACCGGGCCGGGGACGCCGGCTCGCGCGACCGAAAGCGCCTCGGTCACCGCCGGTCCGAGATCCTTTACCCGGCGCACCTGCTTCACCAGCTTCACGTGAGGCGCGATCAGCGGCTTCTGGTCGATGTCCTGGAGCGCGCCGCGGCCCTGCAGCGCGGTGGGCGCCGCGCCGCCGATGAGGAGCACCGGGGATTGCGCGAGCTGCGCGTTCTTGAGCGCGGTGATGGTGTTGGTGAGCCCGGGCCCGGCGGTGACCGCGGCGACTCCCGGGATGCCGGTCAGCCGGGCGGTCGCGTCGGCCGCGAAGACGGCGGTGACCTCGTCGCGGGTGTCCACGATGCGCAAGCCGCGCGCCTTGGCGGCCACGAGGATGGGGGAGATGTGGCCGCCGCACAGGGTGAAGATGGTCGGGATGCCGTGCGCGTGGAGCGCCGCGGCGATCCGGTCGCCTCCGTGCGGTTTCGGGGTGGACTCGTTCATGCGCTCGCCTTTGTCTCCGGGTGCTTCGCCATGTGTTCCGTCACCAGTGCGCGATAGTCGATCTTGCCGATCCGCGTCCTCGGCAGCTCGCCGCGGAACTCGACTTCGCGGGGGCACGACCATTTGATCAGCCGCTCGCGGCACCAGGCGATGAGGGCGGCCTCGGTCTCCCGGGTTGCGAGGGCGGGGTCGCGCAGGACCACGTACGCCTTCACCCGCTCCACCTGCGCCTCGTCGGGCACGCCCACCACGCACGCCTCGGCCACCAGCGGGCTCTGGTAGAGCACGGCTTCGACCTGCGCGGGATAGACATTGAATCCCGAGGACTTGATCATGCGCTTCAGGCGGCCGGTGAAATAGAAGAAGCCGTCCGCATCCATGCGGCCGAGGTCTCCCGTGTGAAGCCAGACCCGGCCGTCCTCGTGGGGCCGGAGCGCCTCGGCGGTCGCTTCCGGGTCGTCGAGATAGCCGAGCATCACCGCGGGCCCCGACACGCAGATTTCTCCCTCGTCGCCGATGGTCGCGGGAAGCTCCGAGCCGGTGGTGCAGATCATGGCGCTCATGTCGGGGAAGGGAAGACCGATCGAGCCCTCGCGATATTCATTCAGAGGCGTCGCCATGATCGCGGACACCGCCTCGGTGAGGCCGTAGCCCTCGAGGAGTCGGACCTTGCCGCCGCGCTCGGAGACCAGCTTCTCGAACCGCTCCTTCACCGGCCGCGGCAGAGTGTCGGCGCCCGAGAAGCAGGCCCGGAGGCAGGAGAGATCCGCGGTGCGAAGCGAGGGGTCCTTGCACAGCGCCTCGTACAGGGTGGGCACGCCCACCATCACGGTGGGGCGGCGGGTGCGCAGGAGCTTCGCGACCACCTCCGCGCTGAACACGGGCACGAGGATGGAGGTGCCGCCCGCCATCAGCACCGCGTTCACGCACACCCCGAGGCCGAAGCCGTGGAAGAGGGGAAGGATCGCGAGCATGGCGTCGCCCTTGTGGATCCCGCCCCAGGCGACGACCTGGAGGCTTTCCGCGATGAAGTTGCGATTGGAGAGCACGATGCCCTTGGGCTGTCCGGTGGTGCCACCCGAGAAGAGGATGGCCGCCGGATCCTCGGCGGTGGTGGAGATCGCGGGAATCTCGGGGGCGGGGCCTCCGCCCGTGGTCATGAGGTCGGCCCACCAGCGAACCCGCGGGTCGGGCGGGATCTTGGCGATCTTCCGTCCCCGGGTCAGCCAGAAGCCCAGCTTCTTGAGGGGCGACAGGTAGTCCGGGATGCGCGCGAGGATGACGGTCTCGAGCGGGATCTTCGGGGTGGCCGCGGCCATGGTGCCGTAGAAGGCGTCGAGGACCACCGCGATGCGCGCGCCGCTCGCGTCGAGATAGTGCGTGATCTCCGGCGCGGTGGAGAGGGGATGGATCAGCGCGGGAACCGCGCCGAGGCGGTTCGCGGCGTAGAACGCGATGACGCCGGGCGGGGAGGTCGGCATGGAGATGAGGATGCGATCGCGGGCTTTGAGGCCGAGGGCCGCGAAAGCTCGCGCGGCGCGATCCACCTCATCCATGAACGTCCGGTAGGTCGACGTCGTGCCCTGGAAGTCCCACGCGACAGCGTTGGGCACGCGGGCCGCGGTCTTCGCGATGGCTTCATAGAGCGTGCCCGCGGGGTACTCGATGGACTTCGGCACCTCGCCATAGAACCGCAGCCACGGCGAAGGGTCGGTCATGACGCTCATGCCTGGTGGCCGGTGGCTTCCGAGATGCTCTTGATCAACCCCCGCTCGTCGAGGAGCACGAAGAAGTGGACGAAGCCGACATCGCCCCGGAAGGTGAACCAGACCTGCCGCGACTTCGCCAGCACCGCGGCGGTGTCGGCCACCGCTCCCGCCGAATGGACCTCGCCGGACGACCACATGAAGAGCGTGCCTGCTTCGCCATCCCTTCCGACCCTCGGATACTCATCGAGTGTCAACTCGTTCGGTGTGCCCCAGAGGGTGATGAAGCGATACCGCCTCGGGTGTGCGGTGTAGAGAATGTCGAGCCGGCGCAGCGCCTCCTGCATGCTCATGCCCGGTTGAAGGCCGGAACGGAACTCCGGGACCGATCCCCCCTGCTGGCGCGCGCCCGCGAATGCCACGATGCCGAAGGCCAGGTACAGAACGGCTCGCCACAAGCTGCCGCGCGCCGCGTCGCGGCGGCCCCGGAACAGCGACCAGAGGCCTCGCACGCCATGGGCGAGGATGCCGACCAGGGTCACGGCCATGGCCACGATGAGGAGGCTGGCCGTCATCATCGCCGACTCCAGGCTCCGGACGAAGAGAACGCCGCTGAGGACGAGAACGCCGAGCCCGACCGCGGTGGGCCATATCGGAGCTTCCTTCGGTTTGGGGGTCGGTACCGCCGGCTGATCCTGGGCCATGTTCGCTTCCTGCCTGCCGAGATACTACTTTCGGTTCGCGGCCCGGAGCCTCGGGCCGCGGGCGAGCGTCTCCAGGGTGATGGATTCGAACGTGCTCTGGACCATCTCGTCCACCTCCGCGAACAGCGGCCCGAGCCTTGCGTAGGCGAACCCTTCGCGCAGCTCTCGAGGGGTCCGCGACTCCGCGGGCTCGAACACCCGGATCACGTCGAGGAGCGAGATCTCCCTGGGCTTGCGGGTCAGCCGGTAGCCGCCCCCGACGCCTCGCGTGCCCTCGGCGATGCCGGCGCGCACGAGTTGCTGCACCACCTTGGCGAGGGCGGTCTCGGGGATGCCGTTGCGCTCGGCCACCCGGGACACGCTCACCGTCTCGTCGTCCGCTCGCGCCATCTCGAGGGTGGCGGCGAGCGCGTAGTGCGTGCTCCGGGAGAGCCTCATGCGTCCTGGTTCGCTTCCGCGAGCTCCGCTTCCTCCTCGGCGCGCTTCTCCACCCGGATGCGGGCGGCCGCGAGATCGAGGTCGAGACACAGACGCTCGGCCGGGTGGAAGCCCTCGTGGTGGAAGAAGGCGATGAGGTCGATGTTGTCCCACGGGACCTCGGTCTGCAGCCGCGGTATGCCGAGGCCCAGAAGGTTGGTGCCGAGCTGGGAGATGAGGGCCGAGCCCACGTGGTGGCCCCGCAGGTCGGGGCGAACGCCGAGGGTGTCGAGGACCGCGGTGGGCTCCATCATTCCGAATTCGCCATAGTACACACGGGCGAGCAGGAACCCCGCGAAGATCCCGTTCAGCTCGGCGGCCAGCGACACCTCGATGCCGGTGTCGGACAACGCCTGCTTCAGCTTGAGCTTGAAGTACTCGTCGCGCCTTCGTCCGGTCGACTTCGCGTCGAGGGCGATGACCGCCTCCAGGTCCTGGGGCCGCAGGCGCCGCACCACGAGTCTTTCATCGCTGGTTGTTGTGTTCATGGTTCCTCCGGTATTCCCTTTTCAAGCCATCAACTGTCCGCCGTCCACCCGCAGCACCTGGCCGGTGATGTGGCGGCTCATCTCGCTGCACAGAAACAGGGCGGCGCTCGCCACGTCCTCGGGCTGGCCGAGGCGATGGAGCGGCGTCTCCGCGCGGGCTTTCTCGCGGAACTCCGCGGGGACGGCCGCGGTCATGGGCGTCTCGATCCAGCCCGGCGCGATGGAGTTCACCCGGATGCCGAAGCTCCCCAGTTCGAGGGCGGCGGCCTTGGCGAGGCCGATCAGGCCGGCCTTGCTGGCCACGTAGTTCGACTGGCCGAACTTGCCCCGCTGTCCGTTGATCGAGGAAATGAGGACCACGGCGCCGCCCCCCGCTCTCCGCATGACCGGCGTGCAGGTGCGCAGCAGGTGGAAGGCCGCGTCGAGATTGACGGAGAGGACCTCGGACCACTGGTCCGGGCTCATCTTCCACAGCACCGAGTCCCGGGTGATCCCGGCGCAATGGACCAGGATGTCGATCCGGCCATGCTCATGCTCGACTTCAGCGACGAGCGCCTCGATCTGCGCCCGCTCCGAGAGGTCGACGGGCAGGAAGGTAACGCCGTCGGGCACCCGGGATCCCGGCCGATCGACGCTCACCACGCGGGCGCCCGCCTTCTGAAACAGGGTAGCGATGGCCGACCCGATGGCTCCGTTGCCGCCCGTCACCAGCGCGACCTTGCCCGCGAGGGAGACCGGTTCGAGACTCATGCCCCCGCCTCGGCCGCCGCGAACGACAGTCCCTTGCGGGACAGCTTGCGCGCGCGGAAAGCGCCCCACATCGCCGCCCCGATGGCGCCGGCGAGGGCGGAGCGCTCGTGCGCGCGAACCTCGAGCGCGGCCTTCTGCTCGATCGCCGCCTCGCGCAGGGCGGCCATGAGCCCCGCGTCCGCGGCGAGTCCGCCGGTCACGAGGGCCACCCCCTTCGCACCCGCGGAGGTGAGCAGTCGCAGGTAGCGGCCGGCCATGGACTGGTGGATGCCCTTGAGGATGTTGGGGATGGTGATGCCGCGCGAGACCATGTTGATGACGTCGGTCTCCGCGAGCACCGCGCAGATCGACGAGCAGGGCTCGGGCTTGTCGGACTGCACGGACAGGCCGCCGATCTCCTCGAGGGTGACTCCGAGGTAGCGCGCGATGTTCTCGAGGAACTGGCCCGATCCGGACGCGCACTGGCTGGTCATGCGATGGCCCATGACCTTGGCCCGGTCGTCGATGAGGATGGCGCGCGCGTGCAGCGCGCCGATGTCGATCACCGCGCGGGCCTCGGGGTCGAGGAACAG
>Ga0073904_10002357_pt1 | contig 14291 bp, 5 predicted proteins | sample KloWWTrecipitate_FD_66668 | JGI IMG/M metagenome (GOLD analysis project Ga0073904, IMG submission 66668) | Active sludge microbial communities from Klosterneuburg, Austria, studying microevolution and ecology of nitrifiers - Klosterneuburg... | ecosystem: Engineered > WWTP > Aerobic digester >...
CTGGACGCGATGGACGCGCTGGCGGAGGGGCTGGTGGGGACGGAGCAGAGCTACGTGCATTTCCGGCGGGCATGGTTGTATTACCGGACAGGCGAGCCAATCAACGCAGAGTCGGAAGCGCGAATTGCGCTGACTCTAGCCCACGAAGATCGAGCCGCGCGAGCTGATGCCTTGGTGAATCTCGGGAACGCACTCAATATCCAGGACCGTTATGCAGAGGCTCTGGACGTCTTGAGTGAAGCCGTGGGATTGCGAGGCGACTTGGGAGACGAGCGTGGTTTGGCAACAGCCCTCATGAACGCCGCAGCTGCGAGTCGAGACTTGGGCAACTTCGAAGTGGCGCTCGCAGACAACAGGCGCGCGCGCGCCATCTTCGAAAAGCTGGATGACATCCGCTTCCAGGCGGTCACCACGACCAACATGGCGGTCACACATGCTATGCGCAATGAGTTGGGCGAGGCGGAGCCACTGTTCAACCAAGCGCTGAAACTCTACCAGGCCGCTGGCGACCGAGCCGGCGAGGGAATAGCATTGCACAACCTCGGCTTCCTGGCAGCCGAACGGGGCGACCTGATCGGCGCTGAGCAACGGATGCGCTCGGCGCTCAGTATCTTTCGTGACACCGGGCAACGATCCGATGCCGGCGACGTCCTGAAGGACCTGTCGCAGATCCTTGACAAGGCCGGGCGGAAGGATGAGGCGAAGGCATTGGAGGCGGAACTAGCGGCCCTGCAGCAGCGAGGTTGAGACGGATCCAGACAGTCCGCTCCACCGAGCTTGAAGTTCTCCGCCCTCACCAGTTGCTGTGGATGGCGGAGGTAAGGGGTGGCACCGTTCTCGTCGGAAGAACCATCACGGATCAAGGAGTGTCGGCCGCGTGACCACACCGCGCAGCTGCCGCATCAGAGCCGCGACCATAGAGATAGAGGTCCGTATCCTCGCTGACGGGGATGCCATCGATGAGCGGCAACTCGTCCTTGAACAGCCCGACGATGTCCCAAATGGTCCCCGATCCCTCCGGGGAGTCCCAACGCGCCTCGACATCCAGCAATCGGCGGACCACTTCGGCCATGCTCACGCCTTCGCGCATGGCGCGTGTAGCCAGGAACTCGGCATGCTCCTTGCGGATGGACAGTTGAAATCGCTGCATCGCGGATACCCTCCTCAGACGAGGTTGAATGGCCCATCCGGTGCAGGCAATCTACAGCATCAGGTATCACCGGTCAACAGTCGGCCGAGGCCACACTCTATAGCCACCCCGGTCCGATCGCCATTGCTCCCTTCGCACATCGCAGTCGCTACCGGGTAGATGTAGCAACTGGACCTGGGGGCGATTAGCAAGTAGGAATGCCCCTAATTCCGGCGCCGGAGTTACCCCCATTCCTAGCTGCTAACTGACCAGATTCGCAACTGCTCATGGAAGGCGGCAGCAGTTGCTCCATCGTCCGGGCTGCGGTCAGTAAACAGACGGCCACTCAGCCACTCAGAACTATCTGATGCTGTGCCCCTTTGGCAGGTAAGGCGTGTAGATCACCAACCCCGCCTGCGACGGCGGCGCCTGCGGGTCGATGGTCACGTTCAGCGTCGCGGTAGTCTGGTTGCAGAAGCCATCGGTGACTCGCAGTTCCAACGTTGTGGGGCCGGTCATGCCGACCGGTGGCGTGCGACCCTCAAGCGGGATGCGCAGCTCCAGGGTGTCCGGGTCGAACACGGCCGGTACGGTCTGGCCACCCAGCTTCAGGCTGATGCTGCCACTGTCCACACCGGCCAGCCCATCGCTGATCTCGGCGATGGAGGCCGGTAGGTTGCGGATGGCGGTGCCCGCCGCCAGGCGCCATTGCACCAGCGGCTTGCTGAGGTCGAAGCCGACAGTGTACAGGGTGATGGCGGTGGTGGCCTGCAAGGCACGCGATGGGTCCCGGCGGCCGAGCGCCATCGCCGCGGAGCTGACAGAGACCTGGGCGCTGGCCTTGAAGGTCTGCGCCCCGGCCGCTGGCGCCACCGCGCTGCTGCCAATGATCGGGGTCCAGCAGCCAGTGTCCTGTTTCCACCCCGCGATCGTCGCGCCCTGGGTGCCCGCCGGGCAGGCGCTGGAGCGCTGGTCGCCGCCGCTGCCGTTGTTGAAGGCGGCCGAGGGAGCGGTGATCTCGAGGAGGCCGGCGAGGGGTTCGGCGGCGGGGTGGATCTCGTAGACGCCGCCGCCCTGGGCCAGGTTCATCTGCCAGGCGTACTGGCCTTCGCGCAGCTCGCTGGAGGGGGAGGCGGCGTAGGCCGCGCCATAGGCGTCCGTGCCCGCCTGGTACGGGCCCACCGGTGCCCGCAGGTCCGGGGCGACAGCCGAAGCGCCGATTGCCGCCGGCCCATTCGCGCTCAGCGGGGCGAGCGCCTCCTGCAGCGCGCCCAGGGCCGGGCCGCGGCGCAGGACGCCGCCGACGCCGTTGGGCAGCAGGCTGGACAGGTCCAGGACCGCGTCGCCCGGGCGGCTGGTGGCCTGCTGCCAGCCCAGGACCAGTCGCGGGTTCCAGAAGACCGAGTGGATCATCCCGTCGCGGTCCACCGCTTCCACCGTGAAGCTCATCACCCGCGTGCCGTAGGTGAGCAGGCTCTGCATCGGGATCTCCACCGTCAGCAGTCCCCGGCCGTCCGTGAGGAAGAACAGGTTGAGCGGCGAGAAGCGGACCGTGGCGAAGGGCTGGCCCACCCCCTTGTGGTCCACCAGCCGGAAGCGCCGTTCGAAGATCGGCTGGCCGGGACGCAGGGCGCGTGGCGACCCGTAGGGGATTTCGATCAGCCGCCACGGATCGGACAGATGGCGGACCTCCGAGAGGCGGGAGCTGCTGCCGTTCTGCGTGGTGGTGGCGGTGAGCCCCGGATCGGTGATGGCCAACAGGTCCAGGCCGGCGACCGACCATTGGCCATCCGCCTGGGCCGTGTTGCGGCCGAGCAGCTTGCGCGCCTCGTCCAACGGATCGCTGAACAGCTCGACCACGCAGCCGGGGCAGGTCGTGCCGCTGACCTCGCCCCGAACCCGATCCACCTCGTCGATGCTCGGCGGGGCCAGTTCCAGGGCCAGGGACTCCACCGCGATGGCCGCGCCGCCGTTGGCCGTGATGCGGTTGCCGCGCAGGGTGTTGCCGACGCCGTTCGTCGCCCCCGTGCGCACGCCGTCGCGGCGGTTGGCGCGGATCTCGTTGCCGCGGATGCTCGTGTCCTGCACCCCACGCTCCAGCAGGATGCCGTCGCGCAGGTTGTACAAGATGGCGTTGGCCAGCTCCGGCGTATCCGCGCCGTCCGCCGCGCCGCCGATCAGCGTGCCGCGCGCGGCGCTCTCCAGGCGGATGCCCGTCACGTTGGCGTAGCGCTCCCAGCGCCCCGATGCGGCCGGGCCGATCAGGTTGCCGGCGATCGCATTGCCCTCCGTCGTGCGGCCCGTCACCAGGATGCCCGAGTCCAGGTTCTGGATGCGGTTGCCGCGGCCCGGCTTCAGCGCCCGGCCGCTGAGCGCGCCCACCACGTTGCCCGTGGCCCCGCCGCCCAGAAGCACCCCCGCACCTGTGCGGGCAAGGGCGCCCGGATCACCGTTCGCCTGGATGCCGATGAAGTTGCCCGTCACCCAGACCTGCTTGGCGCCTTCGATCTGCACCTGTGCGGCGCGATTGTCCCAGATGGCGTTGCATTCCGCATCGTCCCGCGCGCCATCGCCGTCGGAGCCGATGCGCAGGCCCGCCACCGCCGAGGACACCAGGATGCCCGTGCCGAAGCCCGAGATCTTGAGGCCCATGACCGCCACCTGGCCGGCCGCGACCGTCAGGCCCACCCCGCTGCCCGCACCCGTCAACTCCTGAGACGCCTGACAGGTGGGCACCGTCTGGGCCGGGGAGACTGCGTGCGCCGCTGACGCCGCGCCCGTGAAAGCGCCCGCCCCATCCAGGATCATCCCGTCGCGTCCCAGCGGGGGCAGGCTCTGGCCGGAGGGGACGGCGATCGGCCCCAGGCCACCGGCGAAGTGGATGCGGATCGTGCCCGGGCGCTTGTCCGCGTTGACCTCCTCCAAGGCGGCCTGCAGGGAGCAGGCGTTGTTGCGATCCAGGCATACCTCGTCGCCGGGAGCGCGGTCCGGGGCGTTGGCGACTGTGTCCACCTTGTAGCTGCGCTCGTTCGTGGCCGGCGAGGCCGACGGCTCAGGGGTCTTCGTCGGCGGGTCGCCGGCGCCGGGCGTGGCCGTCGCCGGCGGGATGGGGCTGGCCGACGCAGTCGGCGTCGCGCTGGGCAGGGGCGTGCGGGAGGGGATCGGCGTGTCGCTGGCGGCCGTGGTGGGCGAGGGGGTTGCGGTCACCTGAACCGGACCGTCGCAGGGAGCGCCCGTCTGCGGCCGGGGGCTGTTGACGTAGCCGGGGCTGCTGCAGCCCTGCTTGAAGTCGCTCTTGTTGGACTGCGTGTCGATGCCGTCGACCAGGCGGGCGATGCTCACGAAGGGGTTGGCCGGCGGGTCGAGTACCGCGGCGCCGCTGCCTTCAGTCCAGGTCCCGCCGGTGTCGGGGCCGCCCGGCACATCGCCTTCGTAGCTGACCGTGTCCACCAGTATGTCATCGCGCGGGTCCGTGGTCGGATTGCGCAGGATGGCCACCGCGGCCAAGGGCTGGCCGGCGTCCCGGTCCCGGAGGCCGTCCTGCTCCAGGAGAGCGTACTGGTCGCAATTGACCAGGGCGCTGCCGACGTTGCAGATCACGTGATAGCCGTTCGGGGGCAGGAGGCGCGAATCCAGGCGCACCTGGGCGTAGGGGCTGCCTTTGGCGTCCACCAGCACCAGGTCGTGCTGGCCCAGGTCGATCGGCTGGCCGGAGCGGTTCTTGATCTCGACGAATTCTTCCGTGTCCGGTCCGTTCTGGGTGTAGTCCAGCTCGTTGACCACCAGACCTGGGAGCTGAGCGGGCCGGACGCAGCCGGTCACCAGGCTGCCGTTGGTCTGCCCCGGCGTCGCGCAACGCAGCTTGAAATCCTTCAGGTTGTCGTCGGTGTCGCCGCCGTCCGGGCTGCGCGAGAGCCCGAGGCTGATCAGCCCCAGGTTGTCCGCCGGACTGGCTGCCGATCCCTCCGTCCAACTGCCGCCGGCGGTAGGCCCGCCGGGGACCGTCGTGCCATAGCTCAGGCTGTCCACCAGGATGTCCAGGTCCTGCTCCATCGTATCGCGCTTGACGAGGGCGATGGCCGCTGGTAACTGATCCGGGTCGATGCCCTGCCACTGGTCTTCGGCGGGCTGGATGGCCAGGTCGCAGTTGGCCACCTGCCCGTTGGCCGGGCAGATCACATAATGCTCGCCAGGCGGCAGCATCTGGCCCGGTAGGTCCACCCGGCGGTAGAGGCCGCCGTTGCCGTCGATGCCCAGCAGGCTGAAGCGTCCGAGATCCATCGGCTTTCCGGAGATGTTCTTCAGCTCGACGAATTCCTCTGTGTCTGTTCCCCGTTGGTCGATGTCGGCCTCATTGATCACCAGCGACCGCAGTTGCGGTGCCGCCTGGCAGTCAGAGGACGAGGCGTTGTTCTTCAGGCCCGGCGTGGCGCAGGCCGGCTTGAAGTCGCCGCTGTTCTTGTCCGTGTCCCGTCCGTCGGGCAGGCGGGAGATGCCCAGGTAGGTCTCGCCCGTGCTCGTGTCGGCGGGGTTTACGCCCTCGTCCTCTGTCCAGGCGCCGCCGCCGGGTGGGCCATCGGGCACCGAGCCCTCATAGCTGACCGAATCGACCAGCATGGCCGGCCCGCCGCGCAGCGGCGTCGTCAGCAGGCCGATGGCAAATGCGGTGCGGCCATCGCCGAGACCGGGCAGGATGTCCTCGCTGTCGGCGGCGACCCAATCGCAGTTGGGAACGAAGTCCATGCCGCAGACCACGAAGTACTCGCCCGGCGCCAGGCTGAAGGGAGGCAGGTCATAGCTCGCCAGCTCCTTGCCTTGGCTGTCGACCGTCGCCAGGCGATGTCCGGCCATGCTTGTCGCCTGCGTCCCCGCGTTCAGCAGTTCGACGAAGTCCACGCCGCGCTTGTCGGCGGGCTGGATGTAGTCCACCTCGTTGAGCAGCAGGCCCGACGAGGCGCCCGGCGCCAGCGGCCGCGCCTGGGAGGCGCGCAGCGGCAGCAGGGCGAAGCCGGTCAGCAGGCAGAAGACGAGGACGAAGGGGCTCGGCATGCCTTGCCCCTGCCCGAACATCCGGCCGTGGGCAGACATGGAGAAGCGGGAACGCGCCATGGGACAGCTGTCCTTGGTTGGGTGAATGCCGTACGCCAGGATCAGAACGATGCCGCCCGCTGGGCGCTACGGCAAATTGGCCGTCGGCGCGGGGCGGGCTTCGCTCAGGCACGGCTGCCCCTGCTCCTACTGGCAGGGGATGGACCGCGCGATGCTCTTGTAGATCTCCGCCAGGGCCTGCTCCGACGGCGCGTCGAAGAAGCGGCTGTCGCGGCCGGCCACGATGCGCAGCAGCTCGCGATCCGCATCGTCGCCCAGGGCGATGGTGAAAACGGTAACGCCGGCCGCCGTGGCGGCCTGCGCCTGCGTCAGCACCGCCGCGGCGTTGTTGTCCGCCTGGCGGCCGTCCGTGAGCAGGATGATGGTGGGGATGTGGTCGGGATCCCGGCGACCCAGGGCCTCGAGTGCCTTGGCCAGACCCAGGTCGATGCGCGTGCCCGTGCCGGAGGGCAGGCGGTCGAAGGCACCGGCGAGGGCGAAGCGGTCGCCGCTGAGTTCCTGCACCAAGGTGGCCTCGCTGTTGAAGGCCACCAAGGCCACGCGGTCCTCCGGCAGCTTCAACTGGTCCACGAAGACGCGCCCGGCGCGGATGGCAGCGTCCAGCTTGGTCATGCTGCCGCCCGCCGGCGTCTCCTTCATGCTCGAGGAGCTGTCGATGACCAGCACCGCATCCGTGCGCGCTTCGGGGCATTTCTGCTTCATGAGGATGGGCATGAAGACCTGGTACAGCTCACGACCCGTCACCTCGACCTCCGGGATCGGGAAGACCAGCTGCCCGCTCTGGGCCAGACCGTCGCGGTAGAGGGCCTCGGCGCGCACATTGGTCGGTCGCCGACCTGTCTGCCGGGGGCTGACGCGGTAGCGCAGGACCATGCCGCCCGGCGAGACGCTGGTCAGCTGCCAGCGTAGGGTGCGGGTGGCCGGGTCGTAGGTGGCCGGCGGCTGGGCCGAATTGGCGCGCAGCTCCATGTCCGCGGGCAGGACGTCGGTGACCGTGACCTCCTCCATCAGCAGCGAGGCCCGCACCCGGCGGGCGATGACGTCGTAGATGCGGGTCAGCTCATATTCGCTGGGGGCTTCGAAGTAGTAGGCCGGTGCGGTGACCATGCTTTTCAAGAAAAAGCTGTCGACGTCCAGACCCAGCCCGACGGCATAGATGTCGACACTTGCGGCGGCGCGGTAGGTGGCGGCCGTGGCCAGCATCTCGCCCGCGCCGCTGTTGGGCCGTCCGTCGGTGAGCAGGATGATGACCTTGCGTGCGTCCCGCCGGCCGCGGTCGCCGAAGAGCTCGGCGTCGGCCATCTGCATCGCGGCCAGCATGTTGGTACCGCCGTCATCGCCCAGATCCGGGATGGCGCGCAGCAGTTGGCGCGGGTTGCTGGTCAGCGGTTGCACCAGGGCCGCCTCCGAGGCGAAGGTGATCAAGCCCACCTGGTTGCGGCTGTAGTCCAACTGACCGACGAACTCCAGGGCCGCTGTGCGCGCCGCGCCCATCTTGGCCCCGGCCATGGAGCCCGAGGTATCCACCAGCAGCAGGATGTCGGAGCGGCCGTCGGCCAGGGGGCAGTCGCCGCTGATGCTGAGCGTCACCTCTACCGACTGGCCCAACTCCACCTGCGCCGGGGCGGCGGTCTTGTCCGGCGTCAGGCGGCAGCGGTCGGCGAAGGTCGGGAGCTTGGGCGGCGTGCCGGCGGGATCCGGAGCGAAGACCACCACCTGACCATGGTCCTCGCCGCCTGTCCCTTCCAGGGCGACGGCCACCCGTCCGCTTGGTCCCACCGCCAGGTCGGCGGCGCGCTCGGCGCGCTCGGCCACGTCGTCGACCGGCCAGGCGGCGAGGAGGCTCTTGTCCGGCGCGTACTTCAGCACCCAGCCTTCGCGAATCAGGACGAAGACGCTGCCGTCCGGGGCCACGTCGATACGGCTGGGTGAGCCGGGTGGAATCCAGCTGTCGCGCAGGGCGCCGTCGGATAGACGGCGGACTTCCAGCCGGCTGGTGCTGCGGTTGAGCAGGTAGACCCGGTCCTCGGCCAGGGCGGCGTCGATCACCGAGGTGAAGCCATCGGGCGCCGAGATGGCCCATTCGGCAACGGGGTTGCCGCTGAAGTCCACCACATACAGCCGTTGGTCGCCCATGTCGAAGAGCAGGACCGAATTGCCGACACCGGCCAGGTCGAAGCTGTCGACGACAGTCAGCCAGCTGTAGGGGTTGCCTTGGCTGGGGTCTGCGCCGGGCGGTAGCCATTCCCAGAGCAGGTTGCCGTTCTCGGCCCAATAGCGCAGCAAGCGGCCATCGATGGTGAAGGCGGAGCCGCGACCCCCGGCCGCGATGTCGTGCAGGCCGCCGACGGCGAACTGGCTTTGCGGCAGGCCATCCGGATCGTAGCCCTGCACCCGCGGCCAGCGGTCCAGGAAGAAGAAGCGGTTCTGGGCGTTGCCCGAGATGCGCCGCGGCCCCTCGATGGTGCCCAGGGGGGCGAAGGGTCCGCCCCATCGGCGCGTCTGGAGGATGGCCGCACGGCGGTCCGCGAAGCTGATGATGCCGGTGAAACCCAGCCGGAAGTCCTGCACGCTCATCACCAGGCCGCTGCCCGGACCCACGCCCACGCCGCGCCCGCCCGGGATGCGCTCTGGCGGTGCCACCACGTCCATGCCGTGGTAGCGCGTCAGGGTCAGGTCGGTGACGATATAGACGTCGCCGTCATCGTCCACAGCCACGTCAAGAGGGGCCTGCGTGGTGCCGTCGAGCTCCACCGGCAGGGCGCCCAGCAGCAGCCCGTCGGCGTCATGCATGCGCACGTTGGCGCCCTGTCCGTCGCCCAGGTCGCAGAGATAGACCCGGCCGTCAGGCCCCACGGCGATGCCGCGCGGGTCGCGCACCGCCGTGTTGTCTGCCGTCCAGCGGCCCACCTCCAGGCCGCTTTCGTCCAGCACCAGGACGTCGCGCGCGCCCGGCCGCGAGACGTAGAGCCGTTTCAGGGCGGGATGCCAGGCCAGGCTGCTGGGCCGGCCGCTCACCGGCCAGCTGCCGATCAGTCGGCCGGTGGCCGTATCCAGGAGGTGGACCTTGCCGCCCTCGGGGTCGGCCACGTACGCCAGGCCGCCCGCCACACTCAGGTCGCTGGGCGTGCCCAGGCTGCCGTCGCCGCCCCATAGCGCCAGGCCTCGGCCCGAAGCGTCCAGGACATGGATGGCGCCCAGGCCGCGATCGGCCACCAGGATGCGCCCGTCCGGGAGGCCGGTCAGGCCCTCTGGGCCTCTGAAGCGGCCGGAGGCCTTGGGATCGCTCACCGAGGTCCAAGCCGCCAGGCGGCGGTAGGCCTCGGTGGGCAGCCCCTGCGCCGAGGCCCGCATCGCGCCGCCGGTCAGGCCGATGGCCAGGAAGGCCGGTCCGAGGAGCCAGAAGGGCGCGCGGCGTCGGACGGGTGTGAGCAGGGACATGGGGAACTCCACAGGGACGCTCATTCAGGGCAGGCCGAGAGGGGGGTGGGGCTGGTTACGGGTTCGGGGGAGGGAAGCCCCTTGCAGCCGCGCCAGTACGGGAAGCGCAGCACGGCCTGGCGGGCGGAGCCCAGGTCTGCGGAGCCTACCGATCGCTCCTGCGGGCTGTTGGGGCAGGACAGGTAGCCGCCGGGCAGGCGGGCCATCGTCACGGTGTAGGGCGGGGGGACGCAGAGCCTGACCTGGGCGGAGGGGGGGCCGCCGGCCTGGGCGCCAGGTTGACCCACCCACAGGACGCTTCCGTCCGCGCTGCGCACGATGAAGGTGGGCAGTTCCAGCGGACGCAGGGCGCGGCTGTAGCGGCCGGGATAGTCGCCGCTGTCCCAGACAGCGTTGCAGCCGGGGCAGCGGTAGCCGCCCACACCCACGGAATCCACCCAGGACTCGATGGCCAGCGTGTAGGAGGCTCCGCCCGGACAGGGCTGCGGCGTGGGCGCCGTTGGGAGGGTGGCGGTGGGGGCGGGGCCGGAGCCGGGCGTCGGCGTCGCTCCCGGTGCGAGGGTCGCGACCGGCAAGCGCACCTCAAGCTGCGGCTCCGGGAAGCTGTAGCTGCGCCGCGTGCCGTCGGCGTCCAGGTAGCGCACCTTGGCGCGGCCGGCCGGGCCCCTGCCGGGCAGGGCGGCTTGCAGGGTGTAGCTGAAAGTCAACCCGCCCTCCGGCAGCGCCGGGCGGTTCCAGGTGAGGGTGTCGCCCACCATCAGAGGCGGAGGCGCGCCGCTGCCGGCCATGTAGCGCACCAAGGGTGACTCGGGCCGGTCCTCGATGACCATGTCCGTAACGTTGAGCCCGGCCACCACTTTGAGGATATTGTCGTAGATGCGCTGCAGGTCGACGACATCCGGGGCGTAATAGAAGTCCTGCGAAGAGCTGGCGATGCCCTCCAGGAGCAGCGAGTCGATGAACTTGCCCAGACCCACGGTGACGATGTAGGTGCGGCGCGCGCGGGCCCGTTCAGCCGCAGCCAGGGCGGCGGTGACCGGTTCAGGGGCGAAGGGATAGTCGGGTTCGCCATCGCTCAGCAGGATCATCACCGGTAGGGCGTCGGGCCGGCCGGCGTCGCGCAGATGGTCGGCGGCGGTGCGGAGGCCGGCATGGATGTTGGTGCCATCGCCTTCTGTCTTGAGCCCGGCCACCACGGCGTCCAGCAGGGCCCGGTCCGTGGTCGCGGGCTGGGCTACCCGGGCGACCTTGGCGAATGTGACCACCCCCACCCGATGGTAGCGGAGGTCCAGTCCGGCCAGGAAGCGGGCGGCGGCGGCCTTGGCCCCCGGCATGCGCCCGTACTGGTCCATGGAGCCGGAGGTATCGATGACCAGGATGACGTCGGCGCCCCTGACTGCGCCAGGAGGACAGACGGCATCGAGTTTCAGGGTGACCTGTACCTTGCCGCAGCGGTCCACCACCGTCGGGCTGAGCGTCCGGCTGCCGCGCACTTCGCAGGACTGGGGACCTTTGGGCGGGTCGGCGTGTACCGGCGTCGGCGTCGGGGGCGTTCCGGGGGCGAAGACCCGGATGTTGCCGGTCTCGTCGTCCAGCACATAGATCCAACCGCGGCGATCCATGGCCAGGTCCAGCGGCTCGCCGGGCACGGCGAAGCGAGCGACCAGCTCGCCGTCCGGCCGGTGCACATGGATCAGGCCATCGGAGAAGAGGACGCCCACCAGGATCGCGCCGTCCGGTTGGGCGCCGACGCTGATGCGCCAGGGGCCGCTGTTCTCGATCAGGCTCCAACGGGCGAAGTCGTTGGGCAGGTAGGGCGGCGCCCAGGTGAAGACGGCGTCACCCAGGAGGTCGGTGGCAAAAAGCGTGCCGTCCGGAGCCACATCGACATCCGACGGGAAGCCGATCGCGGCGCCCTGCGGCACCATCACCCCGGAGACCCGTCCATCCGCCCGCCCGCGCCAACGGATACCGCCGGAGGGCTTGTTCTCCTTGTATTTGGTCTTGAGCGGGTCGGTGAGGAAGACGCGTCCAGCGGTGGCCCCCAATCCGGTTCCGGAAGCGCCCTCCTCAGGCTGCTTCCAGACGGGGGTGCCGCTGGCCGGATAGCGCCCGATGCTGCGGTGGTAGAGCGGCGACTTGGCCGCCGAGCCCAGGTAGATGTCGCCGCCCGGCTCCGGGGCCAGATCCAGGGCATCGGGCGGCGCGGGGCGGGTCTCCACCTTCTGCCCTTCCGGCGAGAGGGCCACCAGGCTGCGCGTCTTCTGCCCGTTTGAGCCGTCCAGCAGCCAGACGCGACCATCCGGGCCGGCGGCGACGGCCATGGGCGCCGGCAGCCCATGCGCTGCCGCAGGCCAGACGGCCTCCAGGCGATAGCCGGGAATCGGGGCGGATCGGCCGGGCAGAGGGAGGGCCAGGCCGAGGACCACCAGGGTCAGGGTCAGAGCCCCAAACAATCGCGTTCGCATGGTCGATCGGTCCTGGGAGGTGGGTTCCGACGGAACTCCGACGGATTGACGGACGGGCCGGATGGTTGCCCGCAGCGACCGGGCGCGCGCATAAGACGCCCCATCCGAAGCGGTCGTGACCGGGGCAGGGGCGCATTATAGGCCGCGGGCGGAGCGCCGACCCCGGAAGCGATGACCCATCATGCTTGCCGCCGGTTGCCAACCGGCTATAATCCACCCTCCCGCGAGGGGCAGTAGCTCAGCTGGGAGAGCGCTACTATCGCACAGTAGAGGTCAGGGGTTCGAGTCCCCTCTGCTCCACCTGATCAGCCCAACGGAACGCCCGTTGGGCTGGTTGCGTTAAGGGCTATCGCGGACGCAAGTGCCCGATGGGTTCTTGCGTCCCATCCTATGCCGGGACGAACGCCGAACCGAGCCCGGTAGGAGACCCCCCACCATGATCTACAGACCCTTCTTCCTTCTGCCCGGCCGCGCCGGGGCCGCGGCCGGCGGCTTGATGCTCCTGGCCATGCTTGCGTCGACCGCGACGACCGCGCGGGCGCAGGCCGATGCCTCCCCTGCCGGCAACATTGAAATCGCCCCCCCCGACGCTTTGATCGCCGAATCGGCGCCGACGGCCGGGGTAGCAGCCGCGGACGGCGAAGGCCCCACCCACCTGGCAGCGGTCATCCAGCGCAGCCTCGCCCTGGCCGGGTCGGAGGACGGAGCGTCGCGCAGCTGGGACTGGGAAGCAGGCGTGGCCTGGGCTGGGCTGCTGGCGGTTCAGGAAGGCAGCGGAGACGCCGCGATTCTGTCCGCCGCCCGCGTCTGGCTGGACGCCCGCCTGGCCGAGGGCGTCCGACCACGCCATCCCAACCACTGTACGCCGGCCTGGCCGGCGCTCCTGGTCCATGAGCAGACCGGTGAAGCGCGCTACCTGGACGTGGCGCTGCGCTGCGCGGCCTACCTGCGCGACCAGGCGCCGCGGGTGCACGGGGCCTTGGCCCACAAGGATGACCAGCTTTGGGACGATACCCTGATCGTCAGCGTCCCGCTGCTGGCGCGGCTGGGCGCGCGTCACGGCTGCACGGATTGCCTGGGCATGGCCGTGGATGAATACCTGGCCCATGCCCGGCGCCTCCAAGACCCCATCAGCGGCCGCTGGTACCACGGCTGGGATGCTTCTGAGCAACGGGGCGGCGGCGCGGCGCATCTTTCCGGGGCCCAATGGGCGCGGGGCAACGGCTGGGCGGCCCTGGCGGCCACTGAGATCCTCGCGGCCTTGCCCGCCGGCGACCCGCGCCAGGCGCAGATCCGCTCCCGCCTGGAACAGCAGTTCTTGGGCCTCACCGCCGTGCAGGACCCTTCCGGGCTGTGGCATACGGTGGTCACCCGTCCGGACTTCTACCTGGAATCCTCGGGCAGCGCGGCGATCGCCGCGGCCGTCCTGCGCGCCACGGACGCGGGTTGGGTGGACAGGCGCCTGCGCCCGACGGGCCTGCTCGCTGCCCGGGCGGTGGATGCCTTGGTGGCCGCCGACGGCACCCTGACCCGCGTTTCCACCGGTACCGGCGTGGCTCCGACCCTTGAGATCTACAACCAGGTGCCCTTCGACCAGATCAAGCCCTATGGCCAGGGGCTCTATCTGCTCATGGCCGCTTCCTGGCGCTGATGGCCGCCCACGCCGACCAGGCGGCCTCGGATTGAACCGCCGGCTCCTACGCGGCGGAGCGCTGGTTGGCATCGGCCTGGCCGTCGCCCTGACCCTGTCACCGACGCGGCCGCCGGCGGCCGCGGAGACCGATGCCGAACTGCCTTGGATCCTGGACAACTCCTGGCCGACGGGCGACGAGGACGTGCTGGGCCTCGCCGGCCTGCCGGACGGAGGCTTCTACACGGTCAGCCAGCCGCGCCAGACCAGCGTGGATCACCGGGCCCTGGCGCGACGGGCGGCCGATGGGACCCTGGTGTGGGCGCGGGTGGTCCGCGACGCGGCCGGCAGGGAACTTCGTCCCATCGCCGTCGAGTCCGCGCCCGACGGCACAGTCTATGTGGCCACCGCCGACCGCCTGCTGGCCCAGGCGCCCGATGGCGCCCCTCTCTGGGAGGCGCCGGCCGGCGACGGCCATCCGGACTTCGGTCCGGCGGCGCGCGGGCTGACCCTG
>Ga0073904_10002359_pt1 | contig 14285 bp, 11 predicted proteins | sample KloWWTrecipitate_FD_66668 | JGI IMG/M metagenome (GOLD analysis project Ga0073904, IMG submission 66668) | Active sludge microbial communities from Klosterneuburg, Austria, studying microevolution and ecology of nitrifiers - Klosterneuburg... | ecosystem: Engineered > WWTP > Aerobic digester >...
GGTGGACATGGCTATTCCATTGCAACAGTCAAATTTGTTCAAACCCCGACACAAATAAATCAATCTACAAATAACATTATACCGGATTCGTATTGGCTCGGACAGAATTTCCCGAATCCGTTTAATCCGAAGACAGTCATACAGTATCATATACCTGTTAAAGGATTGGTTTCGCTAAAAGTATTTGACGTTCTTGGGAATGAAGTTGCCCAACTGCTGAACGGTAATCAGGAAGCGGGAAGTTATGAAGCGGAATTTGACGGGAGCGGTTTTGCGAGTGGGATTTATTTTTATTCTTTGTATTTGAATGAGAGTTTGTTTGATACGAAGAGGATGGTTTTGCTGAAATAATTATAAATTGTAAATTATAAATTTTAAATTCTAAAACTTCGGAAGTCTTAATTGATTCCGAAGTTTTTATTTTGGTTCTTATTTAAGTGATTCTTTAATCATTTAATCCATTAATCAAGCTTCAGACACATTGAAAAATTCCATAGCTTGTTTCTTAAAAACATTCCTCTTACATTAAATATATCTTAAAAAGGAAATACTCTATAGGAAGTAATGAATTCATTGAAAGCAATAAAAAATGTTAAGAGTCATCAGGTAAATATGAACACAGCGATTTAAGTTTAATCACTTTCCTTTTCGGCAAAAAACTTCCCAGATAAGTTTTAAAATATTTTTTAATTTATATATTTTTCTTTTATGAAAAAATCATCCTCAATATTTATAATTATCTTTATAATGTGCAGCTCCGGTATTTTTGCACAGGTAAATCAGGAATGGGTCGCGACTTACAGCGGAAATGGTTTGGGTAACAATGTGCCTAAAAAAAACTTAGTCGATAAAGAGAATAATATATATGTAGTGGGAAGGAGCTATGGTACCGGTGATGATTTTATAACTTTAAAATATAATCCATCCGGGAATCTGCTATGGGAAAAAAGATATAACGGGACCGGTAACGGAGATGACGGAATATCAGCAGCAATCCTTGATGATTCTAATAATATTTATGTAACAGGATACAGTCAGGAAGGAGCAGCTCTCGGCGGATATAACTGGATAACTATAAAATATTATTCAAACGGTGATACGGCATGGAAAAGAAGTTTTAACTGGATTGCTAACAGTACTGATGAACCTCTCGCAATAACCATAGACAGATTTAATAATATATATGTAGGCGGATACGGAAGATCGGGTCAGCCTATAGATGATGACTTTATAACTATTAAATATAATTCAAACGGCGATCTGCTCTGGCTGGATTCTTATGATTCAAATGTTTTTGGACCGGACAGAGTAATGAGCATTGCAATAGATGATTCATCCAATGTCTATCCAACCGGTTATTCTGCTTTTTCAGGAGGTAATGAATAGATAACTATAAAATATAATACTAATGGTGAAAGAAAATGGATAAGAAAAAATTCAACATTTAATGGAGATTATTTAAGACCTGCAAGTGTAACAATAGATAAATATGGAAATATTATAGCAAACGGATATTATTATTTATTCGGAAACTATGCATTTATTACAATAAAATATAACTCTGAAGGCGATACATTGTGGAAGCGTATATACAAAGGAGACGGTAATTTAAATTTTTGCTTTGCGCTTACGACAGATGATTCCGGAAATGTATATGCAGCGGGAAGGAGTACAAATACTGGAACTGGAGAAGACTATGTTACTATAAAGTATTATTCAGACGGAGACACTGCATGGATAAGAAATTATGATGGAGGTTATGATAACTTTGATGAAGCCAGATCTGTAGTTGTTGACAATTATCAGAATGTATATGTAACCGGTTTAACAAGTTCCTCTACTGGTAGACCAAGCTATACAACAATTAAATATAATAAGTTTGGTGATATTTCCTGGATAAAAAATTTTAGCGGCAGTTATTTAACTGATGTAGCTACTAGTTTAAAAATAGATATAAATTATAACGTAATAGTTACTGGATATTCACAGACAAGTATAAATTTTGCTTCAATAGCTACAATAAAATATTCTCAAATAACGGGTTTCGTGGATAAAACTAATTTATTTAATTTAGATTTTAAATTATATCAAAATTATCCAAATCCATTTAATCCCAGTACCACAATTAAATTTACTTTAATATCTGAAAGTAATGTAATACTGAAAATATATAATGCACTAGGAAAAGAAATTGAAACAGTAATTAATATAAAAAAACCTAAAGGTACTCATGTAGTTATTTTTAATGGAAAAAATTTTACAACAGGTATATATTTTTACAGCTTATTTATTAATGGAAATTTAATAGATACAAAAAAAATGATTTTAATTAAGTAAGATTATGAAAAAAATAAAATTTAAGAACACCTTTTTAATTGTTGTATTTTTATTTAACTATTCATTCCTGTCAGATATATCAGCTCAGGTAAATCAGGAGTGGGTGGCGACTTACAGCGGAATTGGTTTAGGAAGCAATGCTCCTAAAAAAAACTTAGTCGATAATGAGAATAACATATATGTAGTGGGAAGGAGCTATGGTACGGGAGATGATTTTATAACTTTAAAATATAATCCTTCCGGAAATCTGCTATGGGAAAAAAGATATAACGGGATCGGAAACGGTGATGACGGAATATCAGCAGCAGTCCTTGATGATTCTAATAATATTTATGTGACAGGATACAGTCAGGAAGGAGCGGCTCTCGGCGGATATAACTGGATAACTATAAAATATTATTCAAACGGTGATACGGCATGGAAAAGAAGTTTTAACTGGACGGCGAATAGTACTGATGAACCATTTGCAATGACTATAGATAAATCCAGTAATATTTATATTTCAGGATACGGAAGAACAGCACAGCCTTTTGATGATGACTTTATAACCTTAAAATATTCATCAAATGGAGACTCGGAATGGACAAAAGTATACGCTTCAAAATCTCTAAATCCTGACAGATCAAACAGTATCACAGTTGACGACTCCAGTAATGTATATGCTTCAGGATATGGAGGTACTCCTGATAATAATGAGATCATTACTATAAAATATAATTCAAGCGGAGTAGAAAAATGGATAAAAAGATTTCCAACGAATTACGCAGATTTATTAAGACATACTATATCTGCTAATGATAAGAATAATAATATAATAGTAAACGGCTACTATTATTTTGGTGATCACTACGCTTTCAATACATTAAAATATAATTCACAGGGTGATCTATTATGGAATCGAATTTATAAAGGAGACGGTAATTTAAATTTCTGTCACGCTCTTACTACAGATGATTCAGGAAATGTGTATGCTGCGGGAAGGAGTACAAATACCGGAACTGGAGCCGATTTTGTTACAATAAAATATTATTCTATTGGGGATACTGCGTGGATTAGAAAATATGATGGAGGTTTTAATCAATTTGATGAAGCTTACTCAATAGCAGTAGATGATTATCAAAATGTATATGTAACCGGAATGTCAGATTCAACGGATGGTCTTTCAGATTATTTAACTATGAAATATGATTCTGACGGGAATATTAACTGGATAAAAAAGTATAATGGATATTTTTTAGTTGACAGATCATTCTGTTTAAGTATTGACAATAATTACAATATAATTATAAGCGGGTTTGCTCAAAAAAATATAAATGATGCATGGATAACTTCTATAAAATATTCTCAGTTTACTGGCGTATCCGGAAACGATATAGATTATAATTTTAATTCGGTTCTTTTTCAAAATTACCCAAACCCGTTTAATCCGGCTACAAATATTAAATATCAATTATACTCTACCGGAATTGTATCGATTAAAATCTATGACATAATTGGAAAAGAAATAATATCATTAATAAATAAACTTCAGAATTCAGGAACACATGAAATAAAATTTGATATTAATAACCCGGAAAATAGAGGTAATTTACCAAGCGGAATATATTTTTACAGTCTTTTAATTGACGGAAAAATTATTGACACAAAAAGAATGATTTTAATTAAATAAGAATATGAAAAAAATCAAAACGATATGCTTTAAAGAGACCTGCCGTGTTAATTCACGGCAGGAAAAATTATAATAAAATAAAAAAAGAGGGAGAAGACTCCTTTTAATGGAACCGTGGCGGTTTTAAATAAAAAGATATATCTTAAAAATTTAATTCTTAAGATAGATGATCTTTCCCTCTTTTTTATAAAAATTTTAATCAACATAGCTTTTAATAAAAAAAATTAAAACTTATAAAATCATGAAAAAGAAAAATAAAATAATTCGAAATATAATATTCATATTTATTCTGTTTGCAATAAATTTTACATCCGGATCTTTGTATGCTCAGACTTATTTTGGAGACTATGTAGAAGTACCGGTTTATGAGGATACTATCATACCGAATGTAACAAATAAATTCGATTATTGGGACTTAGGTCAGGTAAATACAACTAATAACAGATTGGATATTGTAGTAGGCGTATCACAGAAAGGAATTAATTCAGGACCAGGTAACAGCATTATCGGAAACTGGTATAAAAATGAAAACAATGATAACTTCAATAATGAAGTCGAAACTAGTAGATTTATTAACTTAGGTAATTATTCAAATCCTATAACTGGTCTTATATTTGCAAAACTTAGTTCAAGTCCAAGTGTAAAAAAGGAAGTTATTGTATCAAGAGCAAATGGTGATTTGGAAATTTACTCAAATAGTCTTGGATCTATTTTATTTCGTATAGGCTTTAAAGCAAACGGAAAAGTAGCTGCAGTAGGAAATTTTACAACAGGAGATAATCTTGAAGATGTAGCTGTACTAATGGATGACACTGTGAAGATTTACAAAAACCTTGGAAACGGTTATCTTGATTCTATTCCGATTTACAGACTTCCTATGCATGCCAGCGCTGTTACACTTGCTCAGATCAGCAGTTATGCCGAACCGTACGCCACGGTAAACAATACAACATCAGACAAAGATGAAATCATTTTAATACAGGGAGATTCCATTAGAGTGTATCTAAACAATAATAACAACGGAACTTCATTATCGACAATAATTTATTCAGGGTTTGGATTCTCTGTAAAAAGAGATTTTAAAATAGCTGATTTTAATAATGACGGATACAATGATCTTGTATTAGTAGAACAAGATAATGGAATAAATATTTATAAAAATAATTCAGGGACTTTAAATACTACTCCATCTTATTCAAATACAGGATCTTTTAGTCCTTTTACAGTTGCTGTCGCTGATTTTGACAAAAACGGATGGAATGATATTGTGGTAAATTTAGCTGACAGAATCAATTTGTTTTTGAATAAAAAATCAGATTCATTGTTTCAGCAAACAGTTTCGGAGTTCACTTATTATGATTTTCCGGGGAGATTATCTTGTGTTCCTTTAAAGACTATTGTCGCAGATGTTTATAACAAAGGAGGATTGGCAGTGTTGTATTCTAATTTTGGTGATGTACAGGATTTAACAGAAAATGATCCTCCGAATGAAATTGAGCAGCTTGTAAGAATTAACGCCTCCGACACAGACGCAGTCCCGGCACCTGCATATCTTTTTGAAGATTTTGTGCAGCAGGATACGATCTATCATCCGAAGCTTCTGCTTTTTAACAGAGGTGACAGGGATTTCCTGAGATACAGGATTTATAAAAGAAATTATACATCTTATAACTATTATTTAATTGACAGTACATCCGGAGACAGTTATACTGACACGACAGAAGATCTGCTTTATTCAAATTTAGATCCGTCTGATCCGCCGCCTGATAATCTTTTTTATTATGCAGTCGCAGTGGACAATTCGTATAAAGTATCTATTACATCTGACACTATCGGATATCCAGCTTATGTATGTCCGGAATGCGGAGGAGAGATCGGACCGAGAGGTGTATTGGCAGGCAATGAAATTTCATCAACACCTTTAAACTATTCCATTAGTAACTATCCCAATCCGTTTAATCCATCAACAAAAATATATTACACATTACCGGCTGAAGGGGTAGTAAAAATTACTGTTTACAATTCTCTCGGTCAGAAGATAAAGGAAATTGTAAATGAGTTCAAACAAGCCGGTACTTATAAATCGGAATTTAACGGCAGCAGTTTATCAAGCGGAATTTATTATTACAGAATCGAATCGGGAAGTTTTGTACAGACGAAGAAAATGATGCTGATCAGGTAAAATAAAAATTTTAATAAAATCTAAATTCAGCCGGAGCTTATGGTTCCGGCTTTTTTATAAACAAAATTGATATATCATTTGCCGAGGCTTTTCCACAATCACAATATAAAAAAACTGCGGTCAAATAAATTAACCGCAGTTTATAGAACTAATAAATCTACCTGCTCATAAAACTCATCTCACATACAGCCCGATAATTGCTTCCGCTGTAACTGGAACGTTATTGAATGTATTGTCCGGCAATGAATCTTACTGCTGTATCCTGCTCACTGCCTCGCTCATAGCACCTGTGCCATGCGTATTGAATGCCTGCACTTTATAAAAGTATCTGACTCCTTTTTCAACGTCATCATCAACAAATGACATTTTTGTCGATACTTTATAGGGCTGCATATCGGGTACGTTGTTTACATTCTTCGGATCCGCGCTTACGCCCCTGAACCATTGATAGTTTGAAGCGTCCGGGTCTTTCTGTGTGGACACGATAAACCCGATTCCGTCCGTATCATCTTCAAGTACAGGATATATTATTCTGGTCGGCTTTGGAATAACCGAACCTTTTTTTCGTTGTGAGACTTCATATTCACCGAGCTTTTCCGGAGTTTCACTATGAAGACCGACTGCAAGCGATTCTATCTTATCAGCATATTTTTCTGCCATGTCACTCAGCGAATGCGATTCGGATATACGCACTTTCCATTCGATCTGCGCGTCATTCATTTGTTTCTCTTTTGCCAGGAGTTCGTCGATCTTCGACTGAACAGTCCCGGGCGTTTCAGACAATCCATTCCATACTGCCTGATTGATTTCCATTCCGGATTTCAGCGACTCAAGTCTGCCGATCACGGAGTCTATATATTTGACCATTTTATGGTCTCCTTTAAAATGCGGTATTTAATTTTTGATTATTTTTTGACGGTTCAAGGTACTCTTCATAAGTTACCGCACCTTACTCCAGGCATCCCTGTTCCGGTTCGAAACATGCATCAATATATTTTTCCGGCGCATTATTATTTTTCTATAACGCATAATCAGAATATTTTACCGCGTCCGGTAATATACATAACACATCATGTGATTCTTCTACAGCGCCGGGAGAATCACCCGACGCATCATGTGATTCATTTATATCGTCCTGAGAATCACTCAATGCATCATGTTATTCATTTACTGCGCCCGGAGAATCACTCAATGCATTATGTGATTCTTTTACAGCGTCCGGAGAATCACTCAATGCATTTTGTGATTCTTTTACAGCATCCGGAGAATCACTTAACGTATCATGTGATTCATTTACAGCGTCCGGAGAATTGAATAACGCGTTCGGAAAATTAAATGATGCATGTTTCTATTTTCAAAGTCCGTCATAAAAATTGATACACGCGTTTATCAAAATAAATAATGGACTTTTGAAAAATTAAATTGCGATATTGTCAAAGAACTGAAGTAACTGTAAAACTAATTGTAAATTGAATCAATTCTCAGCAAAATTATAAAAAATAGCAAAACGAGTCAAATGGTAAAAAAGGCGGTTTGTGAAAAAAAGTTTTTGGACGTGGTTTTTAGATAGGGTAGTAAAGGGTTTGCGGAGATCGGGTTGAAAAAATTTATTTGGGAAATGGGGGATTTGACTCTGATTATTGGATTGTCTGAACCATGATTAAAAGATTATTGGATTGCATGAATTTAGGAGTAAATAAAATACAATCAAGAAATCTTATAATCAGGCGAATCAAGGTTCAGACAAACTGAACCGTGATTAAAGGATTATTGGATTACATGATTTTTTTCGAAAAAAATCGGAGTGAGTTTATGTTTTTCTTCGTGTCTTTGTGTCTCCGTGGTGTAAATTGCCAACTCCCGGCATTTCAGAAAAAAATAAGATTTATACCATTTTTTATTGCACATAAAAATATTAGTTTCAGAAAAACCAACCCTCTTACATCCCTCAAAATATATGATGGATTGGAGGGTTATTTTATTTAGGTAAATTATTTAAGAAAATTGACTGAATAAATTTATAAAAATTCATATTTATATATAGAGATAAAATTTAATGAAAGTAAAAAAAGATAAAGTAAAACTGATAACTCTTGGCTGTTCCAAAAATCTTGTGGATTCTGAATTCATCATGTCACAGCTTAAGTCAAATGACATTGAATTAGTAGAAGATGAAGATGATGCAGAGAATGTGATCATTAATACGTGCGGGTTTATTGAAAATGCTAAGAAAGAATCTATCGATACAATAATGAGAGCAGTCGACAGAAAGAATAAAGGACTTTTGAAAAATGTTTATGTAGCCGGATGCTTGTCAGACAGATATAAGGATGAACTGGAAAAAGATATTCCCGAAGTAGATAAATATTTTGGTGCAACTGATAAGCCGCATACAATTATTGGAATTCTTAAAGAACTCGGCGGTGATTATAAAAGTGAACTGCTCGGTGAAAGAAGCTTAACTACACCTTCGCATTTTGCATACCTGAAGATCAGTGAAGGCTGTGATAATCCATGTTCTTTCTGCGCAATACCGATAATGCGCGGCGTACACAGATCCAAACCTCTCGATCAGATAATAATGGAAGCTCAGATCCTTGCCTCGAAGGGAGTAAAAGAAATTATTGTAATTGGTCAGGATACTACATACTGGGGTTTTGATATTAACAGGAAAAGAGAGTTGTCACAAGTCCTCAGAGAATTGTCTAATATAAATGGAATCGAATGGATAAGATTAATGTATGCTTATCCATCGAGATTTCCTGAAGATATAATTGATGTCATCAGAGATACTCCGAATATTTGTAATTATATTGATATTCCCGTTCAGCATATCACTGATAATGTACTGAAATCAATGAGAAGAGGGATAACTAAAAATACTCTGACAGGACTTTTAGAAAAGCTCAGAAATGAAATTCCGGGGATTGCAGTCAGGACAACTTTCATAGTCGGATATCCGGATGAAACTGAAAAAGATTTTATTGAATTAACAGAGTATATAAAAGAATATGAATTTGACCGATTAGGTGTTTTTACATATTCACATGAGGATGGAACAACAGCAGCAGAAATACCGGACAGAATTCCGCTAAAAGAAAAACTTTCGAGACAAAAACATCTACTGGATATTCAGAAAGAAATTTCTTTAAAACGTAACATGAATTCAAATAATGAAGTACTTAAAGTATTGGTTGACAGAAAAGAAAATGGATATTATATTGGAAGAAGTTACAGAGATGCACCTGAGATAGATCAGGAAATTTATATAAGCAATCAAGATTTAAAAACAGGTGAGTTTTATAATGTAAGAATATTTGATTCTGAAGAGTTTGATCTCTTTGGAGAAATAATTTAAAATATTAAAAAATTTAAAATTAATAAGAGAGGTTTGCCATGAAACATTCAAAACAAATCAAATTAGAAATCAGCAGTGATTTAAAAAAACTGATGTGTCTGATATTAATTTCTTTCATATCAGTTTTAGCATTTAAAGATTCTTATTCACAGCTTAGCGACAAAAATATAGAGATAGATTCAAGGGATTTCTTTTATTTCGATCCGCTGGTATTTTACAGTAAGGATGAGGGTAAAGCAAGATTGGACGTATATCTTGAGATACCGTTAGAGAATCTTCAGTTCAAAAAAAATTACGCCACTAAAAATTATGATGCAAGCATTACTTACAATATTAAGATCACTAATTCCTTTAATGAGATAGTGAGTAATGAAAATATCACTGATCTCGTTTCCACCTCTAAAGCCGAGCAAAAAAATCTTGAATCCTCATCTAAATATATTGTAAAAGAATTTTACTTAAATCCCGGAAACTACAGTCTTGAAATTTCAATAACGGATATTAATACAAAAAAAGAAAAGACAGAGAAGGGGAGTGTGGAAATTACGGATTTTGTGCAAAAAGATATTTCCGCAAGTAATATCATGCTTGTCAGCAATGTAAAAGAAGAGAATGGTAAAAAAGTAATAACACCTCTTATTGCCAGGAACATTGGAAATCTGAAATCGATCTATTTATTTTTCGAAGTATATAATTCAAGCGATAATGAAGTTGTAAATGATTTCACATATACTATTACTGACAGTAAGGAAAATATATTGGAAAAGGATAATTTAGTTTACACTCTGAGTCCCGGAATAAATAAATATTTCGAAAAAATTTCTACAAGTAATCTGATTTTTGGTGAATATATAATTGAGTTAAAAAATAACAGTACAGGCGAGATAGTTGCTTATAAAGAATTCGAGAATAAACTCAGTGGAATGCCGACTAATGTAAAGGATCTGAACATATTGATTGATCAGATGATCTATATTGCAAGCAGCGAAGAGATCACAGAAATTAAAAATTCTAAAACACCTGAATTGAAAGAGAAAAATTTTGTAGAATTCTGGAGGGGAAAAGATCCTTCGCCTTATACAACCAAGAATGAACTGATGGTGGAATATTATAAAAGAGTAGGAGAAGCAAATGAAAGATATTCACACTATATAGACGGCTGGAAAACAGATATGGGTATGGTTTTTATTATTTTTGGAGAACCGAATAATATCGAAAGGCATCCTTTTAATGAAGGCGTAAAACCTTATGAAATCTGGGAATATTATAATGAAAATCAGCAATATATTTTTGTAGATGAAACAGGATTTGGTGATTATAAGCTGACTATTCCGATCTGGAATACTGATGCTAACAGGATCAGAAATTAATAATTATAATTTTTTAAATATATTAAATTAGTCTTTTTCTTTTGTTTAGATATCCAAGAAGTGCGGTCTCAAAAGAAGTTGCTGTGGACAAAGTTATAAATTCTATATTATTTTTAATGCATTCAGTTTTGTAATTCTGAATGAACTCCTGAATTGATTCTCTGTAAATTTTCTGCATTGCAGCCGGCTGAGAGTACATCTCTTCGTTAGTTTCCATATCTTTTAAAGTTACAGGACTTCCTTCCAGAAAATTTATTTCCATAGGATCCATTATCTGAAATATTATAACTTCGTTTTTATTGTATCTGAAATGTTTAAGAGCATTTAAAACATCTTTCTGCTCATCAAAAAGATCACTGAACAAAATTACAAGACCTCTTTTTTTAACTTTATCAGCAATTTCATTCAGACATTTAGCAGTTCCAGTTTGATTTAAAGATTTAATGTTAGTTAACTCTTTTAATATTAATCTGAGATTTGCCTTTGTAGAATGAGGAGGAATATATGACCTTATCTGTGTATCATAAGTTGTTAGAGAAATGGCATCACGCTGAAGCAGCATGAGATAAGCTAAAGACGCCGCAAGATGAGACGCATATTCAAGTTTTGTCAGATCAGAACTTGTTTGTAATTCTTCTTTGTTTTCGGATGAGAAATATTTTTTAAAAAACCCTTTTCTTAAATTATTTAAAGAAGATGTATCTTCCGATTTAAAATCCATAGATCTGCTGATATCGAGTAAAAGATAAGTCTTAAGATTAGTCTCTTCCTCAAATCTTTTTACATAATACCTTTCAGTTTTGCCGAGAATTTTCCAGTCAATAAATTTCAGATCATCTCCGGGCATGTACTGTCTGTGCTCTGCAAACTCAACGCTAAATCCGTGATATGGTGATTTATGCAGACCAGCAATAAACCCTTCCACTACCATCCGGGCTTTGAGTTCCATGTTAGAAAGCCGGGAAATAACGGAAGGGTCTAAATATTTTTTATAATCAGTTGTTTCTGTCAATATTTATAATTGAGAAGTTTACTATTTCTTTGCAGGGTCTTCAACGGATCCATCATCTGCTTTAACATCCTTCTGAACTTTTTTTCCTGATTCTTTACTATCGGTTTCCAATTTTTTTAATTTGATGTTCGAATCATCACTTCCGGAAGTACCTGTAGTATCTGTACTTGTACCACTTTTGCTGATACTTTCTTCAATTATCTCTTCTATGGATTTTCCGGATTTCAGAACTTCAAGCATAGTCTTTGCAGATTCACTCATCTTATCATTCGGATCTTTATCTTCAGGATATTTATCAAGGAACGCCTGATAAGAATTTATTGCGTTAGTTTTATCCTTCAATGTCTCGTCATATATAAAAGCAACCATGAATAAGGACTGTTTAGCTTCTTTAGTATCAGGGAAATTTTTTGCAAGCTCCTGATAGGTCTTTATTCCTTCCTGAGGATTACTTAAATTGCTGATCTGGATCCCGGCGATCTCATTGTATGCAAATATCGCCTTATCGGATTTAGGATAGTTCTTTAAAAATTCTCTATAATCAGCAATAGCTTCATCATACTTTTTTTCCTCAAGTTTTAACTTAGCATCCGCAAGATATTGTTCTTCAGTTTTTTTGTTGCCTGAACATCCGCTTAAGATCATGACGGATAAGATCAGCATTATAAATTTAAAATTTAAATTTCGCATGTGTTTTATTAGTAATAATTAATTTTTTTAAAAAATTTTATTAATGTAGTTAAAACCAATTTAAAAATTAATGAAAAAACTAAACTTAAATGAAAATTTCATTTGCAGGATCTGGGAGGAGAAATCCAATTATTCAGATCTGAAATCAAATGACGGCAGAGATGTAGAAATACTTGAATTCGGTAACAGAAACATAGATGCAGGACCTGATTATACAGATGCAAAAATAAAACTGGGCGGAAATATTCTTTCAGGGGCTATTGAAATACATAGAACCACAAATGACTGGAAATTGCACAAACATCAGGGAGACGGTAAATACAATGATGTTATTCTACAGGTTGCGCTATATGACGATCTATTTTCAAAAGTCAAAAACCCCATAGTTGATCAGTCTCGTGAAATTCCAACTGTTGTACTTTCTGAATTTCTCAGCAGATCAATTCACTGTATCTGGAAAGATATTATAAATAAACCATCAGAATCATTCAGACTTCCCTGCTATCCAAAAAGCAAAGAAATTATTTATGAAGAGAAAATTTCTTTCATAAAAGAACTTGGTCTGATCAGACTAAAACATAAATCCGAAAAATTAGGGCAAAGAAAAAAAGAATTAAATAAATATATACAACCTCATATTTCTGATAAGCATGTCTTGTTTGAATATTTATGTGAAGCTCTTGGATATTCCAAAAACAAAGAACAGTTCATTTCTCTTTCAAGGAAGATCGATATTGAAAAGATCAACAAACTGAAATTTGACAAACAGCAGACAGATGCTTTGATATTTGGTCTGTCGGGATTTCTTTCAGATCTAAAAATTGAAGATGAATATTCTGAAGATCTGTTCAGTAACTGGATAAGTATAAGGGGTGAGATAAAAAAGGAAGAGATGATTAGATCTGAGTGGAATTTCTTTCGTCTAAGACCACCGAATTTTCCAACTCTTAGACTTTCTTATGCATCAGGATTACTCTACGAAATTTTATATAACAGATTTACTGAAAGACTGATCATTGAATTTGAAGAAAGCACTGACATTTTAAAAAGTATGAATGAACTGTTTTCAATGGTAAATATTTCTCCTTACTGGAAATGTCACTACAATTTCGGGAAGAAATCTAAATCAGAGAATAAAGGAATCGGATCTGACAGGATAAAAGATATTATATCTAATGTTGTCTTTCCATTTATGTATTTAATTGCTGAAGATACAGAAAGTGAAAATTTGAAAAACAAGGTGGAATATTTTTTCAAAAACAATAAACAGAAATCACCTTCGAATGAGATTTCTAAAGTAATGCAGGATCAGCTTGCAGTGAATGCAATTAATCCGGCTACTGAACAGGGTTTGATTTTTTTGCATAAATTTTTTTGTATAAAGGGAAAATGTGAAGAGTGTAAAATAGGAAGATCAGTATTTGAAGAGGATAGCGTACATGAGCCGCTCAGGATAATAATTTATTGAGGTTATAATTATTTAATCCACTTTTTTCATGACATCCCCGTTTTGATGTCATTCCCATACAAGCGGGATGTACCTCCGAGTCATCCGAAGCGAAACAATTATCGGGAATTTATGAACACAGATTTAAGTGCAGTTATTGATCACGCCCGCTGTGCTCACCATGATCAACTACGGCGGGAAATAATTTATTATTTGACAT